>Ga0209290_1000201_pt1 | contig 54391 bp, 43 predicted proteins | sample EN1Hudsemesocosm_2_FD_184632 | JGI IMG/M metagenome (GOLD analysis project Ga0209290, IMG submission 184632) | Methane-oxidizing microbial communities from mesocosms in the Hudson Canyon - EN10B Hudson Canyon (SPAdes) (version 2) | ecosystem: Environmental > Aquatic > Marine > Cold seeps... | reverse complement strand
GCTTCGTTTTTAGGGTTGATATGCGCTTGAGACCTTATGGTGGTAGTGGCGCTTTAGCCTTAAATTTTGCTGCTTTCGAAGACTATTACTATCATCAAGGTAGAGAGTGGGAGCGCTACGCGATGATCAAAGCACGTGTTGTAGCGGGCGATGTTGATCAAGGGCGGCAATTATTAAATATTATTCGGCCGTTTGTTTACCGTAAATACACAGATTTTACCTCGTATCAGGCGCTCCGTGATATGAAACGTATGATTATGGCTGAAGTGCATCGAAAAGGGGGAGAGCAAAACATTAAGCTTGGGCGAGGTGGTATTCGCGAAATTGAATTCATCGCTCAAGCCTGCCAACTTATCCATGGTGGTCGTGATACCAGTTTACAATATTCAGGTTTGATGCCGGTTTTTACTTTATTAAGGGATAAGGAGTATTTACCTGGTGAGTGGGTGGATGCTCTGATGAATGCCTACCGTTTTTTGCGCAATATGGAGCATGCTATTCAGGGCTTGGCAGACAAACAAACGCAATTGATTCCTGTATTGAGTGAAGAGAAGGAGCGTGTTGCCTGGTCTTTATCCTACAACCATTGGCATGAAGTTGAGAAAGTTATGCATCAGCACCGTACTGCCGTGAGCCAGATTTTTGAAGAATTTCTTCAAGATGAAAATGAATCTTCTGAGCCTTGTAAGCAGAGCGAAAATTGGTTGACCCTTTGGCAGGGAGAGGCTGAAGAGATAGATTGGCTCAGTGCATTAACAGACTTGGGTTTTGAAGATGCATCGGCTAGCTATTATGCATTGATGACGCTTAGGGATCATCGAATGTTTGGTGTTATGTCAGCGGACTCACAGCGGCGGTTTGAGTGTTTCTTACCTTTGCTACTCAACACAGTAGCTGCCCACCCATCACCTTCATTAACGCTTTCACGTGTTTTAGAATTAGTAAGTGTGATTCTTGGGCGTACTGTTTACCTTGTACTGCTTTACGAAAACCCTAATGCGCTGAAGCGACTTTGTCATCTTTGTTCTGAAAGCCCGTGGATATCAGAACATCTAGTTAAAAGCCCTGTTATTCTTGATGAACTTTTAGATGAAACTAGCTTGTATCAGCCTCCAAATAAGGCCTTGTTACAGGATGAGTTAAGGCAGCAATTATTACGTATACCTGAAGATGACCTTGAAACACAAATGGATTGCTTGAGGGTTTTTAGGCAGTCACATATGTTGCGTGTTGCAGCCTCAGAGATAGGTGAATACTTGCCATTAATGAAAGTAAGTGATTACTTAACTTGGTTAGCAGAAACTTTACTTGAGCAAGCGATTCATATTGCCTGGAAAAATATGACGGCAAAATATGGTTGCCCTGATGGTATTACGGGTGACAATTTGGCGCTGGGCTTTGCTGTTGTAGGGTACGGGAAGCTAGGTGGGATTGAGCTGGGTTACAGTTCAGATCTAGATATGGTTTTTTTGTACGATTCAAATGATCAGGGAATGACAACTGGCGATCGACAAATTAACAATCAGCTGTTTTATATACGTTTAGGTCAGCGTGTTATACATATACTCTCGACTCAAACAACACAAGGAGTGCTCTATGAAACAGATATGCGCTTACGTCCTTCTGGTAATTCTGGAATGTTGGTTTCATCACTCGCAGCATTTGAGAAATACCAGCAAAATGAAGCATGGACATGGGAACATCAAGCCTTGGTGAGAGCGCGTTTTATTGCAGGCGATGCAGTGCTAGGTGAGCGATTTAATCGTGTACGCCATAAAATTCTAACCAGTCACTTTAATACATTTAAAATCAGTAATGAAGCAGCTAGCCTAATTGACGATGTAGTGAGCATGCGTCGAAAAATGAAATTAGCGGCAATTGAAAAGTTTGGTAGTGCAGAAAAAGCGAAAGATGATATCAAGCAAGGTGATGGAGGTTTAATTGATATTGAATTTATTACGCAATATGGTGTATTGCAGTATGCTAATCAAAACGATGGCTTGTTAGAATGGACTGACAATGTTCGTTTATTGGAAACACTAGCTAAATATAAATGCTTTGGTGAGGTAGATATCTCTCCCTTGGCGGATGTGTACCGTAAGCTGCGCTCAGCGTTACATCGAAAGAGTTTGGCTGATGAGCGATATCAGGCTAGCTTAGCTGACTATTCGGAGCAGCGACTTGCTGTGATGGCCATTTGGCAACAAATTTTTGCTGAATAGATATTGATGTTAAGAGGTGTTTTTGAATGGCGCTTACTTAAGGTTTAAATTCTATGTTGTAAATACTCGGTTCAAGGTTAAGCTTTGTTGGGGTTCGTATCTCTAACCCCAGCCTACGAGGATAGTATTTAAGCATTAAACACTAGACGTAATTCGATCTAACACAACAAAACTGTAATTATACGGATTCGAGATCTAGGTGGCATTCTTAAGCTTCTTCAAGTTGTTCTTCTAAAGAAATAAGAGAGTCTTTAGTTTTAGTATTATCTGTATTCTGGCCAATAAAGTGTAAACCACAACGGTAGCTATTGTTTGTTTTAGAGCGATTACAAACAAAACATGAAACTTCAACAGAATGATCTGAGCCATCTGAAATAACTAACTGCAATTCATCTCCAATTTTAAAGTTATATTGGCTTTCTATTGCCATGCCAAATCGATTGAAATCGATTGTTGATAATAATATATTTTCATTCTGTTTATCAGCAATCGATTTGAGTAATAAAGAAAAGCTTGGCGCTAAGTAGCGTTCATGATTACGACGGTTAAAATTAGTATTATTCATAATATACCTACAGCATTAATTGTTTATAAATAAAGCATACCTCTACAGTTTAGGATAAGAAATGAAGTTTAGTCATTACAGTGTTTTCATGTAAGGCCTTATGTATACTGCTTGTTGTTCGAAGTGTGTGAGCACTAACTAAAAATAATGTTTGAATTAATCAATGAAAATAAGCGGCTTAGCATTTGCCAACAAACTATCGTCGTAAACAATGTGCTTAAGGAGTGAGCCAATGTTTTTGTTTTATATCAATGTTAACCGTTATCGTAACCTTTGTTTTTTACCCCGCAGGATATCCCTTTTATGGATCTTCGTTTGCTTGCCAAATTTTTTACATGCTCAATCCCCTCCTTCTTTACAGCTTGCCAATGTTTATCACTCTGAAATTGTGGTCGAAGACTATTGGGTGAGTGAAAAATTAGACGGCGTTAGAGCTTATTGGGACGGTACTCGATTTCTTTCTAAGAATGGGAATGTGTATGTAGCACCTGAATGGTTTATTAAAGATATGCCGAGCTTTGCTTTAGATGGCGAGTTATGGATTGCACGAAATACTTTTGATGAACTGTCGGGGGTTGTACGAAAGAAAATTCCAATCAATGCTGAGTGGCGCAATGTGAGTTACCAGGTCTTCGATTTACCTGATAACCCTGCGAGTTTTGATGTGCGTCTTAGCGCTCTTAATACACTTTTTGGCGCAGAGTCCAAGGGAGGAAAATCATCTGATGCTACTATAAAGCCTGAATGGCTAGTTGTGATAACGCAATTTAAGGTAAGTCGTCATGCTAATTTAATCAATGAGCTCGATAGGGTGACTCAACAGGGTGGTGAAGGTTTAATGCTTCATCTGGGCGCCTCGCTTTATCATGGTCGAAGAGATGATGATTTGCTTAAACTAAAGAAATATTTTGATGCTGAAGCGAAAGTGATTGAACATTATCCGGGTAAAGGAAAATACAAAGGCTTGCTAGGCGCTATGCTGGTTGAGACTTTAGGCTCCGCTCGTGAAAAAATTAGATTTCGTATCGGAACAGGTTTTAGTGACGAGGAGCGAAGCATTCCTCCGCCAATCGGAACCATAATTACTTATAAATACTTTGGCATTACCAAATCGGGTTTACCTAAGTTCCCGAGTTTTATAAGAATTAGGCGGGAGTAATTGTGTAGGCTTGATCTTCAAATTTATGCTTGTTAGCGTGATACTGTCGCTCATGAAAATAGATTAGATTTGCTTTATGTGAACGTTTTTTCGATGTATTAAGCGTTTTATCGGTTTGCCCTTCAATAATCACAATGGTGCTGGTTCGAGTGCCGTAGCTCGGACTAGTGATGAACGCCGGTGATAGCAGTCGCTCTAATTCAATACCAACGCCAGTATCTGGTAACTGATCATCAACGGCTATTTGATCGTGTTGTAACGTGGCTAATAGATGCTGAGTAATCTTAGATTTGTCTTTGTTGTGTTTAATGTCAGTTAATGACTGTTTTGTACGCTGAACTTTTGGCCATGGCGTATTAAGTAAGTGGTTGCTTAGGCCATACTCACCTTCAGATAAGCTGATGGCCTTCTCGTATTCACCAAGGCTGTTCTTTTGATTGTGGCAATAGACTAAACTTTCACCGTCAAAAAATAGAGCATTAAAGCCTGTGTACTCATCTTTCTGAAGCTGTTGTGCAAAGTGGGTTGCGCTATCGTTTGAATTTAAAAAATCATGAGGGATTGCACCTCTAGATTGACGATGTGTTTGGCGATTTGGGGCGCGATAATTGGTAACCGCTGCAAAACGCATATCACGAGATACCGCTAACCAGGTGCCATTCATTTTCAAATCTCGGCCACCAAAGATATTGGGTTGATCATCCCAGTAATGCGCAGCTTTGCTAGGGCGTGAGTAAAATTCATCACGATTTGATGCTAGAGTTAGCATTAACCTAGCGTTTGGCTGCCAGTTAAAAACGATCAGACACATTTTAAATATACTCCAGCAAATTCGTCGTTAAACTAAAATAATCTATTTAAACTATATCGATTATCTTTAGTCTCTTGCTATTATACCCAGCATTTATTTTATCATGGCATGAACTCGACAAAGACGCTATTTACGGGCAATACAGTATGATCATAGCAAGCTACCTTTTGGCAGGCATATTTGCAGGATTAACCGCAGGGCTCTTTGGTGTCGGTGGTGGGTTGGTGGTTGTGCCAATTTTAGTTTTTGCGTTCGAGCTACAAGGTTTCTCGTCAGATGTTTTGACGCATATGGCAATTGGTACCTCACTTGCAACCATTGTATTTACAGCCACCAGTTCAGCGATTAGTCATAATAAAAAAGGCGCGGTACTTTGGTCTGTTTTTAAACCAATGAGCTTGGGGATTGTTTTAGGCGCAGTGTTAGGTGTATTAACGGTTGTGCAATTAGATGGTGAAATACTTAAAAAATTATTTGGCCTTTTTGCGGTGGGCGTATCGATAAAAATGCTGCTTAAAACTGGTGGTAATGGAAGTGCACCTTTATCTTCTTCACCTTTGTTTGCTTTCGTTGGTGTGGGGGTTGCGTGGGTATCATCGATATTTGGTATTGGCGGAGGAACCTTAACGGTACCATTTTTAAGTCGTTATAAAATTGAAATGAAGCAAGTAGTTGGCACCTCAGCAGCATGTGGTCTTCCGATCGCGTTATCGGCATCATTAAGTAATATGCTAATTGGTCAGGGAATTGAAGGGCGACCTGAGTGGAGTGTTGGTTTTGTTTATTTGCCTGCTTTGTTAGGCATCTGCTTAACATCTGTTTACTTTGCAAAAATTGGTGCTCACTTTGCCCATCGCTTGCCTTCAAAATTATTAAAACAGCTATTCTCGATTTTTCTGATGGTGGTTGGTATTCGTTTCTTAATCATATAATACGTATTTTGGCTTTTTAGAGGTTTTATTCAAGTATGTTTTTACACATTAAAAGGGCGTTGTAATGGCTTTATCTTATCCACAAATAGATCCGGTTGCGATCGATCTTGGGCCACTTCAAGTGCATTGGTATGGATTGATGTATTTGTTTGGTTTTTTAGCTGCTTTTTTATTAGGGCAACAGCGTGCTCAAAGAACAGGTTCGCCCATTAGTAAAGAGCAAGTCGGAGATATGATTTATTTCTGTGCCATTGGGGTAATTATTGGTGGTCGCTTGGGTTATGTATTCTTTTATAATTTTGATAAATTTTTAGATGACCCGATCTGGCTATTAAAAATTTGGGAAGGTGGGATGGCTTTTCATGGCGGCTTAATAGGTGTTATGACGGCGATAGTGCTGTATGCGAGAAAAATAGGCTGTACTTTTTTTCAGTTATTAGATTTTCTTGCGCCGCTGGTACCGATTGGTTTGGGTTTAGGGCGTATTGGAAATTTCATTGGGGCAGAACTATGGGGTCGTACGACCAATGTGTCTTGGGGCATGATTTTTCCCACCGATCCTGAACAGCTCGTTCGGCACCCTTCGCAGCTTTATCAGTTTGCATTAGAAGGCGTTTTGTTTTTCTGTATTTTATGGTTTTATTCTTCAAAACCTAGGCCAGCCGCGTCGGTCTCAGGCATGTTTATGATTTTTTATGGCATCTTTAGGTTCTTAGTAGAGTTTGTGAGAGAACCTGATGCGCATATTGGCTTTATTGCATGGGGGTGGTTAACCAAAGGTCAGTTGTTGTCATTCCCGATGATTTTGATTGGTGTCGGTTTTATAATTTATGCCTATAAATACAACATGGATACGCTTGCTGTAAGCCAAGTGAAAGGAAAAAAAACTAAATGAAAGCGTATTTAGATTTAATGAAGGATGTGCTAGAAAATGGTACAGATAAAGGGGATCGAACGGGGGTTGGCACGCGCTCTGTATTTGGTCGTCAAATACGCTTTGATCTGTCGGAAGGCTTTCCACTATTAACGACGAAGAAAGTGCACCTCAAAAGTATTATTCATGAGTTACTTTGGTTTCTCGAAGGCAGCACTGACAATAACTGGCTAAAACAACGTGGTGTGTCTATCTGGGATGAGTGGGCAAGCGAGACCGGTGATTTAGGGCCTATTTATGGTAAGCAATGGCGTAGCTGGGTTGCTGCTGATGGGCGAGTAGTGGATCAAATTGAAGAGCTAATTCAACAAATTAAAACGAAACCAAATTCAAGACGTTTGATTATTTCTGCATGGAACCCTACTGAACTACCTGATGAGACCATTTCACCTCAAGAAAATGTTGAGCAAGGTAAGATGGCATTAGCCCCGTGTCACTGTTTATTTCAATTCTATGTACTTGACGGAAAATTATCTTGCCAGCTATATCAGCGTAGCGCAGATTTATTTTTAGGCGTACCCTTTAATATTGCAAGCTATGCGCTACTCACGCATATGATTGCTCAGCAATGTGATTTGGACGTAGGTGAATTTGTACACACCTTTGGCGACTGCCATTTGTACCAGAACCATTTGACCGATGATATCGTGCTTAAGCAACTATCTCGAACGCCTACGGCTTTACCCAGTTTGAAGCTAGCAAGAAAGCCTAACTCTATTTTTGATTACGAGTTTGAAGATTTCCAAGTGTTAGATTATCAACCACAATCAGGCATCAAGGCTCCGATAGCAATATGACGACTATGAAAAAATCAATGATTGTAGCGATGGCAGAAAACCGAGTGATCGGCATCAATAATAACCTGCCTTGGTACTTACCCAACGACCTGAAATATTTCAAACAAGTCACAATGGGAAAGCCGATATTAATGGGGCGACTAACCTATGAATCAATTGGAAAGCCTTTGCCAGGGCGTACCAATATTGTGTTAACACGCAATGAAGTTTGGTCAGCTGAAGGCGTAAAGACCGTTTGCTCTTTAAGAGAGGCGTTTCAACTTGCTGAGTCAATTAGTGAAATAGATGGGCAAGATGAGGTCATGGTGATTGGTGGCGATCAGATTTATAAAGCGACGCTACCAGAAGTTAATCGGATTTATTTAACCAAAGTGCATGCAGAAGTAAAGGGCGATGCATTTTTTCCTGAAGTCGATTGGTCTGAGTGGAAAGAAGTTGGTCGTGAAGATTTTAAAGCAGAAGGGCCGAATCCGTATGATTACAGCTTTGTTGTGCTGGATCGCATTGTAGCGCTTAGTTAAGCCTTATAGATAAGAAGTAAGGCTATGTAAGAAATTCAATTCTTATAGGGTGTGCTTGCGCACCGTACTCTTTAATAAGCGATCGGTTATGCATCGCTATCAATTGGTGCGCGGAGCGCACCCTATAAATTATTAATCCAGTAAACTTAGGTCTCTAACACCACCTTTATCAGCACTGGTTGCCAAAAGAGCATACGCTTTTAGGGCGCTTGAAACCTTACGCGGGCGTACTTCTAAAGGTTTCCATCCATCTTTACCTTTTGCATCCATTGCTTTTTTGCGTTGATCAAGTTCTTCAGGGCTAATGTCGACATTAATAGTTCGGTTAGGAATATCAATCTTAATGGTATCGCCTTGCTCAATTAGTGCAATTGCACCACCAGAAGCGGCCTCTGGCGAAGCATGGCCGATCGAGAGACCTGAAGTGCCTCCTGAGAAACGACCATCGGTTAACAATGCGCATTCTTTACCTAAACCTTTCGATTTTAGGTAGGTGGTTGGGTAAAGCATTTCTTGCATGCCTGGCCCACCTTTTGGCCCCTCGTAACGAATAATGACGACATCGCCAGCAACTATTTCATCATTAAGAATACCTTTTACGGCAGTGTCTTGGCTTTCAAATATAACGGCTCTACCCGTAAAAACAAAAATAGATTCATCAACACCAGCGGTTTTAACAACACAGCCATCTAATGCAATGTTGCCATATAAAATAGCGAGGCCGCCTTCTGAAGAGTAAGCATGTTCAACGGAGCGAATGCAGCCATTTTCACGGTCACCATCAAGTGTCGGCCAACGTGTTGATTGGCTAAATGCGGTTTGTGTTGGAATACCTGCAGGCCCTGCTTTAAAAAACTTGGCAACGGCTGAGTCATTTGTTTGCATAATATCCCATTTTGCCAGCGCTTCTTTCATAGTTTTGCTGTGCACGGTGGGTAAATCTGAATGTAAAAAACCACCACGATCTAATTCGCCCAAAATTCCCATCACGCCACCGGCTCGATGAACATCTTCCATGTGATATTGCTGAGCGTTTGGTGCAACCTTACATAGCTGCGGAATACGCTTACTTAAATCATTTATTGCTTGCTGACTAAAAACAAGTTCCGCTTCTTGAGCCGCTGCGAGTAAATGCAAAATCGTGTTCGTCGAACCGCCCATTGCGATATCGAGCATTACGGCATTTTCGAAGGCTTTATAGTTGGCAATGGATCTTGGTAGTACAGACTCATCATCTTCTTCGTAATAACGTCGCGTAATTTCAACAATTGTATCCGCAGCTCTCAAAAATAATTGTTCTCGATCAGCGTGCGTTGCAAGCATGGAGCCATTACCGGGTAGCGACAAACCAATGGCTTCTGTTAAGCAATTCATAGAATTGGCAGTAAACATACCTGAGCATGAGCCGCAAGTTGGACAAGCGCTACGCTCATACTCGGCAACGGTTTCGTCATCAACACTATCATCAGCAGCGATTACCATTGCGTCGACAAGGTCTAATTTATTTTCTGAAAGTTTGGTTTTTCCTGCTTCCATTGGACCACCCGAAACGAAGATAACGGGGATATTCAGGCGTAAAGACGCATTCAACATACCGGGTGTTATTTTGTCGCAATTAGAGATACAAACGATTGCGTCAGCACAATGTGCATTTACCATATATTCAACGGAGTCAGCAATAAGTTCACGTGAGGGTAAACTGTAAAGCATACCGTCATGCCCCATTGCGATACCGTCATCCACTGCAATAGTATTAAACTCTTTCGCAACACCACCCGCTTTTTCGATTTGGCGTGCAACGAGTTGTCCCATGTCTTTTAAATGTACATGCCCTGGAACAAATTGCGTGAAGGAATTAGCGATTGCGATGATCGGTTTGCCAAAGTCTTCAGTTTGCATTCCGGTTGCGCGCCAAAGTGCACGGGCACCCGCCATATTACGGCCATGTGTGGAGGTCTTCGAACGATAAATCGGCATGATGAGTCTCTTTCGTCTAAATAATGTGGTAATTGAATTATTTGTATGTCTTTTCAACACATATAAAACTAGAGCATAGCAAAATCATGAAAGTGGCGAAATAGCATTAATCGCTTATGCTTAGTATTCTAGAATTAATCTTATTTTATTTATTTGTTTCACGATACTTTATAAGAAGGAGATAGCTATAAAAACACCCTTGTTTCCAATCAATGCGATTCTTTGTCCGCGTGGAAGAATACCTTTGCAAATTTTTGAACCTCGATATCTGGATATGATCAGCCATTGTTTAAAGGCGGGTACTGAATTCGTGGTGGTCTTGTTACGTGAAGATCATGAGGCTTGTGATGAGTTCTACAGGGTTGGGACACTAGCGAAAGTGGTGGACTTTAGTCGTGGCGAATGCGATGGCTTTTTGGCTATTACAATCGAAGGTCTCGCGAGGGTGGATCTTTCTTTAGCGGTACAGCAAGAGGATGGCTTGTGGTTGGCTGATGTTGTGGTTTCGAATGAAGAAGACTTCGTGCCTTTGCCTGAGCAATTTAATGAACTAAGAATTGTGCTAGAAGCCTTGGTGCAACACCCCTTTGTGCATAACTTAAATATGGAAATCGACTTTTATGATGGCCGACAGGTAGGTTGGCGTTTAACAGAATTACTGCCGATGGATAACCGTCAAAAGCAACTGCTATTGGAACTGAAAGACCCTATTCAGCGCTTGTCCGAGTTATCCGATCAGATATCCTCTATGATCATATGAACTCAACTTAGAATCTGGAATTTTGTGAGCGTAGGTGAAAAATAGCTTGCTTGGTAGCCAATAGAAAGTCCGACCCAAAGTAACAAACCCATCATGGCTTTTCGCCTATTCTGAACTGTTTTTAATTGCATTTTTCGCTGCTCGGTCTTTGAATAACGACTATAAAATATACGAGTGACTGCGCATAAGGACAAACCTAGTAATAGGCCGCCAATAATGTCAGATAGCCAATGTACACCTAAGAGCACACGGCTCAAAGCAATTAAGGTAATAGGTATGCCTAGTGCTAAATAAACTTTCCATCGTTGTGTTTGCGTTTTTTCTTGGGCAATAAAGCTTGCCACTAATCCATATAATATGGCTGCGCCGCTGCTATGACCGCTTGGGTAGGCGAATGATGTTGGCGCATAATAAACGAACTCAGGGCGAGCCACAGCAAAACCATATTTGAGGGCATGAGTGATGGCAGCAGTACTTAAACCCGCTATCACAAGGTGTAATGCAGCAATGGGACGCTTTTGAGTGACCAATACACCAACCAAAATAATGAAAGAACAATATAAAAAGCGTTCATCTCCGAGTAGTGTTAAGGAAATTAATACTGTATCTAAAGGTGCGGAACGAGCGCTATTAGCAAAGTTCAGCATGAATTGGTCGAGTGATTGAAATAGCTCTGTATGTAATGTTAGTAATGACCAAACCCAAAACAATAAACCGCTAAAAATAAATAACGTCAGTGATGCGAGCGGAAACTCTCTTTGATGAGCGTGATGACGAGTCAGAAATACCCATATCTTTCGGGTATAAATTGAATGTTGTTTTTTTCTTTCTACCCATTTATAAAATGAATTTTCTTGTTGTAGCGCTAGATTTAAATAACGAAACATAAATGCGATAATAATGACTGCTGTAACGAAAATAGCGAACACAAGATAAAAGTGCTCAGGTAAGGCGGTTTTTGATAAGGAAGAATGTGCGGCAGTACCTGTTAAATAACCTGGGAGTAGATAAAAAGGGGCCCATGCAAGCGCAGAGAAAATGTTAAAGCTAAGAAAACGAATTTGTGACATGCCTAGCATGCCGGCGATGAGTGGAAGAACGGGGCGAATGGGGCCAATAAATCGCCCGATGATAACGCTCTTGCCACCATGTTTACTAAAAAAATCTTCGCCTAGTTTTAGCGCTTTTGGGTAACGTGAAAAAGGCCAGTATTGGCGGAGGGAATGTTTAAAAAAATGACCAAGATAAAAGCTAAGGCCGTCACCTAAAGTTGCCCCGATGAAACCAGCAGTTAAAACCTCCCATAAGGGAATCGATAAATTCCCAGCGAGTACGGCAACGAGAAAGAGTAATAAAACCCCAGGTACAATAATACCTGCAAGCGCTAATGATTCAACAAAAGCGATAAAGGCGATGCTAATGATCACCAAATTAGGGTGAGCGCTAAGCCAATCGATTATAGGTTGGAAATCTGCAGCATTCATGTGCGTTTATAATTAATAGCTATGATGACAGACTCGGTTATGGCCATTTTTTTGTGCTTCTATTAATGCAATATTCGCATCATTGATTAATTTGCTAGCACTCACTTCTTTTTTGCTTGAAACATAAGATGTACAGCCCAAACTGACCGTGATGGCATCGACTATTGGCCAGTTAGTTTCTTCAATTGTTCGCCTGATTCGTTCTGCAATAACTAAAACGCCGTCAGAAGGAGTACAGGGCAGAAGTAGGTAAGCCGTATGTTGCTTATCGCAATAATCGCTGTCGCCAGCTCGAATCATTGCTCGGAGCGTTTCAGAAAACTGAGCCAATACTGTATTAGTGCTACTGACTCCATGTAAGTCAAAAACTTGAGGAAGGTAATCAATCGTTAAAGATATTAAAGAGAGCGGTTTTCCGGTTCGATCAGCTCTGCATATTTCTTTCTTTAAAGTGTCTTCAAGGTGTCTATAATTGTATGCGTTTGTTAAGGGGTCACGTACTTCAAGAGCGACAAGCGTACGGCTGCGGCGTTGATGTAATTGAGCATAAGTGCTGGCTAGGCTAATTAAAAAGGTGTATATCGTTGCAAAGGTCAGTGCAGAAATAAAACCAAGTTCCCAGAACAAAATAACGCTAATAATAGTTGCTGAGAATGCGTTTAGTAAGGTCGCTTGGCGATGTGAAAGTGCAATATAACTTAATAAGCCTAAAGGGAAAGCCCAGTGCTTTACTTCCTCAGGGTGCGTGAAGCTATCAATCATAATCACAAATAGTGATGTAATGATGACCCCTAAACAGACGCGAGATAAATATTTAGCCTCTGGGGTGAAACGAGCATATGCGCTGACACCTAAAAATAGCGTGCATAAAAAGCTAGCACTATAAACCAATTCAAATAGACCGTACCGGTAATTTTGAATGGCCAGCAAAAATAAAATACTCGCGCTAAGCAGAAACAATGTTGCTATAAGGGTAGTGTGTAGTTGCTTATTTGCGATCATTTGTTTTTATTCTCCGCTGGATTGGAGTTAGCTTCACTGCTTTCAATCTCACGATATAAGTTTGTTCGGTTAGTGCTTCTTGCCAATGTTTCTTTAAGTGCTTGAGTCGCTCTGAAGGTTAGCGAGCCGCTATCATCGCCAATATTTAACCCTGATGCACCAATACTAACGGTGATTGTTTCACTATTCATGGTAATACTTTTACGTATTTTAATGCGTAGTGCGTTCGCAATTTTAAGTGCCTGAGTGGAGCTGGTGTGAGGCAATACGATCAGAAATTCATGATGCTCCCATAAGTAATAACTATCGAACAAGCGAAGATTGTTATGTAACAGTTTTCCAATATTGATCGTAACAGTATCTTGTTCTTTTGAAGAAAGTTTGGTTTTACAAATCGTATCAACAGAGAGTACCAAGGTCGATAGTTCACTACCTTCTCGTTCACTACGCTGGATTTCTTTCGTTAAATCATCGTCTAAATGTTCACGAATAGCTGCTTTTGTCAGGTTGTCAGTTCTACGTAATGGTTTTAACTGCCGACGGCGAAGCTCTCTTAAGTATACCAAGCTACAACTTATGCCCACATAAAGTACATAATTGAGCGATACTTGAATGTTTTCTAAAGATTGACTAGTGCTGCTCAATGCCAGCATGGAAATAACTGAAAAGGCCCCGACTAGCCACAACGCTGCTTTAAAGGGGAAAACAAAAAACACTAATAAAGGGATGAAGTACAACCATATTTTAGCACTTTCTATACCCAAGATTAGGCTGGCAATCGTAATGATGCCGAGCGCAATAGACGTTTGTTTAAACCACAGAAGGCTAGACTTTACGTCTTTTCCATCTCCACTTTTAAAGCGATTTACAAAAAGTAGTATGCAGAAAATTGCCATTTGAGCGGCGAAAATATATTGGCCGTTCAATAATGTTACAAAGCTTAATAAACCTGATAGTAATGCCGTGTATAAGTAGGGTTTTGATTGTATAAGAAGCTGATGATCAGGTTGTGACATGATGACTCTAAAGTAAAATGACCGTTATAAAAAATAAACACGGTTCTGAGGATAAATTATTGTTGGTTTGAGTTTAGCATAGACTATTCAGAATACATCGTTTCAGGCCTTATTATTGGGTGGAACAAAACCATCAGGTGTTTTTCCTTGTAGATGGTAAGCAAAAGCAATAATTTCGGCAATGACACGATAAAGTACTTCTGGAATTTCATCGCCTAGTTCTAACTTGGCTAGAATGTCGACTAACTCACCATTTTCGTATAGTGGGACGCCATGCTCTTTTGCTAATTTAATGATTTCTTCTGCAATTTCAGACCCGCCTTTCGCAACAAGTTTCGGCGCGTGTATTTCATCATACTTCAGAGCGATCGCATGTGGTTGTTTATTCATACTTTTGTGTCCACAAGACTTTGGTTTAGTCTTGTTTTATCATGTTTTGGTTGGCCTTTCTGGCAGGAGATTTCACCCACCTCTAACCCAAGTTCGGCGAGTTTAGACTGAAAGTGTTTTTTTTCACGATTAATTAATGCGAGTGTATCAGGACTATCTGCCCAGATCGTTGAAGAGATTGTCGGTGGCGCTAATGTCACTTGTACATAAATAGCGCCTAATTGTTCAAACTTGAATGAGAGTGATAGTTTCCATTGGATTTCTTGCTTGGCGTCATTTTGTGCTTGTTTTTGAGCGTCTTCTTCTTTATCTATTCGTACATCAAATGTTGTGAATTGACTGTTAGGGTTGACGACAGGTAATTCAAAAAACCAAGATTGAACAGTGTTTGAATCATTGGCGTTACTGTGGCTTTGATAAAGGCTATTTAGTTGGTTGAACTGAATGCGGTTTAACATGCCTGCGATTAATTTTAATAATTGGCCAGTTGTGAATTGCTGATCAGCAAGCAGTGCCTCAGCCTTAGAAGATCTTACAGAAGCTGTTTGGTTTGCGAAATGGGGGAAGTTAAAAGGGTTTTTTAACAAATCTAGCTGTGCTAATGCGTCAACATAAGGACGCTCTGTTTGTTTTATATTGGTATTATCCGTTTTAAGTGCCGCGGTTATTGAAAGAAGGAGTCCTTTAAGGTCGTTGTGGGTCATTGAACTTTCAATATTACTATTGCTGGTGTTGAGCGACGGGGCAATGCTATTTAATAAGGCGCTTAATGGTGTTGGGCTAGTACTTGAGATAAAGTTTGCTTGTGGTTTAACTTTAAGGGTCTCTTGTTGTGTTGTTGGAAATGTTGTTTCTAATGTTGTTTGAATTTTGACTAGCAGTGCAGCTCGAATAGTATTAAAAGCGCTAGTTGTAGTGTTTGCTTTAGTGGACTCTGAACTGGTGCTTTGAAGCGTATCTGTTGGCGCAGAAACTGATGTTTTTGAGATCTGAGGTGGATTGGCGATTTGCTTCATGTTGAGAGCTTGTTGGATCTGCAAAATTTGAAGCTTTAAGCTCTTAGGCGTGTTTGGGCTTTGTTTGGTGCCAGACTCAAAAAAGACACCGCTATCTTTTAAACTATTTGTGATAGCCTCGATAGTCGCTGTGCTCGTGCTTGTTTTTTCGGGAACAGTAAATAATTGTTGAGTTGGTGCTTGTTTTGCCAGCATTAAAAGTATTAGTTTCGCTTGGTTAGAAACCTGTTGTGAATCATTTTGCTTACTGAGCATTTCCAATGCAGTAAGGCCTGTTTCTAATGAAACTTGTCGTGGCATTACTTGATTTATTGCGTTTAATAACATAGTGACGGTAGCGCTACTGGCGAGGGCCGGCAGCGGATTTTGAATGGAAGAGGGTGGTGTTGGCGGAAGCACTGTGAGAGTTTGACCGCTTGGGTTTAATTTTACCGACAGGATTTGGCCTAATTGGAGTGTTTTTTCAGATGTAATGAGTAATAACTTTCCGTTGAGTTTGAGTAACCACTCGCCATTTTTACTTGTAGGTGTGGTTTGGGAATATGTTGTTGCTGTATTGTTCTGGGGAACGGTAAGTAATTTGTTGTCGACAAGTTTGCTCACGACGGCTTGATAAATTTTATTTTTTTCTAAGTGGAGCGCTTCGACGGATACCGGTGTAAGTGTATTTCCTGGCGTTTGAGTACTGGTCGCTGTGAGTTGTGTAGCGGAAGTTAGTTTGGGTTGTTGTGGAATATCCATACTATCTGCCCGATTTGATCGCTTCGTTATTGTCGTTTTATCTAACCAAACATAATAAAAACCATGTTTGATCGTGAATTAGCACGCGTTGTTCCGCAAATGCTGTGGCGATTATGTGAACCCGCTCTCAATCAACGCGCTAACCAATTATTTTATAGAATATCCCAGATATAATGGATAACGCAAAAAAACGTAGGATGAATAGCTTGATAGGGAAAAATAATGTGATGAAAAGCGCTCTGGCTCAGTTAAGTGTGATCATTTCTGTAAGCCTTTTGCTTACAGCCTGTCCTTCTAATGAAGGGGCGAAATCTGTTTCTGACCCTGATGCCTTTTTTCTGGAGCCTCTTCCTCAGGGGCTTCCTGTCTTTATTGAAATTAATGAACCTTATTGGGCGCATGATCCGAGTGACACTGAAAATGAAAAGAGTCTGTCTCTTTATAGTGTTGCATTGCCAATAAACGGTGAGATTGCAAGCGACCCTGTTGCTATTTTTAGTACGAGCAGTGATCAGGTGATAAGTTTAAATACGGTGCCTGATGAAAATGACCAAGCGCGTTCTGATATTTCTATTTTGGTAAATAACGGGAATGTTTATAAAGTAGATCACCAAAAAGGCGCTGATAATAATGGTTCGATACGGTTATTACACCACTTTGTTAATAAAATATGTGAAATTATTCCTGTTGAAATCGTTCAAACAACTTCAGTGGATGACGACGTTACGCATACAGTCTTACATAGCGATAAAATTATATATGTCGTTACGGTAGACGGCGCAGTGACGGCAGAAGATTGCGCTAGTGCATCGGCATTTAAACGTTTTTATGAATTGCCATTTAACTTTCAGTTTAATGCTGACGATGTCGATGAAACCAATACGAATGATTTGAAAGCTCCCGTTTCTGAGTCATTGGCCCGAGCAAAACTAATATTTGGTTGGGTGGACGATGAAGTTTCATTAGAAGATACAACGGATCAGCGCCTAACTTATGGTTATATAGGTTATAGCTTAACAGAGCAGAAATTGCGTTTTTATGACGAAAGTCGTGCTGAGCGCTGGTGTCAGCCACGGGATTTACAAACATTCGAGGTAGATGAAGTTTCTACAGGCGTATACAGTCCTGAATATTTGTTTCAATTGACAGCGCTTGAGCAGCAACAGTATCAATTACAATTAGGGCTGGATGTATTCGTATTTGATAGTACGGCTGAAATTTTCGCTAGGCCTTTCAATGTAAGCTTATGCGAATTTGAGGATAGCACGGGTGTTAAGTCACCTTCGGATATTGAAATCGAGAGTATTCTTACCGACCGAGTTTTCAAAGCTAGTATTACCTTAGCAGGAGAGTCTGGAGTAAGTGAAACAGTCAAATCTGTGACCGCTTTATCTGATAATAATGAGATTCTGATGATCGATGACTCAAGCATTTTTCGTTATAACTATCTTGATTCACATACTCCACCTGCAACAACTCGAAATTTTAATGTGCAACAACAAACTTCAATATCAATTGATAAAGTTGCGTCTCAAAGTACGGCACATCCATTTTCACAATTTGATTTAAAGCTTTGTACAAACCACACAAAGAGTTCTGAGTGTAGTGCCGCACATGATTTGGAAGCAAATGAATGGCAGTTCATAACGGGATGTGATGCTGATAACGGATGTAACTTAGCCGTTGATACTTCTGACTTTTGTGCGACTGCTGAAGAGCTTATAGCTAACCCTAATGCCGGAATTTTATGCAGTGTTCTTGATTACCGTCATCTAGGCGAGCTAAACAACACGAGTAACGATGTTGAATTTAGAGGCTTCATGCAATATGAACAGGGTTTTATCAATAGTCTTGATTATATTTTACATGATGACAGTCTTTTTATTACGGCGCGGATGTATGAAAAAGAAATTCTGCTTCGATATTTTTATAATATTGATCTAAGTGGTGCGAAGTCTGACCGTGAAAACATTCTATTTGGCGAACGTAAGAAGCACTTTGGCCTTGATGTTTATTTGAATGAAGGCAACCTGTTTGTAACAGCGCTTAAGGAAGCACAAAAACGTGAAAACGATTGTTATAAAAACTATCTGAGTGTGGAGTGTGATTTAACAAATAATGAGCCAGGCTTTGGAGGCGCTTGTACAGCTGATGATATTAAAGAAGGTAAGTGTTTTAATGGTTTTCAGGAGTATGAGTCAATGGCATTGTTCTGTTCTTCTGAAAAACTGAGTGATGGAAGTTGCAGTGATGATGCGATATTGGCTGGCAATCTAGCGATTAGCCCTTCGGGTGACAGTGCAAAATGGCTCAAAATGTTTGACTTGGATTCAGGTAATAGCATAAAAAGTGTGATGTATTTACTAGCAGGTGAACTACAAGAATTATCACAAGGCGAAGGCGTGCTAATAAACCCATTACTGTATAAAGTAGATAACAGTAATGGAGAACCTTCAATTGATAATGTACTAGGGCAATTAAGCGGCACGGTTGAAGCAGTACGAAGTGGTTGGGTGTCAAATGATAATTTGGCACGATTTGATGTGGTCACGAAAGAAGTTAATTCAGTCGCAGGAGATGGGGCTATAGTGGGTAGTGCATCAAATATTTATTTGGTGACTGACCCTAAATTAGACAATAGTACTAGTGTAAATAAACAGGTTTTTAATGTTGGTGAAGTGAATTTTTTAAAGTTGAATACTCAATTAGACAGTAATGAAGAATAATTGGCTCAACGTTCGTTTTTCTTTTAGGAAGTTTAGCTGGAGCTAGTTTTCAGTTGGGGACAAATATGCCAAAACCAAGTACTTACCTATACGCTTTGATATCAGGCGTATTACTTGGTTGGTTGGCGCAACAGTTTTGGAGTGTGGGGGCAATTCAAGCCAACCGAGCGCGTGACAGCCTACTTTCGCAGAACGCAACCCGCTTACAGCACCTTAAAAGTACAAATCAAAATACGACATCTTCTTTTGTAATTGCAAAAACACCTATCGTTAAAAAAGAGCATCTACTAGACCTACTTGCTAGTGGACATATTGAGGCTGCTGAACAGCTGTACCGAGAAAGCTGGGATAACGTTTCACATGATCTAGCTTATAGTCGCGCTATTGCTGAAAAGTGGGTGGCGGTAGAGCGTTACGAATCAGCGCTTACATTACTTTACGATCAACGTTTGTTTATACCTTTTGGCCAGGAAACTGATTTACTTAAATTAATATATGAGATCGTTGACAATATAGAGGGTAAATTAGCAAAAAATCAGCAGCTCCATGATGTTGTAAACGTGTACCGATTATTAATAAATTTACATGCCGAGCATACGCCTTATTATTTGCGTTTAACCTTTTGGCTTATAGAAATAGATGACTTTTATGGTGCGGAGCAAAGTCTTGCTGGGGCGATGAATGACGTAAGATATCAAGAAGAGGTTGATCAATTCTCAGCCCTGATTGAGCTAGGCAATACCAATGTTGAAGTGATAACCGTTCCATTAAATAAAATTGGTGAGCATTTTGTTGTACCCGTCACCATTAACAATACCTATGCATTGGAGCTAATGATCGATACGGGTGCGACGATGTCGGTATTAAAAACGTCTTTTGTTGAAGAAAACATGGAAGATATTTTTTTTAATGCCAAGCCTTTAACAATGAATACCGCAAATGGCAAAATTGATGGCCAGCAGTTAACAGTTGAATCATTTTCTTTAGGCGGCCAATATGAATTAAAGGATGTAGCGGTTGGTGCCGTGCCTTTACCTGATTTCAAATACGATGGTTTGCTTGGTATGAATATATTAAACCGCTTTGAATTCTTTATTGATCAAGAGCGACAACTACTTATATTAAAGTAATAAGACGAGTCCTTTGCACGATCCTGTCTACGTAAAAAAACTACCATTCCGGTGTGCAATCCGGCCCGAATAGCGCTTACCTTAGGCGTACCATCTAGCCACTTTAGTTATAAGCACACCCTATAAAATCCACTAAGTAAGTGTATCGCGCACTTAAATTCCTTGAAGCAAATGATTGAATGCTGTTTTAATATACAGTATATTCGATTTCATGAAACTTTATCTTGCCGAAAAACCTAGCCTAGGGCGTGCGATTGCCGCGGGCTTACCTAAACCTCATCGTAAAAGTGACGGTTGTATTTGGGTGGGGGATGGTGATGTTGTCAGTTGGTGCATTGGTCATTTATTAGAGCAGGCTGAGCCCGAAGCGTATGACAAACGTTTTAAAAAGTGGCAGCTAGATCACTTACCTATTTTACCAGACAACCAAGCTTCAGGGTGGAAGTTACTCGCTAAAAGCAATACGCGTAAGCAGTTTACCATCCTCAAAAAGCTCATTAAACAAGCCACGTATATCGTTCATTGTGGTGACCCAGACCGAGAAGGGCAGTTGCTCGTTGATGAAGTGATTAATCATGTAGGTGTATCAAAAACTGTAAAAGAAAACCTGCAGCGTTGTTTGATTAGTGACTTAAACCTACCCGCTGTGAAAAAGTCTTTAGTTGATCTCAAACCGAACCATGAGTTTGCAGCACTTTCAATTTCAGCCTTGGCACGCTCAAGAGCAGACTGGTTATACGGAATAAACCTAACGCGCACCTATACGCTTCAAGCCCAAAAAGTGGCTTTTAAAGGCGTGGTATCGATTGGGCGCGTGCAAACACCGTTACTGGGGCTGGTTGTAAGACGAGATCAAGAAATTGATGCGTTTGTATCTAAGCCTTTTTACGAAGTGCTTGCGCATATTGATGCGCCAAACCAAAGCAAATTTTCTGCAAAGTGGCAACCAAGTGAAGCGTGTTCAGCTTATCAAGACTCAGAAGGACGGGTGATCAATAAGGCTTTAGCTAAGAATGTGGTCACTCGCATTGCTAAACAAAAAGCCTTGGTAAAAGCGATTGAACACAAAGTTAAAAAACAAGCGCCTCCTTTACCCTATAGCTTATCCGTTTTGCAGATTGATGCTGCAAAACGCCTTGGTTTGAGCGCTAAACAAGTGTTGGATGTTTGCCAATCACTCTATGAAACACATAAATTAATTACCTATCCGCGTTCTGATAACCGTTATTTACCTAAGGCTCACTTTCAACAGTCTAGTCAGATTATCTCAGCCATTTCAAATAATACCGATTTAAAAAGTCTATGTGATAACGCAGATACGAAGATTAAAAGTAAAGCCTGGAACGATGCAAAAACCGGTGCTCATCACGGTATTATTCCTACTGAAGGCAAAGTTAGGTCAGAGCGCTTAAGTCGCGTAGAGCAACAAGTTTATCGTTTAATCGCTCAGCAATATTTATGTCAGTTTTACCCGCATTGGGTCTATTCAGATGGACGGATTGATCTGACGATAGCGGGTGGTTTATTTGTATGTAAAGCACGACACACGATTGATGATGGCTGGAAGTCCGTGTTTGCTACTGTCAAAACTGCTGCTGAAAAAAACACCATAGATGCGTCAATTGAAGCCTTCCCCAAGCTTGAAGTCGGCCAATTTTTATTATGTGAGCAGGGTGAGCTAGTAGAAAAACAGACGCAAGCGCCTAAGCCCTACACCGATGCAACACTACTGGCAGCAATGACGGGGATTAGTCGTTATGTATCGGACCCTGAAATAAAAAAAGTGCTCAAAGAGACCGACGGGCTAGGAACAGAAGCGACTAGAGCGAGCATTATTGAATTGCTTTTTAAGCGTCAGTTTTTACAACGACAAGGCAAACAAATACGCGCAACAGCGTCTGGTAAGGGGGTGGTTAATAGTTTACCTGAAAGCATGACCTTGCCAGATATGACGGCCCAATGGGAATCTATGCTCGATAAAATTAGCCATAGAGAGCATAACTATGCTGACTTTATGAACCCTTTACAGCAAACGATTACAGATTTAATACACCATGCTACGCAGCAGTTGCCAACAGCATTGCGAGGCCTGAAACAAACTGGGTTTAAAGCCAAGGCTAAAGGGCAGGGAAAGACTAAGCGCAAGAGCCGAAAACCGGCATCAGCACAATCCTAATCCTAATCCTAATCTTAAATCTAATCCTAACCCTAACCCTAAGTATTACTCTGCCAAGGTAAAATAAAAACTAGCTCCTTGACCCACTTCTGACTCCGCCCATATTTCTCCACCATGTTTTTCGATAACACGTTTTACCGTCGCGAGGCCAACGCCTGTACCCGTGAATTCTTTAGCCGTATGTAAGCGCTGAAAAGTAGCGAATAGCTTATCATTGTGTGTCATATCAAAACCGGCGCCTTGGTCTTGTACACAGTAAACGGTTTTGTTTGCCCTTTGTTGGCGGGTAACACGAATATCAGTCTGCTCACTTTTTGAAGAATACTTCCAGGCATTGTTGAGTAGGTTCTCAAGTACGGAGTAGAGCATGCGTTTGTCGGCACTCACTTGAATATCCGCTTCGATATGTATGCTTGCTTGTCGCTGTGGTTCTTGCTCACGAATGGCCTTGATGATGTTTGTGGCCATGTCGCTCAAATTCAAGCGTTCACGTGTTAATGCTTTTTGTTCCAAACGCGCTAAGTCGAGTAAACCGGTAATGAGTTCTTCCATCTGCTCACCCCCTTTTATTACTTTTTTGAAGAGTATTTGGGCTTCGGGGCTCAGTTCGTCATGGTAATCTTGGGCAATAATGGTACTAAAACTTTTTATCATTCTAAGTGGCGAGCGTAGGTCATGCGAAACAGAGTATGAAAATGACTCTAGCGCTTCATTAGCCGCTTGTAGCTCGGCGGTACGTTGTTCTACTTTTTCTTCTAGCCCGATGTTGAGTTCGCTCACTTCATTAAACAAACGCGCATTTTCAAATGAGATCGCCGCTTGGGTAAGCAGCATTTTGGTGACATCGAAACGAGCTTGTGGGAAGGCGTTTTCGGTTAGTTGGTTATCGAGGTACAAAGCACCGAGTAATTTATCACGATAGCTGACCGGTAAGCAGACGACCGATTTAGGCTGGTGTGCTTGTAAATACGGGTCGGCAATAAAGGCTTCACTGGCTATGCAACTGGTAGATGTAGTGCTAGTTGTATTAATGGTGAGAGCATCACCATCTATTTTTTTTTCATTGGCACTTTGCAATACTTGTTCGGTTTTAGTGCGCAGTACATAGGCAATTAATGACACCGGTAAGTCGGTGGCATTGTTGAGCGGCGTTGATTCCAGCTGAATATCATAGCCGCGTTCCGCGCTACTTTGGATTTTTAAGCGTGCTTCGATCATCGGCCCCTGAGGAGACTCCAGCACTAAGGCAGCATGTTGCGCGCCGGAATTTTCCAGTATCGCTTGCATTACTTTAGCGACTAAGGTTTTAAGGCTTAGCTCACCTGAGATCGCTTGGGTAGACTTTATTAATGTTGAAAAGTCTAGGGTACTTTGGCCACGCATGCGTGTTTGAGCGCTGTTTTGCGTACTTATTTGAGCCGTGATTTGAGTGGTGCTTTGAGTAGTGTTCTGCGTGACGCTTATCGCTGGATTGGTCGCTTCACTATTAGCCCTATGTTTATCAGAGAACAACTCCTGATAACGTTCCTGAAGATGCTTCACTTTTATGGTACAGCCCCAGCGTTGGTACAGAGCAATCGCGTAACTGAGATGCAGTTCGGCATAACGTGGACGTTTTTTCTGTAACCAGAAACCAGCATATAACTCATGAGCGAGGGCTTGGTACTGCAAGAAACCATACTGCTCGGCAGAGTCGATGGCACGTTCATACAAGGTGCTTACCTCATCGATCGTGTGCCCTTGGTGCTTGCTTTGGATTCGGGCCTGCTCAGCTTGGAATAATAAATACTTATGTTCGAAGTTTGGCGGATAAAGCTCGGCCAGTGCCTGTAGCTTGCTTTGGCAAAAGTCTAAATTGGCTTGCATCGACTGTTTTGAAGGCGCACTTAAAGGTGGATATTGTTTTGAACATTGAGCCAACAATAACAAGCCATATTGAATCAGGTGATCAATATAAAAAGAGAATTTTGGCATCAGGTTGATTTGTGCCTGAACCTGAGCAGCAACTTCTGTGGCACGTTCAGTCTCGTCATACCAAAAGGCCAGTTGTGAGCGATAATGTAGTAAGTAAGTTATATGAAAACCTGCTTCTATTTTAGCCAGATAGTCGCTTTCGAATTGTTCATTATCCAGCGCGTTCATTCCCTCTGGCTTAGCTTCAATTAAGGCCTGAATGAATTTTTTGGTAATGATAGGCACAGGAAAAAAGATCGCTTTACGCTTCACTAATGCCAATGTTAAAGCAGCATGTTTTAGAATGACGTTGAGGTTGTCACTCTGTGAAACTTTTAAAAACAGCATATTGCAAAAATTCAGCGCGGCACGGGCGATTTCGCCGTTTTCCATGCCCAGCTCATAACCTTGTTGATGCAGTCTTAGTGCATCTCGGTAAGGGGACTTAAGATACATGACCAAACCAGCGAGAATATTGTTGGTGTTGGCTAACTCACGGCAACTAGGATACAAATCCGCGATGTAAATCGCTTGTTCTGCGGCCTCATAAGCGCATGAAAATATACCTTCTTTTACTAAATTAATTGCGTAACATGCTAATAATACCGGCGTTAAATCTGATTTTCCTGAAGCTAAAGTCATATTGAGACCAAACAAGATACAGCATTTTTGAAATTCTAATTCCCCCGTTATATAGGCATTTTGGCTAAGATTGGGAATAATACTACTGGCGACCAGTAAACGTGGGTCAGTCATTTGAGGTAAATTAGAAAATTCGCTTAGTGGTCTAGCTTGCAGGCTTTTTTCAAACTGATGGGTTTGTCTCTTTAATTGGTTTTTAAGTGCACCGGCTTCAGTCGGTATTTTTATGTCTAAATAATGCAAACCTGAAAGTCCGTAATCTATACCTTGCCGCCACTCACCTCGTCCAATAGTTTGTACCAGTCGCGCTGCGCAAATTTTTGCTTTATCCAAGTCGCTCTGGGTATTTGCTAGCAGGGTATTGTAAAGCACCTCGGACTGATGCACATCGCCGCTTAAATACAAACACTCGGCAAGGGAATGATATAAACCAAAGCTGAGTGCGTAGTGATGCTGCCAGTGGTGTTCTTTTTCATTGCTCGCATTACTGCTATAGACTAAGAGAGATAAGCCTATTTCGGCATAATCTACCGCCGCCTCCCAAACACTGGCGAGTTTGGCTTTTTCGGCGGCTTGTAAATTTAACTGGGCGAGTTTGACTCGCTCGGCTGGGTTTTCGATCAAAGCGCGGCCTTGGTTTAACTGCTCGATCAGGGCAAATAACTGCTGGTCACGTTGGCTGGCTCCGGCTTGGCTCTGTTCATCCTGCTCGACGTGTTTTAAGAGCAAACGGCCAATATCTAAGTGGGCTTGTTGCCGCGCTTGTTCGGGCAGTGACTGATAAGCCGCTTGTAACATGCGGTCGTGCAGAAAACGGCAATGCGGCACCAAGGGTGAAATGCGCGTAGTTAATTGGTTATTGGCTTGGCTATTGTTTTGGTTTGGAAGGTGTAGCTTTAGGGCTTGGGCTTCTGAGCTTGAAAGAGAGTCAGAGCTTGAAAACGCTGAACTGTTTTTATCGCCATGTTCATGACTGCCAGCACTTTTCTGTTTACTGCTACTTTCGACTAAACCCAGTAACCAGTCGCCGCCTTCTTGTAAGAGTAGACCTTCTTTTAGCGCGGGCCAGAGTGTACGTACGGTGCTTGACATGGCCTGCTGAGAAATAATGCTCAGGGTCTGTAGGTCAAACAGGCTACCAATGCACGATGAGAGCTGCAAAAGGGCTTGGGTCTTGTCAGGCAGTTTATGCATTTTGTCGAGCATTAATTCAACAACATTAGAGGTAATGCCCTGGGCCTTAATGGCATTCAGGCTCCATAACCAGCGTTGCTGTTTTAAATCAAAATTAAGCAGCCTCTCGCTATAAAGAGTTTTCAAAAACTCATTGATAAAAAATGGGTTGCCCCCCGTTTTTTGTTCAATTAGGCCTGCTAACGCAAGGGTCGATTGGGGCGTTTGATGTAAGGCGTCGACCAAGAGTTGATTAATATGTTCGCATGCCAAAGGATGTAAGGTGAGTGTGCGGGTTCTTTTTCCGGTGCTTTTTTCGGTACTTTTGTCAGAATTAGGGTAGTCAGTTTGAATCTGTTTTAAAGTTTGCATCGCAGGGTGGTAGTCATTGACTTCGTTGTCGCGATAGGCCACTAATACGAGTAAACGGCAGATATGCTGCTCGGTGTCACTGCCGATCAGTTGCGGTAGCAAGTTCAGGGTGCCGCGATCGGCCCATTGCAGGTCATCAATAAATATCACTAGGGGCCGCTGGCAGGTGATCTCTTGAATAAAGCGCTGTATCACCAGATGAAAACGGTTTTGGGTTTCTTGTGCGCCCAGAGTGGCTACGGGTGGTCGTTCGCCCAAGAGCACTTCAAAAATAGCCATAAAGTCGATCAGAACCCGAGCATTGGCACCGAGCGCGTTATTAAGCTGAACCCGTAAGGTCAGCAAATTATCGTCTTTTAAACTCAAGGCGTGTTGCATCCAACCAGAGAGCGCCTGCTTGAGCGCAGAATAAGGCGTATTTTTATGGAACTGGTCAAACTTACCCGAGATGAAAATACCGCTATGCGCGGCAATGGGTTTATGTATTTCGTGTATCAGCGCCGATTTACCAATGCCAGCGCTACCTTCTACTGCCAATAGTTGCGGCTGACCTGCGGATGCACGATAAAAACTACCCATTAACGCTTGTACTTCTTGCTCGCGGCCATAAAGTACTTGTGGTACTTGAAAGCGATCAGAAATGTCATGTAAACCGAGCACAAAGTCAGGAATGGTATCGCCTGCCACGACATGGCGACGGCAGACTTCTAAATCTTGCTTCAAACCCAAAGCGCTTTGATAACGCCCTTCGGCGGTTTTATTCATCAGTTTATCGATAATATCCGATACCGCTTTTGGGACGTCAGATCGAACGTCACAGGCAGGCACTTGTAAGCGGGCAATATGCGCATGCACCAAGCCCATGGCATCGTCTGCCACAAAAGGTAAGCGGCCAGTCAATAGCTGATACAAGGTGGCGCCGAGGGTATAAAAGTCGCTTCGGTAATCGAGTGAGCGATTCATGCGCCCAGTTTGCTCAGGCGAGATATACGACATCACACCTTCGAGGTTTTCGGGCGGCGCCAAGGCAGGTTGCTCACGTGAAAGTAACGACGCTAACCCGAAGTCGATAATTTGTACATTCAGCGTGTTCGGGTTAATCACGATGTTGCCAGGGTGTAGGTCTTTATGAATTACTTGCCCGTGGTGAATTACGCTCAGTGCATCGGCCAATTGAATGGTGATATTTAAAAAGCTTTCCAAAGGTACTTGCTGATTCTCTATTTCTTGAAGGTGATGTGTGAAATATTGGTATAAATCAACACTGCCGGTATCTTCTAACACCAAACAAGGCAAACCAATATGCTCAATTACCTCCAAAACTTTCACAATATTCGGATGATCAAAACCCTGTAATATTTCAGCCGAAGACGATAAACGAGCTATTTGCGAGGCACTGGCATGTTCTCCACTGGAACGCAAAATAACCGGCGCTTGGTCACGCTCACGTATGGCACGAAATACTTGTGTGGAGTTGGTCGCATAGAGCGCTTCGGAAATTATAAATCCGTTAATTTGAAAACCACTATTATGAAAGTTATCGTACTTAGGCATAAACTACAGGGTCTTTTGTCATTTTTAAGGTCATGATTAGTTTAAAAGTATAGCAGTGATATTTGATCTTAGAGGGGGATGACAAATAACTGTCTTCTAGTTTAGCTTTTTGTGGGGAGCGTTATAGTTTATAGCTAATTTTAAGCCTATCTCACAGTCACCTCTTACCCCGTTTTGTTTTGATGGTTAGGCGAGGCTATTCGTCGGTACCTATAGTAAATGTTAGTAACTGTGCGTTTTTAAACGCGCCGAGAAATTTCCTTAACTCAGGTAAACTTTCTTCATCTAAATCAATGTTTAACGTAACGTGTTGCGTGTAAGTCGCATTGAGTATTTCTCCTTTATGGAGGCTTAACCAGTGACGTATACTTTGCTCATCAGCAAAATCGCAATTTAGACTATGTTTTTCAAGCTGTACCAGAAGTTGTGTGGGGGCTTGGTCATAAGCTTGTTGTGCCGCGTGAGAATAAGCACGTACCAGGCCACCAGCGCCTAATTTAATACCTCCAAAGTAACGCGTTACCACAAGCATTACATCGCCTACTTCTTTATGTTGCATTACGTTTAAAATGGGCTTGCCAGCGGTGCCACTGGGTTCACCATCGTCAGACATCGCAATGAGCTTAGGGCTGTTGGGTGAGCCAATTAAATAAGCCCAACAGTGGTGACGCGCATCAGGATAATCTTTCTTAGCTTGCTCAAGCACTAACATTGCTTCAGCTCGATCAACCGCTAAGCATAAACGAGCAATAAACTTACTCTTTTTGATTTCGTACAATACTTCAGTTGAGCCATTTGGTGTGTAATAACTTTGGCTCATGGTTTGACCTGTTAATAGCGTGTTTGAATTAGTTGAATAATATGATGATTGATGGAATATCTTACGAATGGCGTAACATTCTATGCTATTAGAATAATGAAATCTCCGCTATGCTATTGGTAATTTTAAAGCAGCATGTAATAGGTTTTCATCGGGACACTTCTTTTGTACCACGAATGGCTTAAAGCATACCTGTAATGAGTTTAATTAGTCTCAACGGTAAAAAAACAATGTCAGAAAAGAACAGTAAGAAACCAGGAACCTATGAACAAAAAGTGAGCTATGGCTTCGGTTGGCAGTTTGGTCGACAGCTTCAAAAGAACAAATTTGAAGGAATGGATGTCGAAGCGGCTGTGATGGCATTGCGCCAATGTTATAAGGGTGAACCTTCATTACTTTCAGAAAATGAATTAAATGAAGCTTACGATGTGGTGAAAGAGAACCGTAAAAAGTTTGAACAGGAACGTGCCGAAAAATACCAAGTTTTGTGTCAATCATTTTTAGAAGACAATTCAAAGCGCGAAGGGGTGTTGACCACTGAGACTGGGTTGCAGTATGAAATTCTTGAAGCCGGTGATGGCGATAAACCGAGTAGCGAGCAAACGGTAAAAGTCCATTACCATGGTTCGTTTATTGATGGTCAGGTTTTCGATAGTTCAATTACGCGCAATGAACCCGCTGAGTTTGCATTAGGTCAAGTCATACCTGCTTGGACTGAAGCACTGCAACTAATGAGTGTAGGGTCAAAATGGCGGATTGTTGTACCTTATCAATTGGCTTATGGGGAAGCGGGTTCTCCGCCTACGATTCCACCCAAAGCAATTTTGATTTTTGAAATTCACCTGATAGATATAATCAGTTAGTCTTACTTATATTTAGTTCTGGGGGGCGCTAAAAGTAAGACGCCTCCCAATGATCAAGATATCTATTCATTGTTTTATTGATTATCGTTTTTTCGACTAATAAAACCTGTTTAAAACAGTACGGCGCTGTCATCTTCTGTTGTATTTGTTTCTGTTTTAACTTTATAGCGTCGCTCCACCGAATGTTCTACCTCACCTACGTGCAGTTTGGTGAGCTTAGATAAAATGCTATTTAATAACTTGTTTAAGTCATCATCGGTGATTGTTTGAATGTTAGCATGTTGAAGAGCTTCACTGTTTAACTCTATTAAGGCATCAACAGAGTGTTTTGATGTAGCTTCTGTTTCACTTTGCTGTTGCATTGAATGCGTGATCTTACTGGCTAATTGGCGAATATCTTCAATTGCAGCTTCCGTTTTGCGTAAATCTTCTTGTGAAGCTTGAGCGCTGGATACCGTTGTTTTAATGTCGTTCTGACTAGACTTCATTACTTCTGAAACATTATGCGTACCACTATAAATACTATCTACAATACCTTTTACTTCATCTGCAGAACCTCTCGTGCGTTCTGCCAGTGAGCGTACTTCATCAGCCACCACGGCGAATCCTCTTCCTTGCTCGCCAGCTCTAGCGGCTTCAATGGCTGCATTTAAAGCCAGAAGGTTGGTTTGTTCTGCAATACTGGTAATTTCTTCGATGATTTTGGTGATTTTATTACTGTCGTCTCGTAAGTCGGAAAGCACCGTGTTTGATTCATTAATGTGCTTTTCGATAGTATCAATTGAATAAATTGTTTCACCCAAGTGGGCGCCAAAGTCTTTTATGTCAGTATTCATTTCGGAAATATTTTCATTAATATGCTTAACGTCATGATCAATATTTTCGGTTGCCGCTAGCATGTCATTAATGGAGTCACTTAGAATTTTTCCGTGGTGGGCTTGCATAACAGTATTTTGGTTCATTGCACCGTAGGTTTCGGCTAATTCTTTACTCATGGGGGTTAAGCGAGAGAGGCCTGAGTGTATATCTCGCACCGTATTTTCTGTATTTGAAAGTCGGTTATTGATCATCGAAAAAAGAGGCAGGTAGTCTTTAGTAACGTTATTCAGGTCAATACGAGCTGAAAAATCGACCGCGTCACTTTCGGAACACGATAATTGTTGAGTGCATTCTTCTAGTGGCCTAACAATTCGAGCGTGGAACCAAATAGCCGCAATAATACTCGTTATAATAACAGTGAGGCTTTTACCCAGTAACGTAAAGTGAATATCTAAAACGGAGAAGCTTGCTTCTAATGCAGGTAAGCAAAGTATTAGCGCTATTATGGTGAGTAAACTTCTGGATTCAAGATCTTTCATAATTTGTATAATTGAGTGCCGGTGAGTGGTTGTAAGATAGTGTTCATACTATTAATCTTAGTAGGCTTATTGATAATTCCAAGTACTTTGCGTGTTAATGCTGTTAATGGGGCGGTATTTTATCTATGGGCTATATTTATACAGTCAGGCTTGCTCATTGAGCTAGATAGTTAACAAATACAATTACCGGAATTTCACTATGACACTGCTCATTTTAGGATTATTTATTTTTATCGCAATTCATCTTTTTCCTGCTTTTCAAAGTCGGCGAGCTGCATTGATCGAGCGTTTGGGCGAACTAAAGTATAAAGGCTTATTTTCTTTAGTTTCACTGGCTAGTTTTGCGCTCATTTTAATTGGTAAGGCCAATGCATCTTTTATTGAAATTTGGCAACCGCCTCAAATGTTAGCCGTTGTGACGAAAATTTTAATGTTGCCCGCAATAATTTTATTGGTCGCCGCTTATTTTCCATCCAATTTTAAACGAAAAATAAGACACCCGATGTTAATTGCAGTGAAGATTTGGGCGATCGGTCACCTGTTAATTAATGGTGATTTAGCCTCCATTATTTTGTTTGGTTCATTTTTGGTTTTCGCCGTGCTAGCAATGATTAGCGCTAATCAACGAAAGGAATGGCATAAGCCTAAAGAGCAAAGCGTGCTGATGGATATTTTGGTTATCTTAATTGGTGGAGCAGCATATACAGGTATTGGACTGTATCATTTGCAGTTATTTGGCATGCCGATTATGTAGTTTAAGTATGCAGTTCAGGTATGCAATTCAGATCAGGCGAGAACTATGCCGATTAGGGCTGTTTTCGGCTCAGTCACATACTTTAAACAGGCAATATAATGACTTTACTATTTTTTATTTTAAGTGTTATTAGTGTCGGATTTACCTTCAATGTTATCTATCCTCAGTACTATCACCCTAAATTGATTGTGCCAAGCTTCTTATTTGGTTGGTTAGTAGGTGAGCTTGCGATGCATGTGGTGGTTGCGCAGCTATTCATTGTTTCCTGGTTTGTTTTTTTTGGAAATGTGGCAGGTTTTCTCGGTGCGACCGGCGTTGTACTGTTTGTTGGGTCATGGCTTACCTTGGCTTATCACTATTTTTCTGGTTTTAAGGCAAAAGTCTTATTGGATAGTATTGTGATTCCACATAGGCAAGAAGAGGATTTAAGTACTTGGAGTCGTCATGATGAGCTGAATCTAACGCGTTTATTATGGCCATTTTCGAGCTGGAAATCAGACGAGGTTGAGGTGCTTAAAAATATTGTTTATCGCGAGGTGGATGATTTCAAATTAAAGCTGGATATTCGGCGACCTAAAAGTATGGGTCAAAACGCACCCGTATTGTTTCAAATTCATGGCGGTGCATGGACGTATGGCTACGGAAGTAAGAATGAACAAGCTGTCCCGCTAATGGTTGAAATGGCCAAGCGAGGCTGGGTGTCTGTCTCCATCGATTATAGGCTATGCCCAAAAGCGGTTTTTCCTGACCATATTGTGGATTGTAAAAGTGCCTTGGTTTGGGTCAAGGAGCATATTGAGGAATACGGGGGGAATCCTGAATTTATCATTGTGACGGGGGGGTCAGCGGGTGGGCATTTGTCATCGTTGTTAGCTTTAAGCGCGAATGTACCTTCCTTACAACCAGACTTTGAAGATAAAGATACGTCTGTGCAGGGCTGCATTCCTTTCTATGGTATTTATGATTTAATGGATAGCAAAAAACTACAGCCTAGTTTGGCTTTAGATATTTTGTTGCAAGAGGACATTATTAAGCAAACCAAACAAGAGAATGAATCGTTATACCAGCTTATGTCCCCTATTACGCATATTAATAAAGAGGCACCGCCTTTTTTAGTGATTAATGGCGATAAAGATTCGTTAACCTCTTTGGGAGAAGCGCAATACTTTGCAAGTATGTTAGATGAGACCTCTACAAATACCGTTGAGTTTGCTGAAATTAGTGGCGCGCAGCACGCGTTTGATGTGTTTAGTTCGGTACGTAGTGATTATGTATTGTTTGGCGTGGCTGAACGAATGTGTCAGTGGCATCGTGATTATGAAGAATTGCAAAAATAACGATAAATTTTAAGCAAAAAAAAGCGATGATTTGATGCCGAAATATCAAATCACCGCGTAAAAAAGGGCGTAGTAGGGAGCCCTAGATAAAAACCTGAACGAGAAAATAAGTGTCGAGTAAAATACTTTAAACAAAAAGGCCTGAAGTTTTTTGCTAAAAGTATGTCTTCCCGATGACAATTATAATAAGTGTAGGGGAGGCTTACTTAGATCGTCCGAAAGGATTACTGATAGGCGTACTTGCTGTTAAATGTGACGGATGTCACGTTATCGGCTTCGTGTATGTTTGAGACCTCTTCAAATGTTATTGAGTTCGCTGAAATTAGTGGTGGGCAGCACGGATTTGGTGTTTTTAGCTCATTTAGAAGTGATTATGTATTGTTTGGCGTGGCTAAACGAATATGTTAGTGGCATTGTGATTATGAAGGATTGCAAAAATAATGATAAAATTTAAGCAAAAAAAAGCGATGATTTGATGCCGAAATATCAAATCACCGCGTTAAAAAAGGGCTAGTAGGGAGCCCTAGATAGAAAACTGAAATATTAAATCAAAGTAGAACATAAGTGGCGGGTAAAATACTTTAAACAAAAAGGCCTGAAGTTTTTTGCTAAAAGCATGTCTTCCCGATGACAATCATAATAAGTGTTGGGGAGGCTTACTTAGATCGTCCGAAAGGATTACTGATAGGCGTACTTGGTATTAAATGTGACGAGAATCACACTTATAGGGCTGTTTTCTTTTTCATGAGTGGTTATATCACCCTAACAATCACCATTTAAGGTTAATACTAAGCGTCGCGAGCCGCCGTGGTTTCGGTGCTCACCTAAATATATCCCCTGCCATAGACCTAAGGCTAAAGACCCTTGAGAAACTGGAAGGCTAATTGATGAACCAATCGTGACGGTTTTAATATGGGCGGGCATATCGTCTTCGCCTTCTAGAGTATGTTCATAATAGGGCGCGTTCTCAGGAATAAACTGAGTAAAATGCCGTTCCAAATCTTTACGTACATCGGGGTCTGCATTTTCGTTAATACTTAAAGAGGCAGATGTATGTTGAATAAAGGCGTGTAGTAAACCCACTTTTATTGTTGGTAGCTCAGGTAGTGCTTCGAGCACCTCTTGAGTAATTAAATGAAATCCACGGGAGCGTGGTCTTAGTTGAATATTTTTTTGGTACCAAACCGACAAAATAATTACCTCGAATTAACTATTTAACGCTCCGTTTTATGGGGAGCTCATGGTGAGAAGGTCTATTCATCATGAGCGTCACTATGCACGGGCTATAACCTAGTTAACTATAGTTAGTATTAGCTAAGGCTAGTACTAATATTTGCAGGGTTAAAATACATACGTGACTAGACCTGCGTACAAAAAAGTGAGATAAAGATGGCGATTTTTAAAATCGCTAATATAAAAAAGTTCGAATGACACTGACTTAAGACTTAATAATTTTTTATAGGGTGTGCTCTGCGCACCAAAAAAGTTTAATCCAAGCCTGAGCCGAGGTTAGACCACTTAAGTAAGTGCCATTCAACAAAGCCCATTGATAACATTAGGAATGAACATGAAAAAAGTTTTAGTTGCTGCCCTGGCGCTAGGTTTGGTTGCTTGCCAGCCAGCAGAAGAGAAAAAAATATCACTTGATAACATCGATGCAAAAAATAGCTATGCGGTGGGTATTAAATTTGGCGAGTCGATGAAACGTGAGTTAGCAGAACTACAGCTTAATTCATTTTTTCAAGGTGTGACTGATGGCTTTGAAGGAAAAGAAGCGTTACTTACCGCAGCAGAAGTCGACGCAACGATGCAAACATTTCAAGCGAAAAAAATGGCTGAAATGAAGCAGAAATCCGAAGTAGCGCTTGAAGAAAATGAAGTAGCAGGTACAGCATTCTTAACCGAGAATAAAGCGCGCGAAACCGTTAAAACGCTAGAAAGTGGTTTACAGTATGAAGTGATCACATCAGGTGAAGGCGATTCACCTTCTACTGCTGATAAAGTGACGGTTCATTATCACGGTACCTTGATTGATGGAACGGTATTTGATAGCTCAATTGAACGTGGCAGCCCTGCTACATTTGGTGTTGGCCAAGTGATTAAAGGTTGGACCGAAGCGCTACAGTTGATGAAAACTGGCGATAAATGGAAGTTATTTATTCCTGCTGACCTAGCGTATGGCCCACGTGGTGCTGGCGGTAAAATTGGCCCTAATTCAGCGCTGATATTTGAGGTAGAATTACTATCAATTGAAAAAAATAGTTAGTCTTTTCTATAGATAGGATTTTTTGCATAAAGCGTGCGTGTATTTAACTTAGTTTTCGAGCTATCTACGCGTACGCTTTAATGATCTATTTACCCCCCACATAATCAAAAATGTTAAAGCCCCGCCTATTGCTCCCCATAAATGAGCATTAATGGCCACTTTAGCGGCAATCATTTCTGAAAGGTCGGCCGAAGCGCCATAGAATTGTTCAAACGAAATTTTAAGTACTATTCCGAATAGTAATACATAGCCTATCTTTTCTTTATGCTTTATTTCTTGCAGAGCACTCCAAATAAAAATGCCATGTAATGCACCTGATAACCCAACATATTGAGTGAGGTCAGGTGAAAAAAAATGTACGCCTAGGCACGAAAAAAAAGCGCTGAAAAAGAATGTAAATAAATATGACTTAATGGTATATAAGTGGCCTTGTAAGGCCCATAAGAGTGTCAGTGCCGCGCTGTTCAGTAAAAAGTGATTCAAGTTAGTATGAAAAAAATGAGCGCTAATAAAGCGCCACCATTCTCCATGACTTACGAGTAGCCTCTTATAAATCAAACTATCACCAAGCTGTTGTTCAAATAATAAAGCGATCAGCGAGCCTAATAGAATGAATAAGGGAGCTAAAAACTGCTGTGGCGCTATTGGAAATGAGCGTGATACTAAGCGGAGTGTTGACCTTGTCATAAAGTAGATTAACTAATAATAAAAATAATACTGTAGCAGTATCTTAAATTGATGGGAATTTAATGTGCTCACAAAATTAAGTGAGATAAAGATAATGAAAGCCATTCGGAGTTATTCTGGTTATGTAAGGGGCCAGAATGAAATGGCACACTCTATAAAATCACACTAATTAAGTGCCATTCGAGCCTGAATGACAAACTTTTTACGTAAGTAGTGATCGCGCAAAGGTCTCAGATAAGTAAAAAATAAATTATTGCCTTCTTTGGCGACATAATGTGTCGTTTTGGTTTGTAATATAGCACCTGTCGTTAAGGGATAACCTTTAACATAAACGTCAGACAGGGCTTATATTATGTTTAGAATAAACGCATTTACACAAAAAGGTACTAAGTTTCGTTTTCGTATTAAGAGCGATAGCATTCATGAAGTGCGTGATGCATTGAGTGAGATATTTGGTGGACAGACCATGCGATTAGTGTTGGTTGAGCCTGTTTGAGTGTACTTCTCTATTCGTTATAGTTTTCGCGTATGGCATCAAGCGCGGTGATTAAGTCGTTACGAATAATTTCAGGGGAGAGTATTTTTGCTTGGAAACCTAAAGATAATAGCCAATTTTTTAATTGAATTGTTCGCTTCACATCTGCTTTTAGATGCCAGGTCGTGTGGTTGATTTTAGTTAAAGATTGGCTAGTGCTAATAGGACTTTCTTGTAAGTCAGTGAGTAGACTGCTGTTTTCGAAAGTCGTGAGCGCTAATATTAAGGGATAATGATTTGAGTCTGAGTGCGCTAACAAAACATCCATATTACCTTGGTCAAGATAAGCCTTTATCTTGAAGTCGCTAGGAACATAATTCGGTAAATGGCTAAGCTCAATATGTTCTATTTTATGAATTAAAAAACTTCTAAAATTATCATTGCCATCAGTTTTGTGAATATCTTCTTCCTTCTTGCCAATTAAGTAGAGTTTTGGAAGCATGATCGCGACACCAAACGGGTGTAGTGCGTAGTCTTTATTTCCTGTTTGTCCTCGGTAAGCTATGTTGACTCGTTTGCCTTCTAAAATTGCACGATAAATCGTGTCGAGTATATTTAGGTCAAACTGTGGCGTTTGAAGGCGTTGTCCTCTTTGAAAAAATTCGACCGAATCGGTTAACCGCTGATAATGATTGTGAGAAAGTTTTTGTTCACTTTTTTGCAGCTTGGCTTCTGCATTTTGAAAAATTCGTTTTAGCTCATGTTGTGTGGATGTTGGCAGTACTTGAGTTAAGTGCTTTTGCGTGACCGATAATGCCAACGCCATAAAGGCAGGCATACGTTCAAAGTCATAATTTAATTGTTGGTAGGGGTCTAAGCGCCAGTGACGACTTTTTCCTAAACCTCGTTCTACTAATAAACCGAAGTCATTATCGTATTCGTCTTGCTTCTCTTTACTCTCAGTCTCACTTTCAGCGTCGTCGTTATTTTCATGAAGATCACCTAATAGAAAAGTCAGATCTCTTTGAATGAGGCGGAATTGGCTTTTATGCTTAGATTCATTGCTATCTAAATAACCGGCATTATTCAGGTGCTGTAAAATTTGCTCGGTACCGACACCGCTTCGCTTGGACTTAAGGAAGTTTAGAATTTCTAGACGTCGAAGAAAAGTGATCACATTCAGTCCATCTAAAGCGTTAAGGTTCTAGCGAGGCCAATAAAACTCACGATAAGCAGCATCGTACCCAGTATGCGGTAAAAAGTAACGGAATCTGTTTGTTGTAATTTTTGGTGGAATTTCAAACCGAGTAAATGGCCTATTCCAGCGCAGGGTAATAGCCAGAGATGGTGTATGAGTTGAAAATCTACGTTTAAATATATGAATGCACCAACCTTAATTGCAACAAGAATGGCCCATAAAGCAAAGAGTGTGTCTCTCAGTTGGTGTTTGCTAACATGCATTGCAAAAACCGCCGTTAATAGCGGGGCTCCAATTAAAGATGTACCGCTGATGTAACCGCCCAGCATCAAAAATACAATATCTAATGATTTATGCTGACTCTTGAAGGGCTTATTCAGAATATATGTAATTGCGTACACCGAAACAATGGTGAAAATAATGAGGCCCATGATGGTGGCTGGCAAGGTGATTAGCCCAAAAACACCAATGAGTTTGGGAATGATCATAATGAGCAGGGCTTTTTTTAAATAAGCCCAATCAATAGAACCTTCCTGACTGACGCCCATTTTTAGGTGTTGCTTACGGGCGCGATGGTTTTGAAAAAGTATCAAGCCTGAGAAGAAAAGCAGCTGAAGAGAAATTATCGGTAAATACAATAAAGCATCGTTATGAATTAATAATAAAAAAGGTAGGGAGAGCACAGCACCACCAAAGCCTAAACCAGAGCGAACAAAACCGCTCCAGATAAAGGTGATGGCAATTAAGACGCATTGGATAAATGCTAACTCAGACATAGTGGTTCAAATATCGATTATAAAGGGCTGGCCGCTTTTACTTTCACTTCGGCTAAGTTTAATTTTGACTCGAGCTCAGGTTCAACTTCAGGTTTTGTCTCATTTCCATCAACTTTAATGAGTAGAGCGGGTAAGAAGAGGAAATCCCAAACCAGCGCGATTATGATGGTAATACCAACCATTAGACCCATTGAGGCGTTGACATCAAAACTGGAGAAAGCGAGTACAAAAAAGCCGGACGCGAGTACGATTGTTGTCGTAATAATAGGTTTGCCTACACGACTGAATGCATACATGACTGCTTTTTTTGCATCGGATTTGTAATGGTCTCGGGCATGCAGATATTTGGTAATAAAATGTACGGTGTCATCGACAACGATTCCCAGCGTAATGGCAAAAATAACGGCCACCGCTAAATTGACTTGCCCGACAAAAATACCCCACAAACCAAAAGCGATACCCGCTGGAAAGGCATTAGGAATAAGACTGATGAGCCCATAGCGAAGTGAACGAAGCGAAATTATTAAGGTTAGCGTCACCAGGATTAAGGCGATAACAGAGCCTGTTAGCATACTTTCAATATTGCGCTGCCCGATGTGAGCAAACATGATTGAAAGGCTTGTACCTGGCGCGACTAGCTCTGGGGCATTTTCTCTTAACCAGGTTTGTGCGCGTTGATCAATGTTAATAATCTCTTGAGCTTTTTGATCTTTTATACGAACAGAAAGCAGTAATGATGATTTATTGCTGTCGATCTGGTTGTTCAGATCTAAACCATAGGGCAACGATATTTCATAAAGCAAAATGTATTGAGCAGTTAAGTCTCTACGCTCAGGTAAACGATGCCATGCTGGGTCATCATTATGCATGTTTTGATTTAAGCGTTTGAGGATATCTGTAAAACTACTCACGTGCACCACTTCGGGCTGCGAAAGATACCAGCTTGCAAAAGCATCAACTTTTTTAAGGTATTCAGGGTCATTGATGCCGTTGCTTTCGCCACTGTTAAGCGAATAAGAAATTCCATCAAAGCCCGTTAGGTTTTCTTGGGTGTAGTCTGATGCTTGTCGAAACGGAACGTCTTTATGGAAATATTCGACGGTGTTGTCATTTAACTCATTTTTGAAGGTGAAACTGACTAAAATAATCGCCACGATCAAAAGGCCGATAAATATTGGGTTGTGATGTTTGACTGAAAATGCCCCAATTTTTTCAGAAAGGGTAACGGTATTTTGTGATTTTTTCACCGGCACAGCTTTATGTGGCAGCAATAAAACGAGCGCGGGGAAAAGTGTTATGCTGAATAAGAAGGTGATCATGACACCAAATGCAGAAATACTGCCAAGCTCTTGGAAAGGGGGAGAGTCACTGAAATTCATGCTCATAAACCCAATCGCCGTTGTGAGGCTGGTTAAAAAAACGGGCTTTAGATTAGACGATAAACTTTCTTTCATCGCAATAACGCGTGAATCACCTTGTGATAGATTGAATAGGTAGCCATTCATGATATGCACCGCATCGCATACCGCAAGGGTTAGAATGATCACTGGGCACGTGACATTAATTTGATTCAATGCAAAACCTACCCAACTCATAAAACCTTCTGTGGCTAATACGCTTAAGCCGATGAGGAGTACCGTAGCGATGGTTCCGACAAATGAACGCAGAATGAGTTGCAGTAATACCACAATAATAATAAACATGAGTGGAATGAGGTAAGTCATGTCTTGTACCGACATCTCATTAAACGTTTTATTGACCATTGTTTGGCCGATTAAGTAAATTTTTAAATTAGGGTTATCTGCTTCGAACCGGTCACGCAATGCGCGTGCATACTCAACGAGATCATGCGTTGCTTTATCTGCCTCAACTTGGCTGTCAGGTAAGTTAAGGTTGACTGAAACGGCTGTGGCATGCGCTTTATTAGACAGTAATAAATTCACTAAGAGTGGTTCAGCTAATGCGATGCCTTTTAAGCGATTAAGTTGGTCCTGCGAAAGGGTTTCTGGTGAAGAAACTAAATCTTCAACAATTAGGTCATCTTCATCGACCGAGGTATGTTGATAGTTAGTAATAGAGTCAACCCGTGCAGAATAAGGTATTTTCCAAGACTCATCGGTTAATTTAATAATACTGCTGAGTGTTTCTGGGGTGAAAATTTGTTCATCTTTGGGGGCAATCACAAAGGTGACATTATCACTTTTAGTGTAGCGGTCTTGGTTATCTAAGTGGGCCAATAACTGAGGGTTGTCGTCACTGAAGAAAATTTTATAGTCACTTTCAAAGCGAAGCTGCCCTAAACCAGCACTTAAGCCAGCGATTAATATTAGGCTGAAGAAGGCTAATATTAATCGGTAATCTACTAAACGTTCAGGTAAACGTGTAATCATAAAAAAATCCTTTTTAGTGGGCTCATTGTTTGTGGGTGTACGGACTTCCTACTATCACTAACTTAGCTGTGTCGGCTATCTTGCTTTGCCTTTTCAGCTTCTTCAATCGCGCGTTTTGCTTCAATCATCGCATGAAAGTCAGCCATTTCCTGAATCATCATTTCGGGTGTTTCAAGGCAGATTTGCCCTAGTTTTCCTGAACGTAACTCGTTTAAAATAATGGTGGCCGCTTGGTGCAGGTCGACTTTACCGCCTGAACGTAAGCAACCGCGTTTACTGCCAATTAATTTAAGTAATTCTTCGCTGCCTAATTTCGCACTTTCTAGTTTATAGCGCTTTTCTAGGGCTTGAGGGTAGTTTTGAGATAAGAAGTCGAGTGCATATAAAGCCACGATTTCATACTCCATGGCCGTATCTCTAACGGCACCCGTTACAGCAAGGCGGTAGCCACAACTCAAAGGTTCTAGTTTTGGCCAAAGTATACCGGGGGTATCAGAGAGAATAATACCGTTCTCGAGGTTTATTTTTTGTTGGCGTTTGGTGACAGCTGGCTCATTACCAACTTTTGCGATGGCGCGTCCTGCTAAGGAATTAATTAAGGTTGATTTCCCCACATTAGGTATCCCCATAATCATGGCACTAATGGGTTTATCTGAATCTTTTCTGTGTGGTGCAAGCTTACGACACAAATTATTAATGGTGTTTTTTCGTTCATCCGACGTTGCAGATAAAGCGAGCGTTTTTACCGTTTCATCTTGTTCAAAGTGCGCTTGCCATAGCTGAATTATTTCGGGATCGGCTAAATCGGCTTTATTCAGGATCTTAATGTTGGGCTTATCACCTTTCAGATTCTGAATCATAGGGTTTGCACTACTAAAAGGAATTCGTGCATCTAGTACTTCAATCACAACATCCACTTGAGACATAACTTTTTTAATTTCTTTTTGGGCTTTGTGCATGTGCCCAGGGAACCAGTTAATTGTCATGTTTTATGTATGCCCTGCTAAATACGGTGAATAGAGTCGTGGTGGAGCTTTCGGCTGCTATTTTGCCATACTTGAAAATATTTACCTAAATCATTTTTTGCCATTACCACTGACGGCCGTTCTAATACGTATTATTTTTACCGTTTTGGTCGTGCCACTTCGAGCCTCTGAAGGTAGCGGGTAAACTTTGCCTTGTTCACCGCTGGTAATAAAATAGGTAGCTCTACGCTAAGCAATATCGCTTAACCAATTTAGTGGCATCTCCCATAAGTTACTTTTATTCTCGCTTCTAAAAAAACCAAAGTGACCAATATGTTTTTTGCCTAGTTTTTTGGTATTGATTGTTTCTAATGATGTATCAGCGTTATTGTAAAAACTCCTTAAGGCCATCACTGCTTTAGGTGGTGCGAAATCTTTGTCGTCATCGATCATAAGGAATTTGATTGAACATTTTAGTTGGGAAAACCCTTGTCTAATGGGCTTACCTTTCTTATCGACGATATAATCAGTATGGCGTCCCCAGTAAGCCCATTGTTGTGCAATGCCGGCTGGCAGGCTTTCACCACCGAGAAGCGGTCCGGGCACTTTTCCAAGAACTTTACAAAATAATGGGATAACCAAGTACCAAAGAAAAAGCATTTTTGGTTTACCGAATGACTCCCAATGGCCCCAATACCCGCTCTGTGAAGAAACACAAAAAATACTTTTCAAATGGATGTTGTTCGGTGCAAAGCCAATGATCTGACCGCCGACGCTATGGCCAATACAGTGCCAGTCTAATTGGCTGTAGTTTGACATAGACCAGTCTATAACCGCTGCAAAGTCTTGCTCCCCCCAAGCACGCATAGATAGACGTTGGTCTCTATAATCTTTTACTGATGATTCCCCAATACCTCGATAATCATAAGTGAGTACCAAATAACCTTGTTCTGCAAGATATTGGGTGAACTTAGCGTAATAGCCCTGTTTAACGGCTGTTGCTGAGTTGATAATAATACCTGCGATTGGCGCCTCTTTAGGAACGTACTTTGTGACTGAAAGAGTGAAACCGTCTTGAGTCGTGATTGTGAATTTCTCAATCATATTTTTATACCGTCAGCTTGCTTTAGGGGATAGACAAATGTCTCGAGATGGCTTGCAAATATATCCGGCGTTTCTAATTCTGGGAAGTGACCAGAGCTAGGTATACGTACAAGGTTGGCATGTGGAATCATCTGTAAGCTAGACTTTTTGCATGTGTTGCAGTGAGAGCTGTCTTTTTCGCCCCACACAAATAGAGTTTTTGTGTCGACTTTTCTAGGAAGAGGTGATTGACCTATAAGTAGCTTCTGAAATCCAGACGCAAGGTTAAAGGTTGCTCCGTGTTGATAAGCTTGTTGCGCAAGATTGTTAAACTGCTCTACCAAAGAGGGGTCGCCTAAGGAGGCCTTAAACCATAAAGGGGTGCGCTTCTTTTTCAGCGTTTTCAATAATAGCTGGCTCAATACTGGCTTGGAAAGCAGTCCTTTAGGGTCTCGAGTCACCTTCCATTTTAACATCTCATTCCAACTTGGTACTTGTGATAAGACTAAATGGCTAATCAAGTCTGGTCGTTTTTGAGCTAGGCTAATAGCGCCATAGCCCAGAACACAAGGGGCCACCAAAATAGCAGAGCAGATGTTCAGTTTTTCTAAAAACTGTTCTGTTAGTGTCACCGATGATTGAAAACAATAATCCAACCGCATTGATGGAATCGAGAAGCCAAACCCCGGTGGCTCGAATATAACAATCTTGTAGTTTTTGCCTAACAGATTTACCAAATAGTCATAATGTTCGATGACGATAGGGGGGTCAGTTTCGAAAACGAGTATTTGTGTCCCCTCACCAGCGATACGATAGCGGATTAGAGTACTTCCAAGATCCATGAATTGAATGCCATCTCTTGAGCGTTTAGCATATCCTGAGATGGTTTTTTGCTTTCGTAAGCTTGGAATCAAGCCATCAATTGCTTCAGAAATCATCATTCATACCCATTAAAATTATTCGAGAGTTAAGGGTATGAAAAACAGAAATGATCGACAAATGGTTTTTTGAATGCTCTCAGGCAAGAAAAACTTGTCTGAGTGGGCGTGTTGAATTATAGGAGGTAGGTAAACTTAAACTCGGAAGTGTTTAAAATTGATAGTGACCGATGATGTTTTTGAACCACGAAACAAAAGCCGTAATAACGGGGTCGTCTTTATTGTCTTTCGAATAGGCAAGATAGAGTGAGTCTAACTGGCTTACCTTATCTGGGAAAGCCAGAACCAATTGTCCTTTGGCAACTTGAGGAGCCAAAAGTGGAAAGTAGCCCATCGCCAGCCCTAGACCTTGCTCCGCCATTTCTATTACTGCTTGGAAACCATCGCAATACAGTGTTTCATTAGGTTCTATACTTGTATTCCAATCTGACAGCCATTTTTGCCAACCATACTTGTCGGTAGACAGCTGGATCAAACTTTGTTCTTTTTGATCTGTTTGTTCTATGTAATCAGGGGCGCATACAGGGGAGATATGAACTGCTGTAAGTTCTTCGTAGTGCAAGCCGTCACCTTCGGTTTTACCATGCCGAATCGCGATTTGTAACTGAGATGTGGTCAGTTTTGCTCGATCAACTTTCGATTCGATACCGATTTTCAGTTCTGGGTATAGCGTTTTGAATGATTTGATGTGAGGTACAAGAAGGGTGTTGGTGATATAAGGGATACTATGTATAAGTAGAGATGTTTTATTGTTACGTTCGATTAACTGTGATGTGGCTGTATTGAGCGTGTTCAACGCGCCAGATATTTTCAGATGATAGCTTAAGCCTTCTTGGGTCAATTTGATTGACCTGTTTAAACGCTCAAAGAGCGGGGTTTTGAGTTCTTTCTCCAATACTCGAATTTGATGACCAACCGCAGAAGGTGTGACGAAGAGTTCTTCAGCCGCTTTTTTAAAACTTAGGTGTCTTGCTGCGGAATCAAAAGTCACGAGCAAATTTATGGAAGGAAGTTTGCGCATTAGTAAGGGCCAAATCGATTTTTGGGATATGTCTGTCCATGAAGCATAATCTCAAGAATCAGAATTGCAATACCCTTGCTTTAAACTTAATGAGAGAAACTGTTTATTAAAATTTTAAGACTGAACAAAACAGTTTCATGAAAGTGCAATGTCGAGTTGTAGCTAACCACGAAGCTAAATTGTATTTCTCGTGTTGGATTGAGGTTCGCGTTTTTTTATCGAATATAAAGCAAGAAAACCCGGTGATCTTTAGCCGCTGAGTCGTTCATCGTCCTAACATCAAGGTGATGTGACTAGGAGAAACTATGAAAATTCAAAAAGGTTTAATCTTGGCAATTTCTTCTTTTAAGCGCTTTTGGTATTCGTCTTGATCTTTAATATGGTCAAGTTCTGAATAGATACGTTGTAAGTCAGCTTTATATTGTGTCATTTTTTTTGCATCTTCATTTAAGAATATTGTGTAGGACTTCATCGACCAGCCCGCAATGAAAAGAAAGGGTAGGGTCAATAATGACAGGGAGTGAAGTATTAAAACGATTAGCCACTTCAATAGGCCTAAAGCTGTTACTTTAGTTTTTAGAGGTAGGGTGAGCGCGTTGCTCCAAGATGAATAATGTTTACGCATTGCTTCCCAAGCTTTGGCTCGTCCTACCTTTGATAAGGTAAACATAGCATTGATGTCGTAGTCTTTACCGTTATCTAAGCGAACACGCATTCTGGCTCCAAATATCATGTTTTTATGATTAATTTTCATGCTATAGCACTCGGAGCTAAGTTTCAAAGCGAGTGCTGATAATATATTTTAACGCCTGTTTTAGTAAATTTCTGTTTTTAGACTTGATCTTCCTGTTACTGGAAGCTTTATACTTTTCAAATAAAGCTGCTGAATCTACAATAGAGAAACGCTATATGCATCATCACAGTCATAAGGCCAGTCACACCCACTCTCATGATAATTCAAGTAATAGAATTGGTTGGGTATTCTTACTAAATATAAGTTTTACCATTATTGAGTTTGTGGGTGGAATACTCACAAATAGTACTGCCATTATGGCAGATGCTGTGCATGATTTGGGTGATAGCTTATCAATCGGTATTGCTTGGCTATTAAGTAAGTTGGGCAATAAACAAACTAATCAGAAGTTTACTTATGGTTATAAACGGTTTTCATTATTTGGTGCGTTAATTAATGGTTGCGTGCTTATTGCGGGCTCTATTTGGATTTTGTTTGAAGCAATACCGCGTTTAGCTGAACCGCAAATGCCCGAAGTTGAAGGAATGTTGGTTTTAGCTATTTTGGGTGTACTGGTGAATGGTTACGCGGCCTACAAGCTGAGTGGTGGAGAAACACTGAATGAACGAGTACTTAACTGGCATTTGATTGAAGATGTTCTAGGTTGGGTAGCCGTATTAATCGTTTCTATAGTGTTGATGTTTGTAGAGCTGCCAATACTAGACCCCTTGTTATCAATCGGGTTTACCCTGTTTATTTTATTCAATGTAGTTAAACATATACGTGAAACACTTAAACTTTTCTTGCAAGCTACGCCGGATGAACAGGTTCAAAAAGAAGTTGAACAAGCCTTACTTGCTTTTGAAGAAGTGAGTGAACTACATCATTTGCACTTTTGGTCGCTTGATGGTGAACACCATGTGTTAACCGTGCATTTAACGTTGGCTTCAATGTTAGAAGGGGTGGAGATGGTTGCTCTGAAGCGAAAAATTTCCGATCACTTACAGCGTTATAATCTAGCGCATACTACGATTGAGTTAGAGCTACCGGGTGAAAATTGTCGAGATGAAAGCAAATAGTGAGCCCACGGAGCTTGATTAGTGTAATTGTATAGGGTGCGCAAGCACACCCTATACATGTATTTATAACTAAAATAGCTAGATTGTGCGCTTAACTAAGTGTTGTTCAGGTGTGATCCAAATAAAATCTAAAGGGCAAAGCTTAAAACTAAATTCACCACAAGTATTAGCATCAACACAAATAGCGTTACAAAAACGAGCCCGGTGATAATAAAGTGACTGGCCTTACCGTGTGAAAAATCACGGACTAAGTTCTCTTTGCTTTGTACGCCGATTAACGCCCATAAAACACTCTTGAATGTTTGAAGCAGCGTGAGTGTTTTTTTGTCTTCTGAATTAGCCGCAGTATCTTGTTGCTTGTTTGAAGTATTGCTTGTCATTGATCAATTTCTCACTGGGTATGCGTAAGGTGATGACAGTCTTGAATGTTTAGTATGCCTGTTATTTATGCAACATGCTTGTGAGTATTTTGCTCACAAGCATGTTGCATATACCCAACTTTATATTTAGTTGTACATTATTTTTTCACTAAGTTGTTTTCTTAACTAAGTAAACGCCACACTCAATATGATGTGTGTAGGGGAATTGATCAAACAATGCAAAACGTTGAATGTGATGAGTCTGACTTAATACTTTGAGATTATCTTCTAAGGTCTCTGGGTTACATGAAATATAGATGATGTTGGGGTATTGGCTAATCATCTTGCAGCTGTCTTCATCGAGCCCGGAGCGGGGAGGGTCAACGAGCACGGTACCGAAGTCTGCGTCTTCAAGGTTCATGTCTTTTAAACGTGTGCGTAAACGTTGGCCGCTCATGTGGGCGGTGAACTCTTCCGCACTTACTTTTGCAAAATGGACGTTTTCAAGGTTGTTCATTACTTTGTTGTCATTGGCGGCTTTTACCGAAGTTTTGCTAATCTCGGTGGCAAAGACTTGTCGAAATTTATCTGCTAGCGCAATCGAGAAGTTTCCGTTGCCGCAGTAAAGCTCTAATAAATCCCATTTCTCACTGCCTTGTGCACAGTCTCTAGCCCAGCCCAGCATCTTTTGGTTCATTTCACCATTTGGTTGCGTGAAACCGCCTTCGATTTGCTTATATTTTAAATTCAGATTATCGACAGTGAGTTGCTCTACGACGTGGTCTTGGTCGAGTAAAATACGTAGTTTTCGCGCACGGCCAATAATGTGAATGCCGTATTTTTCTTTGAGTAGTTTGGCCTCTGATATCCACTCCTCGTCCAACTGACGGTGATAAATTAAGGTGACTAACATTTCGCCAGATAAGGTGTTGAGATACTCAAGTTGAAATAAGCGGTTTTTCAAAATAGGATTTTGGTTAATGTCTACCATTAGGCGAGGCATCAATTCAGTAATTGCTTTGCTGGCAATTGGGAAATTCGTTACTTCGAAGGGCTTGCTCTTAGTGCCGCGTTCAAACATGGCGTGAAAACATCGATCACCCTCATGCCAAATTTTAAACTCAGCACGTAATCTGAAATTTTGTGGCGCGCTGGCAAATACTTCTAGAGCAGGGGGATTAAAATGAGCAAATTGTTCTTGGATAAGTTGTGTTTTATCCGCTAACAAAGCGTCATATTGTGCGACTGGAATTTGATCCATTAAAGAATTACCTGCTCATATTTAAATGGGCAGGCATTATAAATGAACTAAGGGGCTCTGTCAGAAAAGTTGCTGTGGCAATTGCATGCATCAGCCACTTTGCGCTTAATGTTAGGAAGAGCGCTAGGCAGATAAATTAATCGGTATGTAGTGATCAATGAGTAAAAGCGCAAAAAGCACCGTTAGATAAAAAATAGAATATCCAAAGGTTTTCATCGCATGTTCGTCGGTATCAGAAAGGTAAAGCTTGGCAGCATGATAAATAAAACCTAAGCCAAGCACCGTTGCACCCGTTAAATAGATAATACCTGACATATGTAAGGCAAAAGGAAGAAGCGTAATTGAAAATAACATTAGGCTATAAAGCAGTACTTGATGCTTGGTAAACGGAATGCCGTGCGTAACAGGCAGCATAGGCACATCAACTTTTGCATATTCATCTCTGCGGCGGATAGCGAGCGCCCAAAAATGTGGTGGCGTCCAAACGAATATGATCAAAAAGAGTAAAAACGATTCGGTGGTGACTTCGCCTGTCATGGCCGCCCAACCAAGAAGTGGTGGAGCGGCACCAGCAGCGCCTCCCCAAACAATGTTTTGAGGGGTCCAGCGTTTAAGAAACATGGTGTAAATTACGGCATAAACAATAACGCTTATAAATGTGAGTACGCTCGTCAGCACATTGGTGGTGATTAGCAAAATAGCCATTGAGATGGTGCACAAAGAAAGCGCAAAAGTGATCGCAGAGCGTGATGATAACCCACCAGTAGGAATTGGGCGTGCTTTAGTACGCTCCATTTGGGAATCAATTTTTTGGTCAACCCAATGATTTACAGCCGCGCCTGACGCAGCGGCTAGGCCTATGCCCAACGATGCAAAAAATACCGTATCTAAAGGGGGAATGCCTGGGGAAGATAAAAACATACCCACAATGGCGGTAAAAACAATTAATAAAACAACTTTTGGCTTACAAAGCTCTAAATATTGCTGCCAAGAGAGTGGTTGACTAGGCTCGGCTAGCGTGGTTTCTGACATGGTGATGTCCTCTTATTTATCTTTGTTGTTATTTATTTGTATTATTTTTTATATTTCTGTTCTTTGTTTTTAGATCTTTATGCTGTTTGAACCTGAGTGCTTAAGTTGGATGCGGGTTCTTCTTCATTTATAGACGTCGCAGCTTTTATTTTACGTGCAATCGCGATCAAGGTGAGTAAGAGTATCGCAGCGACCCCGTTGTGCGCAACGGCAATTGGAATCGGTAATACTAAAATGATATTCAGTAAGCCTAGCGATACCTGTGTACCTAAAACAAGGCCAAGTAATACGCCGTATCGTCTAGCAATCGCAGAACCCAAAGAGAATAACTTCAGTGCAAACCCGCCGACAATTAATAGTGTGATCAAAGCGCCGAGACGGTGAGTTAAGTGTACTGCTGTACCCGCTTCAAGTGAAAGTGCGCCGCCTTCGTAGTTTTTATCTTCGGAATGGTCACTATGCCACAGTGTAAAACCTTCCTTAAAATCCGTTGGAGGAAACCATTGACCTTGGCAGGTGGGTAAATCAGTGCAATATAGGGCAACATAGTTTGTACTGGTCCAGCCACCTAGCGCGATTTGTAAATAGACCACGACTAGCGCTAATAGAGCCCAGCGTTTTACGGTCGGTGATGCGAATATATGGGTGTTAGTATTTGTAGGTGCTGTAAGGGTTTTATTGCTTTGTTTTTTATCGTTCAGACTTTTTTCTTTCAGGCTTTTGTCTTTTAGGTAATGAGGGTAATGAGTGAGGGTGGTCCAGAAAAGAAGCGCAAGTGTTAGCATTCCGCCTAATAAGTGCAAACTCACAATCACGGGTTTAAGTAGCATGGTGACCGTCCACATACCTAATGCGCCCTGAAAGCAGACTAATAGCACTAAAAATATTGAAAGCTTCACTTGTTGCTCAGGTTTCTTGCGATGTTTTAAAGCAATCACGGCCATAGCTAGAATCAATAAACCCAGCGTGCTCGCAAAGTAACGGTGAACCATTTCTTTCCACGCTTTGGGCGATTCAACCGGGGTGTCAGGGAAAGCTAGGTTTGCGATTTCGATACTTGGGGCAGCAGACGGTGCGATGAGCTGACCATAGCAACCAGGCCAGTCAGGGCAGCCAAGGCCTGCGTCAGACAACCTCACGTAAGCGCCTAAAACAACAACAAATAATGCTAATACAGTAGCGGCTAACGAAATTCTAAAGAAAGTCTGATTCATAAAGTTTTATTTTTTTTAGTATGAGTATAAATATGCTTGAATACTCAGTGTATGGCAAAGCAAACAATAATAGAATGCTAAGGTGCGTAAGTTTTTATTTTTTATTCAAAGTACATCACATCTAGCTGAATAAATACCTAAAATGGTCGAGTAATGTATAGCGATGCAATAAGCGAAACCTTAATAAAAGGGGCGAAGGATTGTGGATTAACCCCTGCAAACCCTTTTTGTTTATACGTTATTATTCTAAGATGAGGTATTGACTGAACGTGGTTGTCGACATCTAGGGAACTGATCTATGCGTATTCCAGATAACAGTAATATTGTCATTTTTGGTGCATCGGGCGATTTGTCATTTCGCAAGTTGATACCTGCTTTATATCAGCTTTATGTGAGTAAACAGCTTCCCGAATGTTTTTTTATTCTGGGTGTCTCCCGTACTGATTATACTTCTGAAAGCTATCGAGAGGCCTTGTCACTGGCTTTGATAGAGCACTCCGGTGCTAGCGCGGACATCTCCCGCACTTTTCTTCAACATGTTTATTATTTAGCGATCAATACCTCTGATAAAAATGACTATTCGAAGTTAGGGCTGAAGCTGAATGAACTTTATGAACAGTATCAGACGCCGCATAACACCTTGTACTATTTAGCGACGCCTCCAAGCCTGTTCACGGTGATACCGGCGTGTTTATCGAACAGCAATTTGCTTGACCAGCGTGAAGGTTGGAAGCGTATCGTGATTGAAAAACCCCTTGGTTATGATCTTCAGTCCGCCATTGATCTGGATAAGAGCTTGCATGGTTTCTTCGATGAATCTCAGATTTATCGGATTGATCATTATCTGGGTAAAGAGACGGTCCAGAACTTATTGGTTTTTCGTTTTGCTAACGGTATGTTTGAGCCTCTGTGGGATCGAAATTATGTCGACTATGTAGAAATTACGGGTGCTGAAAACTTGGGGGTTGAGGCCCGGGGTCGCTACTATGAAGGTGCTGGTGCGCTAAGAGATATGCTACAAAACCACTTGCTACAAGTTTTGGCGATGGTGGCAATGGAACCTCCAGCCGTAATTAATGCTGATTCAACACGCAATGAAGTCGTTAAAGTCTTGCAGAGTTTACAGCCGATCAGTGAGGATGATCTAAAAAATAATATAGTGCTTGGGCAGTACACCGACTCAACAGTGCAAGGGGATAGCATGCTAGCGTACCGGCAAGAGGCTGGTGTTGCTAACGACTCAAGAGCTGAAACCTATATTGCGATGAAATTATTTATTAATAATTGGCGCTGGAATGGCGTGCCTTTCTATGTTCGGACAGGTAAACGTTTACCGACACGCGTCACGGAGGTCGTGATTCATTTTAAGAAGACGCCTCATCCAATTTTTGGGCAAAATGCGCCAGCGAATAAACTGATCCTTCGAATTCAACCCGATGAGGGCATCGTCATGCAGTTTGGTTTGAAAAAGCCCGGCGCAGGCTTTGAGGCAAAAGAAGTCACGATGGATTTTCGTTATCAGGATCTTGCCGATGATGGTGAAATTGAAAGTCGCTTACTGAGCGCCTATGAACGCTTGCTGTTGGATGCATTAAATGGTGACGCCACACTGTTTGCACGCAGCGATGCCGTCCAAGCGTGTTGGAAGTTTGTCGAACCTATCATCGATTACCAAAAAAGTAAGCATGCCTTACTTCATGGTTATGCTTGCGGTACATGGGGGCCTAAAGAGGCTGAGTATCTTTTACAGGGGGATAAACGAAAGTGGCGTTTTCCGTGTAAGAATTTGGTGAATACTCAGTATTGTGAATTATAAATTCTAATCGAAGAAGGCGAATATGACTCAATGCAGCTCAAATCTCAATATCCGTATTTTTGATTCAGGCGATGCGGTGGCTGAATCGATCGCTCAGCAGTGGCTAGACTTGAGCAAGAGCGCGACGATCGTAAATATTTCTTTGTCAGGAGGCAGTACACCCAAGCATGTTTTCAGTTTTATTGCTCACAGCGAGTTTGCTAGCCAAATAATCTGGCAGCACCTGCACTTTTGGTGGGGAGATGAGCGTTGCATCTCAGCCAAAGATGAGCAGAGTAACTATGGCGAGGCAATGCGTTTGTTGTTTAGTCACATCTTGATTCCAGCAGAAAATCTTCATCCTATCCACGGAGAATTGTCTCCCGAAAAAGCCTGTATAGAGTTTAAAGATGAAATGGCGGCTTGTTTGCCGATGAGAACAGAAAATGGAAAAACTCGACCTATATATGATTGGGTTATTCTGGGTATTGGGGAAGATGGGCATACGGCATCTTTGTTTCCTGAAAAAACAGATTATGAGGCCTGGCAAAATGCAGTGCTCGCTTATCATCCTGAGACTAAACAGGCGAGGGTGTCTTTGAGTGCGCCAGCGGTCTGTTCGGCGAAGCGCGTCACCTATCTGGCTTTGGGTGAGGGTAAGAAAGATATCGTCGCCACTATTCTGAATAACGCACTATCAGCGGAAGGTTTGCCTGCAGCCAAAATAAAATCGACTCAGGGCCTAACAGAATGGTATTTGGACGACAAATCAGCCGGTGACTTAAGCACCAAAACGTAATAAAACGGCCTCGATTAAAGTCATCCCACTTCATAATTATCGAACATTAAAGGAACCATCATGACAGCGAAAAAAGCAGATATAGCGGTGATTGGACTGGCCGTTATGGGGCAGAATCTGATTCTCAATATGAACGATCACGGCGTGAAAGTGGTTGCTTATAATCGCACACAAATTAAAGTGTCTGACTTTATTCAAGGGCCCGCAAAGAACACCGATATTCAAGGTGCATCGAGTCTAGAGAATATGGTATCTCTTATAGAGTCGCCAAGAAAAATTCTGCTGATGGTGCGTGCGGGTAAAGTGGTTGATCAGTATATCTCTCAGCTTGTGCCCTTACTCTCTGAAGGTGATGTGATTATTGATGGGGGGAATTCTGACTTTATTGATACCGAACGACGAGTAAGCGAATTGACAAAGCAGGGCCTTCATTTTATTGGAATGGGTGTTTCAGGTGGCGAAGAGGGCGCGCGTTTTGGCCCTTCTATTATGCCAGGTGGTGATGTACATGCGTGGCCTTTAGTCAAAGACATTTTTCAGCGCATTGCAGCACGAACTGAAAATGGAGACATTTGCTGTGATTGGGTCGGCTCTGCTGGCGCAGGGCACTTCGTGAAGATGGTGCATAACGGTATTGAGTACGGTGATATGCAACTGATTTCAGAGTCCTATCACTTCATGAAAACTGCCTTGAATATGAACCATCAAGAGATGCACCAGACCTTCTCTGCTTGGAACACGACTGAGTTAGACAGTTATTTGGTAGAAATCACCGCCAATATTCTCGCATATGAAGAAGAGGGCAAGCCCTTGCTTGAGAATATTCTTGATGTGGCGGGACAAAAAGGGACGGGCAAATTAACCGGTATTAACGCGCTTGAGGCAGGGGTACCGTTAACGCTAATTAGCGAGTCGGTCTATGCGCGCTATTTGTCTGGTTTTAAGGAGGAGCGACAACAGGCCGAAGTGTTATTTGGTAAACAGGTCGTACCATTATCCGGTGATCGAACTGAATGGCTTGAGGCGCTACGTCAGTCTTTATTGGCGGCTAAAGTTATTTCTTATGCGCAAGGTTTTATGTTGATGAAACGCATCTCGGATGAACGTAATTGGCAGCTTAATTATGGCAATGTTG
>Ga0209290_1000197_pt1 | contig 55130 bp, 61 predicted proteins | sample EN1Hudsemesocosm_2_FD_184632 | JGI IMG/M metagenome (GOLD analysis project Ga0209290, IMG submission 184632) | Methane-oxidizing microbial communities from mesocosms in the Hudson Canyon - EN10B Hudson Canyon (SPAdes) (version 2) | ecosystem: Environmental > Aquatic > Marine > Cold seeps... | reverse complement strand
CTTTTACTCAATTCAGATAACCCTATTCAAAAAAGATGAAAGCTTGCCCTGTTCAGATTGCTGGCACTGGTTAAGCATTTCTCTTGCTTCGATGTAATTTCTTACGTTGAGATACGGCAATAATATGTAAGCATAATACAGGAAAAATGAGTAACGCCGTTTTCAATCCATGATCAGGGCGAAGAAATTCCACTTGTGAGTTTTCAAACCACATGAGATAAGTATCATAGCTCAGCAAAATTGAGACTCCCAACATCCAAACGATACCTACATAATAAATTGAGTTCCAAATAATGAATTTACTCCTATCTATATGAGACACTAAATCCCTTAACGCGCGTTGAAGGCATTGTTAACTTCACCTTGCCGCATATTTTAACTCTATTGTATCTGTGTAAACTGATTTGAAATTTTTAGCCTGTTCAGAATTTACACCGATTAGTATTGTGGCGCTACTATCCCAGCAAGCAATCTCGAATACTGCACCCTTTAACTGTGGTGACAGGTCTGAGTCATGCCAATATTCAGGGTTACCTTCAACGTATGGGCTCTCATCGACTTTAAATTTAGAACCTATTGGGAAGGCGCTAAAAACTGCCCAAATAAACTGAATGTCATTGTTCAATATTATTTCTTCTAATTTACTTCCTGAGTACCAACCCTCAGCCACAAAATAGCCATTTGTTTCTATGTCACTGACATACCAATCATAGTCACAACAATCATTTTTTAAAGCACAGAAAACGTCCTTCATATTTGTGAAGAATTTTACTTGTTCAGTATTCTCAAGAATAAGGTTCATATGCTTTGACTTATTAACTGAAGGACTAAGCACGATATGACCACCATTCTTGTTCGAATGTAGTTACTTCGCCTTCCCACTCGTCTTTTGTATTGAAAACAAAACCTGTTTCTGTAAATCACTCAGGAAGCTGAAAATCCAAAGATGCTGAAAGACTATTTCCCTTTAGAGGTATCAGCGACTCCCACTCACTATTTCTTTTAAAAAATGATTCGTAGTACTCTTTGTCAAAGAATACGCATATTTCACTACCAAACATATCAGGGTATGTGATTAATGCCGTTACAATGGAATTTTTGTATTGTTCAGGTTTCGCAGTTGATAAGTGTTCGACCGCTTTTAGTATCGCTTTAGCGCAATGCGCTTGAATTTCATTAGTTGTGATTGGTGGTGCTACTAAACGATCTAATACAGGTAACTTCCAGTTCCAATAGCGTTCAGACGAATGTTCAGATGGGAAGTATCCTTCAAATGAATCTGACCATTTGTCGATTGCTCGTAACCTTCTTTTAATTCCTCGTACTTTTGCTATAGGGCGGTCAGTGCTAATTCTTCGCATAATATTATTCAGTTAACGTCCGGTGAACCGTTGGTTATATCTCATCGGTTTGGGTCTGCGTGATATGATAAAGCAAGAACGGGCATGTCCCCAGCTTCAATTCTGCGATGGTTAACAAACGCAACGTCGTCAACCAATGACTCATACATTTTTTGGTCCGAGGAAATCAGTTTATCTATATTATCTAACTGAATGGTCAGCATCTCGCCTTTAGGCACATGCACTGAGGTCAACTCATCTTCAGGCTCATCAAGAGAGGTCATACAATCAATCCATGCGTTCATGTTACGCCCATAAAAATCTGGAAACCCCATAGCTAATGCGAATACGTCGTGAAACTTGTCGATGCTGGTAATTTTGGAGCAGTCAATACGAACAATATTCATGTCAATCCTATATGACGACTCATTGGAGTAGCTGATTAAGTTTTTGATTAACTGTATACATCAATCTGCAAAATCAATTGGTATAGTTTTAACAAACTCTGTTGCTCGCTCTATTACTTGATTCCACTCTTTCTCAGCCTTACCCGTAATACCATTATTAACCAGCTCATTTTCACACAAATCTTCAAGAGCCCAAATTGCTCTTTTTTCTTCATCGGTAAATTCATCGTTAATCGGCGAACCTGAAAGCTTTCTAGACAAAATATCCCAAACAATAAGCAGGTGTCCAATTGGAAGTTTTATAGATGCATCTTTGCTTAAATCTTCGTCTGACATATTCGGCTATTCCTGTTTGGAAACATGACGCTTGCTCAATTCCGCTTGGTGTCTATGGTTATTGCTGTTCATTAATACGATCTAAATAAGGAGAAACGAATTCTTCCTCCCAAGCAGGTTCAATATGTTTTAGTTTTAAAAATAAGCCTTTAGCCATTTCAGTATTTCCCTGCTCTAAGTATGCGCGAGCCAACCAAAAAGTAGCTGTTGCGTTATTTGGTTTTTTCTTAAGCTTAGGCTCAAGATATTTAACTAGATTGTCATATTCAGCTTTATCAAACATAGAAATAGAATTAATTCTTATAGCTTCATTTAGGTTAGCCCTTAAATTAAGAATTAATCGTGACAGAGCCTTAAGAATATTACTTGAAAGCATTAATGTTAATAGAATGACGACCCAAACCAACAACCCTTTGATCACAGCTAGCTCGTTAATTATTTGATTATCCATATTTCCTCTTGGGGCACTAACGCATGGTGGCGCGTGTTGTTATGGCTTACCACCAATCTGGAGCAACAGTTGACGCAGAAAACCCAGCTTGGATGAGGCTGTTTAATAGTAAGTCATCTTGAATTAGGCTCATACCCTCATGCCCAATTGTTGCAGCAAACCAAGATGGCTCGTTGTTTTTATATAAAGCTAAACTATCACAGTTTAACTTGAGTTCATTGTATGAAGAACCAAATACATTTATGTTGCTAATTGAAGCAGAAATAAGAGTCGTGCACTTTGGGTTAAACCCATTTTCATATGATGTGACTGGAACCAATGAGTTTGCGTTTTCAGTTATGTCAAAGTCCAATAACTTAGTTAAAGCTGACTCAGGATAAAGCCAAGCACAAATACTCAAATTTTGTGACGAAGCCAAAAAAGCTAAAAGCTTAATTTGATGATTAAAATCCTTTTCTTCGACGTAAATCATAATTCTCTTCTAGGCATAGCAATTTGCGGACGGAGTGGAATGGCGCTTTTTGTGCTCCGCCCAAAACATGACAGCACACTAAGTTTCCGTAACATTCTTTGTTAGCTTTAATCATCATCTTCACTACATGGATAGCAAGAAATCTCAATTCCAGCACCAGACTTTGCCGCCAAATTGATAAGTTCGGGAGTTAAATATGTCACTGAAGAAATACTCCCTTCTGTTATTGATACTCCGAAATCTAATACACAATATTGTACGCAAGGGAAATTTGCCATTTCTTTTATGGCTAATTCATTAGATTTAAGGAAAACAATAGCATCATTTCTTTGAACGGGAAATTCTTCAAAATCTGCCTCACTAACAACAAATTGAACCCCCGAATTCGTATGAATTTTGCCTTTTATAGATCGAGGTTCTCCCTTCCTCCATATTTGATTCAATTCGATTGAATTGGAGGCAAGCATTGAATCAACATCCAACGCATCTCCATAAACCCTTAAGATACAACTCATGTTTGACTAATATTCCTTGGAAGCTAACGCTTAGCACAACGCCAAATTTTGGAGTCCGTTGGTGCTACTGGTTAAATGCTTATAATTTACCAAGACCACAGTGAATACAACCTTTACTGAATGGCTTGGTTCTAAATTTTGTTCGGAAAAAGTTATTAAAACACCTTGGGCACTTAACATTAAAAACTGGAAACTGAAGTATTATAAAAAATACAAAAACAACAGCCCAAAGTGGAACAAGCCATGCTTTATTGCTAAAAATAAAAACAGTGATCCAAAATAAAAATATTATAACTAAAAGCCCTTTAACGTAGAGTGCTCTAAACCTCAATATTCTTGCGGCTTTTATATTCTCAGTATCGTTGGTCAATGGCATAGCTCGTTTTAGCATTTAACGCCTTTAGCATGGGCGAGGAGCGAAGCGACGAGTCCAACCTACGTTTCTTAGTGGGTGATCATGGCTACACTGGTTATGTGTAATTACTTCCAATTCTTTGACCATGCAGATTTCGATTCTGGTTTTTCATTATTTTGACGAAATTCAGAGTTAAACATGACCTTCTCTGTAAATTTTTCGAACATATACGGAACATCTTTTCTTCGTTCAAACTTTACCATTCCAAAATATGTTCGGCTATCATTTCTAAAATAATATTCGACAGGTGATTCTGCATACTCGACATTTGAGTCCATAAAATTACGAGTAACGAAGTGCCATTTTTCACCGCTTTTATCTGTTCTTTTCTTAGTGCTATAACTCCAATGTTCATTCATATTTTTTACACATAACAGCGTATTCAAATGATTCAATGATACTATCACTTTAGAATGTATTTCTGAAAACGTTAAATTCCTAAAAGAATCGATTTGGTACTTTTGTCATCACTCGCCCACAAACCCAAAGGTGGTGCGTTTGCTCTTTAACCTGCATTATTAAAACAACTCGTAGACCTGCCAAACAGTGATCAACGCGGATAACATTTGGTCGCAATAACAAATACCGGTTTCACGAACACCCTAAATACTTAAAACTATTTAAGGTAAATTAAAATGAAAACCCAACTGAAAACAAAACTTCGCCAACAATACCAAAACACCATTAAGAACCGCCTAGCCGGTAAAGTACGTAATCTTGTTAAACTAGCCCGAAAATCTGATCTTGAACGTACAAATGAAGAGCAAAAGTTTCACGAAGCAGCAATATCCTTTCAGCGTAGTGCTGATTCACCCATTATAAGTTTTTCTAAATGGAAACAAGCTCAATTAAATGGGTAATAATATGAAAAAACTAAAGCGAATCAGTATACCCGTTGGTCAAGAACTATATGAGTTATATGATGCGCTTTGTTCTATAGAACATGTGAGTCGTGAAGACGGCTTCCGTATGATATTTAAACCTTGGGTTGATGATGTAATCAATGGTTTATACATGAAGCCTGATATTGATATATTTGAATTAGTTGCTATCGAAACTAGAGTGAAAGAACTCTTTCAATAAATGTAATGCCAGAGAATACTAACAACTCCTTTGCCTTATCCTAGTTATTGAAGCTTAAGTGTTGCAATGTATTAATATGAAGATCGATGAAAAACATGATGAAAATTGCTCGATAAAATACTGTACGTGGTTTTTTTAATAATAATGCAGTTGAACTAGTTCTACTTTATTGAATCAACTGATAGAATACCGCCGATTAAGTCTCCGTAGCTCAGCTGGATAGAGCGGTTGCCTCCTAAGCGACAGGTCAGTGGTTCGACTCCACTCGGGGACACCACCCTTCCTTTCGTTATCAATTATAAACCCCCATAAACGTCATCAACCAGCAGTGTTAAACTCAAGCTTTAATATCACCAACTAGTCACCAAAATTTTATAATATAAAAATATCAATTAAATTCAGTAACTTAAAGATGGAATAACCCACTCCTAAGGGACAGGCCTCAGGTTCGAATCCTGAAGGGCGGACCATTAAAACCTAATAACCCACTGAATATAAAGATAAAAACAGAATTCAATCACCTAATATCACAAAGGTGTCACATTCGTGTCACAAAAACACTTAGAAACCTTGCTAAAAAAACGCCCCCCCCTTTATCTATTGAGTTCTAAAAATTCCATCAAGCGTTCATAGCTTCACATCCGTTCAAACATTTTCATTATATGCATTTCTTGTTTTAGTGCTTAAAGCCTACTGTATTGACCTATGCTACCCACCTAATGCCTTATTTAGATTTCACGTAACAAAAAAAGCCCACGGTTGCTGGGCTTTTTTGTATGGAATATAAGATTGACCGCAAACTGCGACTTAAGTTTGTCCGTTTCCCAGTGGTCTGCAATTCCACTTAGCCGCCTCTTTAGGTTATGGTTAATATGGCCTAATCGTCTTGATTTAGCTTACTCATCGAATGAGTGGAAAGGAGTTAAAGCACTACCCTTAAACTCATCGAAATACCACTGGCTTCATAGCTAAAGCTCTACCTTTTGAGTTCATGGGAAACTGATGGTGAAAGTACGAAAGCGATACCTTTTGAACCAGCTGGAAATAGCTTATTACGGAGTGTGATCTCACAGACTAGTTCTCTCGTCAGTATTTGTGACTGAGCGGATATTTATAGTTCTACCGCTTTGAAAAGTGTGAATTCATAAAGAGCCCTACCGCCTTTAACTCCGGTTTTAAGTATAGCGCGACTAACCTCTTTATTGTTGCCTTCCTATGGAAGGGTAGTTGGGGATAGTATATAAACCGCTGCCCGCGAAACTTGCGCCGATTATCTGCTTTGGATTGACATGCGTTCGACGAACGATGTTCCTTAAAATTGTAAGCTCCCCGATATACTTTGAATAAAAGGAGTTCACCAATTTCGGATTGCACAACCGGAAATAGCTTAAGTTGCTCGCTGGACAACCTTTGATTTCTTGTGAGTGAGAAGATATGCCCTTGGACGAAGCTCGCATGATTTGAGCCGTTCGATCGACAATTGCTCCCCAGATAGGCAGTTCCTGTCTAAAGGCATCGAGATCTAACTCCAGTTCATCTCCAAAAAGTTCAAACAAACCACCGTAGGCCATTTCAAAAGTGACGGTCTCAGTGACTTTCGGATGCTTATCTGCAAGCTCTTGGAATTCGGATGCATAGACCAATGGTATCAAAGAATAAGGGGCGTAACGATAAAACTTCTTACTTTTGTAGAGTGGAGACAGTGCTGTATAAAACAGACTTTTGGCAGGAACGACATTGGCATTTCGGTTGGGTAATTTACCAACAATAGGGTTTAGTATCTCTCCTTTATAACCTCTATTATAGCCATTGATCTCTTGCTTTAATGCTGCTTGGACTGATTTTTGATCTCTCAATAAGTGGAAGTAGGCAGCATTCAGTAGCCAAAATATTCGCTCAGAATAGGTGTGTGCTTCTTCGTGACTTTCCCACTCGCTATGAGGCATCAGCATCCAGCGGCCGACCCGTTTGCCATTTTCTTTGGCGCCGTAGAAGGCTTTCAGCTCTTGAGCCAGATAGTGCACGTGTTCCATTTTGAGAGACTTGATTTCGGGTAAATGGACAAATCGTGCGAGCCCTGGGGCATACGGGCAAACGCTTTCTTTTCTTGCAATCCAAGCGCGAACTTCCTTCTCTCTTTGTGCTGAGCCCAGAGAAGACGAAGACTGTAATTCAACTGTTTTGGCGATGCTCATGGTACTGCTCATTCACTTGTGGTCATTTATAAGTTAAGAATTTTGTCGTGCCCACTATTCCGTAGGCAGATCAAAATTTATCCATGAGTGAATTATGTTCTTTCTAAATTTATGAATAAAACGAATAAATAGAAAATAAGTTTTGATATTAATTCATAAATAAATTTAAGAGGGGGGGGGCAAAGACCTTTTAAGGGTCTTTCTAGGACGAACTCTCTATCTCTCCATGAGCCTCCTCTTTAGAAATCACCTTAGTAGCAATATCTTTGATTAAAATTAGCTAGCCTGAATTATCGCTTTTGCTCAGCAGCCTTTGTTGAGAGTTCTTAGCATCAGGACAATTTGGTCAAGTATTAAATCTCATGTACACTTCCTATTTCATTCATACAAAACTTTAGCTGTTTTACTTAAGGTAACAGATATTACGCTGACAGTAAGTTACTCGAGCCTTCATTTGGACGAGCCATAAATTATACTTAGCCGAATGATAAACCCGTTTAACTAAACAGTATAATTACAAGTTTTCCAGGATTTACCATCCTTGATGAAATCAAGCTATTCATTGCAAACTTCGGCAACTTCGGCAACTTCGGCAACTTCGGCAACAAAAACACCAAAAATGTATTTGGCCAGTACGGGTATAGCTTGTACAACCACCGACACGAATATTTGAGGTAATGCAGTGAGTTCACTAAGCCAATTGCAGTCTAAAAAAGTCAATAAAAATGCGCATTTTTTTAGGCATATAATTAAATTTATGGTACATCAGATAAATCGGTAAGCTAGGTAGCTCATAATCTGGCATCAAATCTACTAGCGTGCCATTGGCTAAGGCTCTTTCTACCGTATGACGAAATATCAATGTTGCGCCGATGCCTCTTGTTGCCATTTGGAAGAGTGCGTTAATGTCATTGACTCTATGGTGTTCTTCTATATTTAAATTCTTTAAACCAGGCAATGATTTCCAGAATTTTTGTACTGCGATTGTGTGATTTAATAACAGCATAGGACGTTTTGCTAAGGCATGCATGTCTTTAGGCATACCATATTTTTCAACAAAACTGGCGCTTGCACAAATGACGGGAGTAATCTTGAGTATTTCAATGGCAACCATCGAAGAGTCAAGTAAGGAATCCATTCGAAAGGCAAAATCGATATTTTCATCGATCAAGTTAACGCGATCATTGGTGACGGTGACATCTACTTGAATGTTTGGATAGGCTTCGGTGAAAGCGGCTAAAACATCTACAATTTTTGAGGTGGATATTGTATTTGGCCAAGTGATTCTAATAGGGCCGCAAGGTTCCCCGGAGAAGTTCTTTAACTCATTTTCGGCATTATTTATACGGCGAGATATGTCTTGGCAGCGTTCGTAGTATAGCTTTCCTGCCTCTGTTACTGCGAGTGTTCGTGTGGTGCGATCAAACAGTTGCACGTTTAATTTTTGTTCAAGTAAGCCAATTTTTTTACTGATCGATGAAGGTGTTCGATGTAATTTTTTTGCTGCGGCAGAAAAACTACCCAGTTTTACTACAGTAACGAAGGTATGGTAGGTATTCATAATTTTTTTAGTTGTCTGTTTATGGCTGACTAGAATGCAGATGATAACTTGGTCATGATTTGATTGCCTGTTTTTTATTTTGGCTATAGTTGAAAGACAGATAGAGCCTGTTAAATTTATCTTATGTAGGTTGAATGACCTACATAAGAATGGAGTTTACTTATCCCTGAGAAGCTTCTCGAAGTGCTTCGAGAAGCCTTAAAACCAAAACCCAGACAGGATTAGCGGTGCCCAAATTTTTGAAACCGTATAATGTGTGATTTTTTCTTCAGGCTCATCACCAATAACCGGCGTAGCTATTTGAGCCATATTTGTCACAAAGATGTTATTGCCAATAATCTCTATACTGGCGGGAAATAATAAACCGCGAGGTGAACCGTCATCACGTAAGCCAAGAAAATCACCTAATTTAGCGATAATACGTCCTTCTTTATTTAGAGCAATAAGCTTATCTGACTGATTCGCAGTAACCCAAAGATTACCTGACTGATCAAAAGAAATACCGTCTGGGCCGTTGATGCTTTCTGCAAAAATTGATAGCTGCTCATCATGGTGTAAGTCTAATTTTAGGATACGGTCATCGCCGGTGTTGGCAATGTACAATTCTGATTCGTTGGCATTTAGAGCTAGGCCGTTAGCGCCAAAAGATGGAAAACCAGCGGTTGCCAGTAATCCATGCTGAATGACTGTTTCGATTGAGCAGGATGAATCACAGTTAGCTGCATCGTTAATGCGAAATACTGCGCCTTGAAAAGAATCTGATACGAATAGGTCGCCCGCATTATTGAAGATAATATCGTTTGGAACGCGTATGTAAGTGCTGAACTTGATGTTGTGGGTGCTTGTATCCAGATTTGGAACCACTCGGTCTTGAGGTGCGCCAATAAAGGGAATGTCTGCGACTATTTTAGCCGCGGTTTCGTTTGTGAAGTCAGCAGGGATTTTTAGAATTTTAGACCCTATGCCAGTTATATCACCTAGGCTTGCCAAATATATATGATTATCATGGGAGTTAAATTTAATGCCTACCAGTGGCGTTGCGCCTGAAAAATCAGTGCGTGCAAGTAGATCACCTTGCTTGGAATACCTTAGGAGTGAGTTGATGGGTGATGGGTTGTAGTCGGTATTGGGTACATTGAATGTACTGACGTAAATATCACCATTGCGCGGGTTTGAAGTGAGGCCTTCTGGAAACTTAAGGTCATCAGGTAATGTAACGAATTGCTTGGCCGCAAATGGGTTTACGGGCAACCAATCACCGGCAGCGACGCTGCCAGAAAAAAGCAGGCTTGTTATACATGCGATGAGTGTTGTCTTCATTTTAGTTTCTCTCTTAGTTGGTATTTTGGTGTTTAGCGCATTTAAGGGTTGAGGGGCAATTATGAAGATGATTTATAGTTGATTAAAACGCATAAATATAATTTCAATTGTGAATAAAAGTTGAAATTATTGATGTGAGTTTGAATTTTTTTTGATCGGCGTTATTTGTGAATTTTTATCATAAAACTTGTTCAATACTTGCGCTTTATTCAAATAAATAAGCACGACATACTCTTCTTCTTAAATAACAAAATATATTTATTACGATAAAGAGCTTAAAAATAATGACCTTATATCGACTACTTTTTACTTTCCTGTTTATTCTATCTAGTACTACAGTACAAGCCTTAAATGCAAAAAAACTCTGTGTTTATGACCCTGTTGGAAAAAATGGCCCATCGATGACCTTTTTGGCAGATCTTGTTCCTAAAGCGATATCATGGGGCTTAGACCTTAAGCTTGTTGCCTATACCGATGAAAAAGTAGCGTCAAATGATTTTAAAGCCGGTCTATGTGATGTCGTGTTTCTCACAGGGCTTTTAACGCGGCAGTACGTACCATTTGGCAGTACCCTCAATGCAATTGGTGGCATTATTAGTGAAGAAGGCGTCAACAAAGTGCTTAAAGCCATTACTAACCCTAAGGCGGGTAAGTTACTTTCTAGGGGGAATTATGAAATTGTAGGCACCTTTCCTGTCGGAGGTGTGTACCTCTTTGTAAACGACCGTAATATCAATACCATTGATGCGTTTAGCGGTAAGAAAATTTCAATTTTAAATGATGACCCACAAGCGCTTAGATTTGCCAATATGGCAGGGGCTTCACCGGTAGGCACCTCGCTGACAACGTTTTCTGGCCAGTTTAATAATGGCAATATTGATATTTTACCCATGGTACCGATTGGCTATAACGTGTTTGAGCTTTACCATGGTTTAGGAAAAAATGGTGGTATTATTGATGAGAAACTGTTGTATGGCATGATGCAATTGGTGTCACATAAAGATCGCTTTTCAGATAGCTTTGGCCAACAAATGCGAGATTATATTCTATCACGACTGGCAGATATTCATAAGTTGGCGAGAGATTCCAAAGCAGAAATCCCCGCTCATTATTGGATCAAAACCAGCGCTGAAACTAAAAAATCATTAGATAAATTTAAACTTGAGATACGGTTGGCGCTTCGAGATGAGGGCATTCATGATTCAAAGGCACTTAAACTACTTTGGAAAATACGTTGCAGTGAAGACCCAAGCCGTTCGGAGTGTATTGCACCAGAATAGTATCTAAAAAATGTCTCAAAACCAAAAGGGCAGAGTAATTGATCTAAAAATAGCACCGCTTGATTGAAATCTATATCAGATGAAATTAACGCTTTTGCTCAGATATCAAGCGAATGAGTTTACACTAAAAAAGGATCGCTTTGTGTTCCTTTCTAGCGTTTTTTTGACGTTCTAAAAGGTAACGCTTCTAGCTCATAGCCAGTGGTTTTCCAGCACTCAAAAAGTAGTGCTTTTGCTCACTTTCGATAGTTATCTTGAATTTCAAACTGGCTGAATTATCCTGAATTACGCGAAGTCATTAAGAGGCGGCTTAGTGCGAACTTGAGTCATTCAACCAAAGTTTGGCCAAAACGGACAATCTTTATTCTCGATAACTAATGTCACAAAAATGTCACACGACCAACAACATACTAGTAACTTATTGATATGTAAACATTGAAAGAAGTTAAAACAGCTCTCCTAAGGGACAGGCCGGTGGTTCGAATCCATCAGGGCGGACCATAATTCTAAAACGTCTATTCGCTAAAGCTCATAGCATTCGGTTTTTTTGGGTTGAGATTCACACAACAACCAACATATTGACCTTGAACAAGACTGATTAGCCATTAAAACTGAATACAGGCGTCAAATCTGGACGCTTTGTAGCAGGAAGAATTTTTGAATTAAGATTATCAAGAATTAAGGGATCTTTCGATGAGGTTTCGTAATAAGCCAGCACCATATGCGCTTGACTCCGCTTCTCTGATTTAACATAAGTAATACGCAAACGTTCAATTTCAACGCCCATCGCGATCAAAGTGAAGTACTTAGCTATCGCAAAATCCTCGCAATCACCTGCATTACTTATCAATAGTTCAATAGGCGACGTCCAATAATCAGCCTGCCCCCAATTTTCTTGATCAGATTTAAACACTAAGCGATTAAAGAAGTTATTCACTTGCTTCAACATGGCATGCGGACTTAAATCTTTAGATAAAAGGCTAATTCTTTGCCAAGCATGAATGCGGTTTGAAGCAGCACGTCCATGCTGCTGAAAAATTTTTGCCGAAATAGCCGCCGACAGTTTAATGCCATTATTATCTGACGTTAAGCCATTTGATGGATCTGCCCAATTTTTACCAAGACGCTTATCCACTTGCGCTAATAAAAAAGCGTTTTGTGAACTTAAACTACCAGACGCACGAAGAGAAATATCCCAACCGTCATATAAAGAGTACAGGTCTTTAACATTCGCTATTTGACGATCTAAAGTTAAAGTATTTGTTTGAGTAGCGGCAGAGACATTAAGAGGCGAAAAAATTGTAACAATAAGAATTAATAAAAAATATGTTTTTTTGAACGTCATAAAATAGTAGCTATCTGTTTTCAATTATCGAAGAAGTTTAATTCGGGACAGGATATTAGCTCAAAATTTATACAACAAGACAGTTACGGATTGTTTATTTAAACCAAATGGGGACCTGACTCTCTATTAAGGAACGGTGCGTTACACAGTAATAGTTGGATAGTCGACAACTAGTTTAAGGACATTTATTCATCGTACGAAAACGCACAAACGTTTGTAGGGGCCGATACTCGCTTGCTCAACAAGTGACAACATAGGATATTCTAAAAAACATTTTTTATCGTTATCATTCAAATATATTGATTAATAACTCGTTTTCGAAGACCCAAAACACTAGAGGCTTATATCCCGATACCAAATATAAGCCTCTGACTCCATTCTTAAATTCACAACTAATTAAATTACTGTTCTGCTATCACACTAATTTATTCTGACGGAAATCCTGAAATGCTTGCTCGACTTCCTCAACAGTATTCATAACAAAAGGCCCGTACTGAGCAATAGGTTCATTTAGCGGCTTCCCACTAAAAACTAGCACTTTAGCTCCATCATCCCCGCCTTGTAATCTTAAACTTTCACCCGGAGAAAAAACGCCCATTTGTCGCCTATTGAGTTCATTATCTGCTTGGTTTAAGCCGCCACTATAAACATACACCAAAGCAGTGTTTTGTTTATTAAACTCCAACTCGACAGACTCAGACGAATTTAACATCACGTCCAACATTACGGGTTCAGTTGATAATGGCGGTAATGGTCCGACTAAATCCACACTATTAACTTTCAAGCTTCCAGCAATCACTCGCACTAAACCACCTTGCTTTAAATTTAGTTCGGTAATACTCTCGTCTCGTATGTCTCGATATGCCGCTGGCTTCATTTTCTCGTTTGCCGGTAAGTTTAACCAAATTTGAAAACCATGAAGCAAGCCATTTTCTTGCTCTGGCATCTCTGAATGCAGCACTCCTTTACCAGCAGTCATCCACTGCACATCTCCTGATTCAATAACATCTTCATTACCCATATGGTCACGATGCCGCATGCGACCTGCCTTCATGTATGTAATCGTTTCAAATCCTCGATGAGGATGTTCTGGAAAACCACCAATATAGTCAGCGGCATCATCAGAATTTATTTCATCAACCATCAAAAAAGGATCAAGCACTGAATTTAGCTGTCGCCCGGCAATACGATGAATCTTTACACCATCACCATCATTCGTCGCTACCGCATCAATTTTTCTGATTAGCTTTCGCATGCGTTTTCTCCTATTTATTACCTGAATCTGGCAGCAAACTTAATTGGCTGAAAATAAAATATCACGGCCATGTGAAGCAAAAAAATCTTGCTCAGGCCCTAAAGGAATTACACCCGTTGGGTTAATGGTAAGATGGCTCTTGTAGTAGTGGGTTTTAATATGATCTAAACTCACCGTTTCAGCGACCCCATCAACCTGATATAACTCACGCAAATATGCACTTATTGAAGGATAATCAGCAATACGTTTGTGGTTACATTTGAAATGACCAACATATACCGCATCAAAGCGAATTAGCGTGGTAAACAAGCGCCAGTCAGCTTCTGTTATTTGATCTCCGGCCAAGTATCGCTTTCGAGACAAAATACTTTCAATCCAATCCAATGAGTCAAACAGAACAAGAAAAGCCTTTTCGTAAGCTTCTTGGCTTGTCGCAAAACCTGCTCGATAAACACCATTATTAATCGTGTCGTAAACACGGTCATTCAGCCCATCAATATCGCTACGTAGCGACTCTGGATAATAATCACTGACGTTACTGTTTAAGTGATTAAATGCCGAATTAAACATACGAATAATTTCTGAAGACTCATTACTCACGATGATCTTCAGCTTTGTATCCCACAATACGGGTACGGTGACACGCCCTTCGTAATTCTCGTCTGCATTTAAATAAAGCTGATATAAAAAGTCTAATTTATTATTCGGGTCCGATAACTCCCAACCATTTTCTAACATAATAGGATCTACTACGACGACATCAATATAATCTTCAAGCTGCTTTAACTTGCGAAAGATCAAAGTCCGATGTGCCCATGGACAAGCAAGTGAAACATATAGGAGATACCGACCTTTCTCAGCCTTAAAGCCTTTTACGCCTGATGGACCAGCCCCTCCGTCCACAGTTATCCAATTCCTAAATCGGCTATCTTGGCGACGGAACTCGCCACTACTAACCTCTGTGTCATACCACTTATCTACCCATTGCCCATTTTGTAATAAACCCATCATTCTTCTCCTGAAATTTTTCGAGCACATTGAACCATTAAATCAGTAAACCAAGCCTATCGAGGTAGCTTAAATTCTAGAAAACGGTCGACACTCATACTACCCGCGCCCCGCACTAACAAACCTATGGTGATTGCCAATAATGCCAAGCTAAACTCATACCCATTTGCACTCATGAACAAACCGTTTTCAAAGTGAACGGTTACAATCGCGACGATCATCGTTACACCTAAAACAAATGCTGCAGGTCTTACTAACAATCCAATTATTAACAACAAACCACCAAAAAACTCAGCACTACCTGCTAGCGTTGCCATTAGTAAACCCGGAGCCAAGCCTATTGATTCCATCCAACCCGCAGTACCTTCTAAGCCATAACCACCAAACCAGGCAAATAATTTCTGAGCACCATGAGCGGCAAAAATAGTACCCACCGCGACTCTTACTGCAAGCGTGTCAAACCCAACATTGGTCGCTGTTAACTTATTTAATAATGCTTTCATAATTTTCTCCATTTTCTGTTTGATGTTGTTTAAATCGTTTTATCGTTTAGATGCAACCATTGTAATGGGTATAGATAATTGAATAACCGTAATAATATGATTAGAATGTTCTAATAGACTGAACAATCAGGACTCCCCATAATGAAAGTAAACCCCATTAATATAGAGGCCTTAGAAATACTTGATGCCATCGATCGGAGAGGAAGCTTCGCTAAAGCAGCTGAAGAACTGAACAAAGCGACTTCAGCGCTTTCTTATGGAGTACAAAAATTAGAAGAACAATTAGGTATTACAGTGTTTCAGCGTCAAGGACGCCGCTCAGTATTAACGCCTGCGGGTCGATTGTTATTAGATGAAGGTCGAAAAATATTAGATGCCACGACACTCCTTGCCCAGAAAGCAAAAGAAGTTGCAACGGGATGGGAACCCCGCTTACGCATTGCTATAGATTCTACACAAAGCTACCCATTTATTTTCCAAGCACTGTCTGAATTTATGGCCGACCATGATAGTTTAGAAATTGATATAATCGAATGCATCCTGAGTGGCGGTTGGGAAGCGCTTGAACAAGACCGTGTTGATTTGATCATCGGATGTCATGGACCCGTTCCTCTGCAAAAGGGATATCGAGCAATACCACTCCCCCCCACTGAAATGATCCCAGTAATCGCCTCCCACCACTCATTCGCAAAACTGGCACAGAATGCTGAAGCATTAAAGTCAGCCTTGCCTAATCTACGAAGAGTGGTAGCCCATGACACGTCAACAGTTAATATTACTCGAAGCGCCGGGCTAACGATGGGGAAAAAAGTTCTATACGTGCAAACGATTGATCAAAAAATAGAAGCACAATTAGCCGGACTGGGCATTGGCCATTTACCTAGACACCGAATACAGTCGTATTTAGACGATGGTACACTCATCAAATTAGAACTAGATACAGGCATAGAGGAAAGCTTTTTTGCGTGGAAAATCAGTAGCAAAGGAAAAGCTTTACAGGCATTTACCCAATTATTGTCATCGAAACTATAACTCCCTCCTTTATTATCATAAATACATATCTTTATGAAAAGGGCATGCCTGTTTGGTACTGTTAAAACTTCTCACTCACCTTTCCGTAAGGTCTAATAAATAACCAAGTCTGCGCCGTTAGTTTCAACTTATAAATCAGCTTCAGCCCACTAGCAGCACTACAACACACAAAAATCGTGAGTGGTATAAATTAATCTTATATACCTATAGATACAAAATATTAGTTGTCTTTTTGCATCTAGTTTAATGTTACTACTGTCATCAACTAATATTTATCAAATTAACGAAAGGGTTCATATGATTTCTAAAAATAGATTACTCACATTTATTGTAAGTTTGGCCATTCTTTTTAGTGCCAATTTTGCGTTAGCTGCGGGTCATTCATTTTCACTCTACGTTGACCAGCAAGGAAACATTACCTTACCAAAAGACTTTCGGTTAAAGATGGTTCATCTAGGCTCATGGTTTGTCCCTCAGGGTGAGGCTAGTGGTTTCCATGATGTATACACAGAAAAAAGTAGTGCAGAATTTTATCGAAAAACAGGCACTTTTCCAGATGGCGCTACTATCATTAAAGAATTACGTCCATCGAAATCAGGTAATTATACGACTGGTGCAGGCGTTAGCTATTCATTAGAAAGTGTCAAACAATGGTTTGTGATGATTAAAGACAGCAAAAATCGTTTTAAAGATCATGCAAACTGGGGACAGGGTTGGGGCTGGGCCCTATTCAAAACCGACGCACCAGGTGTAAATGTATCAAGCAACTATCAGGCTGACTGCCTAGGATGCCATATGCCCGCGAAGAAAACGGATTGGATTTATACCGAAGCTTATCCAACACTATCTGAGCCACTACACTAAACAGAGTAAGTAAGGCATTGGACTGCACGCCACCCTGTAAATAAATGGCGACTATGTCCAATGTCGTCGCCTCTTATCACTAAACAATACCAAACTACTTCGAAATTAAACGACCTCTATAGTGCCATCTCTTACTGTTTGTAAGTATCTATATTATATACCATACTGAAACAGTCCCTGCTGAGATGAAAGTGCTTTCAACGAAGAGAGGTGTCGTTCAATGACTAAAACAGATTATGATTTGCTTAGATCTCTATTATTGATGGCCTCCGTAGTCGAAGCGCGAGACCCCTATACTGGAGGGCATTTATGGCGTGTATCTCAGATGTCTCATCTATTAGCCAATCATCTCGACCTACCTGAAGAACAACAATTACGCATCAAAGTAGGTGCTTATTTACATGATTTAGGAAAGGTATCGGTTTCTGATGCTGTACTGCATAAAAAAAGTGACCTAACGGACAGAGAGTTTTCTGAAATTAAAACGCATCCGATGGTCGGTTTCAACCTAGTCCAACAGCATCCTTTAGGAGGTATTGTTAAGTTCATTATTAGACATCACCACGAACGCCTAGACGGACGCGGGTATCCAGATAACCTAAACGAAGACGCGATAGATGTTGGTACTAAAATAGTGTCAATATGCGATGCATTCGATGCCATGACAAGTACGCGTCCCTATCGAAAAAATATGCCAATCGACGAAGCCGTTGAAAGATTAAACCTTGAAAAAGGTAAACAGTTTGATGGGAAGTTGGTATCTGCATTTCAAGAACTTTGTGAACGAGGACATTTGAATAAAGTTGTACTGCACAGTGCTACTGATCAATCGCTATTGCTTTGCCATGAGTGCGGTCCAACAATCATTGTTGATGAAGACAATATCTCCCATCACAAGACGTATTGTCGCGTTTGTGGCGGAGAATATAGTGTGTCGAATACAGCAGGAATAATAAATGTAAAATTCACAGGTAATTTAGCAGGTCTCGATGTTCTTTCACCTAAGCCGGACATTCTTGGCGTTGATAAATTCATATCAAAACTTCCCAGTGGCTCAGATTTTTTACAGGTCGTTGGCTAAGTAAACTATTCGTTAGATAGCTCACTTAGTGATTTAAGACGTGTCGTTATAAACGCTTATTAGCAGCTGGTGGCAATTTCGGTAAAGTTATCTAAAACACTCTCTAATTGTTCTCGCGTTGTGTCTTGGTCGGTAATATTTAAATCCTCAGTTATTTTTTTGAGGGATTTATAGGTGAGCCACGTTTTTCCATGTTCATCCTCCCATGCTAGAATCTTCATAGGTAAGTCCAAAGCTGCCAGCTGATTGCTCTGCATTAACGGTGTACCTAACTTAGGGTTTCCAAACATAATAATTTCTGTAGGCCTAAGATCCATGTAGTTATTCGCGGCAGCGATTGCATGATCGACTCTAGCAATCATCAAAGCTCCTCTTTGTCGAACAACACTTTCCAGTCTATCCATGGTCGTTTTAACATCAAAATTACTTTGTTTTTTTATCACACTACTTCCTATTAATTATTTCACAATAATGGTCATGTATATGATGCGATAAGGGACGGCAACTTGGCCAGTATGAAATAGTAATGGCTATATTAGTTAAGCCTATAAATGAACAACTAACGACAGGCGGGGTCTATTAAATTAAAAAAGTGTGGATACATACTTAATTAACACGGCCTCGGCTTTTAACACTTACTATACTTAAATGAAATTTATCCATTAGATGAGCTTAATATGCATTTACACCAACTTAAATATTTTGTAGCGATTGTGGAGACGGGCAGCGTCACCAAAGCAGCGGAAAAATGCTTTGTGTCTCAACCCTCAATTAGCCAACAAATGTCGAAATTGGAAGATAGTCTTGGACATACTTTTTTTGATCGGTCTGGTGGCAAACAAATATTAACAGAAGCTGGAAGGCTACTTTATCAACAGGCAAAAAAAATATTAGAGTCAGTTGATTCAACTAAAAATATGATGACGGATATAAAGAATTCCGCTCGAGGTAAAATAGCAATTGGCATTAACCCGGCCATTGGCTCTGCATTGTTACCAGATATGCTGATTCATTTATCGGCAAAATACCCCAGCGCTGAGATACAAGTTCGTGAATCAGTTTCAGAAGTGTTGCAAGCAGCTTGCGCACGAGGTGAGCTTGACCTAGTCATTACATCTAATCCCAAATTAGAAAGTACTCTGGTGAGCGAAGTATTGATGGAGGATCCATTCTATATCGCGATGAATGTGAACAATCCCTTAGCCAAACGTAATCATGTAAATTTAGAAGATATCGAGTCTGAGCCATTTATATTATTGGATGATATACATTGTTTAGCGCGACAAATCGAAAGTTTCTGTTTTGATCAGCGTTTTGTTCCCAAAGTTTTGTTCCAAGCAAGTCAATTCGCAACAGTGAAACAGCTATTACAAGCTAACTATGGTGTGACCATTTTGCCGCAACTAGCCCAAGACAAAGCAAATGATGGCCAAATTAAATACTTTAAAATTGAAAGTGATCATGCATTTCGCCAGATTTTGCTTCTTAAGAAAACAAACGACTTTACAAATCAAGTAACCAAAGATTTTATCCGTATGGCACGAGACTACTGTTCAGCTATCGCTTAATTTGCGCAGTCAAATTAAGCGAATTTTACTGCTGGAAACAATCATTAGTATACGCCATTAAAACCTTAATTTTTTAACGGTTACTAGAGTACATCAAAAAATCTTACTCGGTTTTATGAAAAGGGCATACAGGCTTTATACCGTGCCATATTGGTAACACCATATCTTCTGGGTCCTCATTAGGTCCGCCTTCGCGACTTTTAAACGAGCCTTCACCTATCGTTAGTTTTAGTAATGCCGTTGCTTTCCGCTCATTAGGGTTTGGTGGACGAATATGCGACCACCGACCCTCTTCTAACTGTTCAATCACTTCTTTAAACGCATCATCAAAGGCTTCCGCTTCAGTGATTCGCTCTCCCACACAATACAGCACTGCTGAACGATAATTTGCGCTATGGTGATACGCTGATTTAGACATCACCCATTCAGTACTTTCAGCAAAAGAGATGCATACCTCTTCTCCTGACTCTAATAAACGTTGCAAGCGACTTTTATTCATCACATGAATATACAAATGCTCACCCACACGCCAAACCGTTAAAGGAATCACGAACACCTGCCCATCTACAGCAAAACCTACATGGCCCATCTTCAAATCATCAATCAAATGAAATACATCTTCTTTGAGATAACTTGCTCGCTTTGCAACACGTTTCACCTCACTTTTGGATGAATAAAATAGTGTATCGTTTAAATTGCTCATAACCTCTCCTTAAAATAATTCCAGCTACATGTTTTGTTAAGGTTATTTTCAAGCTAAACTGGCCCCTTATAAAGATCCAGTTATTTACTTTAAGTAGGTCCAGTATATGGAGATGCCCTCTTTTCAATCAATTCAATTTACTGACCACAGCTCTTTACAAGCACAACTACAGTTTCACCTAAAAAATTGGATCTGCGAAGGTCGCCTTCAACCAGGCACAAAACTACCCTCATCACGCATGCTTTCAAGCGAGCTAGGCATCAGCCGAAACACGATCACAATCGTAATTGAGCAGCTTCGCTCGGAAGGTTTTTTAGATACCTTTCCAGGTAAAGGTGTCTACATTGCAGATAGCCTTCCAGCTAATATCAACGGCATTAAGCAAATTGACTGGCAATACAAAGTGGCTAAACCAGAGCTTTCTAATTTTGCTAGAGAGCTCGCCACCAAACCATTATCAGAACATGGTCTGACCCTCCCCTTTACCCCTGGAATTCCTGACCTAGATGCTTTTCCGACTAAAATTTGGAATAGTTTACAACGCCGTCATCACAACCGAACTTGCCTGATGGGTTACGACGGAAACCAAGGCTACCAACCATTAAGAGAAGCACTGGCTGAATATTTAAGGCTTTCACGGGGCGTAAGGTGCCAAGCTAATCAAATCATCATTACGCATGGAGCACAGCAAGCAATTAGCCTATGTGCCCAAATATTAATTAATAATGAAGATGATGTGCTTGTAGAGAACCCTGGTTACATGGGCGCTAAAAAAGCATTTAAAGCAAGAGGAGCCAACATGACTCCCTGCAGCTTAGGAGATAATGGCTTAGAGATTGACTCATTGGTTTCGACAAGCAACAGATCTGGCCCCTATAAACTAATGTATTGCACCCCTACTCACCAATATCCTTTAGGTGGAATTTTACCTGCTAGTGATCGATTAAAACTATTAGACTGGGCAGCAAAAAATAACACATGGATCATTGAGGATGATTACGACAGTGAATTCCATTTTCACCATAACCCCGTTGCAGCGCTGCAAGGCATGGCAGCGCACACCCCCGTAATTTATATGGGTAGCTTTAGTAAAACGTTGTTTCCTGCCTTACGTTTAGGATACTTAGTTGTCCCCCTAGAGCTTGCAGATATATTTATTAAAGCCAAAAGCTTTATGAGCGGCGAGTCGCCATTATTACCACAAGCTGTCATTGCAGATTTCATTCTTGAAGGCCATTTCACACGTCACTTAAGACGTATGCGTCAGTTATACCAAGAAAAGTGGCAACACTTACATACATTACTACAAGACAAACTTAATGATAAAGTAACCCCTATCGCCAAAAGTGCCGGCATGCACCTCACCATTAATATTCCTAATTGCGACGATATAAGCCTTGCTAAAGACCTTAAAAAAGAAGGGTTTGGTAGCTCTCCACTTTCTGCTTATTATCTCGATACCCCAAGAATGACAGGACTTGTACTTGGTTTTGCTAATACAAATACTCAACAACGTGAGAAGTTAGCCAATATATTAAACAGGCTAATAACACACTAATAACACACTAATAACATACACATACTAAGCGCCAGTTTTCATCGAATAAATTCAACTGTCATCTTGATAGCGCTATACTTTAAGTAATCTTAAAAAAGGGAAAGATTCATGTTCACTATTTTAGCCAAACTACTGCAGTTTCTAAATTCAAACCAAAACCCCCATCAATTGGCGTTAGCGGTTTGCTTTGGTTTAGCCATCGGATTAATGCCCGGCTTTTCGATACTACTCATTTTATTACTGATGATGGTTTGTGTGATTAAAGCGAATCTTTCGTTATTAGTGCTTGTTTGGGGCCTGTTTGAAGCTGTCGCCTATATCGCCGACCCAGCACTGCAGCAACTCGGCTATGTCCTGTTATCGGCAGAGCCCTTACAATCTATTTGGTTCAGTTTAGCGCAATCTAATTTTTGGGCGCTAACCGCCTTTAATAATACATTAGTCATGGGCTCTACCCTGGCAATAATAGCTTTATGGTTACCTGTGTATTTCTTGATACGCGTATTAATTGTTAAGTATCGCCAAAAAATACAAGATACGTTCAAGCAATTTAAAATAACGCAACTACTCAAAGGTAGTAAGATCTTTCACATTTATCAAAGACTAGGAAACTAAAATGAAAGATATTATTCGCTGGCCTGGTATCGTATTCGCCCTACTTCTTGTTTGTTTGGAATATTTTTTATTAGAGCCTTTATTAAAACTGATGATAGAGGAAACCGGCAGCCGGGCACTATCAACATCAGTAACATTGGATACGGTTCAAATCGACTGGTCTGAGCAATCATTGACCCTTAAAGGGCTTGAAGTCGCGGACAAAGAGCACCCAATGACGAATATGGTCGAAGTTGACCACCTTGCTTTACAAATTGACGCTTTGGATGCCTTAACAGGTCACTTAATTTCTGAACAAGCGAATATTCTTGGTATTCAATTCAACACCCCTCGTTCAGAATCCGGTGTACAAGACTCTACAGAGAAAACAGCCGATAAATCGAGTGAGTCTGACGACCCAGTATCCTTACCCGGCTTAGACTTACCTGACATTGACTCCTTGGTGAGTAAAGAGAATTCCCTCACTTACAAACGCTACCAGAGTTTTAGACAATATCTTGATGAATCCAAAGTCACTTACAAAGCTCGTCTCGCCGCGCTAAAAGATAAACAAAAAATTGCCGACTACAAAGCCCGTTTTAAAGATATTAAAAAAGCGAAAGGCTTTATGGAAATTCTTAATTCCGCATCGAAAGCCAAGGATTTAAAAAACGATATTGATAAAGACCTAAGTGAAGCCCAACAACTAAATAGAGATTTCAAGCAAACCAAAAAGGAAGTTAAACGCCGTATTGCCGAGTTAAAAAATTCTCCACAACAAGAAGCAGATCAGTTATTAAAAAAAGTAGGTGTTGAAAACGGAACTCAGAAAATATCTCAACTCATATTTGGCCCAGAAATGAAGGCTCACATTGAGAACTTTAAAAAATGGATCAATTCGGTAAACGATTCAGACGCTAATACAGATGAAAATACTGAAAGCAACAATGCTAAAAAGCCTAACCCAGAAAGAGGTAAAGGTGTTTTCGTACAATTTTCACAAAAAAACCCACTTCCGCTCGTTTGGTTTAAAAACACTCAGTTAAGCGGCGATTTATCTGGTATTGGCCAAGAATTTTCGTTTAAGGGTACAGCAACTCATTTAACAGACCAACAAACCTTATCAGGCAAACCCACTTCGCTTGATTTAGATTTGAAAAGTGACTTAGTCAAAAATGCGAAAGTTGATATTGTTGTCGATATACGAACGGACCAGAAGCTATCGTTGTCATTCGATGTGATTCAATATCGTTTAGATCAAAAGCCTTTGTCTGGTAATTTTACGATTGATAGTGCATTACTAGACACTCAGGGCAGTATCAGTTCTATTAACGACCAACTCTCAGGCAATATAAATGCTGAATTAAATGCTGTTTCATTAAAAACATCCGGCGACACCTTTAAAAAGTACCCGTCCATAGAACAAGCACTCGCTGATGAAGAACATATAACAGCCAAAATAGCGCTTGAAGGAACACTAGAAGCGCCAAAAATTGATATTAATTCAAACCTTGATTCGATCTTTAATAGCGTGTTAAAAAAAGTTGTTGATGCTCAGTTAGCAGGATATAAAGTGCAAGTGACTGAAAAAATTGAAACAATGATACAACAAGAACTTAATAGCTCTGAATCATCTCAATCAGAACTCTTAGGAATGGGAGGTGATATTGCGGGCTCCCAAGACCTTTTCAAAAATTTAATGGGCAAGCTATAAATTAGTGTTTACCTCAATAGGTTAAATCACTTTAGCAAACGCCCTTTAATTAAATTTAAACTAAGACTAAGAAGTCACTTCCCTATACATGACTTTTAAACTTCAAATATAAGTATCAATTATGAGCGTAGAAATTGACTGGAAAGAAACTAAATCCCCCACAGCACCTCTTGAATCGGTGGGTGATAACAAAAACGAGCACATAGAGTGCATTGCCATTTTTAATGAGCACTCAGAAAATTTAGTCGATATGGCCATTCAAGTATGTATTGAAAAGGCTGTTTCTTTTTTGCCCGATTATGTAACGGATGAATCAAGGTACCTCCTCTTTGAGTGGAATATTGAGACTTCAACACTAACGATTGTCGTAACAGACGATACGAAGAAGCATGACGCTAAATTTGTTGTTAAATGCTGTATGTCTGCACTTAATGAAGCGGTGAACCGTATTGACTCAGAACTAGCTAAAAAAGAGAAAGCATTAGAATATTCAGACTTAGTAAAATATTCGATTAAGGATTATTTAACAACCTGCGCTGCTTTTATGCAATTTTCTCTCGTCGCTGTGTTTCATAATACAACCAGAGCCAAGATTGAGCTTTTATAAACGATGAATGCTATCGACTCAATATTCATACCTGAAGAGTCATTTAAATTTAAATCTATATAGATCTATACCTAGCGCTCGTAGTCATATGTACGAGCGCTATACGTAGCGCTACTACGCCTTAACGCTTACTGTTATACTCCGCACATCAACTTTTCCCGCCATCAGCTATTTTTATAACTCCACCTAAGCAAGCCCCTTGGAGTTTATGTACAGAGGTTATATATGCCATTTTCAAAACTTGGATTAAGCGATCCTATATTAAAAGCCATTACGGATATGGGCTATAAAACCCCCACTCCAATTCAACAAAAGGCAATACCTGCTATTTTATCAGGTAAAGACTTGGTCGCTGCGGCACAAACAGGAACAGGAAAAACAGCTAGTTTTGTACTGCCTATATTAGAGAAGCTAAACACAGAACACGCGCATCGTGGTAAACGCATACGCGCCCTGATCATCACCCCTACTCGTGAACTAACCGAGCAGGTTGAGGCCAATATAACCCAATATAGTAAGTACCTCGACCTAACATCGATGGCTATGTATGGCGGTATTGATGCTGAGCCGCAAAAACAACGCTTGATTGAGGGCGTTGATATTCTGGTTGCGACACCAGGAAGACTCTTGGAAATGATCTACCAACGCGCAGTACACTTTGATGAGTTAGAGATACTCGTATTAGATGAAGCAGATAGAATGCTTAACATGGGGTTTATCGATGACATCAATAAAGTCATTGACCGTTTACCCAGCAAACGCCAGAGTTTACTTTTTTCAGCCACGCTGACTGATGATGTGCGTTTTTTAGCTAACACTGTAAACGATGAGGCGCTTGAAATTAGCATTTCACCTAAAACGACCTCAGCGGCAACAATTGACCAGTGGCTGATTACCGTAGACAAAGATAAAAAATCTGCATTACTGAGCTATTTAATTAATGATCAGCAATGGGATCAGGCACTTATTTTTATCGAGACAAAACACGGCGCAGCCAAGTTGGCCAGCCAGCTTGGGAAAAGAGATATTAAAGCAGAGGCGATTCACGGTGATCGTAGCCAAGCAATGCGGGCAAAAACGTTAGCTGACTTTAAATCTGGTGAGCTTAAATTTTTAGTTGCGACGGGTATTGCAGCTCGCGGCATTGATATCGGTGATCTTACCCGTGTTGTTAACTATGACCTTCCATTTAAGCCTGAGGAGTACATTCACCGAATTGGACGTACGGGTCGTGCAGGCGCTTCAGGTGAGGCAATTTCTTTTGTCGCAATGGGCGACTTCAAAAAACTTTGTGCGATCGAAAGTCGTTTAGATCATATTATTAAAAGAAAAGAAATTGAGGGCTTCCCCGTTAGAAAGACCGTACCCGTTTCAATTTTGAACTACGTGCCCAAAAACAAGAAACAAGCTCATAATCCAAATAACAAAACGAGCCAAAATTCAGGTAAAAATACCAACAAACGTCCAGGTAAGAAGCCTATTAGAAGTACAAATAAAGAAACGAGTAATGCAAATCAGCATATATGGGGTAAGTAAACTTCAATAAAGCTCGACATTAAACACAATATTCGAACTTACTTTGATAAGCCCTAACCAAGAAAACCGGTTTGGGCTTAGCACGTTACGCAATGATATTGCATTCAATGTAAAACTCATCACATGACCTAGATTTTAAAAATCCAGAACCATTTCTAGCCTTACCATTCCCAACTAAATACCTGAAACATACTCCAAAGCTTGTTGCCACTGTAGCGCTAGATTGACTTAGTCATCCAGTATTTGATTACATCTAAAGTGCATAAAAATAGACTTAAAAGCATGCCTCCGTCCTTTTCACAAGGCAGCTAGCGACTCAAAACCAATTTCATATATTATTAAAATATTTCTTATTTTTCGATTTTATACTATTCGTTTATAGGTTAAGTGGTTTGTTCTGTCACAAAGCTATCGTTGAAGATCCGCCCAAATATACAATGACGCAAAGATTCGTAAGTAAAGCTCTCGATAGCATATACAGATAAGGATTAATCGGCCAATTTAAACCTCCGTGTACTAAGTTAGTGATCAAAAACGAACCATTTATATCTTGAACTTAGTCGTCAAAGCCTGCTCGATAATTAATCAATTTGACCTATACTTTATTAACTCACAATTAATCGATTTGCTCGAGGTGACTGATGCTCTTTAAAACTCTATTCTTAATGTTTTTTTTGGTTACCAGTTCGTCTCTATCGCAAGCCGAGATAATTTTTAGAGCCGCCTATGAGAATGCCTCACAATATCCTAACTATGTGGGAGATACTTCTGAGGTATTAGAACCCAAGCCAGGAGTAGCAGTTGAACTGGTAAAACTCCTTGAGAATCACATTCCAGATTTTAAAATTGAATTTTTTCGCTTTCCCTGGAAACAATGCTTATTGTTACTTAAAGAAGGAGAATTAGATGGGATTTTTAACGGCGCATTTTCACAACAACGCCTAGCGCTAGGCACTTATCCTTGGAAAGACGGCGCAGTTGACCCTAGTCGTCGATTAACGACTATTTCTTATCATTTTTATCGATTAAAAGGCTCAAAATTTGCTTGGGATGGCCACAACGTATCCGGTTTTACAGGAAAAATAGGCACTCCTCTGGCCTTTTCTATTGAAGCAGACTTGGAAAACATGGGGCTTCCTATTCTAAGTGCCAGGGATATACAGGTAAATTTTTCAAACCTTCTCAGAGGTAAGGTCGATGCGCTGGCCTTGCAAGATGTAACGGGTGATTTTCATATACAAAAAAAAAGGGGACTAAAATCCATTGAAAAAGTATTTCCCCCACTTAAAACAAAACCATATTATCTAATGCTTTCTAGGCAATTCAAAAGCAAGCACCCTGAATTGTCTGAGAAGATCTGGAATACAATTGCGATCTTAAGAGAAAAAAGATTGCAAGAGCTTACTCAAGGGTATTATTAGATCTGTATGAAGACTCCTTCAGAGCTATTAAGTGAAACTTCGGTACACGGGATATAAACAAGAATACGAAAAGCCACGCCATCAAAATGTCAAAACACAATATCAAGATTGTACTGTAACAATCAAAGCGGGTGTAGGTAGCGCATTAACCCAAGGCGTTAACGATTGATTTGGGTACGATAGTCTAGGGTGTATAAGCTATTTGTCTGGTATACACGTTTAATGTAAGGCTAGTGGTAATTGTAAAGTTCCATGATTGGCGCAGCACTGAGCTTGAAAGTAAAGAGAGGCGCAATACTTAAGTGCAATATATATTATATATTATCTTTTCTTGAGTTCGCCCTATAATAAATTGTCCCGTAGTTCCTGCATAAGTGCATGAAATATACTTTTACTATGGTCGTCCATCTTACCGAATAACATACCGGCACCTGTATTAGTCACCCTCACAATTTTGCACTTGGCTACCATAGCGCAATATTCTCCTTTAATTCTCACACCCATATTTATGGTCACAAATTCATTAACTGAACCTTCATCAATCCCAGTTGATTCAAAAAATGTGCCTGCAACTGATATATCACTAAATAAGCCGTTGAACTCTTCACCCGCATCAAAATAAATTCCACCACTAGCTTTTAGACTAAAGCGTTCAAACTTACGCTTTTCTTTGTCAAAGGCTTCTATATCTATTACTGTATTCATCCCGCCTACCCTTCGATAATAAAAACTTTTCATAAAGTATAGAAGAAAAATATATTTATGTGACGATAACAATAAAATATTACTCTCAACGGAATATTTCACTGAACATTTTCAAACATAACTAAGAAAAGGGGACGCAATTATTTACGGTTAATCAAAGCAGACATATAAGCCTCTCGAAAGGCAGATTAACTGACTTTAAAGTTAAGTTAGATTTATTAAAACCTATATATGTTATTTTAAAGGAACAAAGTCGTTTTTCTTTTGTCTACCCATTATTGTCAACTAATCTTATTTGAAGCAACTTAAACATTGGAATTAAAAATGAGTAATCGCCGTATTAAACTCGAATTTCAAGGTACTGACGATTTAACAATAGCAGGCTTGTTAGAAACACCTGATGTTGAGCCTATAGCCTATGCCTTATTTGCGCACTGCTTTACCTGTAGTAAAGATATCGCAGCAGCATCAAGAATTGCTCGTGCACTTGTGGCTAAAGGTTATGCGGTATTACGCTTTGATTTTACCGGGCTGGGAAATAGCGATGGAGATTTCGCAAATTCTAATTTTTCATCCAATACTCAAGACCTAGTTCATGCTGCTGACTATCTCCGAAAGCACTACCTAGCACCTTCTTTAATTATTGGTCATAGTCTGGGAGGAGCAGCCGTGCTTGCGGCAGCTAAATTTATTCCCGAAGCGATAGGAGTCGTGACCATTGGCGCACCATCTGACCCACATCATGTCGCTAAACAATTTGCATGTAATTTGGAGACAATCGAAAAACACGGTCAAGCGGAGGTTACCCTGGCCGGAAGATTATTTACTATAAAAAAACAGTTCCTTGATGATTTATCAAACCAAGATCAGGAAAACAACATCGGCCATCTTAAAAAAGCCCTGTTAGTATTCCACTCACCTGTAGATCAAACAGTATCAATTAATGAAGCTGAAAAAATATATCGTTACGCCAAACATCCTAAAAGTTTTATTAGCCTAGATAACGCCGACCACTTACTGTCTAGAGCTTCTGATTCAGAATACGTTGCCAACACAATAGCCGCATGGGCCAGCCGTTATCTCTAATGTAATGGACTGGCCTCCCTAAGCTCGATACTTAATGGAATATTCATTTTAAATATTTCAACGGTCTTTGATGCTCAAATAAAAATTCTATTTAACTCAATCTCACTGCCTTAATAAGTGATCGATTATGCTTTATATCAATGGTTAGAGACTCATAAAATCAGTTCATTATCGCTAGGGTTCTCAGGGACTGCTCAGACACCACCATTCTTCTTGGCGCCAATAGCGGTCAACAGAAGATTTGGTTTTTGACGTATTAAACTAAAATTAGTGCACTAGTTTTGCCAAAGAAATATCACCCTGCTGACTTCTAATAGCAACATTATTTTATCGGGAGTTTGAATATTCTCATAGGCCGGACCTGCAGCGAAAAATTTTGTCTTGTGTGTTTGTGTGGCATTAAAAGTATTTTAAACACGCTAGAATGTTACACTGAACGAGTATTTATGATCCAAAATCAAGACTCTATGGTAGCCAATATATATGAGCAAAAGACTTCCATCTCTAAACCTGCTGACGGTTTTTGAAGCCGCTGCTCGCCATTTAAGTTTTAAAAATGCAGCGGAGGAACTTTGCATATCTCCACCAGCTGTCAGCCATCAGATTAAAGTGCTAGAAAAACAGCTAGATGTTTCTTTATTTAAACGCCTAAATAGAGCATTAGAACTGACACCGTTGGGTCAAACCTATTATGAACAAATTCGCGGTGCGTTAAGGCAACTGAATCAAGCTACTAGCAGTATAATTGGCCGTGATGATAAACAGTCTTTTCGAATTAATAGCATTCCTTTTATTACGAATAGTTTGCTTGTGCCTCACATACAAAAATTTCAAAATATACACCCTGAATTAAACATTCAAATATCTTCACAAATTCAGAGAGCAGGATTCTTCCTTGATGATACTGACGTCGCTATTCGTCATAAAAAAGATGATGAACCTAGTTTGCATTATCAGGCCTTATCACAGGTTCTCATAACCCCCGTTTGCAGCCCTGAATACTTAAACAATCAACAACAATCAGGACCAATGGAACTTAAAAAATTTCGGCTTATTCGACTCTCTACAGATAAACAATCTTGGCCATACTGGCTGACAGCATGGGAAAGTAATTTCTTTCCTGAAGAGGAGTTATGCTTAGATAATTATCAAGCTGTATTAGACGCTGTTAAACAAGGCATGGGGGTTGCCATGGGTTACTTACCCTCATTGCTTCCACTGATTGAAAAGGGTGAATTAGTATTACCTTTTCCAAATCAAATAAGTAAATTTAACCATCTCTATTTAGTCTACTTAAAAACTGAAAAGTCTAATCCAGAAATTGCATCCTTCCAATCTTGGTTAATAGGCCTAGTTAATTCACTCTGGTCAGATAAGAATTATTTATCTGAAGCACATTAAAAACTCGTTTGTCGGCATCAACTTTATTTTCTAGTATCTGTTTAGCGCTAATCTGCTACGCCACAGTTAACGGGAAAAATGATGAAAAAAGTCGATTTCACAACACAAGATGGGTTTAAACTCAAAGGATGCTTATTTAAGGGCGACAGCTCGAAAGCGGGTATTATTATCAACTCAGCAACAGCCGTTGATAAAGAGTACTACCAAGCATTTGCAGAGTATTTGTGCGAACAAGGTTACACCGTCATCACCTATGACTACCGTGGCATTGGTGAATCACAAGCCATAGGTAAAATGAACAACGCTAACATGCTCAGCATGAGAGCATGGGGTGAACAAGATTTTGAGTCGGTCATACAATGGGCCTTGGAAACATTTCCCAGCTTACCTTGGCATTGTATAGGCCATAGTGTTGGCGGCCAATTGGTAGGTTTAGCACCAAGTAACACCAAACTTATCAGTACATACTGTGTATCTGCCCAAAATGGCTATTGGAAAAATTGGGATGCCCCTAAAAAGCCCAAGTTATTCATTACATGGTACGGTTTAATCCCGTTCTTTAGTCTGACGCTTGGACGTGTACCAGGCTTCCTGCTTGGCGGTAACAGCCTACCAGCACCTATCGCATTAGAGTGGGCTCGTTGGTGCAGAAATCCGAACTTTATAACCGACAACCATGGTAAACCGATTCGGGAACACTTTGAACAATACAGCTCAAAAATGTGTTTCGTGGTCATCAAGGATGACCTTGATTTTGCACCAGAGAAGTCGGTTAAAGCCCTACAAAAACTTTACACCTCAGCAAACACTAAACGCCATATGATTGACCCCAAAGCATTTGGGATAAAAAAAATAGGCCATTTTGGCTTTTTCAAACGCCAACACAAAAATACGCTTTGGCCCAAAACACTTGAATGGTTCGAGCAATTTCCTTGTTAAACCGTACGATTACCACTATTCCTGCTCACTAACTCTTTAAGGATATCCAGTATGTTGTCTGAAGTAATTGATGGCTTTTTACCGACAATCAATAGAAAAAAAATAATGAATGGCCCAGCATCAATCTCTAGAGATGGTATTGAATTTATGGACTTAGTGTCTGCACATATTCGCTATCGCGTAGTGGGTATGGGTAAACAAACCTTGGTTTTTGAAACAGACCCGCCTATTGTCATCGAACACTATGATGAACTTATTAACCTGCTGAAAGATGATTTTAGAATCGTTATTTTTGAGCCCCCCGGTTTTGGTTTTTCTCTACCAAGTATGACGTTAAAATACGATATAGATTCCATGGTCTACTTAACAGAGCGATTTCTTAGCCAGTTATCCTTAGGCCCTTATTTATTGGTAGCACCTTGTGTAACCGCCTTCGGAGCCGTTGCACTAGCACAAAAACGCCCCGATTTAATATCCCACTTAGTACTGTCTCAAGTCCCTAGCTGGGAGCAAATGTTAAAATGGAAAGTAGGTCGAGACCCTAAAGGCTTGTTAGGTACACCTGTAATCAGTCAACTATTACTCCAGTTTCTTAAGCGAAAACGCACACCTAATTGGTTAAAAAAGGCCTTGGGTAATGAATCGCTTGTAGCCTCCTTTAATCACATAGCACAGGTCGCTTATTCCCAAGGCGCCAGCTTTAATCTCGCTTCAGCCTTCCAGCAATTTCTAAAAGGTCCAAACCCGATTACAGGCCAGACACTTCAACCTACATTAATAGTTTGGGGAGATTTAGATAAATCTCATTGTGAAACATGTAAACATTCAAGCTTGGAGTTAGCTTCATCTGCTAACGTTATTCATATTCCAGAAGCAGGTCATTTTCCTGAGCTAGAAACACCCACAGCTTTTGTGGCACATTTAAATTCATTTTATAGAGGGACTTTGTAGTGCGACTAAAAAATGTGGATAAAAAGAGAGGCTAATTTTATTAGAAACCTTAAACCTATAGAGAGCTCTAACTCTTTACGTTTTGTACTAATACATGTGCTTAGATGCCGCCAATCAAATTTTACCCCCCTCTGTACTACGTCCTACGCCTAAGTCTGCCAATGCCCACGAGTCATAACACCGGTTGTGACCTTTTCCATTCCGGTAAATTTAATGTCTCGGACATAACTCATGTCTTTCCAAAGCAAGCTGTGACCTTTGGTCCAGCTAAGCGCCTTCACACGTTTATGCCAACGATTTACTTCAAATTCAGTCGCTTCTCGAGGCTCTCCTACTACGCCAATTAAACGAACAGCCAAAGGCGTTTCAAAATGCCCTTTAATTAACGATTTCACCCAAAACCCTAAGCCGCTATTCACCATCAATACCGACACATTTTTGTTGTTTGAAAATCGTTTTGGCATTCCCGATGTAAAGCGTTCAAAATAAAAACCGGTACAATCTTGGTTAAGAATAAGTGATCCTATCGGGGTGTTATGGGGAAAGCCTTGCTCATCTACGGTGGCAATAGCGCAGTGCAAAGAACTTTTCAATGATGAGTTGGCCAACCGTCTAATTGCATCCCAATGTGTTTCAATTTCCATACTAAATACCTCGTCAATTAATATTTATACTTTTAAGCAATGAAGTCATTAATTATCAATAATTCGACTCAAGAATCTGCTTGATACAGACTTTGAAGTTGGCTATAGAGTTTTGTTAAACGCTTTCCTCGAATCGCAGGTATCGTCTGTTGTGCACCGACAAAAACAGTAAAAAGCAACTCGCCTAACATTTGTGCCTCTGACTTATTTTTTGTTGTGCCTTCACTCAACAATATGCAATAAGCCAAACGCTTTTGGTCAACTCGCTCCTGATACACTCTAACGATAGGATCCCGTAGAGCCCATGCTCGGATAGCAACTTCTAACTGAGGGTTGCCCCCTTCTATTGTCAAAGAAGTTAGTCGTTTAATTCTTTCTTTAGGCGTACTTTCAATATTGGATTGGTTGATCACCTCCTGAGTCATTTCTTGCTCCCAGAAATCAAGCAATGCTTCTGAATAAGCGACTCTATTTTTGAAGTGATGGTAGAATGAGCCCTTAGTGACCCCTACACGCGTGATCAATGCCTCAATCGTTAATCCGGCTTCCCCTGCTTCGCTCAACAAGACAAAACCTGCCTTGAACCAATCTTCCTTTGTTTTCTTCGCCATCTATTTCAATCTCAATTAGCATACCATACAGTATGGTATGTCTTATAACTTAAATTTGTCAACCCAAAAGAACTATTACACGACCATTAAGGCACTCATTGAATGACTACGTTCAACTCAAGCTAGTGGTAATTTAACTCTTCAAAAAAACTAAAAATGACGTGATAGCAGACAGAAAAATGCACGAATTATGTCCAGACCAGCTGAACCTATAAGTGAAAGTGACCCTTTTAGAATATCGATAGACCGCAAGGTATCAATAAAAAATAATCATCATTGATAGGTGTTTTAAATGCTGTATCAGCATTTGATTAGCTTGATTGATAAGGTTCGTTCTACACACTTAGTTCTAAGCATCATTGCAGCCAATATCAAAAAAAAGACCCAGTCTTCAGTAAAACACCAGACTGGGCCTAATTTAAGTACTTAGTTTTTATGTGGTTGGTCATAGTGTGCTTGTAAGTTACCACCAATTAGATATTGCAAAGGGATGTCTAAAATAATATTTCCAGGATTTGCAGTCTCATACACTTTCATTGCCGCCATATCTTCCCTGCCAGGCTCACCACCATCGACTAAGGTAAATTCAATAGTAAAGCCTTCTTGGTTATTATAACGACCTAAACCGACTCCAACTAAGGTGTCCAATGGCGCATCAGGAGGCGCTTGATGAATATCTGGGTCATCGGTACACGCGACTGTCTCCATATGCTCTAACATATGGAACTGATTACCCTGCCAATTTATTTCCAAGTTATTAGACAACAATAAATCGCAATGTATTGTTAAACCTCTCGTAATTCTGACACCATCAACTCTCAGTTGATGACCTCCTCCTGTAAACCGACCAGTACCCTCACTTTCACAGACTTCGCTAGGCACGGTCACTTGCATTGAGCTAGACTGCCCTCCCAACGTACCGTTCCCCCAATCATCAACCGCATGGGCGGTTACGGCTATCTGACTCCCCGTAGGCGCTGAGTGTAGTCCAGAAAAAGAATAATCAGGGCTGGTATATGCATTCATTTCAACTAAAACGTTATTGACCAAAATATCAATACGACTATTCTCACAACTGTCGAAACTACAATCGGACCAAGCCGTAGAAGTATATTGAATGATATATTCACCGGTTGTTTCATCACAGATGGCTTCAGCCACAATTTCCGGATGATGCGCATACACTGAAAATGGTAAAAGTAATAATATAACTAACAACTTAACTCTGGATTTCAGATAATGATTCATGCTGCTCTCCCTCTGTTCCCTGTAAAAAGGGTTTGACGTTAGTTTTCCCATTATTTGTTTTAACAATCATCTAAGCTTATTGGCTAGATGAATATCTAGCTTCACAAATTATAATGGAGGAAGCCTCCCCAGAAAAAGACTATGAAGCTATAACCACTTAGTGCTAATTTCAATTTCGAATATCTAATTGAAACATCCCCAATCGTCACCTCTATGTTCCGCAGCATGTAGAAAGTAAGACGCATACTTTGAGCTATCAATAATTTTAATTCGTGCCTAAATAATGATTTTTGTTGTAGACCAAAACGACTAGAAATGTGGAGGCTTATTTAGTTTGATAGCAATAAGAGCGCGATTAATACCTATAAATAAGGTATTCCTATCATTTGACCCGCTATCGAGCCATAATAAAATAGTTATTCAGTGACTTGACTGTTTTAAATCAAGCCACTGCTAACAAACAGTCCTTAGGTTGACTCAAACTGACCTTAGGTTTATGGCGTTACAACAGATGGAAAATATCATGAGCAAAGGACAAGACAGTAAAAAAAATACTAAAAAAGAACCGCTTTTAACAGCAAAAGAAAAGAAAGCTGCAAAGGCAGCCAAGAAAGCCTCAAAGGCTTAGGAAATTAAGGACAGAGTGGCTATCGACTCTTTTCGATGGCCATTATTTAGTAAGACAAAGTTGACGCATTTAGTTTAAGAAAGAAATTGTCAACTTTATCGTAGAGCTACGTCACTTTAGTCGTGAACAATGATCGCTTTAGGACGCCCATTCACTATTTACCAGCCGCTCATTTTTAACACTCTATTGAGCAGTCACACACGCCAAAGCCTGTTCGACGTCAGCAATAATATCGTCAATGCTTTCAATACCAACAGATATGCGAACAAGATCTCGGCTTACACCGGCATCTGCTAATTCTTTATCATTAAGCTGTCGATGAGTCGTTGACGCCGGATGACACGCTAATGACTTTGCGTCTCCAATATTGACTAATCGCAAAATCATTTTCAGCGCATCAATAAACTGGGTTCCAGACTCCAAGCCGCCTTTAATTCCAAAGCTTAATATGCCCGATGCTTTACCATTAGTAATTTTCTGACACGTCGCTTTAAACTTACTATCCGGCAAAGTTGCATAATTGACCCAATTTACTTTGTCATGACTCTGTAAATATGCCGCTAGTTTTTCAGCATTACTGCAATGACGCTCCATTCTAAGCCCTAGTGTTTCCAAGCCTTGTAAAATCAGAAATGCGCTATGGGGCGCTAAAGCTGCGCCGGTATTTCTTAAAGGTACGACACGACAACGTCCTATATATGCTGCAAGGCCAAACCCTTCTGTATATACGACGCCGTGGTAAGATGGATCAGGTTCATTCAGCATCGGGAAACGCTTTTTGTTTGCGACCCAATCAAACTTACCTGAATCTACAATAATTCCACCAATAGATGTACCGTGCCCACCGATATATTTTGTCAGCGAATGGATTACAATATGTGCGCCCATTTCAAAGGGTCGACATAGAAAAGGCGTCGCGACTGTGTTATCGACAATTAGCGGTATGCCATGTTTGTTTGCGATAGCTCCCAATGCTTCAATATCAACAACATTACCAGCGGGGTTCCCTATAGATTCACAAAAAATAGCCCGAGTATTGTCGTCAATTGCTTTCTCAAACCCATCAAGATCATCACCCGATACCATTCTGACATTAATACCTTGCCTTGGAAAAGTATGCGCAAATAAATTATAAGTACCCCCATATAACTGACTAGTACTAATAATATTAGAGCCGACCTCACAGATGCATTGAATGGCATAAGTAATGGCAGCCATACCCGAAGCAACCGCTAAGGCACCAATACCTCCTTCCATCGCAGCAATGCGCTGCTCAAGCACATCATTGGTAGGGTTCATAATGCGGGTATAAATATTACCAGGTACTTTTAAATCAAATAAGTCAGCACCATGCTGAGTATCATCAAACGTGAAAGATGTCGTCTGATAGATCGGTACAGCAGCTGCTTTTGTGGTTTCTTCGGAGGTATAACCATGATGTAGCGCAAGAGATTCTAATTTCATAAAAAACCTATTTTATTATTTGTTTAGTTTTGGCTCTTTTTATCAAGCAAATTTTGTAAATGCTGGGTGGTCTGTATGACACCCAGAATAATGGCATCAAATAAAAAATATTGGGATTCGTGTTACTCATCCCAACCTACATATATGTATTTCAGCTTAGATTTAAGTCAAAACAAGCGCAATTAGGACGTGACTTATTTAAAACGTTCATGCCATTTTCCGTCATGAAATGTGTCGCATGCTTCTTCTGTATCAAACCGAACGTGCTGCCGTATATCTTTGATATTAATATTGGCAGCACTCAGCTTTTCTTTGATCAGCCGACACATAATGTCATCTTGCAACGTTTCTTGAGCTGTAGATAATTCGTCATTCGTTCCGAATACACACATAACAGAAAGCGACTTGGGTAAGGTTTTATAGTCGGCCACCAAATGAGTAAGCCACTTAAAACCGACAACGCTCTCTAAAGCTAGTTCACACACTTCAGTTAGCGCATCCCTTATCGAGTTTTCAATTCTTTTATCTGTTTTTCTCATCGTATTTCTGTTTTATGGAAACTAAAATAAGCCGATAAAGCAACGTGCTGTCACTTCATTTTAAAAGGTCGATAACTCATCTTGAAGGTCATTTTTAAGCTCTGCTGGTTCCATCACCCATAGATCATTGTCTAAACCTGGAAATACCCCAATTTCCACACCGTCTTTCTTCAAGCCAGAGACCCATTTCTTAAAAAACTCAGGTAAAGTTATGCATTTTGGAGAAAGCTCTTTCGCATCTTTACAATAGGCAACCGCAAAGTCCGATTCAGGCCAAACAGGAAGATATTCATAACTTTCATCTTCAGCGTATATTTTTAAAAACTGGTTTTCTTCATTCACAAGAATCCAAATTTCTTTATCTTCACCAACCTTGCTCAAGAAATAGTCGTACCGCTCTTCACAAGTCAAATTAAGTATCTCGTTTAACTGATCATCACTCATTTTTCATCTCTTTATTTAATGTAGATTACACCGATGGTTAATGGCGTACTTATGCCTAAGTTATATCTTAGTTTTTTCCAGTTCAAACAATCATTATATTCTTCGAATAGCCCCAATAATACCGAGACTTATTGATAATAGATATGCAGCAATACCATCAGCATGAGTAATGCTAGAAGAGATATGATTTTTTATCTCATAATAAATTGATGAAGCCAGACCTGCCGTAATAAACAAAGTCACAATTATTAATTAACCATTAATTCATACAAGCGACTTAACCAAACATCTCATACCATCATCTACAGTGTAATCAGTTTGATGAATTATCTATGCCTCAAGCTAGGTTATAAATTGATCTAAACAAGACCTGAAATTATTCAAAAATAATAAAGAGAATTAAACATGAAATATAACCTGCTTAGAAGTATTTTATTCGTGGCTCTTGCTACATCTTTCTTACCTTCCACGGTAAATGCGATCGATGTAATGCCTAGTCATTTAGAAGATTTACAGCAACTAGATGATAGAGACCTGAATGAACTCTATGACTACGGAACCGCTTACGTTATACCGGGTTCAAACAACCCTGGAACTGAGTGGTTATTAACAGGATTACCTCTACCAGTGCCCGGCTATGCAGGCCCATCAGCGTTACTTAATTTTTTCTGGGGTGGCAAGGTTTTTACAACGGACCATATAGGTAACAGAACGTTAACCAATCAAATTGCTCCTACGACCCCAATTAGCTTCAATAATGTAAGCGCAGAAGTCAGCATAAGAGAGAACAGCCTAACCAATGACGGGGAGCCAATAATTTTTTTAAACTATAAGAGATCTAACATTAGTATAGCTAGATCGGTACGTGACGAATTACGCTTAATTGCACCCAAATTATATCTGGGCCGTGCATACTTGAAAAATGACTTTATTACTAGATTGATCACACGACAAAAATATAGTTTCGTACTATGGTTTGCGTTAGAAGACTTGAATTAAGCACGTAAGGCTAATGGCGCATAATTCCCTTTGACCTAAGTTGTTAAGCTGATTACTACATTGATAAATGGAGTCAGTGGTCAGTTTACAGCTTAGTTGATTTATAAATATGTAATATATCCGTACGTTTACAGGTATATTAACGTAATGAATACGGCATAGTTTAGACGATGTTAGTCATTTGATACGCTCCAAATTATTTATTCACACACCATGAAAATTATAGAAAAATATAATGGATAGCTTTCTCAAACTCCCTACAACTCAGAAACAATGCGAACACGAATTCATAAACTGGCACAAAGGGATATTAAATTATGGATTCTGGGCTATCGAGGTACACTCCCCTGATTGGCTTTCAATTATTAAAAGCGCACAAACACACTTAAATAAGTTCGCCTTCCCTAACTATTTACGCGCACCTCACATTACGCTCAGTGCCTGCGGGTTAATTGATGAACATCATTTTTCTACTTTACAATTAAATCGACAAATCAATGCGCTTGAAAACATGAGTATTGAACCGTTTAGTCTCAAACTAGGACAGCTGAATAGTTTTACTTCAGCAATGTATTTGAGTATCGAAGACAGTAGTCATACTTTAAACAAAATAAGAACAACTTTGAACAATATCACCGCTGATCACCCAACAGAAACATATTACCCACACATTACTTTAGGCTTATACCGAGACAACTTTAAGACGAAGGAGATTGCTAATGAGATAGAAGCATTTCGTTTGAGCGTGCCACAAAACATATCCCCGATTAAGGTGAATGAACTGGTGTTTTGTCGATATGAAACTAAAGTTTTACAGGGGCCATTCGAGGTTTATAGACGCGTAAGACTAGACAATTAAGCTAATACTATTCACAGCTCCCTTTCATCATCACTAAATAAAAATGCGGGCATCGAAATCCCCATAAAAATCCCAGTTAATCTTAGAACAAGGATCGTGAGCATACCCGCAATCATCGAAATTTCAGCCTCAACATTAAAGTACTGAAGCACGATAAACAAAATCCCACCAGCAATAGCAGCGGTTGCATAGATTTCTTTGTGAAAAATAAGGGGAATTTCATTACAAACAATATCTCTCATAATGCCACCTGCAACACCGGTCATTAAACCCATTAGCAAAGTAATTTCGGGACTATATCCAAGTGCTTGCGCTTTTTGCATTCCGCTTATGGTAAAGAAAGCTAAACCAATTGCATCGCACACTTCTAACATACGCATTGGCATTCGGTACAGGCGGACGACTATAAACGTTGCAAATGCCGCAGTGATACCGACAAAAAGAAAAATAGAATTTTCAATCCAAACAACAGGGTGTGCATCAAGAATTAAATCTCTCAAAGTCCCGCCACCCAAACACGTTATCAGCGCGACCACCATCACACCAAAAATATCGAGTTTCTTGTGCCCCGCAGTAAGCGCGCCAGAAATGGCAAAAACAGCAATACCAAAGAAATCAAGAAAAGCTAAAATGGATGAAGACATAGCGTATCAAGCACTCTTTAAATACAAACACAAAAAAATTATCAGCTTTACCAATAACCTATCTCTTAAAATTCTTCGCTACCTGGCAACAATTTATCCATCACACAACATGCCGTTAATCACCTGTAACGTTTAAAGTAGTATAAATCAGCCAATACGATCAAATGGCTCATACCATGAGAGGGCAGATTTGATAAATGTAAAGCTCATTATAAATAGAGTACGATTTTAAAAAATTATAAACGATCAATACTACACATAAGAAATTAGAGCAAGCCAGAACATTCAACACTTCTTAGAGCTATTTATAATCTAGACTCAATTAAAACACGCAATTTTTTAGCTAGTTTAGGGTCATTTTCAACCTCACCATGACTTGGTATCAGTATAGTCGGTTTATCTTTTTGTAATTGATTTAATACCCATGTTTTAAATGTAGCTTTTCGATCTAAAAGTATCCACTTAATCACTTGGCTAATCTTTAAGCCCGGAGCGGCGCCCAACAAAGACTGCAAAGTACGCGCTACCGGTTGTTTCGATACTCGCTCGTAATTTAAAAAGCTATCGCAGGTAATCCATAAACTGTCATTATCACTCCCCTGTTTAGTTATCCAAACATCACCACCACGATGGCCAGGTGGAATAAGCACCTCATAATTTTTTGGAAATTCAGGCTGTTCATGTTCCAACATTAAGATGCTTTTAAAACCTTTACCTTCTAAACGTTTTTTTGCCTTTTTGCTCGCATAGAGTTTAGTATCAGGAAACTGTTCAAGCCAAGCATTCACCCCCATATAGTGAAAAGAATTCGGAAAAATTATACTCAGTTTTGCATCCTTATTATTAAATTCATCTGGTAAATTATTCAACATTTTTTCACCAGGGCTAATGAACACCCAGTGATTTTCTGATGTTTTAATCGCAACCGAATTCGATATAAAATTCGGCACGATATATTGTCCATAATAAACTTCAGGATGAGCTTCCAGTTGAAACCAAGTATGTTTTTTCATATATGCCCTATTCATTATGCTACGTTAAAATTAGTAATAAACGTTCTTGAAACTGCAATCATTCACTCCTTGTTAAAAGTATTACATGGACGTTTACTTTTCTAACTTATCATTTGTTAATGAGTCAAAAAAAAAGTAGCGCAATAATAAAGGAATTAAGTGACTGATATTTCAGTCACTCATACAAAATTCATCAGAGCAGCAATATATGTATCACTACCGCGCCCCAATACACGATATGAATTTCTTGTTAACAAACATGTCACAAACTCAAGCACAGAATCCTGATCTAGATGAACTCAAAATGGTATTGGAGCAAGCCTCTAAATTTACAGAACAAGAACTAGCTCCCGCTAATGGACCTGGCGATGTAGAGGGTTGTAAGTTTAGTTCAGGTTCAGTCTCACTCCCGAATGCTACCCGCACTGCATTTGAAAATTATGTCAAAGCAGGATGGATGGGGATATGCATGCCAGAGAACTGGGGCGGCCAGGATCTCCCTGAAATTATCGGCAGCAAAGTAGGAGAAATGATCACAAGCTCCAACCATGCCATCAGTATGATCTCGGCTTTAACCATGTCAGCCTGCAAAGCGCTTATTGCCTTTGGCAGTGAAGAGTTAAAACAAAATTATTTACCTAAAATGATCTCTGGAGAATGGACAGGCACCATGTGCATGACCGAAGCGCACTGTGGTTCAGACTTAGGGCTTATTAAAACCTCAGCTAAAGTTGTTGATGGCACAGGCTATGAGCTGACAGGTACTAAAATATTTATTTCCGCAGGTGAACACGACAGTAGCGAGAACATCGTTCATCTTGTGCTCGCTAGAATCAAAGGTGCGCCAGATGGTGTAAAAGGGTTAAGCTTATTTGTCGTACCTAAAATATTGCCTGATACAAATAAACTTAACAACCTAAGTTGTATCGGGATAGAGGAGAAAATGGGAATTCACGCTAACCCAACCTGTACCATGAGCTTTGAAAATGCGACTGGCTTTCTCGTAGGTAACGAGAATCAAGGTATTAAAGCGATGTTCACCATGATGAACGAAATGCGCTTAGGTACAGCCTTGCAAGGTGTCGGTATGAGTGAACAAGCATTTCAAAAGAGCTACCATTACGCCATTGAAAGAACACAAGGTAAATCACTCGATAAAACCAAAAAAACTAATAACGCAGCTGATTCACTAATCCATCATGCAGATGTGCGTAGAATGGTCATGACACAAAAAGCCTTTGCCGAAAGTGGTCGTGCTTTTTGCCATTATTGTGCTGAGTTATTAGATAGAACCAAACAACAAGGTGACGACAGCACCGCAGCAGACAAACAATTAGGCCTTCTAACCCCCATCGCAAAAGCTTTTCTCACTGAAACCGGTTTAGAATCAGCCAGTCACGCCATTCAGGTTTATGGCGGCCACGGCTTTATTCGCGAGTCAGGTGTTGAGCAAATATACCGTGACGGACGCATCGCGACGCTTTATGAAGGTACAACAGGTATTCAATCTCTCGACCTGCTTGGCCGTAAAGTATTGGGCGATCAAGCCCAAACACTCCTTAGCTTTACCAAAGAAATTTACCAACTATGCAAAGCTATTGAGGAGAGTGATCATTCAAGTCAAATTAACAAAGACCTAGCCAATAATTTACTACCTTACACCAAAGAATGGCCAACCTTAGCCCAGCAAGTTGGTATGAAGGCATTACAAGACCATGAAGAAGTTGGCGCAGCGGCCTATGATTTTTTAATGTATTCGGGTTACGTCACGCTTGCTTATTTTTGGCTAAAGATGTCTAACGTAGCCAATACAATAGAACAAAATAGCCTTGATATGGCTAACAACCAGTCTAACGAGACAACAAACCCAAAACTATTAAGTGCCAAACATAAAACAGCTTTGTTCTATTTTGAAAAAATATTACCTCGCGCCCAAGCACATAAAAACGTTATGCTTTCTGGCAAAGCATCGGTATCAAGCCTTCAAGAAGATGAATGGTTAATCTAGTCTCCTTTTTTCATTCAAGAAGAGTTGATAAAAATCCAATTAATAAGGCAGGCTTTATGGAGAACAAGCCGGTCTTATTAATTGGCTGATAAAGCCATCAAAAAAATCAGTCATTTTTTAAAGACTCCTCCCCGCCCTCCGGTCCGTAAAAAAAGACCCAAGTTGAAAAATCATCCGAAAAATTCTCAAACCGATGTACGACACCGGCGGGCACAAAGAGTACCTCTCCTTTTTCAAATCTGCTACGTGACTAACCCTTTACGAAGTATCCAGAACCTTCAGCAATCACATAGAGTTCATCGCGTGAATGTGGCTGCTGCTGATCAACCTCGATAGGTTTATAAATTTCTACGCTTAACGAGCCGTGACTAAGTAGTTCTTTAAAGGGGCTATTATTCCCCTCCAAACTTATTAGTGAACGTTCTATTGTTATTCTATTCATACTATCCCTAGTATTAAAATAATGAGTGAATTGTTCAGTTTGTTCTTTCTTCACTATACGCCGAACATTCCATACCAATTAGATCACGAATTTAGTTGGCCAGTTTTAAGGTAGCCACGCCAGCGATAATTAAGATGATGCCAAAGTAGCGCCCTAAACTCGTAGGGTCTCCATAAAAGATTATGCCCACAAGAAAAGTACCGGCAGCACCAATTCCAGTCCATACCGCATACGAAGTACCAATTTGTATTTGTTTTTGCGCTAACCAAAGCAGAAACCCGCTAACCCCCATAAATACAAGCGCAATACTAATACCCAAGACTCGTGTTTTTTCTTCCTGTGCCATTTTTAGCCCGACTGGCCAACCAATTTCAAATAAACCAGCAAGAATTAGATATACCCAAGACATATCGCATCCTCCGTTATAACGCGCACAATGTTATTAGTACTATTTCAAACACCATAGCCCTTTGACTCTACAAGAGGTAATTTGCTACGAACAAATACGCCGTTGCCCCGTCCTATTTCATTTCCCTTAGAGTCATAAACAACTGACTCTGCTATAAACTGTGTTTTATTTTTGTTTACCACCTTACCGACAGCTTTAAGCTTACCCTCTGATACGGGTCTGGTTATATAAGTCGTAAATGACGTGGTCAACACAAAAACCTCATGTTCGTATGAGTTAGAAGCAAAAAATGCGGCATCATCCAACATTTTGAAATATACCGATCCATGAACGCCACCTGCGGAGTGATGATATTTTTCTGATAGTGCTATTTCAATCTCAGCCGCGCCTTCTGAAACCGTCATGATAGGCTCATATATCTCATTGATAGGCGCAGCGGCATACATGTTTTCTAATGCTCTAAAATGGTCTATTTCATTCATAAATTCAATCCTGCATTGATAGAAGTACTTCACACCTATCGCTTTGACGTAAGTCTCGTTAATTAGAAACAGTCGTTACACTTAAATATTTTAAAACAGCGGCCAAAAGCAAACAGATGATACCAACAATATCAATCATCGCTATTTTAGAGATCGATCCATTATGGCCATCAACAACCCAAACAAAATATAAAAAGCCCACCATTGAAACGCCAGCCATAACCATCGCAGCTTCCTGATAAACGGGTTTAAATAAGGAAAAGAATATAAAACCGCCAATGATTCCAAAAAGTAAGGCGCGATGACGCATTAAGATAACAATATCGTTACCCACTAAATCAACGGAATAAGCTGTAGTCAATTTTTCTGCTGAGAGCACGCCAAGTACAGGTAAGATGTTTATTAATCCCACAACAAATAAAAGTATTAAAATTGCGATATTCATATTCCGCTCCGTTATATACATATCAGAAACAAAAACCCGCCACGCTCAATGACAAACTGTATATTAAAATACATGAGCGACCGAACAGTCTACATAAAATACTTCTGTAGATTTAGAGGTTTGTTCCATCACTTTTACCATTAAACATAAATTATTTTATGATAATTATTCAAACACAGGTTTAAAGAAACTTCGCTCGTAGCTAAGGATACACTTTGTATCTTCTGCATACTTAAAAGCTTTTAAGCATTCAGGATCATTTAATGACTCTTTACGGTATTGCTCATATTCGGCAAGGCTTCGAAAGGTAAACAACGCTAATGCGATATTATTAACGCCTTCAGATGGGAGAAAGTACCCACTGTGAACACCGCCAAAGTGATTAACTAAGGGAATCCACATTTTTGCATATTTTTCGAACTCTTTAAGCTTATGAGGATCAATAACATATCTTAAATAACAGGTTACCATTTAAATTTCCTTACCTATGAATTAGTAATTTCATTATACCAAGGCTATAAATTTATATTCTATGAAGTTCTTTCGACGTACATCTAGCGATAAGTATATTATTTTTTATTGGCAAGATACTGGCGCAACAATTTTCACCCTACCACATAAATATGATCAATAAGATTGGAAAGTTCAGATAGGAGAAGTTAATTTAGAAAGGATATGAATTCAGAAAATTCGTCACACAGAACTAAGCAAAATTTGATTTCAGCTCATGACTTAATTGACAGCCCTTGGCGCTAAAGCCATTGTTCCGTAAATGCCCTGATTTCAAGTGAGCACGACGATATTCCGCAGGGGTAACCTTTGTCCACCGTCTAAACGCCCGATTAAATGCGCTCGTGTTAGCAAATCCCAAACCTTCACTGATATTTTGTAGTTGATCAGAAGAGCGCACCACCATTTTGATAGCCATATTTCGCCTAACTTCATCACATATCGTTGTATAATTTAGATTTTCTTGATGAAGACGTTTTTTTAACGTACTCAAACTTATATTAAAGTGCTGCGCAACAATTAGCGCATTAGGCACACCATTGGTGCCAACATAACTTTCTAAAAAGTCACACACACGTTGACCCAACGAAATATTATTGTTCATCTCATCCTGAAGACGATTTATTTTTTTCTGCAACATCGACAACATTTTTGGACTAGCAGAACGTACCTCTTGCGACAGTATCGTTTTAGGTACAACGATTTCATTCTTTTCCTGATTAAATAATACCGGGCAATTAAATACTTTTTGATACCGGCTAATATCGGTCGTTGGACTATGCTTGAAACGTATTTCAGTCATGCATATATCAGTTTTCTGGTGAGGGCCTATTAAAAACGCGGCCATTTGACAGACGGATGCAAATTGAAGCTCGACGAGAACATGCCCAACATCCTCACAGGAACTACTTTCTAGTTCAAAATGCATATTGTCATTCAATTCCCTCAGGGTTACGGCAAACGCCTGATTTAAAAGCACAGCGTGACTCTCGACCAATCGTATCGCCTGAGATAACGTGGAACAATTCATCACTGCATAGCCAAATATTCCATAGTCCGAAGGGTGGATATGCTCACCGATATCTAAACCCAAAGATTTAATCTTTGTAGTTTTTACAATAGAAGATACAAATTTTTCTATTAATTCTAGCGGTACACATTCACTATTTGAACGAGAAATCGTCGGTACAGAAATTTTATGAAGTTGTAGTTCTGGTCTTTTAGTCTGTAATTGTTCCAAATAATTTGAAAACAAACTGACATAAACCTGCGATACAGTTAGCGCATTCATTTTCGACACCAGTCATATTACTGTCGCTCACTGCATTCTTATCTTGGCACCTAAGGTTTATGCCAAAAAACAGTAAAGCTAGCGGTTTTTATATTTTTATCGCGTCCTAGCAATTGAGTTAATCATGTCACTTTATGATTTCAGAATTCAATGTCAAAAAATGTCTAAAAGGGTCGATTCGCCATGATCACCGCTCTACAACTCGTTTTCTTGCTTCCTATAACTCGCTGGAGTCATGTTATTCCAACGCCTGAATGCCCGATTGAATGTGCTTGAGTTAGAAAAGCCCAAGTACATAGATATATCCAAAATAGATTTTTCAGAATCAGAGATTAGTTTTAGAGCGAGATTTTTTCTAACTTCATCTACGATATTAGAGTAATTTGTTTTTTCCATTTTTAGATGGCTTTTTAATGAACTCACGCTCATATTAAAGTCGCTTGCAGCGGCCGTTAAACTAGGAATCCTAAATTCAATCTTATCCTGTATATATTGGTTCAATTTCTGTTCAAGGCTAATTTTTTCCTCAATCCCTTTTTGAGCTTGAACAAGCTTACCTTCCATTAATTTTAGTAGTTTTGGATTAGCTGAACGTATCGGAATATCAAACACAGATTGAGGAAATATAATCTCATTTACCGACTGGTTAAATTTTACCTCGCAACCAAAAACACACTGGTATTTATCGACACTTGCTAAAGGCTCATGCTTAAAATTGACACGATAAGGCCGTACTTTTTTTGCTTTATCCGCTCCTACAAAAAAACGTGATAATGACAGTGCTGTCACAAAATCCAGTTCTATGATTACTTTGAGCCATTGAGACTCAACAAGGTTATCGATTCTAAACCGATGAAAATTGCCCTGTTTTGTAAAGTAAACCTTAAACGCTTTATTTGCTGCATGTTTATACCTAGCAGCATAATTAAACACCTGAAGTAGAGAACTACAATTCATCAAAGTATAGCCAACCGTGCCGTAATCAGATGGGTGAACAGTCTTTCCAATATCTAGCCCAAATGACATATCGTCAGTTGCCTCGAATATCTCTTTAATCAATGCTTCAACCCCATACTGGGAAACTCTTGATGTGTATAAAGAAGAGTCATTAACGTCATTCATCAAAGCAGTTTGCGTCGTCGTAGTATTCAAGGCCTGACATTTATTCACTTTTGCCAGGTAGTTCGAAAGTAGAGCGCCATACATAGGCGAAAGCGTTAACTCATTCATCTTATTATTTTATCCGCTAATTTCAGAACAATATTAAAATAACTATTCATTCATCAACTAACCCCTAGAGACATATTTATAATCTTCAGAGATATTATTCAATTACTAAACGTTTATTATTCAAACGCTTTGGTAATGTTGTGGTGCCCAGAATTTTAGACCAATAGTGCAGACTAAATTTTTAAACAAGATTTGCAGGCTAGCGCAATTTTGTTAATAGCGGTATTTAACTAGGCATAGTGGTGATTGGTGAGAAAGCATGCGGTGTCAGTATAAGAACCATCTAATCAATGGTATTAAAAAAACAATTATTAAAGGCTAAAGCTATGTTTCAAACAAAATATAAAAAAAAATTAATTGATAAATTTCTCAATTCCCCCTTTAAATCTACCTTAAGTACAATTGTACTAGCAACCGCCGCAAGTTCAGCATTTGCGGCTACACCGCTGGAAAATGGTATTTCCATCGACAATATTTCAGGCGCTTCTGGTAGTGAAACATTTTATACATTAGATGTACCCGCTGGTTCTACAAACCTAAGCTTTAATATTTCAGGCGGTTCGGGTGATGCTGATCTTTATGTGAAGTTTGGTAGCCAAGCTTCAAGCTCTAACTGGGATTGCCGCCCTTATAGATCTGGTAACAACGAAACTTGTGATATAACAAATGTACAAGCGGGTTCATACAGCGTGATGTTAGATGCTTGGTCAAGCTATAGCGGCACCACTCTAGTGGGTAACTTTACCGCCCCAGGTAACCCGCCACCACCGCCACCACCTGTTTCTGGCGTGCAAAATTCGGCTGCATCAGGAGACAGTATCACCATGGGATTCGGAGCAGACTGTACGGCTAACTATTGGTGGTGGGATTTGTTCTGTCTACTGGGTGGTGATCAACCTGAACATTCATGGTTCGATGGCTGGTCATCAAATGTAAACAGTGTTCATGACCGTTACAAGGCTCTCGACAGCTCTATTGGTGCGACTAAAAGTGCAGCAATGTCAGGCGCTGAAATGCGTGGTACAGGTGACTCAGGCACGCAACCTAACTTTGCTGCTCAAGCAGCAGATATCGTCACACAAACACCATTACCTGATCACGTTGAGGTATTGTTAGGCGGAAACGACATCTGTAATCGCGATTGTACCGACCCTGCTAACTGTAACAACCCATTGTTTACAGATGCACAATGGCGCGAGTCAGTACAAGCAGGTTTAGATACTTTAATGAACGGCCTGGCAGAAGGCTCAACGGTGCAATTGAACGGTATGCCTCGAGTACAAGATTTATTAGCAGCAGGTAAAGCCAAACAACAAACCTCATCGTCTATAGATTGCGACTCTCTCTGGTCAACTTATGGTGTCTGCCGTATCGTGACAAACGATGGTACGCTGAACGGTGAAAATTCTGCAACTCGTTTAGCTGCTGTTGCTCAAGCACAACAAAGCTACAATGCGATTCTTGCTGAAGAAGCTGCGGCTTATAACAGCAATTCAAACGGTAAAAACCCGAATGGCATTGAAGTCGTGTCTGAGTACGTTGATGAAAATACGCCTTCAGGTGGTACTTTCAGCTTTGGTGCACAACACATCAACGGTGGCGATTGCTTCCATCCTAATGTCAGCACTCAAAGCAAAATTGCTAACTTCGCATGGAGCGCAAATAACGATATGCCTTAAGGGCTGAAGCTCTTTAGACCTTTACCTCCGGCAGCACATGCCGGAGGTATCTACAAAAATGCTATTTGACACTAACTCTTGAAACATATTTTCGACTAAAGAGATAATAAAAATAATGCGCGTTTCAAAAATAATAAATCTAATGGCCACGACCCTACTTGTGTCAGCATGTAATACTGACAACAATTTATTTGAAAATGTATTTTACAAAAGTACTTCGACTGTTAGCACCTTACCTGTCAGCACTTCAACAGAGGCAAATACTTTACACGTGCCTCACCAGAAAGTTAAAACCGATCAAGCACCCCGTACAACGAACAAAAGCTTAAATAAAATTTCTCAAGAAAATGAAACGTCAATCGTTGCTTCAATCGGCTCCCGAGCGATAACACTAGACGAGCTCGATGCAAGAATCCAACTCGGTTTGTTTGATCTGGAATGGCAAAAATACCAACTACGAAAAGAAGCATTACACGCCATTATCTTTCAAGACTCACAAGCAACAACACTCGCAGACAAAAAAACGATTATCACGCTCATCCCCCCCACTCCTCCAAAAGTTGGCCTACCAAAAGATCAGCGTCCAATAATGGGCACGCCAAATGCAGCTATAATCATTGATGTTTTCTGTAGCTATCAGTCTTCGCACTGTGCACGTTTATACCCCATTTTAAGTGAACTCAAACACAACTACTCTGAAATGGTGGGGCTTCGTTTTTTCGATTATCCACAACGTTTTCACCGTTATGGTGTTTCCGCAGCAAATGCCTTTCGCTGCGCTGCTGAGTACACGCCTGATAACAAAACAATATGGGCCTTTCAAAGTGCGCTTTATGCAGATATTAACCAGCTAAACCCACAACGTTATATGAACATAGCCCAGCAGCTTGGAATTAATTCACCTAAATTCGAAACCTGCCTCATCGAAAAGCACCATCAGCAGGAAATTTCCAAAGACCTAGCTTTCGGAAAACAAATTGGATTAGGTAATGTACCTGTTGTATTCATCAACGGCCTGTACCTAAAGGGTGCCAACCCCTTAGATATGTACAGTTACTATATTGAGCAAGAACTTAACCTAATGGCCCCTTCTAAAAACATACAACAATCTCAATTACCCATCACATTACTCGCGACAACCGTTAGTAATATACAGAGTCAATCTACCGCTGAAATTATTAATCAGAAAATTGAAAATGTAATACGCGTAAAAATTGGTGAGCAGATTTCCCCTCAAGTAAGCATCGTAGATATTCAAACAAACCAAATCTTAATTAATAATAAAGGCATCACTGAGTTTATTAAAATTAAAGCAAGTCATGGTCACCAGTTAGCTGATGATACGGATAAAAATATACCCTCATCTCCGACCAACAGTAAAAAAATAGCAGCCAACAATGGGAATGAAGAGGATAATTTAGTTGATAACAATCAGCGCCGCTCGCTTCCGGTGACTGGCGAAATGACACTTTCTCGTGATTGGGTCGATAAGCAATTGTTAGATCAAACCTCATTAGAAAAACACTTTCATAATGCTGAACATATTGTTGAAGGGAATCATTTAATCAAGTTAGACAATATCGACAATCAGCGTTTTTACACTACCTTAGGTTTGAAAACGGGCGATGTCATTATGCGTGTCAATGAGCAGTGGGTACACGAAACACAAAACCCTTTATGGGCATCTCTTCAACAAAACGAATCAGTAACCTTAACCGTTATGCGTAAAGGTCTCCCCTACCGTTATGATTATCGCATTGAGTAAAAGTAAATTTGCTAGGCCAGAATAGAAAAAGGAGGTTTCGCTTTCTCCGCTTAAATTTTCTAATAATTATCACAAATATTACCAAGTCACCTTGAGACCCACGGTTTCTGCTACGCCAGAGGAACAAGGTGTAATGGCAATCTAATCCCTTATACTTTCATGTACTTTTGATCATCATTATTCGGAAAATTCGATCTACCCTATATCCTTTTTTACACATACGGTTGACCTTCTGCCACAAAAGTATAAATTTGTGACTTGATGACGATGATATTTTGAGATATTTGGGTCGGAAAAGAGGCAAATACGATGATAAAGACTATCGAAAAATTCATTATATTTTTAATGCTTATGTTTCCAGTTACCTCTTTGGCGAAGACTCTACTTACAAATAATTCAGCCGCCCGCCAATACCAAATAAACATCATTGCAGATGGATTGAATATCCCATGGGCCATGACTTTTTTAAACCAAACGCAACTATTAATAACAGAACGCCAGGGTACGCTTAAATTATTAGATCGCTTCAGCGGACACCTTCAGACGATAAGTGGTATACCGCCTGTTTATAACAAAGGGCAAGGCGGTCTTTTAGACATTGCCTTAGCTCCTCACTATAAAGAGGATGGTTGGATTTATTTTACTTACAGTAAACCTATTAATCGTTCTGGTGCGACCACGCTAGCGCGCGGAAAATTGCGACATAACACCCTCTTCGATTGGACTGACTTACTCGTAACAAAGTCAGTCACAAACACAAATCGACACTTTGGAAGCCGTATTACATTCGATGACAACGGCCATGTTTTTTTTACGGTTGGTGACCGTGGTGTACGCCCTAATGGACAAGATTTATCAACGCATGCAGGTAGTGTAATAAGACTCAACCTGGATGGCAGTACACCCGATGACAACCCTTTTATAAAACGAAAAAGTGCGCTCACCGAAATATGGAGTTATGGTCACCGAAACCCTCAAGGATTAACTTTCGACCTTAAACATAACCGCCTATGGTTAATGGAGCATGGACCAAGAGGTGGTGATGAATTGAATCTGATTCGTAAAGGGAAGAATTATGGCTGGCCCGTCATTTCTTACGGGAAAGAATATTGGGGTCCAATCAATGTTGGCGAAGCAACAGAGAAGGCTGGTATGGAATCACCAACCAAGTATTACGTACCGTCTATCGCACCAAGTAGTTTATTGCTTTATACCGGTAAAGCCTTTCCAAACTGGAATGAAAACCTATTCGCCGGTGCACTCAAGTTACAACACCTGAACAGAATAGTGTTAAATAAAAACGCTCAAGCGATTGATGAAGAGCGTTTATTACAAGGCATGAATGAGCGTATTCGATCCCTCGTACAAAGTCCTGAAGGTTGGATATATTTATCGACTGATAGTGGAAAAATAATAAGTATAACGCCTACCCTACTACCTTGATTCATCAGTAAATCAAGGATTCTAACTATAAATTTTAAGTTAGGCTTTCAAGCTTAGCCTTTAAGTTACTGAGCGCGACGATAGACATTTTTCGCATTCTAGGTTTTAACAATGGGAAAATTAACTTATTGATGCCAGACACTTCGTAAGACAATGTTCGCGTAAATGTAACGCCAGTCTTCGAGGGTTGGAATTCGTAGTTGATCTTTAGCCAGCCCCTTTTCATCTCACCCTCGACACACCAATGCGTACTTGGATTAGCAACGACTACTTGATAATGAGTTTTACGACGCATATTAATTGGTAGTGGTGAAAAGGGTTGCAACTCGACCACCTCATCAAAAGTGTCACCTTTTTTGAGAAGCTTGGTCTTTGCCTTGGCTGATTTCGAGTTAGGGTGCCATTCATGCCATAGCCAAGGCTGAGTAACGTAATCGTACATTTTTTGAGGTGTACACAAAACTTCGATCGTGTTGCAGAAAGATTCTTTCATTATTTCTCCACTCTTTAGGTATTATTATTTTTTTGACAGCTCACACAATGACCAGCTATACATAGAAAATGTACAATAAAACTACACTTTTTTCATACAGTACAACGATGTAATTTACACCAACTTAGCTTTATTGCTCGGTGTAAAAACATATATAAACAGGATGATTGCAACAATCATATCAAAACCCACTACCAAAGCTGCGTTGCTAAGGTAAGGTTCACCTAAAGAAATGACTAAACTAACGTAAATGATTTTTCCGGTCGCGGCTATCGCAGCAGCAAATTTACGATTTTCTAAATTAAAAGCACCGTAAATTAACATTAACCCAGTGAGCGTTATCAACACTCCCCAACTACGCACAATCATATTAGCTAAGGGCCCTTGAAGTTGTTCGCCAAATAAGTTCCCTACCGCCATTTCAGGGGAGAAAACCGCTTCCAACATTGTGCATGTAAGCAGCCCTGTCACAACCATAAACCATTTAATATTTTTAGAGAGAATGTTCATGTGTTTTCCATTTTTAAATAAAACCTATTCTTATTAAATGACTCGACACTCAAAACAAAGTTCAAAACAAAGTTCAAAACAAAG
>Ga0209290_1000196_pt1 | contig 55373 bp, 52 predicted proteins | sample EN1Hudsemesocosm_2_FD_184632 | JGI IMG/M metagenome (GOLD analysis project Ga0209290, IMG submission 184632) | Methane-oxidizing microbial communities from mesocosms in the Hudson Canyon - EN10B Hudson Canyon (SPAdes) (version 2) | ecosystem: Environmental > Aquatic > Marine > Cold seeps... | reverse complement strand
TGAGAAAAATACAATCAGAATTGACGGATGGTGAACACTTAGGGTAAAAATACACCCAACCCAATGCGTGAATAAAGTAGGTGTTCACGATGATAAGAATGGGTGTTCATGATCGTAAGAATACGCAGCTTCATTGCAACGAAGGTATAGACCTTCTGGGTCCTTGCAGAAAATAAGGTCTGGGGTAGAATTTATTATTCCTCGAAGCACTGCTCTTTCTTCTAATAATATTTTTTGATTGTTCTCTAAATTTTCACGTAGTTGGTACTGATGAGTGACATTTTGAAATACAAGAATTACCCCTAATATATCCTCTGACTTATTGTTAGCTTTAAATATTGGCGCTGCACTATCAGAAATATGGAAACGTTCGCCCGTCTTAGAAAGTAGAATAGTATGATTCGCTAATTCGACGACTCTTCTGGTTTTAAGCGCTTCAGTAACAGGATTGTTTGCTGGCTCATTAGTTACTGTATGAAAAATATTAAATACCAGAGCTAAATCTAGTCCTTTCGCTTGCTTTTGTGTCCACCCTGTTAATTCAACCGCTTTTGGATTTATACGTGTAATCTTACCGAGATTATCTGTCACAATAACGGCATCACCAATTGAATTGAGTGTGATTTTCAGGTTTTCTTCTTTGTTTTGTAATAATACTATGTGACCAATGCGCTGACGGTCATAACGATAAAGTACTCCCCCAACCAGTATGCCAATGAGGGTGGTTAATAGAATGAGTAAATATTGCTCGATTTTATATTCTTGTAACTGCTTTTTCATCGCTTTTTGCAGCTCTGTTTCTACAGTATCCGCAGAAATAATAAAGTCTTTAAAGGCTTTGTCAAAGCGTTGGTCAATATCAGAACCGATACCTGATTTAGACTGTTCCTCCCATCGTTGATGAGCAATACCTTGAAAGTCGTCAATGCCTTTTATGGTTTGTTTAATAGATTGGCGTAGTATAGGGTCTTGTAGAGGGACAAAACGGCCTTCCTCATTCTCCCCACCGTCAAGCATTGCTTGTGCATACCACCTAGACTGGTCGATATGCTTCCAAATATCCTCTATCTGAACTACTCGGTCACCACTAATGATCTCTTCAAACCATAAATGTGCCGTGGTTGCTTCTAGCTTTATTTCCATTGCCGCATCAATTAAAGGGGCGTAACGTACTGCAAAATCGCGTCCAAGGTAGGACGAATACGACATAGCACTTACTATTATCAGAGTAAGGAGAGCAACTAAAATAGGTGCTTTAGTGTGACTAACGTTCATTATTTTCATCTGTATCCATGAAAAACTACTGAATTTAAGTGTGAGGTAATTCTTTGGCTAAGTACGAAGAGCGAGTATTGAGAAGTCTAAAGGCATTATTAACAACCCCTGACCCAAAGTAGGACAGGATAATAAAGCAGGGGAATTATTAGCTTACTTGAACTATTTCAACCTCAGTGTTTAGCAGAACCAAATGACCGCCAAACTGGTATGGCCAATAATTAAGCCTTTTTAGAAAGTACCATCAGAATTTAACGCTTTTAAAAAAACTCAATTCTAACTGACTTTCTCAGTTTTTAATATCAATTTAATCAATAAGAATAAATATCTTGGAATTCAGTTAACTTATTTTATATCACTATGTTTTTATTTGGTTTTTTGTGGTTAATTTACTGTTCTCAGTCGTCCTGTTTTATTCTTTATTAACTCGATAGCAGTTCTTTTCTAATCAAACTCAATAGTATATTTAATATCACCACTTTGAGTTGAACCGGCACGAGTTTCTATGCTGATATGATTGGTTAACTGGTATTCCACGGCTAATTGCATTTGCGCACTCAGTATGTCGAATATATATCTGACCATTAAGTTTGGCGCAATACGCTTACCAATAACCATCGAATTTTGCCCTACGGCAGTACTATTAACATCAAATTCATCAATACCGACTGCGCCCATAACCGCATCAACATAATCACCGCCCAAGCTTAAAGCAGCCTTAGCCAATAGCGCTGTATTGCTAGCAGAGCTTTTACTCAATGGACCACCGGTTAACAAATACGCTAAAGACTCGCTTTCGCTTAATGCTGGGTTGGTATAAACAGAGGAGGCTGGTTTACTTAGCATGCCAGTCAAGCTCAGATAAGCAATGGTCTTATCATTCCAGTCACTGGCTTGACGAGAGGCGATAATATTAACGCCAGTATTGCTTATATCGCCGGCAAATAATAACAGTCCTTTTTCAATCGTTAGGCCTTGGCCGTAAGCCTTGTAGGTGGCATCTAGCAAAGTGAGTTGATTGTATAGTTTGAGTTTATTATTCATCAACTCGGCACGTAAACGACCTTGCAAACGCGAGGTCAAGCCAAAACCTTCAATAGAGACCGAATCCCCCATTTGAATGAAAATATTCATGTCGATAGGGTAGGGCAAAGGCTTTACTGTAATAAGCTCTTCGTTAATGACGAATTCATCTTCACTTAACTGCACTGAGCCTTCGGGCAAAGTGGCAAAAACTAAAGTCGCTTTCGGAACAATGACTTCACCTCTAATTTTCATGCTTTGTTTATTGCCAGAGAAAGTCAGGTCAGGTGATAGCGCTGCCTGCATTTCAGGTAATTGTAATAGCTGTAAATTATCGCCTTTTAGGGTCATCTTATATTGCAGTTGATCGCTTGCGTAATGATCAAGGTCGCCTTCAATGATTAATGGTTTACCAGCAATATTAGCTCGACCTTTTAAAAACAGTTGCTGCTTTTCGCCGTGAGTTAGGGCGATATTTAAGTCACTCATTTGTAAACCGGCATCTCGCACGTTAAATTTAATATTTGCTAAGTGTACTTGCGTGCCTTTTAAATTTGGGGCAGATAATGTTCCCTGCAAGCGTACGTCGGCAGTAATACTGCCTTCAATATCATTTACGGGTTCAATCAGTCTATTTAAAAAGCCAAGATCATCGACTTGTATATTCAGCTTGCCATCAACTTTTGCGTTCGCCATTTGCTTTAGCCCTAGCATGTTTATTTGCCCGTCTATGTGTTTTTCTGCATCTAGCTCGATAGAGATGTTGGATTGCAATTGATCAGAATCAAGCTTGGTAGTTAGCTGAGCACCTTTAAAAGCAAACTTCTGCGTTCCCAATTGCTCGTGTGCCAATTTAATCGAGCCAGGGTCAAGGCTAATATTAATATCGCCCTGTAAGCTATCCTGTTTCAACAAAGAAAATTCACTGCTCAGTGTGCTATTAAGCTCTAAATTATCTGGCATCCATGTAGAAAATATCGATAAGGCGAGCTGTTTTATCGAGCCGTTTATTCTTTGGCCAGAGCGCAGTTCCGGCTTAGCATTAATGCATAATAATCCAGTGCCGGCTAATTGAGCTATGCACAGCTCGGTTTGCACTCGCACAGCATCCTGCTGAGCAAATAGCAGCTTTAAAGGCGTTGGTTGAATTAATCGCCAATCACCAACAGGGCTTTCTAGTATTTGTAATTGCTCTAGCTCGCCTTGCCATGATGTTTGTGGTTTTAAGTCACCACTTAAAGCAAATTCTAGCTTACCTTGAGAGCTGACGATCTCAGCACTTATCTTATGTTGCGCAAGCTGACCTGCGCTTTTTAGTCTGAGTTTCTCTATGTCTAGTCCAGGCAAGGTGATTTTTTGAGCATTAAGGTCTAAATCTAATTGCCCCGTACCCAGGCTAATTAAATTAGCCTTTGCTTGTAGCGCACCGATCTTTTGCTCTTGAAAGCTCAGCCCGTCAGAATGCAAATCTAATTGCATGCTCGGCTTGCTTAATAAACCTTGTAGCAAGCCTTGCGCAAACAGTGAGCCATTCAAGTCTGGACTTAACTCGTGTAAATTTGCTGCGTCTAGCTTAAACGTTAGGGCATTTGTAGCTGCTAAAACCCCTTGTAGGGCCAGCTTATTAGTGCCCACACTAATATTTAACTGTTCAATAGTCGTTGTTTCTGGCTGGTAACGAATATCTGCCGTGCCATTTAGTGGTTTATTCATAACTCGGCCATCTAGGCGGCTAATTTGCAAGTGAAGATCCTGTTTACCGACCAGCTTACCTGAGAGCTTGGCATCTAAATTTAAGTAACCCGGATAATCAGCTGATATTGAGGCTAGTTGAATTTTTTTTGCTGACACTTGTAAGTCACTAGCAATACTTTCTGTCCAACTGATACGGCCTTTGCTGTTTATACTCCCCTGTAAGCCTTCTAGGCTTAAATCACTTAAAGTAAGCTGTTGGGTATTGCCTTGACCCACTAGGTGCAATTGTCCGAGCGGAAAATCTTTAGCAAATAATGTAGAATTCAAGGTTAGCGCATATTGGTCTGCTGTTCCTTTTAAGTTCAGTTGCGCATTCTCACTGGCATACTCTTTGGTGCCTTGCAAAGGCCATTGCAAGGCTGACCAGACTATTTCTAAGTCAAAACTAGGCGCAGCTTCAGTCAGCTGTACCCAACCTTGTGCATGTGCTTTGCTGGGTGTCTGTAAATTAGCGTTTAGATAAATTTTATCAAGATTGCCGTGCGCGGAAACTTGTGCTTTTATCTTAGCTAAATCGGGGACTGATTTGGCTATAGTGAGGTCAAGTTTAAATGGCAGTTGCGCGTTAATTAACAGTTCTCCTGTGCCACTCAATTGAACAATGTCACTATCAAAAATAAACTGACTAAGTCGTAATGATTGTTCTTGATACCATAAAGCTAAATGAATTTTTTTAATGGCATGAGTATCTTTAAGTTGCTTGATTTGTAATTCATTTAGCGTGAGATCTTGGATCTCCAGTGTCACGGGCATAACAAATTCAGCTGATTCTGTTTCTTCTTCTTGGGCAGTGCTTTCCTTGAGGAGGAGATCAATGCCGGAAACCTGTAATGATTCAAAGAGTACATGATTAGCGAACAAATTTGCCAGTTTATAACGATAAACAATAGAATCGATACTGACATCAGCCTGCTCTGAACGGTAGCTGAAGTTATGCAACTGCATCTCGCCTAAGAGTATTCCATCGACCTTTTCTATGTTGACTTCAGGCACTAAACTGACGGCTTGCAATACCAGCCAGCTATTAAATCTTGGGCTATAGGCTAACAACACCAGTAGCAAAAGAATGCTCACGAGCATAGCTAAGCCAATCTTAAACAAAGCCCTCATAAGGCGGTACTTAAACTAAAGTGAAAATGCACGTCACTCACATCTTCAGAAGGTACAGCAATATCAATGCGTACGGGACCAACAATGGAATACCAGCGAACACCTAAGCCGACACCTAGTTTCAACTTCATCGCATTGCTAAAAGCATCGCCTGCATCAAAAAAGGCTGCGATACTCCAGTCATCAATGATTTTTTGTTCATATTCCAGGCTGCCTGTGACTAAATAACGTCCACCTATAACCTCACCTGATTCGTCGCGCTCACCTATGCCTTTATAATCATAACCACGCACACTATTATCTCCCCCAGCATAAAAGCGGTAACTACTAGGCAAATCGGTAAACGCATCAACTGCGGTAGCGCCTAAATCCGTTTTGGCAATAATACGCCCGCTCCAAAAAGTCGCATAAGCCATTTTTAGATTAAATCGAGCCTGAATAAAGCTAACACTAGAGCCGACATTGCGATGTGCGGCATTAAGCTCTAATTGGTATTTATAGCCATCTAAATACATGTCTTTTTTCTCTGCTCTGATATTGGAAACAGCAATGCCAGGCACTAATAAGAAGCGAGTTTTATAGGGGGCACTATTACTATTACGAAAGCGTTCAGCGACAAATTTTAATTGCTCAGACAGTATTAATTGTCCATAAAGGCGATTAGATAATCTGGTACCCACTTCAATTTTCTGGCTATCGACGTTTGTCGTATCTTCATAAGTTATGCCAGAAAAAAATGATAATCGATCTTTTAAAGGGTTGTTATACGGCAGAACATACTCCATGAGGAAGTGAGATTTTTTTAAGGATAAATTAAGATCGGCAATAAATTGGTGCCCATTTTCGTTCAGATACCTATTTTTATAGCCTGCACTGATACGAAAGCCTAAGTCTGTATCATAACCGACACCGGCTGACATTGCGTGTTGGGGAAGATTCTTTAAATTAACGGCAAGGGGGGCATAATAGTCTTCCGCTTGTTTACGCAAATATTTCAATTGCACATCTTTATAATACCCATAAGTATCGAATAATTGATGTGCCTCGACTATTTTTTTTCGGTCATAAGCTTCGCCCGGCTCAATCTGTAAAAATTTACGAGTAAATTCAGGATCAAGTGCATTCTCTGCGATAGTAATACGGCTAATGTAATACCGACTTCCGGTTTGTAGATAGAGTTGAATCTTTGCGGTATTGCTCTCTAAATCAACAATAAGCTGCTTAAGTTCATAGTGATTATCAAAATAACCTTTTGCTTCCGCCTGAGCTTTCAAGCTAGATTTCAATGCTTCATATTGTCCATGGTTAACAGTGCTGCCAACTTGGATGCTATTTTTTTCTAACAATTCAGCAAAGAAGGGCTCTTGTGCTCCTGCACCTAGAATCTGAATATCCAGCTTATTAATTAACATAGGGGGGCCGAGCTGTATGTCAAATACACTCGCCCAGCAGTCTTCCTCCCTAGTTAAAGATTTTTGTATTTTTGGATGATAATAACCTAAAGCGCGTACGGCCTTTTCGATTTGCTCAGGTGACTTATCAAATAGGCGTTTAATTTTCCATTGTGGAGTTTCACAGGTTTCTTTGCTTAATGCTAAATAAGCACGCGCATTGGCTTCTAACTCAGAAGTTAAGCCGGTAATGCTGATTTCTGGAGAGGCATAAATAACGCCCGAAACGCTTAATTGAACGAGTAATAATCCAATAGAAAAAAAGCGCTTGATGTTAAAGCTCGAGGAGATTTTCAAAGAAAGTAATCGGTGTAATAAGAGTGAAGCACTAGGTATTTTAACACTGTAAGCGTTAAAACAATAAGTAGGGCGGACTTCAGTCCTCCCTACAATAGGGTGAACGTCCCGTTTTAACTTTATCGTCGGAACAAGCCTTTCGCTCAGTTTTTAGATTGTAACCAGCTTAGCGCACCTAAACCAGCAGCTCGACCACTAGCAAAAGCCGCGCTAAGTAAATAGCCGCCGGTTGGGGCTTCCCAATCGAGCATTTCACCAGCGCAAAATACGCCAGGTAGTTTTTTTAGCATCAATTGTGCATCCATAGCGTTAAAACATACGCCACCCGCAGTGCTGATAGCCTCATCAATAGGGCGAGTGGCAATTAATTGGATGGGTAAGGCTTTAATGGCTGCGGCTAATTTTGGTGTATCAGATAATTCATTAGTTGATAAGTGTTCGCGTAATAAAGCTGATTTTGCTCCGCTAATGCCTACGGTTCTGCGTAAATGGTTACTCATAGATTTAGAGCCTCTAGCGCGAGAAAGCTCTTTGGTAACGCGGGCTAAATTTTTATCTGGTGTTAAGTCTAAGTACACAGTCACCGAGCCCTGAGCATTTAAGGTGTCTCGTAGGGGGGCGGATAAAGCATAAATCAAACTGCCTTCTACCCCGGATTCTGTCAGCATTAATTCGCCATTTTTTTGCTGTAACTGTCCTGTAGCATCAGTAAAAGATAAAGTTACAGATTTTAAGGGTTCCGCAGCAAAGCGCTCACGAAAATAATCGCTCCAAGCTACGATAAATCCGCAATTCGCGGCTTGTAGTGGCGCGATAGCAATATTGCGTTCTGCGAGCAAAGGTAGCCATAATCCATCCGACCCTAGTTTAGCCCAACTGCCGCCACCTAAAGCGAGTATGACAACATCTGCGGTGACTGTTTTTTCTATTTCAAGATGGCTAAAGCGTAATGCTTGCTTAGCACCCCAACCTAGCCAGCGGTGTCGAGTATGTATTTTTACGCCAGCTGCGCGCAAACGGTGCAGCCACGCTCTTAATAAAGGTGCGGCTTTCATTTCTAGTGGGAATACGCGCTGCGACGAGCCGACAAAGGTAGTAATACCCAATTCGCTGGCCCAAGCGCGTAGCATTTGCGGGCTAAAGTCATTTAATAAAGGCTCGATATTAGCTTGGCTAGCGCCATAGCGAGTGACAAAATCATCGAAAGGCTCGGCATGGGTTATATTTAATCCGCCTTTACCGGCGAGTAAGAATTTTCTTCCCACAGAAGGCATAGCATCGTAAAGGTCTACGTGTATTCCCCCTTGACTCAGCATTTCTGCCGCCATTAATCCCGCAGGACCTCCACCAATAATGGCGGCAGTAAAAGGTGCTAATTTGTGTTCAGTCATGAGCGGGTCAGTCGTCTAGTATAAAAGCTAATGCGCACAGCGCAATGACCTATTTAAAAGGCTTTTAAGTCTACTAAGGTTCATTGAAAACGGCAAATATGAAATAGTATTGATTAAGGTTATGAGAGTTAATATGCACTTGTATAAAAAACATACAATCTAGTGCTAGGCCTTTATTTGCAAGAGGATTCTGTCGTTATGCAAAAATAACGCACAATGTTATCCACAGAAAATGTGCGTAACTGTCATAGAGTACTAATAAAGTTTGTTTATTTTTCTATGTCATTTTTGATTATAAAGAGCGGCAATCAGGTGAGACTGGTAAATCATACCAACGAGGCGTCTTTCTTCATTAATAATGGGGATTTGTCTTAAGCCAGTGGTAGACATGAGCGGGACAAGCTCAACAATATGCGTATCCTCAGGTAGAGTGATAACCGATTTAGTCATAATATGACCTATAGACTCGGGTTTGTTGCTAGTTACGTCAGGCGTACGTCGAATAAAGGCGCGAAATTTATCCTGAAAGCTATCGTAGCTGCTTAAACTGATAAATTTAAAAAAATCATTCCAAGTGACAATTCCGATCACTCTGTTGGCTTTATCAATAACGGGGATCGCTTTTAAGTTGTGTTGCTGCATTATTTGCCATGCTTCTTCTACGTCAGTTCCATATTCAACTGTGATAAGCTCTTTAATCATAATATCAGCACATAAAAGCTGACCTTTTAAGCGCTTAAAAGCATGCTTTTCAACTTGGGTTAATAGTTGGCTTAATTCAGCATGTGTCATATCAATAAACACATCGCTATTTGACAAAGCTAGCGCAAGATCTTGTTCTGAAAAGCCGATTTGGTGACTGGGTGGAATCACTGCATGCTGCTGATTTAGCTTTTTCTTAACAGGCAAAGGGCTAGGGTAGTCTCTCGCCAGCACCCACCGATTGATTATGATTGCCAATATCAACATGATGACAACATTGACAGCAACAGGAACAAGCACAAAAGAATAACCTAGAGAGGTAATTGATGTTCCTGCCATTATCGGGGTTAAACTGGTGGCAGCTGCCGGAGGATGTAAACAGCGCATTAATAACATCATAAGAATGGAGCCGCCTACTGCCGAAGCTGCTGCTGTAGAGGGTTCTGTGATATTCAAAGCACAGTACACACCGACTATGGCTGATACCATCTGCCCTCCAATAATAGGCCATGGTTGTGCTAGTGGGCTGCCAGGAATAAAAAATAGAATAATAGCAGATGCTCCCATGGAAGCGACAATCATGGGGTAGCTTGGCCAAGGTGCAATTATTTTCGTCATTAAAGCAATGAAAAAAATGGAACAGAAGCAGGCGATAAGAGAGAGTAATTTAGCTTTAAGACTAAAACTGACTGGGTCAACTGCCAAGTATTTTAAAAAATGAAATATTTTCATTGTGCCTAAAATAAATAAGTAAGGACAAAGATCATCAGGTATATCCTGTTTATGCTTGGATCAGTCGCGTGCAAATGTAATTTTTCGAGTATAAACCCCATCCACTTTGGAATGTGTAGTTTTTAGTGAATACTCTTTTCGTATTCGTCATTCCTGTATGACTACCCAGTCAGGAATGGAGGTTTTTCTTGGTTATATGAGTTTAAGTATAAATCTATTCAATGGTATTCCAATTTGGTTGCTATTTAGGTATTAATCGATAAAAGCTTCATGATAGGCTGGATTAATTAATCTAATGAACCTGAAGCAATATGAAATGCATCGGCATAAATATCAGATAACGAGGCGCCTTTTAAAAAAGCTTGGCGCTTAGTGTTACTTACCATATCAGGGTGACCACATAGATAGATACGCCAGCCTTTCAAATTAGGTAATTGACTAAAAGCAACATCATTGGCGCGTCCTGCAAAGAGATGATCAGGCGGTTCGCCGCTAGAAATACAGGGATGGTAATGGAAATTAGCATGAGTTTCAGCCAATGCTTGCATTTCTTCTACCCAATACAAGCCGTTTAAATCGCGACTGCCATGATATAAATAAATATCACCTTTATGATCTTGATGTAAGGCTTCACTAATAATGCCAGCTAAAGGAGCGAGGCCACTACCTGTACCAATCAGTAATAAAGGCGAATCGGGTTTGTCTGGCAGGTAATAGCATAAGCCTTGCGGTTCTGAAACGGCAATGCGATCACCTAGATTTAAGTCCTCATGTGTCCAAGAACTAAAGCGTCCGCCTGCTAGGCGGCGTATATGAAAGCTTAATTGCTTGCTGTGAATGCGATTATTGGCAATCGAATAACTACGCGACAAACCATCGTCACGCTGTAAATTAACAAATTGCCCCGCGTAATAATCCATTGGCTCATCAAGATCTAAAGTGAGTAATAGTGTTTCGGCATTAAGAGCTTGTTTGGCACTCACGGTGCCGTGGGTCATAAAATCAGTATGATGACGGTGCGCAATACGCATCGCTTGCTGTGGATAGCAAAGGCAAGCCAGAAAATAATTTTGCTTCTTCAGGCCTTCTTTTAATCCATGTTGCGCCTCAATAGGTGGTGCTCCATCTAAACTACGCAACAAGCAGCTTTGGCATGCGCCTTGATGACAGCTATGAGAGATATCAACCTGTTCACGTAACAACGCATTCAGTAGCGACTCGTCAGATTTGCATAAAATAGATTGCTCACCTAGCTGTATTTTTTGCTCCGTCATCATAAAGTCCTAATGTTAACGACCTAATACATCATTGCGCGTGGTTTCTGCAATGGCAGCTACTTGCTCAATTAGGGCATCAGGTACATTAAGTTCTTGTAAAGTGCCTGCTAAATGTTCTACCACGGCATCAAAATGACTGTCATCTAAGCCCATTTTTACAAATTTAGCATGCGCTGTACGCATATCAGTACCGCTGTAGTTATTTGGCCCACCAAAAGCCATCGTTAAAAAGGCTTTTTGTTTAGCTGCTTGTTGATCCATGTCGGTATTATCAAAAAACCGATTAATTCTATAGTCACTTAATACGCGACGATAAAAAATATCAACAGCTGCATCAACGGCAGCTTCACCACCTAATTGTTCAAATAATGTTTTGTTTGATGATTCGCTCATAAGTACCTTCTTTATAGTTTTTATTAAAATTATACGATAACGAAATTTCAGTATAGGGTCGATACAAACCTTTTGCAATATAAATATTGTAAAAGATATTTATTGCCTACATAATTTAATTATAAAGATATAATGATTCTTTTAATTGAAACTCAAAGTGATATTTTTAACTTTTCCTCGCGCTAAATAACGAACTAAAAGGCTGTATGCAAAACCAACCTGGAACCAGACAAGAACAAATTTTAGCTATATTACTGGCTACCAAAACAGGGCTGAGTATTGATGTTATCGCAGAGAAATTAGATATCTCGCGTAATGCGGTCAAGCAGCATATGGTTGTCTTGGAGAAAAACCAGTTAATTAAAGCGGGTAAGTTTAATTTAACGAAAGGCCGCCCTTCTCGTAGTTATGTATTAACTGAACAAGGGATTAATCATTTTACTAAGCAATATTCTTGGTTTTGTAATTTATTGATTGCCGAGCTCAAAGAAGAAATGGGCTCTGAGGCTTTAGTCGCATTACTACAACGCTTAGGAACTAAAATTGCAAACTCCTTAGCGCCCCAATTTACTAATCAAACGGCTGCTGAGAAAACGCATACACTGAGTATGATTTTACAAAACTTAGGCTATCAAGCTGAAGTGAGCGAACAAGAAGGGGAAATGACCATCAGTGCTATTAACTGTGTATTTCATGACCTTGCTCAGGAACATGGTGAGTTATGTGAGTTTGATCGAGCCCTGATCCGCACTTTATTAGACAATCCTGTCGAGCAAACTGAATGCATGGCGAAACAAGGTTGTGCATGTCGATTTAAAACCGCCATTTAAAACAAAACTTATGATTGAACCTGTTGCCTTAAAAGATTTTTTTGTCACCTTTTATTCATCTGCGTTAATTATAATGGCAGGCGCTAGTTATGCGCTGTTATTTACGTGGTCTAAAGTAAATTCACGCTTAATTATTAAGCTATCAGCTTATCTGTCTTATTTAATATTGCTAGTTTCTGTCTATCAATTAACGCTTGCCGCTAACTTAGTAGGTTATTGGCAAATTATTTCTTACCTTATGGTCGTCGGCTATTTTTTTGCGCCTATGGCTATCTGGCAATTGTGCAAAAAAACGCATGATGAACCTATTTTAACGACAACAACCTTGGAGAATGAAAATGAGTGAAACGCCTAAATGGGCTTCCGAGTCCTTTTGGAAAAAAGTAGCCGTGTGGGTGACTGCCGGCTCCTTTTTAATACTGGTCATTTTGACCTTTGATACCCTGGAGCAGACGACAGCTGGGGGTGAGCGAGTAAAAGCGTATTCGGTGATTAATAAAAAAGTTGATTATCAATTTGATAAAACGCTGAATAAATTTATGCCGATTATTGGCGAAGAAGAATTATTGTTTGGTAAGAGGTTTACTGAAGAAGAAGCGGAAGCGTTAGTGACTTTAGGTAAAAAAACGACTCAAGCTAAAAACTGTATGAATTGCCATACTTTATTAGGTAATGGTGCTTATTATGCACCTGATCTAACTAAAGCTTGGCTGGATCAAGGTTGGTTAACAACAGAATTACGCGAAGAACAGATGTTAAGGTTCTTAATGGACCCAGCAGGCAATCCGCGGACGTTTGGAACAGGTCGAAGAATGCCTAACCTCGACATTACCGAAGAAGAAGCAAGAGGCGTAGTCGCTTTCTTAAAGTGGATGTCAACCATTGATACTAATGGCTTCCCTTATAACTTCACCACGATTGAAGCAGAGGTTGAATAATTATGAGTACAACGGAAACAATTAACTCAGGCGTAACGTCTGTTAAAGATAAGCTCAGCGGCTTTCATAAATGGGCTGGCGTTGATGATAGCACTTTAAATGATGGGCAAAAATTAGCTGTAAAATATTTTATGGCGGCCGTTATTTTATTTATTTTCCAAATTCTATTTGGTCTACTGGCGGCAGCGCAATTTCTAATTCCAGGATTTCTTTTCGAGATTTTAGATTTTAGTGTTAACCGCATGGTGCATATTAATGCCATGATTTTATGGATGCTATTCGGCTTTATTGGCTGCACTTATTGGCTATTAGAAGACGAAAGTGGCACAGAAATCGTTGGCTTAAAATACGGGGTAATCGGTTATTGGGTACTGATGGCAGCAGTTACTGTTGTGGTGCTGGTGTATTTATTAGTACAAACGGGTGCAGGTAACGACACTACGTTATGGTTAATTAATGAAGGTCGTGAATATATTGAAGCGCCACGTTGGGCTGATATTGGTATTGTTATTGTTGTACTGATCTTCTTTTTCAACGTGGTCATGACCTTTAGTAAAGGTAAATGGTCTGGTATTGCCGGCGTTTTAACGCTCGATTTAGTTGCCTTGGCGGGTTTATACTTAGCTGGTATGTTCTATATGACTAACATCACTCATGAGCAATTCTGGTGGTGGTGGGTTATTCATCTTTGGGTAGAAGCAACTTGGGAAGTGCTGGTTGGTGTCATTATGGCGTGGTCACTAATGACCATTTTAGGGGTTAGTCGTAAAATTGTTACAACGTGGTTGTATATCGAAGTTGCATTAATGTTTGGCTCGGGTATTTTAGGATTAGGCCATCATTATTTTTGGATTGGTACACCTGAATACTGGCTTACAATCGGTGGTTTTTTCTCAGCACTAGAGCCTATTCCTTTGGTGGCAATGGTCGTGCATGCTGTTTATGACTCAGGTGAACGCTCATTTAAAAACATGAATCATCCGGCGATGGCATGGTTAATTGCACATGCTTTTGGTAACTTTTTTGGTGCGGGTGTTTGGGGTTTTATGCACACCTTGCCACAAATTAACTTATATACACATGGTACGCAATGGTCAGCATCGCATGGTCATTTAGCCTTCTTTGGGGCTTATGCAACGATTAACATTGCTTTCTTTTATATTGCTATTCAACATTGGAGAGGTAATGTTTGGATGGGCGGTGGATCACAAAATGCTTGGCGCTGGAAATGGGCCTTAGGTCTATTGAATTTCGGTGTTTTAGGTATGACCATTGCGCTGTTGATTGCAGGTTATGAACAATCATTTATTGAGCGTGCGATTGGCGGTTCTACATGGGCTGGCTATTTTGCTGCGCAAAGTCATCCTTCGTTTATAAATGCTATGCAATGGCGTATGTTCTTTGGCTGGGTGACGGCTGCTGGTCTAGGTTTATTAGTGTGGGATTTACTAACTATTGGTAAAGGCGAAACACGTAAGGCTGAAGTTATTGTTCAATCGGAGTAAGTTATTGCTTACGAAGTTAAGGAGGGAGCAATGCTGTTGATTTAAGCCCTCTCTTGCTAGAGAGGGTTGGGTGAGGAGAATAAACCATGTATTTATAATCCCCTAATCCCAACCTTCTCCCTTTGGAGAAGGGGCTTATTCTTAAATCTTATTTTTTAACAAGGGAGGGTTAAAGTCCGTCCTTATTTTTTATGTGATTCCTATTAAATGTTGAGAATTGTGACAATAGGATTAATGGAGGATAATAATTAGGCAGTCGCTGAAAATCATGGAAGCGGAGCTTAGCGAAGTAATGATTTTTAGTCTGCAGTAGGCGACAGGGTTGTCGCCAATCTGAAGTACGCTGCGATAGCAGTGCGGGAGAGGCAAGCAAGTAGTTATCCCGATAGCCGTCCCAAGATTTTTATGAGGTAGGATGGCGCGCCAGAATCATTAAATACAGTTTTTTGGGAGGTGTGTGATGGAAGACAATTCAATAGTCTGCCACTGTATAGGTGTAACCCAAGGAAGATTAAAGCAAGCCATTACTCAGGGAGCGACTAACTTTGAACAGCTGGTATTGGCAACTGATGCTTGTACCCAGTGTGGCTCATGCGCACCTTATTTACATGAGTTATTAGGCAAGAAAATTAATTGGATAACGGTTGAAATATCTCAAATAAAATCAGTCGCTACTGATATTAAGTCGTTTAAATTAATTGCTAAAAATAAAAAATATCAATTTGATGCCCATCAGCCCGGACAATATATTCTAGTCAAAGCCTATATTAATGAGCAATGGGTGACTCGCCCTTACGCATTATCCGCCGCTCGATCTATAACTACCTATAGAGAAATTACGGTTAGAAAAAAATCTGAGGGGGTTTTTACTCAATGGTTGTTTGATGGCACTGCTGAGAAAACAATGCAAATCACCGATTTACAAGGTACGCGGTATATTGATGTTTCGTCAAAATACAACAGTTTTTGTTTTTCGGGTGGTGTAGGTATCACCCCTGTCATTTCCGCATGCCGCTCTATTAAACAAGAAAAGCTAAGCAATGCGGGACTACATATTGATTATTCCGTTTCCGATGCACGCCATATTGCTTGCGAAACTGAATTAAAAAGAATTATCAAAAAACATTCGTTTATTTCTTTAAATATCAGGGTTGCGCAGAGAATTTCTTTGACAGAAATTGCTGATATAGTGAAAGCTAATGACCTTGGTACGCAATATTATGTTATTGGCCCTAATAAGTTTGAAACGTATATATATAAAGCATTATTGAGTTGTGGTGTTGCTGAAAGCGCTATTAATAATCTTAAAGAAAAAACGATAAGCGTTAAGCCTCCAGTCATTCAGGCAAGTAATAATCGAAGCTACGTCTATATTGGCATGATATTACTCTGTGCCTTTTTGATACAGGAATGGTTTGACTTAAAAGTCCCCATGTTAGAAACGTTACAACAGGATGAGAGCTATAAGCGCTGGACGGGGTTTATTGTCTTATCGTTTATTGCTTTTCAATGGTATTACCCAATAAAACAAATATTTTCATTTAAGGAGGGTCTGTTTTATTGGCAAAAAATACATAAATATAATGGTGTTATAGCCCCAATTATTTTATATGTTCATGCAACCTCGATTGGTTATGCCTATTTATTTATCTTATCCACGGCTTATTTAAGCAACAATATTTTGGCTCTATGTAATCGAGATGTTTTTAATGCTTGGTTTAAGCATCGTTTAGTCTATAAATCATGGCTAAGTGTGCATATTTTATTAACTTGCTGCATCAGTATTTTGGTTTGGTATCATCTGTTTTTTGCCTTTGCATATAGCTAACCACCATGATCAATAAAAGAAATTCCTATCTTCTTGCGAGCATCATTTCATTTCTTTGCATAATGCTGTTGTTGCAAACTGATTTTGAGCGTTGGAATCAGCCGGGGCCATTTAATCCAGGCCATGAAGATTTGGCGTGTAATGAATGTCATTTAAAAACTAAAAGTTCAGTGCGCCAGCAACTACAGGCGAATGTACAGTATCTGCTTGGGCGGCGTAAGACTGAAGCTGATTTTTATTATCATAAAATAGATAATAAGCACTGCATTGCCTGTCATAATATGGATAAAGACCTGCATTCATCCTACCGATTTAATGAACCTCGTTTTAATGAAGTAAGAGAGAAAATACATCCAGAGCAATGTGTTTCATGTCACAAAGAGCATATTGGTCAGCGCATAAGTCAATTTAAAATAAGTGACTGCCAGCTTTGCCATAAAGAGTTGAAGATTAAAAATGACCCTATTACCGTGCCGCATGAAGAGTTAATCGAGCGTAAAGACTGGCAGACCTGCTTAGGTTGTCACGATTATCATGGCAATCATGATATGGTTTTGGAGAAAACCGTAGGGCGCGCAATAAAGCAAGAGCAATTACTGGATTATTTTAGTAAAGCTGAGTCGCCTTATTCCGGAGCATTAATAAGCAAAGCAAGGAGTACGCGTTATGAAAAATAATAAATTATGTATTCTTGTGTCCCTAGCCATAGTTTGTTTGGCTGTTTATTTATTTAAAACAGCGCCACCACCGCTAGATGATGGCTTAAAAAAGCAAGGACTACAGTTACCCGTCAGTGTCTTATTTAATATTATTGCCGAGGAAAATAATGTCGTTCGTAGTTTGTATACTAAAGAAATTGTAACTCAAGGTAAAAGCGCAGGTCTGAAATTTAGTGAAGACTGGGAGGATGAAGAAGTAGACGCAGGGCCGTTACCTGCCTTGTTTTTACGAGCAGTTTCTCAAGCATTAGAAAAAAAACCAGTGCCAGTTAGTTTGTTTTTAGGTTCAGATTTTCCTATTAGCTCTGCTAATAGTTTTGATGGTCAGCAAAACAAGGCATTTCAGGAGGTAAAGAAAGCGCCACATAAACCAGCCTTTTTTTATGCTGGGGGTATAAAGCGGCATGTAGCTATGTTTCCAGATTTTGCCATTGCATCTGCTTGTGTAGACTGCCATAACAAGCACCCAGATAGCCCGAAAAGTGATTGGGAGCTAGGCGATGTGATGGGAGCAACGACTTGGCTATACCCCGATGAAACAGTTACTATAGACGAGATAACACGAACAGTAGCAGCCTTGCGAGCCTGTTTTAAAGAGGTGTACTCTGGGTATTTACAGAAAGCTCAAACCTTTACTCTACCACCAGAAATTGGTGATAAATGGCCTATTGATGGCTATTTTTTACCTAGTAAAGAGGCGTTTTTTTCGCGTTATGAAGAGCAAGCTTCACGACAAACAATGCGTATTTTGTTGGCTGAAATGGAGTTGAAGTAAACGAGGCTTACACTTAAGGTGAAACATTAAGGTAGGGTACGCATTGTGTACCTTTCGGTGTAACAAGGTATGCGTGCATAATATATTTTTGGTATTGCTAGAGAGGCGCTGTTGAATTAAGAATAAATTCAGGCTTATTAATTGGGGGCTACAGGATTGGCAATTATGTTAGAATTTGCCGCCACGAAATGGTGCTAGCTACATTGAGATATGAATAACATGAGTACAGACGAAGATTATAAAAAACTTGCTACTGCAGCGTGTAATAATGACTTAGATACAGTGAAAGTCATGGTAGATGCGGGATTTGATAAAGAATCTATCGATCAGTTTGAAGAGCCTATACTCTCAGAAATTGTCTTTAATTTGCTTGAGGATGCAGTGCCAGAGCGGTACGCAATCGTTAAAAGTTTAATTAATATAGGTTTTAATCCGCAGCACCTTGATTCTGATAGGTGTGGGCCACTAACTCAAGCCATGCTATCAATGGATACCATGATGCTTGAAGTTTTATTACAAGGCGGCGCGATAGCTAATGAAACTGCTGGATTTAAAGAGGGAGAAACACTCTATGATTGGGCAGTATTTGATTATATACACCAAGTTTGGGAGATTAATAAAATACCTGAAGAGCCAAGTCAAGAGGCTTTGGCTGATGAAGATGCTTGGCTTATTTGGTTGGATGCAATGGCGCTAAAATATGAACGCAGGCGGCCTGATCATTTGTTATTGCTCAGAAAGTATGGCGCGAAAACGGGGATAGAATTAAAGAAAATGCATTGATGCGCCATTTGGATTGCAAATTTAGGCAAGGGTGTAAAAATAGGGCGGACTTTAGTTTGTTGTTGAGCCATAAGTATCTACACAACTTTTTGATGTTAAAATACAATGAGTTGCAAGTTAAGGTGCCTCGCTCTCCTGCTGGAGAGAGTTTTTAGGTTTGTGTGGGTGCCTATGCTGTTGAGGTGGCAGAGATTGCTGTTTGTGATAAGTGGCCTAAAGTCTGTCTTACCGTTATTTCATATATGTTGTTGCATTTTTTTTGATAGGATTTTAATGAAGGCTTTATCAATTCGTAATTTAAAGAAAACCTATGCTAATGGTTTAGTTGCAGTGAAAGGGATTGACCTAGATGTTGAAGAGGGCGATTTTTTTGCGTTGCTAGGGCCGAATGGCGCGGGTAAATCGACCACGATTGGAATTATTAGTTCTTTAGTTAATGCTAGCAGTGGTGAAGTGAAAATCTTTGATGTAGATTTAAAGAAAAAAACCCAGTTGGCGAAAAGCTATATAGGGTTAGTTCCGCAGGAAGTAAATTTTAATCAGTTTGAAACTGCGCGCAATATCGTTATGAATCAGGCAGGCTATTACGGTATGCCGCGAAAAGAAGCGAAAGTCCAGACGGAGCGCTGCTTAAAATTGATGCATTTATGGGATCAACGCGATATGGTGTCGCGCCGCTTATCGGGCGGTATGAAGCGGCGAGTTATGATTGCGCGTGCTTTAGTGCATCAACCGAGGTTGTTGATCTTAGATGAGCCAACGGCCGGTGTGGATATAGAAATACGGCGCTCGATGTGGGAAACCATGAAGCAAGTCAATGAAGAGGGCACAACCATTATTTTGACCACGCATTATTTGGAAGAAGCAGAGAATCTATGTCGCAATATCGCCATTATCAATCAGGGTGAAATTGTCGAAAACACTAATATGCAGAGTTTATTAGCGCGTTTAAATGAAGAGCTTTTTATTTGTGATTTAAAAAAACCAATAAAGCTTGTACCCAAGGTAGAGGGCTATCAAATTGAATTACTTAACGCTTTGCAGTTAAGTATCGCTGTGCCGAAAGCTTTAGGGTTAAATCAATTGTTTTACGGCTTATCGGAGCAGCAGATTGAGGTTATTAGTATGAAAAATAAATCTAATCGCTTGGAGCAGTTGTTTTTGGATTTGGTTGATCAGGGTAATAAGCCTTAGTCCTGTGTGTGGCGTTAGCCATAGTTGTAGGGTGGACTTTAGTTCGCTTTTTAGCAATGGCGGACTGAAGTCCGCCCTACGTTTTCTTTAAAGATCACACGAGTTATTATTTATGCGTATCCATGCTTTACCTCCTCAATTAGTTAATCAAATTGCCGCTGGCGAAGTGGTCGAACGGCCGGCTTCGGTGATTAAAGAGTTGGTGGAAAACTGTTTTGATGCAGGATCAAATAGCGTTTTAGTTGAAGTGGAGCAGGGTGGCGCGCGCTTAATTAAGATTAGAGATAATGGCTGCGGTATTGAAAAAGAGGATTTACCTTTAGCTTTATCACGCCATGCGACCAGTAAAATTCAATCTTTAGATGATTTGGAACAAGTCATGACCATGGGCTTTCGTGGTGAAGCTTTGCCTAGTATTAGTTCGGTTTCTCGTTTAACTTTAATTTCGCGGGTTGCCGGTGAAGAGTGTGCGTGGCGCGTGCAAGCCGATGGGACAGAAGAGGAGTTAGACCCGCAGCCTGACCCACACCCCTTAGGTACAACTATTGAGGTGTGTGATTTATTTTATAATACGCCTGCACGGCGTAAATTTTTAAAAAGCGATAAAACTGAATTTGGGCATATTGAAACTTTATTAAAGCGTATGGCTTTAAGCCGCTTTGATGTGGCATTTGAGTTAAAACATAATCAGCGCGAAATTTTTAATTTTAAAATTGCTCAAACGCAGGCGGAACAAGAGCAGCGTATTGCGCATATTTTTGGTTCTGCATTTTTAGACAGTTCTGTGCCTCTGGATTTTTCTGCGTCAGGTATGCGTTTGCATGGTTGGGTCGGTTTGCCTACTTTTTCACGTAGTCAGCAAGATATGCAGTATTTTTATGTCAATGGCCGTTTAGTGAAAGACCGTTTAGTTAGTCATGCGATTAAACAGGCGTATCAAGATGTGCTTTATCATGGCCGGCACCCGGTTTATGTATTGTATTTAGAGTTAGACCCTAGTTTTGTTGATGTTAATGCGCATCCACAAAAATTAGAAGTGCGTTTTCGTGAAGGACGTACGGTGCATGACTTTTTATTTAAAGCCTTACATCGTTCTTTAGCGGATGTCAGGCCGCAAGCGTCTGAGCCTGAAGTCGAGCCAGAAGCTGCGGATATGGTGCGCCCTGCAGTACAAAAAATAGTTGATTTTCAACCCTTGGCAGCAGAGTCTGAAGCCAAGCCTACTGTGCCACGACAAAGTTATCAGCCGTCTGCCGCGCCGCGCCAATCGGCTTTGCCCTTGGATGTTGATGCGCAGATTGAGGCTTATACTAAGTTAGTTACGCCTAGCGTTTCACCGGCCATACAAGAGCCGCGATTTCCAGCAGTTAGTAGTGCAGAAACCGAATTGGAGCCACCTTTAGGTTATGCGGTTGCGCATCTGCATGATGTGTATATTCTGACGGAAACTAAAAATGGCATCATTCTAGTAGACGCTCATGCGGCACATGAGCGAGTGACTTATGAACGATTTAAAACTCAATATCACCAAGGCTCAGTTCCCTCACAGCCTTTATTATTGCCCTTGCAAGTACAGGTCAATAGCACTGAAGCGGATTTAGCGGATGATCAGCAAGAATTTTTTATGAGTTTGGGTTTTGAGTTGAATCGTATGGCTGAAGAGGTGATTGTTATTCGTGCTATACCTGCTTTGTTGTCGGGGACTGATGTCGCTTTATTAGTTAAAGATGTGTTGGCAGATATTATTGAGCATGGTCTGAGTCAACGTGTTGAGCAAAGCTGTAATGAAATTTTATCGACTATAGCTTGCCATGGTTCGGTACGTGCTAATCGTCGCTTAACAGTTCCAGAAATGAATGTGTTATTGCGTGATATGGAAAAGACCGAGCGCAGTGGTCAGTGCAATCATGGCCGTCCAACGTGGGTGGAGCTGAGTAAAAAAGAGCTGGATAAGTTGTTTTTGCGCGGGCAGTGAGAAAAAAAGATAATACTCGGACTTTTGTCTTAGAGGATGAGCGTAGTCCGGAGCATAATATTGCTTATTATATTTTGACGATGACTTCAGTAAACCTGGGTTCTTTGCCAGAAAAATTTAAAAAAAAGCATAAAAATATGCAGGCTGCTCGCTTAGCTGTTGATAAGCAATATGTTGGGCAGGGTTATGGTGAGTGGATACTAATTGATGCATTAAAGAAATTATTGGCGGCTAGTAAATCGGTTGCTTTTCCTCTGATTATTGTTGATGCAAAAGATGGCGTTGTGGGTTTTTATGAGAAATTTGGTTTTACCGCTTTTTTTGATACGCCTAATAAACTGTTTATTAGTATTGCTGATGTGCGCGCCAGTTTACAGCTTAAATAAATTCATACCTTTTCATTTCATATGACTACACTCCCACCCGCTATCTTTCTTATGGGGCCGACGGCTTCCGGTAAAACCGCTTTATCTGTGCAATTAGCGCAAAAATTAAATGCGGAAATCATTAGTGTTGATTCCGCGTTAGTCTTTAAAGGCATGGATATAGGTACCGCCAAGCCGACTTTAGAAGAAAGGGCGGGGATTCCGCATCATTTAATTGATATTTTAGACCCTGCGGAAAGTTTTTCTACGGGTGCTTTTAGATGGCAAGCATTGGCATTAATGGCTGATATTACGGCGCGCGGTAAATTGCCTTTATTGGTCGGTGGCACAATGCTTTATTTTAATGCCCTATATCATGGCTTAGCTCAGTTGCCTAGAGCCGATGATGCCGTGCGTGCACAACTTAATGCTCAGGCGCAAGCCATTGGCAAAGAAGCAATGCATGCTAAATTGCAATTAGTTGATCCGGTTGCTGCGGCACGTATTCATCCGAATGATCCACAGCGTGTTCAGCGTGCTTTAGAGGTGTACGAGTTGACCGGTAAGTCGATGACGCAGTTACATGCTGAGGCTCAGACTGAAGAAATTCCGTATCAAAAAATTAAGCTGATTATTGCGCCACGAGATAGGGCGGTTTTGCATGAGAAAATTGCGCTGCGTTTTAAGAAAATGTTGCAACAGGGTTTAGTTGCTGAGGTTGAGGCGCTATATCAGCGTGGTGATTTAACGGTGCAAATGCCATCTGTACGAGCGGTAGGCTACCGACAGGTGTGGTCTTATTTAGAAGGTGAAATTAATGCTGAAGAAATGCAGGAAACAGGTATTATTGCGACACGGCAGTTAGCTAAGCGGCAATTTACTTGGTTACGTCGTGAAACTGATGCGCACTGCTTTTATACCGAAGAACAGGATGTTTTTAGTGCAGTATTGAAGTCGGTGCAAGCGCAAATGAATGGGCTTTAGTTATTGCATAAGATTCATACATATATTTTTTATAAAGGTTTCAAATTATGGTTAGAAAAATTTCATTAATAGGTAAAGGTTTATTGTTAGGAGTGTTGCTTGTTGGCTGTGCTACGACTGAAGTTGTTTCAGAAAATGACAGACAAACGGCATTTGTGACGGTGCATCATTCTATCTTTCATATTCCAGTATCAGCGACTTATCGCTGGTCTGATGGATTTATGCAGCAATCGGGTACGGATGTTATAAAAAATGTGCCTATGTGGGGTTTACTCAAGCAAGAGGTAGAGCAGGAGATGCAGCGCAAAGGCTACAGGCAAGTGCGACAAACTGAGCAGGCGGATATTAATATAAGCTTTGCTGCGGCATTAACTTCGTCATTGGATGATCAGCAAATTCAGGAAAAATATGGTTTAGTGCCGGGTTTAATGGTTAACCCGCTTAACCCAAAGCGATACGAAAAAGGAACTTTGATTTTTGATGTGCTTAACCCACGGACAAATAAGTTGGCATGGCGCACGGCAGGTCAGGCATTGGCGAGCTTGGAAGAGATCCCTTTGCAAGAGAGGAGAGCAAGGATTAAAGCTTTTGTTAAAAAATTGTTGGCGTTTTTACCTGAAAAGGATTAAAACTATAACCTTAAATACTGATACTTGGAGCTAGAGAATGAAACAAGAATTTGATGCATTATTAGAAAAATTAAAAACTGAACGTGATGAAATGCAGTTAAAAATGCATTTGGGTTCAATGGAAGCTAAAGAAGAATTTTCTGAGGCTGAAGAAAAGTGGCAGTATGTTAAGCAAAAAGCCAATGAGATTGCTGATGATTCTGTAGAAACAACGGATGATTTTATTGCCGCGGCTAAAGTTGTCGGTGAAGAGTTGAAAGAGGCTTATCAACGTATTGCTAAGCGTATTCAAGATTAAGAGGCTCTTTTAAGCGGGGAGAGCTTTTTTTCTTCCCGTACTTTGCTTGTAACTCCGTAGGGCGAACTTTAGTCCACTAAAGCCAGTGGCTGATTAGGGTAGGCGGACTGAGGTCCGCCCTACGGGGCTAATAAGGACGGCTAAACTAACTCGTTGGCCCATTCACATCTTCTGGATCACCTTCATAAGGCGTCACATATTTACAGTCTTTTTGTGGACAAACTTTTTCTGGGCCACGACGTTTGGTTGTCTTTAGCGTTAGGATAGGCCAGTCGCAAGTGGGACAGGGTTCCTTGAATGGGACATTCCAGAGCGCATAGTCGCATTTAGGGTAGTCTGAGCAAGAATAGAAAATCTTACCGTAACGTGATTTACGTTTTAAGATGCTTCCTTTTTTACATTTTGGGCATTCTACGCCAGTATCAAGCGGCTTTTCTAAGGGTTCGATGTGCTTACATTTTGGGTAAGCGCTGCAGCCGATAAATTTCCCATATTTTCCTGTTTTGATGACTAAATCAGATTCACAGCTTGGACATTTACGGTCAGGAACTATTTCTGGTTCATTGGCTTGCGTGCCATCATCATTTAAATTGCGCGTGTAAGAGCAGGTAGGGTAGTCTGTACAGCCGATAAATCGACCATTGCGGCCTAAGCGTATCGATAGTTGTTTGCCGCATTCAGGACATTTTTCTTCAATGGCTTCCTGGGTGACATCTTTACGCTGTACTGATTCTTCTTTGTCATGGATAAGCGCGGTAAAGGGTTTCCAAAAGTCATGCATTAATGGAACCCATGATTTCTCGCCACGCGAAACAGCATCTAAATCATCTTCTAAATTAGCAGTAAAATTATAATCCACATATTTTGTGAAATGTTCGGTCAGAAATTTGGTAACAATTCGTCCGACATCGGTAGGATAGAAGCGTTTAGTTTCTAACGTGACATACTCACGGTTTTGCAAAGTGGAAATAATGGACGCATAAGTAGAAGGGCGACCAATGCCGTGCTCTTCCAGCGATTTTACTAAACTTGCTTCACTATAACGTGGTGGTGGTTCAGTGAAATGTTGATTGGTGACAATATCCTCTAAGGGTATTGATTGACCTTCTTTCATAGGCGGTAAGAAGGTCTCTTTATCGTCGCCTTCTTTGTTATCGTCTTTGCCTTCTAAGTAAACGGTCATGAATCCAGGCTTGGCAATAACCGAACCTGTTGCTCGAAAAATATGTAGCTCACTGCCGCACTGTAAATCAACCGAGACTGTGTTGATAGTCGCGTGAATCATTTGGCAGGCAATCGTGCGCTTCCAAATTAAGTCATATAACTTGAATTGATCGCTGCTTAGAAAGCTTTTTAAGCTAGCGGGAGTTTGCTGGGCTAGCGTGGGGCGAATGGCCTCATGCGCTTCCTGGGCATTTTTAGATTTCGTTTTAAATGAGCGTGGCTCTTTGGGTGCTTGGTCGGCACCGTATTTTTCGCTAATTAAGGCGCGAATATTTTCCAGTGCTTCTGCAGCTAAATTCACCGAGTCAGTACGCATATAGGTAATTAAACCAGCTGCTTCGCCGCCACCAATATCCATTCCTTCATAAAGTTGCTGAGCAACCATCATGGTGCGTTTAGTGGTAAAGCCTAATTTACGTGCCGCCTCTTGCTGTAAGGTTGAAGTGATAAACGGGGGGGCGGGATTACGCTTGCGCTGTTTTTTCTCTAGTTTAGAAACTAATAAACTGCCATCGGCTGCAGCAAGTAATGTTTGTTGTGCTGCTTGCGCTGTCTCATCTTTCTCTATGCTAAATTGGCTGAGTTTTTCGCCATTATAGTGTGTTAATTTGGCTTTAAACTCTTGCTTTTCTTGGCTTAATTTTGCCGTAATTGACCAATATTCACGTGTTTTGAAGGCTTCAATTTCTAATTCACGTTCAACAATCATGCGCAGGGCAGGACTTTGTACTCGGCCCGCGGATAAGCCACGGCGAATTTTTTTCCACAATAACGGTGATAAATTGAAACCTACTAGATAATCTAGGGCTCTACGCGCTTGCTGAGCATCAACTAGGTTGATAGCAATTTCACCAGGATTTTCTATCGCATGAGTAACCGCCTTTTTGGTGATTTCATGGAATACGACGCGATGTACGGATTTATTTTTAAGCAGCTTTTTTGCTTTAAGCATTTCCAATAAGTGCCATGAAATTGCTTCTCCCTCTCTATCAGGATCGGTTGCGAGATAAAGAGTGTCGGCACCCTTGAGTGCTTTAGTAATGGCTTGTACGTGGCGCTGGTTGCGATCTTGTACTTGGTACTTCATCGCGAAGTCATTGTCCGGGTCAACCGCACCTTCTTTGGGGATTAAGTCGCGTAAATGCCCATAAGAGGCGAGAACTTGAAAATCTTTACCTAGATATTTCTCTATGGTCTTGGATTTTGCCGGTGATTCTACGATGATTAAGTTTTTGCTCATGCTCTAAGGGTTAACTAATATTAATTTAAAAAAGCTGATTCTTCTTGATAGATGATATTTTCCATGTGAGCAATTGCAAGCTCTTCGTCAGGTTGGTTTAATAGTACGATTAAGCAAATCCATTGGATTTTTTCTATCGAAACCTGATGACTGTCTATTGCCATGGCACGGTCAATAACGAGTTCGCGCGTGATCGGCGTAAGAATGTCTAAGCGCTGTAAAAAGTAAATAAAGTCGCGGCACTCTATACCTAGCTTTCGATTTTCCTCTACGCAAAAAATACGGAAATTTTTATTGGATTTGAACATCGGCTCTTCTTGCTGGACGAGCGTATCTAGCCATTCAAATGCTTGGATTATGTTTTTTGAGTTAAAGCCTGCAGCTTTAAGTTCAGTTTTTAATGTATCTGTGTCAGCGTCGATGTCCATGTCACTATCCATATAATTTTCAAAGAGATAGATCAGTACATCAAAGATATCTTCATTCATTAGGGGCCTATTCGTGGGCTTTTAACTTATTTTATTCGCGTGAAACTACCGCCATTCATGGGGCTAATATACCCTTGTATTTCTAACATGAGCAAGTGTGACGCGATATTTTCTACTGAAAAACCTGTTTCAGTAACTAGTTGGTCTATAGATGTGGGGCTATATTGTATGTAATTCAATAGCTTTTGTTGTTCAGGGTCTAGTGAGGTTTGGGCACTTATCTGTGGTGTGCTTGCTTGTGTTGTTGAGGGTTGAAATAGGTGAGCGAGTTCTTCTAATATATCTTGAGTCGTCTCAACCAGTTTTGCGCCTTCGCGGATTAGTGAGTTACAGCCGCGCGCTAATGGGTTGTATATAGAGCCAGGAATGGCAAAAACTTCTCTATTCTGTTCTAGCGCCATACGCGCAGTGATTAATGAGCCGCTTTGCTTGGCTGCTTCAACCACTAACAAGCCGATGCATAAGCCGCTGATAATCCGGTTACGGCGCGGGAAATGATTTGCTTTTGCGCTGGTTCCTGGGGGGAATTCCGAAATTAATACGCCATTATTGACGATATCGGTAGCAAGCAGCTTATGCGTGGCTGGGTAAACTCGGTCTAATCCTGTACCGGTGACGGCAATGGTTTTTCCGTGCGCAGACAAAGCGCCACGGTGACTCGCTGCATCTATGCCTAGAGCTAAGCCGCTGGTAATGGTGAAACCGGCAGAGCTTAAGCTGTGGGCAAAATCCGTTGCGATTTGTATGCCTGAGCTTGAAGGGTTGCGGCTGCCGACTATAGCTATTTGTGGGAAATGAATCAAGTCTATGTCGCCACGCGCGAATAATATCGGTGGTGGGTCGGGAATTTCTTTTAACTGTGTCGGGTAATCAGTATCTGAAAATAACAGGATGTGATTGTCGGGTTGTTCTAGCCATGCTAAATCCTGTTCCACCGTTTGCCAGTCAGGTTTTTTTATGGAGTCTATGCTTTTGTCGCGCAACCCTAATTGAAGTAAGGTCTCGCGTGACTCAGAAAAGAGTTGTTCCGGCGTATAGTAATCTAAACATTTTAAAAAAGTTTTGCTGCCCACGCCTGGCGTGCGCAAAAGCGCAAGCCAGAATTTAGTTGGGCTATCCGTGTGCTCTGAAACATTATTTTTCAGGTGTTTGTACCATATCTAAAACACGAATATTTCTTGAGGCATGCATGACTAGTCCGTAGCTAACGCGGTCAAAGATGCGAAAGACTAAAGCGATGCCGGCTTCTTGATCAGGAAGTTTGACTAGTTCATTTTTGTTTTTATGAAAAGGGTCGGTGACCAATTTTCCTTTTTGTATAATGCTTAGTAAATGCCCTTGTTTAAGGCCATCTTGTTTGCCTTTGTTGAGTACAACGATATCGTATTGGCCAATTTCTTGAACGCCATTAAGCACGGCAATAATGGAGCCCTTAATGAATTCGACTGGTGGTGCAGGGAAGAAATTGAATGCAACCTCCTCTTCTGAGCTAGGCATAAGTCGATCGCCGCGGCGAACTTCTTTGTCTGTATTGGTTATACGCAGTGTTGCTGGGTCGCCAAGCTCGAGAATCACATTATCGGCAATATATTCAGCTTCATAACCTAAAATTTCACTGGTATCTGGGTCGGTATAAGTTTGCCCAGGACGGTAAGTGGTATAAGCCAAAAATTCAGGCTTTAGAATAGAGCGTACGAAAATCTTATCGCCCTCTGCCGCAATAATGTGTTCGCCAGAAAAATCAATAATATAAGGAGCATTGGCTAATTCATCTGCACCAACCACTTTGGGTGATGTCAGGTAAGGCCTGATTGCTTCGTTTGGAATCATGTCTATGGCTTGATCGGCACCATTAGCGCGCATATGCGGATAAAGCATGCGCTCGTCACTTGTTGGGCTATTAACACAGAGCATAGGCTTGCCATCAATAAAACAAAGGGTAATGACATCGCCTGGGTAAATTAGATGAGGGTTTTTAATTTGGTTGTTGTGGCGCCAGACATTAGGCCATTGCCAAGGGTCTTGTAAGAACTTGGCTGATATGTCCCATAGAGTGTCACCTTTAACCACAACATGACTGGTTGGGTGGGTAGGGTTTAGTTTAATAACATCAGCCCAACTTGATAGACTTAATGTAAGGCCAAGAATAAGTCCTAGAATTGCTTTAGAAGCCATGATTTTATCCCGATCTATCGTAATTTATAGAATGAGTGCTGCTGTGAATATTAATTTCACAAAAAAATGAGCAACACTGAGCTTGCAAAGTATAAAGTTTAGATGATTTCGGATAGAATTCCAGTCATAAATAATTAAAGTGTGGAGTGTTTAGTGAGTATTCTGTCAATTCTTGAGTTTCCAGACCATCGTTTACGTACAGTAGCGAAGTCTGTTGAGGTAGTTGATAAAGCGATTGGAAACTTAGTTGATGATATGTTTGAAACCATGTACGAGGCGCATGGCGTGGGTTTGGCAGCAACGCAAGTAAATATACATCAGCGTATTATTGTTATTGATATCAGTGAAGAAAAAGATCAGCCGATTTGTTTAATCAATCCTGAAATTACTGATAGTTTGGGCGAAGAGGAGTCTGATGAAGGCTGTTTGTCGGTGCCAGGTATTTTTGAGCCGGTTACACGTGCCGAGACAATTAAAGTAAAAGCTTTGGATAAACGTGGAGAATCTTTTGAATTGGAGGCGGATGGTTTGTTAGCTGTATGTATTCAGCATGAAATGGATCACTTGCAAGGTAAATTATTCGTTGATTATTTGTCGTCGTTAAAGCGTCAAAGAATAAAAAAGAAAATGGAAAAAATGCATAAGAGAGAAAAATAAGCAGATGAAAATTATTTTTGCGGGAACGCCTGAGTTTGCAGTGCCAGCATTACAAATGTTATTGGCTTCTAATCATGAGGTAGTTGCGGTTTATGCACAGCCTGATCGACCGGCAGGGCGTGGACGTAAGTTGCAGCCAGGGCCGGTGAAGTCGCTAGCTTTAAGTGCAGGGATTCCAGTATTTCAGCCCGAGAACTTAAAGGCAGAGGCTGATGTTGAGCAGCTTGTTGCCTTGAATGCTGATCTGATGGTCGTTGTCGCTTATGGTTTGATTTTAAGTCAGCGCGTTTTGGATATACCTAAAATAGGCTGTATTAATATTCATGGTTCTTTGCTGCCGCGTTGGCGTGGTGCTGCGCCGATTAATCGAGCGATTATGGCGGGCGATCAGGAGACTGGCGTCACTATTATGAATGTGGTTAAGCAGTTAGATGCTGGAGATATGTTGCATAAAGCCGTATGTACTATTGGCGCGCAAGAAACAGCCAGTGAATTACATGACCGTATGATGGTGATGGGCGCAGAAGGCCTGCGCGAAACCTTGGTATTGCTGGAAGAAAATAAATTGTCTCCTGAAGTGCAGGATGAGTCTTTGGTGACTTATGCACATAAGTTAGAAAAAAGTGAATCTGAATTGGATTGGACTCGGGCGGCAAGTGAGTTGGCGTTGCAGGTGCGGGGCCTTAATGCATGGCCAGTGGCGCAAACAACGTTAGACGATAAGGTTATGCGTGTGTGGCGTGCGGAGGCGCTTAGTGTTGAGACGCAGCTTGCTCCTGGGGTAATTTTGGATGACAGCAAGCATATTGACGTCGCTACGGGGTCGGGTGTCTTGCGTTTGTTGGAAATTCAAATGCCGGGAAAAAAACGTATGCAAGTAGATGCTTTTTTGCATGCTCATAAGGTGTCGGGCTTGCATTTAGGTTAGGAGTTAATAAAGTTAAAGCATGAATTGTATGGCCTGTGTGATGCAGTTTTTCTTAAGTTTTAAAGGACAAATGAATTGAATTCTCGATTAGTGGCGGCAAATGTTATCGTCAAGGTATTGGCTGGAAAATCTTTGACTGTCGCCCTTGAAGATGCGTGGCCGCAGGTTGTTGATGTGCAGGAGCGGGCGTTTATTCAAGCTTTATGCTATGGCACGGTGCGCCATTATTATCGGTTGGAATTTATTTTAAATCAGCTGGTTAATAAGCCGATTAAGGATAAAGATGTGCAGATCAAAGTGTTGGCATTGTTGGGCTTATATCAGCTGAATTTTATGCGTGTTAAGGATCATGCAGCAGTTTCTGAGACTGTGGCAGTGATGAAGAAAAAGCAATGGGCTAAATCATTGTTGAACGCTGTATTGCGCCGCTATTTGCGTGAGCAGGAAGAGCTGGAGGCTTTGGCTGATAAGCATGTGGCTTATGCGCACCCTGATTGGATTATTAAGGCTATCAAGGCTGATTGGGGTAAGGATGCTAAGCAAATTCTTTTGGCTAATAATCAACTTCCACCGATGAGCTTGCGTGTCAATGCGCGCTTCTGTACGCGTGATACTTATTTGGCGATGCTTGCAGATGCGGGAATTGAGGCTTGTGCTTTAGCTTATTCGGAACAAGGCATTCTTTTGGCAGAGCCAGTTGTGGTGGATAAATTGCCTAAATTTGCGCAAGGCTGGGTGTCGGTTCAAGATGCTGCGGCACAATTGGCGGCACAATTACTGGATGCACAGCAAGGTGAGCGTGTTTTAGATGTGTGCGCTGCGCCTGGGGGGAAAGCAGCGCATATTTTGGAATTGCAGCCTGATTTAAAGCGGTTGCTGGCGATTGATATTGATGCGCAACGCTTGGTGCGTGTGCAGGAAAATTTAACGCGTTTGCAGCTTAAGGCTGATTTATTAGCTGCGGATGCCGCTCAGCCAGAAACATGGTGGGATGGAGAGGTATTTGATCGTATTCTGTTGGATGCGCCTTGCTCGGCTTTAGGGGTTATTAGGCGGCATCCGGATATTAAGCTATTGCGTCGTGTCGAAGATATAGCCCAGTTGCAGACTTTGCAGCAAGAAATTTTATGTGCTGCTTGGGCTATGTTGGCTTCAGGAGGTGTTTTGCTTTATGCAACCTGTTCTATTTTAAAGCAAGAAAATGAGTTGCAAATTGAGGCATTTCTTCAGCAGCATGATGATGCCCAAGAGCTAATTATCAATGCTGATTGGGGTGTTAAACGCTCCTTTGGGCGGCAGGTTTTTACTGGTAGCGATTCTATGGATGGCTTTTATTATGCGCGCTTACAAAAAAAATAAAGCGCTATTGCTAGGTTTGGTTGTGTTGCTAAGTGGCTTGTCAGGGCATGGCTATGCTGATGATCGGTTTGTAAAAATTGAGCAAGCGCAATTAACTTTAGCTGAAAATAAGGCGCAACTGCGTGCTGATGTGATTTTTCAATTAAGTCGCAGCGCTCAGGATGCATTGCATAGCGGTATCCCTTTGTATTGGGATGTTTCTATTGAGCTTAAACAAGTACGCTGGGGCGGGTTATGGTGGAGTGTTTTGTTTTCTCATGTGCGACGCTATCGCTTGGCTTATTATACTTTGTTGAATAATTATCGTGTCAAAGATGAGAAAAAAGATGAAATTAGGCGCTTTTCTAGTCTTCAAGAGGCGTTGACTTATATGGGGAAGATTGCCTATGACGATATATCTGTAACTGGATATGACGCTAAGCTATGTATTATTGGCGTGTTAAATGTTTCTTTTGATAAGGAAATGTTGCCTGCGCCTCTTCGCCCTATTGCTTATTTTGAGTCAGAATGGGATTTGTCGGCTGCTGAGAGGTTGTGGTGCGAGTAAAGGTTCCGTTTAGTATATCTATGCTTATCTTACTGAGTTTTATTGTGCTGTCTTTACAGTTAATGAGCTCGGCGATACAGGACACATCGCAGCTTGGCGATATGTATACTTGGCTGCTTTTGAGTAATGCGGTAGGAACCGTGATATTGCTCTTGCTGGTAGGTTTTAATATCGTTTCGTTGGCAAGGCGGCTTAAGAAACGTGAGGCCGGCTCGCGCTTAACTACTCGTATCGTATTGTTATTTATAGTTTTATCTTTGGTTCCTGCTGGGGTGGTGTTTTATTTCTCCTTGCAGTTTTTGCATCAAAGTATTGATAGTTGGTTTAGTGTTGAGCTAGATGGGGCGATGGAGGATTCTTTGGAATTAAGCCGTGCTTCTTTGGATCAGCGATTGCGTTGGGACTTAAAGCAATCACTGGGCTTGGCTGAAGCTTTAAGTCGTAAGTCGGATGCGGAGATAAGTCTAGAATTAGATCATTTTCGTGAAATAGCTGGAGTCAATGAAGTTAGCCTGTTGTCAAAAAAAGGAAAAATCATCAGCTTTAGTGGTTTAAGTCCGAGTGATATTTTACCTAGTTTGCCAGTGTCTCCTTTATTCCTGCAAGTGCAGCAAGGTAATGATTATGTTGCTCTTGCTTCGGTAAATGGTGAGCTGGTGGTGCAGACGGTCGTTGCGATTAAGCCGAAAAACACGCATTATTTACAAGTTATTTACCCCGTGCCTGAGCGTATTAATGATTTAACTGATTCGGTTGAGTTTGCTTATGTTAGGTTTCAAGAAATGATGTATTTGCGGCATTCATTGAAGACTAGCTTTTCTCTTGTTTTATCTTTAGTGTTGCTGATGAGTTTGCTCGCGGCAATTTCAGCTGCATTTGTGAGTGTGCGTGGAATTATTGCTCCCATTCGTGATTTAGTGCGCGGCACGCAGGCTGTGGCAGCAGGGTTTTATGGGCAGTTATTGCCGGTAAAGCGCCTAGATGATTTGGGTTTTTTGGTGGAGTCATTTAATGAGATGGTGACGCAAATCTCTCGTGCTCAGGATGAAACGCGAAAAAGCGTACAAGAAATTGAGCGTCAGCGGGCTTATTTGGAGGCTTTGCTGACCAGTTTGACCTCAGGTGTCTTGAGTTTTGATTCGAGTTTAAATATACGTACGGCAAATCAAGCGGCGAGCATTATTTTGCATGTTCAGGTGATGCGTTATTATGGGCAAGATTTAATGCAGTTGGCGGAAGGTCGTCCAGACTTAATGGGATTGACTGAGGTGGTGCAGCCTTTATTGGAAAAATCATTTGATATTTGGCAGCGTAATGTCGTGGTCGATGGTCCGGAGGGGCGTAAGGAGTTGCTGTGTCAAGGTTCGCCGTTATTTTCTACTGAGGGCGGTTATATTGGTGCGGTGGTTGTTTTTGATGATATAACTGATTTGATTCAAGCGCAAAAGAATGCAGCCTGGTCTGAAGTGGCGCGGCGCTTAGCGCATGAAATTAAAAACCCTTTGACGCCGATACAATTATCAGCTGAAAGGTTACAGCATAAATTAGCATCTAAGTTGGAAGGTGGGGATGCTGAGATGTTGCAACGTTCTACTCGAACTATTGTTCAGCAAGTAGAAGCTATGAAGCATATGGTTAATGAGTTTGCTGAATATGCGCGGCCAGTGCACAATAAAGCAGAGAAGGTGGACTTGTTGGCTTTGGTACAAGAGATTATGGTTTTATATAGCTCCGATCCTAATGTGCGTTTTGACTTGCAAGTGGAGGGGCGTATTTCCTTAATTAAGGCAGATGCGGTTAATGTTAGGCAAGTGCTGCATAATCTGTTTAAAAATGCATTGGAGGCTATGGGCGGCAAAGGGATGATTACTATAAAGCTAGAAGGTGTGCAGCAATACAACGCAGAGCTTGTGCGCTTAGCTATATATGATACAGGTTGCGGTATTGATATTAAGCAGGCCAAGCAGATTTTTGAGCCTTATGTGACGAGTAAGCAAAAAGGTACGGGGCTAGGCTTGGCGATTGTGAAAAAAGTGATTGAAGAGTTGGGTGGAAGTATTCGCTTAGATAGCAAATATACACAGGGTGCTGGTTTTATTATGCAGTTTCCAGCAGTATTCGATAGGCAAGGTAAAAACTAAGTGAAATGAGTGGGTATAAAGCAAATATTTTAGTGGTTGATGATGAGCCAGATATTCGGCAGTTAGTGCAGGAAATTCTGCAGGATGAAGGTTATGTTGTTTATATGGCAGGGAATGCTGAGGAAGCGCGGCAAGTGCAGCACCGGCATCAGCCTGATTTAATCTTGTTGGATATTTGGATGCCTGATACGGATGGTATTACGCTGCTAAAAGAGTGGACTCAGGATGCTGAATTTGTCACTCCAGTGATTATGATGTCAGGGCATGGCACGATTGAAACCGCAGTTGAAGCAACTAAATTGGGCGCGTATGAGTTTTTGGAAAAGCCTTTGTCCTTGGCGCGGCTGTTATTGGTTGTTGAACGTGCTATTGATGCGCATATGTTGCAGCGCGAAAATGCAGGATTGAAGCAGCAATTGCTTGATGTGAATGAGCCTGTTGGGCGAAGTGCTTTTGCGGAACGAATTAAAGAGCAATTAAAACGTTTGGCTCAGCATGATACCAAAGTGATGTTTGTTGGTGAAAGCGGTACCGGTAAGGAAATGTATGCGCGCTTCTTGCATGAGCATAGCGGGCGCAAAGCTGGGCCTTTTGTTGATGTATCAGTGGGCAGTATTGATCCCGAAAATGCAGCGGTAGAGTTTTTTGGTAAGGAACTTGATGGCGTCGTGTACCCTGGTCTATTGGAGCGAGCGCATGGTGGTGTGTTGTTCTTGGCTGAAATAGCGGGCATGGATGCGCAAACGCAACTAAAGCTATTAAGCGCCTTAGAGTCTCGTTCATTTTTACGTGTGGGGGGGACGGCGCAGGTGCGAGTTGATGTGCGTGTTATTGTTGCGACGCGGACTTTATTAGAGGCCGAAGTGGTTGCTGGGCGTTTTCGACAAGATTTATATTATTTGCTCAATGAGGTGACGATGGAGGTGTTGCCATTGCGCGAGCATGGAGAGGATGTTCCTGCTCTATTGCATTTTTATATAGATTATTTTGTGCGCCATGAAAAATTAGCGTATAGAAAGTTTTTGATGGCGGGGCAGAATTTTTTACGTAACTATACTTGGCCTGGTAATGTGCGAGAATTAAAGAATTTGGTGCAGCGTTTAATGATTTTGGGGGCTGGAGAGGATATAGAGTTAACTGAGGTGAAAGCGGCTTTGGGGGCGGTTTTGGATGCGGCAAGTGTTGCGCCGCAAAGTGATGTGCCTGATTTTTTTCAGTTGTCATTAAAAGAGGCTAGGGAGCAGTTTGAAAAAGCCTACCTTGAATATCATTTTGAGAAAAATGAAGGGAACGTTGCTAAATTAGCGATTGCGGTAGGTGTTGAGCGTACGCATTTGTACCGAAAATTACATGCGCTAAATATAAAAGAATAGTTTTGATGGTTTACCGTGCCCTTAAATTTCAGGATAATGGCAGGATAAAGTAATTTTAGATGCTGTGATGGGATGAGTTTAATTTAATTAGAATTAAGTGGATCTTAGCCGGCCTTATAGTGAGCTCTAGTACTGATTATGTTTGATAATTTAACCGATCGTTTAGGTAAAACCTTAAAAAATCTTCGTGGCCAAGGTCGCCTGACTGAAGAAAATATTCAAGAGACGATGCGTGAAGTGCGCATGGCTTTACTTGAGGCTGATGTTGCGTTGCCTGTTGTTAGTGCCTTTATTGAGAAGGTAAAAGAGCGTGCTTTAGGTCAAGAAGTGCAGGCGAGTCTCTCGCCTGGGCAAGCGCTTATTAAAGTCGTTCAAGCTGAACTTGTCAGTGTTATGGGTGAGGCGAATGAGGAGCTTGACTTAAAAGCTAATCCTCCCGCGGTTATTCTTATGGCGGGTTTGCAGGGGGCGGGTAAAACCACGACGGTTGCTAAGTTAGGACGCTGGCTAAAAGAGAATAAAAAGAAATCAGTCGGTGTGGTTAGTGCGGATATTTATCGCCCAGCAGCGATCAAACAGTTAGAAACGCTAGCTAATGATTTGTCGCTCACATTTTTTGATACTGATGTAACTAAAACAGCGGCGGAAATTGCTACTTCAGCGATTGATGCGGCAAAGAAGCAATTCTTAGATGTTGTTATCGTCGATACTGCGGGTCGTTTGCATATTGATGAAGAAATGATGGCTGAGATTAAGGCTTTGCACGCGGCTATTAATCCGGTTGAGACCTTGTTTGTTGTAGATAGTATGACGGGACAGGACGCGGCGACAACTGCAAAAGCTTTTAATGATGCGTTGCCTCTAACGGGTGTGGTTCTTACTAAGACTGATGGTGATGCGCGTGGTGGGGCGGCCTTATCTATTCGTCATGTTACCGGTAAGCCGATTAAGTTTGTCGGGGTTGGTGAAAAAACCGATGCCTTAGAGCCATTCTATCCAGATCGACTTGCTTCAAGAATTTTGGGCATGGGGGATATGCTCAGCCTAATTGAAGATATTGAGCAAAAAGTTGATAAGGATAAGGCGGAAAAATTAGCTAAAAAATTACAGAAAGGCAAAGGATTTGATCTATCTGATTTTGTTGAGCAATTAGAGCAAATGGAAAGTATGGGTGGAGTAGGTGCAATGATGGACAAGTTGCCAGGTATTAATGACGTGTCGCAGGAAATGCGCGATAAAGTAAATGATAAAGAATTGGCACGACAAATTGCAGTCATTCGTTCTATGACTAATCAAGAAAAACGTTACCCTGACCTAATTAAAGGCAATCGTAAAAAGCGTATTGCGGCAGGTTGTGGGCAGGAGTTGCAGGATGTTAATCGCGTTTTGAAGCAATTTAAGATGATGCAGAAAATGATGAAGCGCTTTAAAAAAGGCAATATGGCCAATATGATGCGCGGAATTAAAGGCAATATGAAAGGTATGCGCATGTAATTTTTAGGTGATTGCCGATAAAACTTTTAGGGATAGAAATGTTTTTTATAGTTTTGGCTTCACATAATGATTAAAAAGCGTAAAATGAGTCGATTAAGTTTGGTTAAATGTAATTTTGAGGAATCTAGATGGTAGTTATTCGTCTTGCCAGAGGTGGGCAAAAAAATCGTCCTTTTTATCATGTTGTAGTGACTGATAGTAGAAATAGTCGTGATGGACGTTATATTGAGCGTTTAGGATATTTTAATCCTTTAGCAAGAGGCTCGGAAGAAAGATTGATATTAGATGAAGAGCGTATTGCTCATTGGCAATCTAATGGTGCACAGCCTTCTGAGCGTGTTGCTAAGCTGATTAAAGATGCGAAAAAAGCAGCAGTAGCTGCTTAAAAGGTTGGCTGAGGAATTTATTAGTGTTGGCTTAGTCTCCGGTATCTTTGGTGTCCGAGGCTGGATAAAAGTATTTTCGTATACAGAGCCTCGTGAAAATATACTGACTTACTCTCCTTGGACCTTAAGAAAGGGCAAGGATAGCAAGGTAGTTAAGGTTGTTGATGGTCGTCGACACGGAAAAACAGTCGTAGCATGCTTAGATGGTCTTAATGACAGGGATGGCGCAGCTGATCTGAATGGTTGGGAAATATTAATTCGTCCGGAACAATTGCCTAAGGCAAAAAAAGGCGAATATTATTGGAGCGACCTAATAGGATTGCAAGTTAGTACCGTTGATGGTGTCGAGCTTGGTATTGTTAAGCAGATGCTGGAAACTGGGGCTAATGATGTTGTCGTTGTGATGGGGGAAAGGGAGCGCTTGATTCCTTTTTTGCAAGAGCAAACGATAAAAAGTATAGATTTGCTGGCTGGCGTCATGGTTGTTGATTGGGATGCTGAGTTTTAATGCGTTTTGATGTAGTGACGATTTTTCCTGAAATGGTGCTTGATTGCGCTATGAATGGGGTTACTGGTCGCGCAATAAAGCAAGGTTTAGTTGATTTAGCTGTTTGGAATCCTCGGGACTATACATTAGATAGGCACAAAACAGTCGATGATCGCCCTTATGGCGGTGGTCCTGGTATGGTTATGAAATATAAGCCATTAAAGGATGCTGTTGATAATGCTAAGAAATCAGTTAGTAAAGAGCGAGTTAAAGTTGTTTATTTAAGTCCCCAGGGTAAGCCAATTACACAGCAACTGTTAAATGAAAATACTGCTTTAGAGCAGTTGATTTTGATTGCGGGGCGCTATGAAGGGATTGATGAGCGCTTTATACAAGAGGAATGTCATGAAGAGTGGTCGTTAGGTGATTTTGTTATTAGTGGCGGCGAGTTAGCTGCGCTAGTTGTCATTGATGCGATCTCAAGACTTCTGCCTGGAGTATTGGGTGATGAAGAGTCTGCTAAGCAGGATTCTCATATGGATGGTTTATTGGACTGTCCGCACTATACACGTCCTGAGTTGTTTGAGGATAAAGCTGTTCCGAGGGTTTTGCTCGGCGGTAATCATAAAGACATCGCAAAATGGCGATTGAAACAGTCATTGGGGCGGACTTGGCAGAAAAGACCCGATTTGTTGTTTGATAAAGAATTAACGGCGGAACAACAATCGTTGTTAAACGAATTTAAAATTGAATTGAAGTATAAATAGGTACAGTAATGAGTAATATTATTAGTCAATTGGAAGCAGAGCAGCTTAAAAAAGATATGCCAGTGTTTAACCCTGGCGATACAGTTGTTGTGCAAGTAAAAGTAAAAGAAGGTGAGCGCGAAAGATTGCAGGCATTTGAAGGTGTTGTTATTGCTAAGCGTAATCGTGGATTAAATTCAGCTTTTACAGTTAGAAAAATTTCTCATGGCGTAGGTGTTGAGCGTGTTTTTCAAACGCACAGCCCTTTAGTTGGAGATATTCAAGTTAAGCGTCGTGGTGCAGTGCGTAGAGCGAAGTTGTATTATTTACGTGACTTGTCAGGTCGTGCAGCACGTATTAAAGAGAAACTATCATAAGAACTTGTTCTTAGTAGTGAATCAAGAAAGGCGCTTATTAGGCGCCTTTTTTATGTCTATTTGATAGAGGGTAAGCTAATTCTTAGGCTTGCCATGTGCGTATTTAAAGGCTCTTAGAAATATCCACGCCTGTTTCCTCTAGTAAGGCACGGCGTAATTTTTCAGCTTCAGCGGCGCGCTCAATGATATTTGGGCTTAAGCAGACTTTGCCTTCAAACCGTTTGATGCCACCGGTAGTGCGCTCGCTAACTACATCGACAATAACTTTCCAATTAATTTTCTTTTTATCTGCAGCAAAAGCAAATACCAAGGCAAGGTCGCCAAGATTGTTAACTAAGCGTGGTACGCCGCCAGAATAATAAAAAAGAGCTGCGCAAGCGGAAGGTTGGAAAATAGATTCTGTGCTGCCTGCTACTTTTAAACGGAAATCAATATATTGTTCTGTTTCCTCATAGCTCAATGCATTCAAATGGTATTCTATTGATATTCTTTGAGAAAATTGTACCAGTTCGGGCTGGTTAAGCTTGTCTACTAATTCAGGCTGGCCAACGAGTACCAGTTGTAACATGATTTCTTGGCCGGTATTAATATTGGACAGTAAGCGTAACTCTTCCAGTGTCTGGATGTCCATGTTCTGCGCTTCATCTACTATCAGTACTACGCGTGTACCTGTTTTGCTTTTTTCGGTAATAAAATCTACAAAAGCACGATAACGCTCCGCTTTATTAGAGGCTGTGGATTCAATATTGAAGGCAGCTAAAACCCAAGTTAATAAATCACCAAATGCGCTGTGTGTATTAGTAATTAGGCCAACGGTGCACTGAGCTTGAATTTTTTCTAATAAGCTACGTACAAGTGTTGTTTTACCTGAGCCAATTTCGCCGGTTATAACTGTGAATCCTGCTTGGCTTACTAGGCCGTACTGTAATGTGGTTAGCGCTTTTTTGTGTTTCGCGCTTAAATACAGGAAGCTAGGGTCAGGAATTAGTGAAAATGGTTTTTTTGTAAGACCGTAAAACTTAGTATACATACATAAATTACTGGTTAGAGTTTATGGGCTTGTAATTGAGAAATTATTATACCGTATATCCTTGTCTATAGGGATTGATTATGCGCGTTAGAGTTGTATTGCAGTGTTTTTTTTTGGATATAAGTATGCGGGTGAAATGTGCTGTCTGCGTACTGTATTTTTTGATTTTAACATATGATCTATAGCTTATAATGCATGTATGTTCATAAATAAAAAGTCTGAAATAATAAATAGGTTGATATGGCAATAAGTGAATTTGTGGTCGGGCAGCGATGGATAAGTGCTCCTGAGCCTGAGTTAGGGTTAGGGATGGTACTTGCGGTAGATGCTAATCGGGTGACTATTTTGTTTCTAGCGAGTAGTGAGCGTAGGGTCTATGCGCAGTATAACTCACCTTTGACGCGTGTGCGCTTTTTGCCGGATGATAAAATTGAAACGGAAGACGGTGACCATTTAACAGTTAAATCTGTGACTGAGGAGTTGGGTCTTTTACGCTATCATGCGATAGCTGAGGACGGTAATATTGTATTGATTGATGAAATGGAATTAAGTAGTCATTCGCAATTTAACAAGCCTCAAGACAAATTGTTTATTGGCCAAGCTGAGTCGGGCCGTTGGTTTTCGTTGCGTTATCAAACTTGGAATTATTTACACCAGTTGCATAAAAGTGATGCGAAAGGATTGCTTGGCGCGCGAGCCTCATTAATTCCGCATCAACTTTATATTGCCCATGAAGTTGCACGACGAGACAAGGTGCGTGTAATGCTTGCTGATGAAGTGGGGCTAGGTAAAACCATTGAGGCAGGTTTGATTTTGCATCATCGTTTACAGATGGGTTTGTCGTCGCGCGTTATGGTTATGGTGCCCGAGAGCTTATTGCATCAGTGGTTGGTTGAGATGTTGCGGCGCTTTAATTTAAAGTTTAGTCTTTTTGATGAGTCTCGCTGCTTGGCCATAGATGAAGATAATCCTTTTTTGAGTGAGCAGTTAGTGCTCTGTAGTTTAGACTTTTTTGAGAGAAACCCTCATAGACAAGCGCAAGCTATTCAAGCTAACTGGGATGTAGTTGTTGTTGATGAAGCGCATCATTTGCAGTGGAGTGAAGGCGTGCCGAGTCATGCTTACTTATTTGTTGAGCAGTTGGCGCAGTTTGCCGATGGCCTGATGTTATTAACGGCTACGCCTGAGCAACTAGGCAAGCAAACGCATTTTGCTCAGTTGCGTTTACTGGATCCAGATCGCTTTCATAGTTTTGAACTGTTTTTAGAGGAAGAGCGGCAGTTTGAGCCGATTGCCCAGTTAGCTGAGAAAATAGTGTATGAACGTATTTTAAATGAAGCAGATAAAAGTAGTTTAGCTACCTATATCGACCAAAATTTATGCGCAAAATTTTTGCAAGATGCCAATGCTGGTGGTGTAACGCAGGATGTTATTGATCAATTAATTGACCGACATGGCACGGGGCGTATTTTATTTAGAAATTCTCGGCATGTAGTGCAGGGTTTTCCGGTACGCGAGTTTTATGCATATCCATTACAGTCTGAGAATGAAGAAGGTGATGCTGCTTATCTTGCTTGGCTGGTGGAAAAAATAAAACAATTGGCCGATGAGCAGGTTTTATTGATTTGCCAGCAGGCTGAAACTGCGCTGCGTTTGCAAAAAATCTTGCGTGAGAAGTATGCAATTAATGCCGCTGCTTTTCATGAGGGCATGAGTATTATTGAGCGAGATAGGGCTGCTGCTTACTTTGCTGATGAAGAGGCTCATGTGCGCATCTTGCTTTGCTCTGAAATAGGCAGTGAAGGGCGTAATTTTCAATTCGTACATCATTTGATTTTATTGGATTTACCTGAAAATCCTGATTTATTGCAGCAGAGAATTGGGCGTCTTGATCGCATTGGCCAAAAGCAGACGATTAAAATTCATGTGCCTTATATAGTTGGCAGTAAACAGCATAGTTTGTGTCGGTGGTATGCTGAGGGCTTGGGTTTATTTCAAGCAAATAGTAATGCGGCAAGTGAGGTCTATCGAGTACAAAAAGGTTTGGTTGGGCAGGTCTGTTCAAGTGTTGAGCAGCAAGGGCTGCAGGGGCTGGTTGATTCTAGTTATGCATTGATACACAAGGTTGAGGCAGAAATGCATCAGTCGCGTGATTTATTGTTGGAGTTTAATTCTTGTCGTAAAGATATTGCTGAGCAGCTAATCAATACTATTGAGAATTTATCCCAGCCTGATGCTTTATGGGCTTATATGGAGGATATTTTTGAATATTTTGGCGTCGATTCTGAATATCATTCCAAAGCTTGCGCTATTTTACAAGCAGGGCAGGCGCAAAGAGTTTCGCAATTTCCTTACGTTCCTGAAGATGGTGTAACTGTAACGGTGAGTCGAGATGTCGCGCTAGCAAGAGAGGATATGCAGTACTTGAGTTGGGAGCACCCGATGGTGGCCTCGGCTATGGATTTGGTAGTGTCGGATAATGTTGGTAGCGCGGCATTAAGTGTCATTAAACACCAGCAACTAAAGCCGGGGCAGTATTTGTTGGAGTGCCTGTTTTTAATTGAATGCAGTGCACCTTTAGCTTTGCAGTTGAATCGTTTTTTACCTGCGACCCCAATACGTGTTTTGGTTGATCAGGGCCAGAAAGATTTAACTGAGAAAATTACACATGAAGAGTTAGTCGAGCTTGTGCATAAGTTTGAGGTGGAACAAATTACGGCATTTATGGGCAGTGAGCATAAAAATATTAACGCTATGATTGCTTGCGCAGAGAGTAGCGCAGAGATTGCAATGCAGGCTGTTATTTCTCAGGCTAATACGTGTATGCTTAAAATATCTGCTGAAGAAATAAAGCGGTTGGAGGCCTTGTCACAGGTTAATCTGAGTATAAAACCAGAGGAAATAGAGGCATTGAAAGATTGTACTATTGCTTCTCATGGATATATTCGGGATGCTAAATTGCGCTTGGATGCAGTTCGATTTATCATAGTTAGTTAAGGTATGAATTTTGTGCTTCAGTGCTTGCACTGAGTGTGAACATAATTATAAGAATAATCACAGTATAGAGGATAGAAATGGGCTTATTGGATTCAGTTTTTGGTAAATCAAAAGTAAATGCAGCAAATAAAAAAGTTAAGGCCGCGCGAGAAGAAAATGACCCAGTAGCACTGGAAAAGGCACTAGCTGGCGCTATCACTATTTACCAGTCTATTGGCTCAGATAGTTCGGTGTTTAAGGATGCCTTGTATAGCTGGGGTATGGCTTTGTTGTATTCTGCTAGATTAAAGCAGGGGGCTGAAGCTATGTCGCTTTATGAAGAGGCTGGTAAGAAATTTTCTTTCTGTTTAGTCGCAAAACCAGACTACTTGGCTGCTGCTTTAGACTGGAGTGTCGCTTTAATGGAGTTGGCTGCCCTACAGAAGGGTGCTGCACAAACGGCAAGTTATGCATTGGCAAAAGAAAAGTTGGCGCTTGCTGATAGTATTCATGAGGGTGTTGCTTCTTATAATTTTGCTTGTTTGCATGCAGTCGAAGGCGATTTTGATGCCTGTAAGGCTGCATTAGAACTTGCTCGTGATTATAAAAATTTACCGGATGAGCAAGATATTTTAAATGATGCTGATATGCAAGTGGCAAAAACACAAAATTGGTTTGATGACTTTATTGCTTCGATTAATGCGCCAGTCAAAGCCGATGCTGAAACTGAGGAATTAAGTGCTGAAGATGCTAAGGCGAAAAAAACAGGCACAGTCTATACTAAAAACCAAGTAAAAACGGATGGTTATAAAGTTAAGTACGACGATAAATAAGTTTGTTTGGTTTAACTTTAGCCAGCCATAGTATTTTATTTGGTGGGAGAGGAAATAGAATACTTTAGTAAAATACTTGGTTTTTATTGATGTAATAATTTATACTCATCTTAGATATTAAGAACGCAGCTTAATGCGCTTCTTTTTACTGCTGTTAATACTGTTAGAAAGTTATAATTAGGAGAAAAATAAATGGCTTATGAACTACCTGCTTTACCTTATGCAAAAGATGCTTTAGCGCCACATATTTCTGAAGAAACATTAGAATTCCATTATGGTAAGCATCATCAGACTTATGTAACTAACTTAAATAATTTAGTTCCAGGCACTGAATTTGAAGGTGCTTCATTAGAAGCTCTTGTTATGCGCTCTTCTGGTGGTATTTTTAATAATGCTGCACAAGTTTGGAATCATACTTTTTACTGGAATAGCTTGTCACCCAATGGTGGCGGTGAACCAACTGGCCCATTAGCTGATGCAATTAATGCTGCTTTCGGATCATTTGCTGAATTCAAGGAAGCATTTACTAAATGTGCAGTAACAACTTTTGGTTCAGGTTGGGCGTGGTTAGTAAAAAATTCTGATGGTAGTCTTGAGCTAGTGAGTACTAGCAATGCTGCATGTCCTTTAACTGAAGGTCAAACACCTTTGTTGACTTGTGATGTGTGGGAGCACGCTTATTATATTGATTACCGTAATGCTCGCCCTGGCTATTTGGCAGCTTATTGGGAATTGGTTAATTGGGAATTTGCAGGGCAAAACTTTGCTGGATAAAGCTTGAACGTTTTATAATGTGAAGCATAAAAAAGCCTGAGTTTATTTATTTAAACTCAGGCTTTTTTTATACAGCGAGATTTTATTTTACAACACGAAGGTGTGATCGTGGTGGTTTGTTTTCTGGTGGTGGTTCGCTGTCGTCCTCATCTTCTTGGTCAAAGACCATGCCTTTCCCATTTTCTTTTGCATAAATAGCCAGTACTGCAGGTACGGGCGCGATAATATGCATAGATTGTCCATTAAATCGGGTGTTGAATTCAACGGTGGTATTGCCTAAAGATAGGCTTTGAATTGCTTCTGGGCGCATGTTTAGGACAATTTTACCGTCATCAATATAATCTTCAGGCAATACCGCATGTGGATGCGAGGCATCAACGAGTAGGTGAGGCGTTAAATTATTATCAATAATCCACTCATAAATGGATCTAAGTAGGTAAGGTTTTAATGAGGTCATTTTTTGCTGGGTAGTTTAGCCATCTCATGTTCTTCTTCGCTTAGGCTTTCAGCGAAAGCTTCGCGGCTAAATAGTTTCTGAGCGTATGTGTTGATTATTTGCGCATTCTCAGGTAATTCAATGCCAATGCTAGGTAAACGCCATAATAACGGGGCTAAAGAGCAGTCGATTAAAGAAAAGTCTTCACTCATGAAAAATTCGTGTGCTGCAAATAAAGGCACAGCGGCAACTAAGCTTTCACGTAGCATTTTCTTCGCACGAGCCGATTTTTTCTCGCCCGAATTGAGTACTTCATCTAATAGATGATACCAGTCTTGGTCTATGCGTTTGATAATCATCCGTGCATTAGCGCGCGACACAGGGTCCATTTGATGCAGAGGAGGGTGCGGGAATCTCTCGTCTAAGTATTCCATGATGATGCGAGCATCATATAAAACCAAATCACGCTCAATTAAGGTAGGCGATGTGCCATTTGGATTAAGCTCCAATAAGCTTTCTGGTGGATCGGTAGGGTCAAAATATTCAATTTCAGCTGTTACACCTTTTTCGTGTAAAGCAAGTCTTGCGCAATGGCTCATGGCACAAGTAGGCGAAGAAAATAGTGTCATGACTGAACGACGAGTATTAACAGTTACCACGAATCGTAACTCCAAAGTAGTTAAAGATTAGGAAAAATAACTTCATTGTACCATATATAAACCTAACTACGTGCTTGCTTGTGTGGTTCAAATATGTAAATTGGACTGGAGGAATTAAGTAAATCACAGTACACTCGTACTTTCTCGTTAAGTCGACTAATAAAGGGGAATAATAATGATAAAGAAATCTTTAAAATTAGTATGTTTAATCGTTAGTGTTGGTTTTACTGGGGCTGCTTTTGCCTACGGAACATCAGAAACTAATAACGGTTGCAAAAAACCTAAATTTAAAACTTTTACGCCTGTGCATAAGTCCGAGGTAGATCCCGAATCAGAAATTTCGTTTACTGTCTCTGGTTATGCGGATCCAGTGTCAATTCATGTCACCGCTAAAAATGTGCCGCTAAAAGTAAGTGTTGAAAATAATGTTAGCTTTTATGAGGTGAGAGCAAAACTTCCTGCTTCCTTAACGGGTAAGTATGCACGTATCCACCTACAAGCTGATGGTATGTTGGGTTGTACCGGAAAAGATGGCTGGCTGCTGAAAATTAGAGATAAGCCAGAAGGGGCAGAGTAAGCCTGGTTTTTTAACTACAAGGTTTTTGGGGTAAATGGAAATCCTCCATTACTTTGTGGTTAATTTTCTCGCTGTGGGTTAATAGCGAATTTTATCTTCTTGTTCTTGCCAAGCGATAAAGGGCTGCAGTGCAGTATTTATCTCAATATGCTGCATATTGATCGACCGTTTTTCAGGTATTACAGCGATTTCATCATAAATAAAACTATCATCAAAGCCTGCTTGTGCGGCATCAAGGCGATTACAGGCAAAATAGACCTGCCCTAGGCGCGCCCAATAAATAGCACCTAAGCACATAGGGCAAGGCTCGCAACTACTGTAAAGCGTGCAATCAGTGAGCTGGAAATTGTTTAAATGCTTGCAGGCTGTCCGAATGGCAGTGATTTCTGCATGAGCTGTCGGGTCATTGCTGCAAGTTACGATATTTGAGCAAGCGGCAATCACTTTGTTGTTTTGGCAAATAACTGCACCAAAAGGCCCGCCATTTCCTGTGCATACATTTTCTAAAGCTAAGTCGATTGCTTGTTGCAAGAATTGTGCGTGCATTTATAAATTCAGTGGATTGTTGGGGTCTATGCCATCCATAAAGGGGATGCGACGATCTTGGTTGGTAATCTGATACACTTTTCCTAACCAATTATTAAATACAGCTTTCGCGGTATCACGCCAAGTATTATCTAAAAATGGCTCAACCTCATGCTCTGGAAAATCATTAGTAGGACTGTGATTTTTTAGCGCTTCTTGTACATGCTCAGCATAGCGAGTAAAAATCGCTTGTGCCTCGTGGCTAAAATAATGCTCTGGAAAAGGCGGGTACAGGTCAATTTCTTTATTAATATAGCGTAGTACTTCACGCTTATATTCTTTTAGTAAGCTGATGTTGTCGTATTCGGGGTGGCCTTGAAAAAAGACAATCCGAAAGCCATCAGGGCTAACTGCTAGATGCAAGCCCGCTTCAGGGCTAGAAACTAGTGTTTGTACGCCATGCTGCTCTAGGTCTTCTTGAAATACAGCATTAAAGCGCGAATGAGGCACATCAAAGCGTGTGTTAATTTCGGCGATCAGCGGGTGCTTGCGGTCAATGACTTTATGCGCATAAACGCCCCAGCATTTGTTCGGCAAACGTGTGCGCTCTATATCATAGCAAAACTGAATAAGTGCGTGTGTGGCTAAGCATGAACAGAGAATTGAGGTGACATTTTCTTGTGCCCATTCAAATACTTCAGTTAATGGTTGCCAAAAATCTTCGTCTTGTAAGTGGGCGTGAGTGACATTAGCGCCACTGATAATTAAGGCATCTAGACCATCGAGCTTAAGCTGCTCAAAGGTTTCATAATATTGATCGATATGCGCTTGCGCTGCTACACTTCTAGGTAAACCCTCAATTGTGAAGGGGTGTACATGAAATTGCGCAATTTGATTACACGCGCCAATTAATCTAAAAAACTGCCGCTCGGTAGCCTCTAGCGCGGCATCGGGCATAATATTCAGAAAGCCAATATGCAATTCACGAATATGTTGATGCGTGGCGCGGTCATGGTTAAGGATATCTTCACCTTCTTCCTGTAAGCGTAGGAATGTGGGTAATTGAGTGTGGGCAACTAAAGGCATCGTGTTTAAGTGGTTTGCTGTTCTATTGCAGCGGCAATCAGCTGAATAAATTCTTCTTCGTTACTGACTTGAGCAACATCATTGGCATCAAGTGTATAGCCATACTGATCTGCTATGGATTGGTAACGAGGTAAGCGTGAACGAAATAGCTCAGGAAAAACCCAAGTAACAAACTCATCCGGTGGAATGCTATTTGTGTCAGGGTAATTATTTTCTTGCATAAACTCGGTAAGTTTTTCATCTAGAAAAGCTTCTCGATAATACAGTGGTTTTGGTGAAGACTTAGCACGATTAATGATAGTTTGTTCTTGTTCGGGCGAGGTTCTTATATAAATAATCAGCGTTTTCTCGGCTAGATGATCTAGTACGGCTTGATCATCTAATTCGCAAACGCTGCCACCCGCATCATTAATAAAGTTTTTATAGCCGTAAATACCTTCAGCCTTATGAATAAAATCACCGACATCGAGCATGGCGGCAACTTCAGCATGATAATGTAGGGTTTGCCTGCGTTTGAATTCAGCTAATGATAGGCCGCCTAAGTTGGGGGTGCCTAGCTTGCTTAAAAAGCTGGAAACGGGCGCTAAATTTTCTACTGTGACGTTATTACAAATATAAATTGAATCAGACAGTAAAAGGTCTTTTAAAAAAGGCACTTCCATTGCTTGCTGCTTAATATTGTCCAGTATCGGCTCACCTAAATATTTGGTGCCTATACGGTAATCACCTGAATAATGAAACCATTTTTCTTGGGGTAACTTGCTAGAGAGTGTCGTTTTTCCAGCGCCAGACATACCTAGTAAGGTAAGGCTTTTAGAATCCCAGTTTAGGAATTCTTGAGAACTCATTTTCATGCAGGGTATTTCCTAATCCTGATAATCTTTTAAAGGCATGTCGTCCATATCGGTACGGCGGGTATCTGAGTTAGAGTAACCTAAATCGTCAGATTCAAGATCATCAAAGGGGGCGCTCCAATCTTCTGGGTCTTCAATGAAGTCAAAGGTTGAGTTATACCAGCTGTCATTATCATATTCGCCAATATCTCCATTATTATATTGCACATCAATGGTATCATCACTCTCCTCAATGGCGACGACTTTGAAGGTGAGATTATTTTCTACGTCTTTGTACCATTGATCGATGACGGGATCTGTTACGGTAGTCATGATTAACTCCTTGTTGTGTATATTTAGTGAATCCTCTTGCTTTATGCAAGAAAAATACAGCGGATGGTTTTTATAGTACCCATCCGCTTAGGCATTGATTCGCCTTGTTAAAGGGATATTATGCTTATGGTGCGTAGATTGCAAGACTGAACCCTACAAGTTTTTTGGTCGCTATCTAAAGCCTTGTAATAGTAGATAATCTTTATAGGTAGGCTAATCCAGGTGGACATAACCACGGTGGCGAATTTAACAAGCGCGTATGCTTGAATATAAAAAAGAGAGGTAGTGATGGAGTTATCTGTATGGGAAAATGTTTTTCTGGGGGCTATGGCGCTAGGTTTGATTTTTTGGATGCGACCGAGCATTAAATCTTCGCTGCAACAAAGTAAAGATGTTCCTTCCGATTGGTTAGGTGCGTTAATCCCTATTGCAGGGGTGGTGTTATTTGTTATTTTTTTAATTACGATGGTTTGATATGACTGATTTTACAGATGAAGAGTTTGACGAGTTTCAAAGACATGCAGAGTATGAGGAAGATGAGGAGCAAACTTGGGCGATTAGACCTAATAAGACGCAGCTAAAGCGTGATATAGCCGTTATACATGATATGTGTGAGGAAATCACTCAGTTGGCACCAGCGCAGATAGAAAAATTAAATCTTCCTGATGAGATAGTAAGTGCTATTACTAGCGCGGCTAAAATGCCTTTTAAAGCGGCGCGTAAACGGCAATTAAAGTTTATTACTGGGCAAATGCGTAAAGTTGATATTGAGCCTATTGAGGAAGCCCTCAATAAGATTAAAGCAAAAAGCGCGCATGCTACTCGCGAATTGCACCAGTTAGAGCATTGGCGAGAGCGTTTATTATCTGATGATAAACAGGCGTTAACCGAGTTATTAGATAAATACCCAGGTGCTGATGCACAGCAATTACGACAATTAATTCGTAATGCGAAAAAAGAAATTAGTCTTGAGAAGCCAGTTAAATCATCACGATTATTGTTTAAATATTTAAAAGATCTATTTGAAGGCGCACAAAACACTGAAGATGAACAAGACTTTGGTGATGATTCAAGCTTTGAAGAAGGCTAAAGTAAGGCGTGAATATATTTTGTTGGGATTATAAGTGATTTAAGGAATTGTAAGTGATGGTAGTTAAGAAATTTGTTCGTATATTTTTATACTTAGGGTTAATGTTTTGTTCGTTACAAGTATTAGCGGAAGGGGATAAATCGTATGCTGCTATTACTGATGTTCTAGTGGCTGTTAATGAATTAAATAAGCAGGTTTCTTTGCATGAAGATGAAACTAAATTAGCGCAACTTATTACAAAAAAAGATGCCTTATTTGAACAGTTAATGATGGTGATACGTGGTTCTTCTATTGATTATGACGTTGACTCTATTAATAGGTCAGAAATGCAAATGCTCAAGTCTAAAATAAGGATAAATCGAGCAAGAGGGAATAATGTTGCTGTGCAGCGAGATCAGTACAGTGTTGACTTTTATTTGGCTAAGCGGCACATAGGACATTTTGTTGTTTTTTTAGTTGAATCGGGGCGTAATTTTCAATCTCAAGAAAAAATCATGGATGAAGCTGCATCTCGGATTAAACAGATAAAGGAAATTATAAAAAATACTTCTGAACCTTTGCAAGGGGACACAGAAATTTACCAAAATGTAGCTAAAAATTATCAGCGCTTAACGCATATTTATGTAGTGTATTTAGACCTTTTGAGTTATGTAGAAAATAACCCAGAAAAATTTTCCACAACTAGTTTTTTGAGTAAAATTTCATTGATTTCTGCGATCTCGTATATCAATAATCTCGAAGCATTTGAACATGTAAACCCTATGATCGCACCTTTGCATATTGATATGGGGGGGGTTATAATTTCTTTGTGCATATTCCTGTTGACTATGGTTACTTACCCTGTTGTTTACCGGGTAAGTAGTCGTTTGGTAGAACGCTTTATTTTAGATGATGGCAAAGTAGACAATATGGAGATTGTTTTTTTAAGCTTGCATAAGCCTCTATTATATTTTTTGTTCCTTTTTGGTATTGATCTATCAATGAATGCGTTGCTTTATAAAACTGAATATAAAGCGATTGTTGATCATTTTATTTATATTTTTTATCAAGGCCTTTGTGTTTATTTATTGTTTAATTTAATTGATAGTGTGGTTGCTGTCCAATTTGATCGGGCGGATAAAAGAAATAAGGAGTTAAGTCGAGAGTTGGTTTTGTTGATGACTAAGAGCTTGAAAGGTATTGTTGTTTTACTTTCTTTAACGTTCATATTAAGTCATTTTGGTATTAATATTACCGCCATTCTTTCTACTTTAGGGATTGGTGGTTTGGCCTTTGCAATGGCTGCAAAAGATAGTTTGTCTAATTTCTTTGGTGGCTTAAATATTATGGTCGACCATATTTTTAAGATGGGTGATTGGATAAAAATAGGAGATGTTGAAGGAACTGTAGTTGAGATAGGGCTGCGTAGTACTACAGTAAGAACCTTTGATAACGCCTTGATTACCATGCCAAATGCCATGGTCTCGACAGCGAGCGTTTTAAACTGGAATCGTCGCTCAGTTGGGCGGCGGATTAAAATGCATGTTGGCGTAACTTATGAGAGTAATATAAATGATATTCGTCAAGCAGTAGTGGATATCAAACAAATGCTGGAGAATCATCCTGGTATTGCAAGCCCCAAAGAAACGCATACTTCAAGTAGAGCTCATCATAAATATTTAAAACAGGAAGATTTACATGGTATTAAAGCGACACAACTCGTCTTTTTAGATCGCTACGGCGACTTTTCGATAGATATATTAATTTATTGTTTTTCAAAGACAGTAGACTGGGCAAAGTGGCTGGAAGTCAAAGAAGATGTGTTATTTCAAATAGCGGATATTTTGCAAAAAAATAATTTATCTTTTGCTTATCCAACGAATGTTCAGATCAACCGAAATGAGGTGTCTGAGGATGTTAATTTTGGTGGGGTCTTGAGCGAGTAAAGCAGGTTGGTTGTTTACTTGGCGCGGAGCAGCTATGTTTTGATGAACCTGTTTACTGATGCTAGTTGAATTGATAAAATTATTGCAAAGGAAGGTATGTAATGAAAAGTGTTCAGAAAGAAACTTAATTGCAATTATTTTGAACCTGAAATATATAAAATACATTCGACGGCTTGATTTATATTGTTAAATTGGGTTGGTTAAAACAATAAATCATACTTAATTAAGGGATGGGATATGCTGAAAAAATCAATTGTAACGTCTGCTTTAACAGCGCTATTATTAACTTCGGGTGCTGCAATGGCGGCAATGGATCATGGCGGTGGCCCCGGTAGAAAAGGGGGGGATAAAGGTGGTGCTTGTAGAAAACTAACAATTTCACATATAGAGCCGGCTGATAGGTCGAAGCTTAAGCCAGAAGGAGAGTTTACTTTTTGGGTGTCGGGTGTTAGTGATTTGGGTTGGGTGGAAGCGACGGCAAAAAAAATACCCGTAGAGTTATCTTATAAGTTAGTCACAGATTATTATTTGTTCACAGGAAAATTACCTGCTGATTTGAAAGGTTCGGCAGCACGAGTTAATGTTATGATTAATTCAAAAAAATGCCCAACTAAAAAAGGCGTACTGTATTTTATTGATAGAGACAATATACATATATAGGTACGGATACAAATGATTTAAAGTTTAGAACGTGCTTCTGTTACATTAATAATAGTCATATTTTCACCTCGACGACAAAAATATGTTATGTCGTATGCAGTGTCAATATGTATTTGTGAGACATAGTAATTGCATCAATATTTATAGGTCTTTATTATTTGCATGTATTTGAGTGATAATTGCGTTTAATTTTATGGTGCGGTTTTATAAGCTTGTTCTTTATATTCCATTAATAAATAAGCGCTATAAAATTTATAGATATTCGCGACATATCGAACTGTTTCTATACCAATTATTTTCCCAGCAGCAATTTCTACATTTTGAAACCAGACATTTTTATCTAAGCCCATTTCGTCTGCTAATTTTCTCATTTTTCTAACATTAGCAGGCCCTGCATTATAAGCAGCCCATGAAAAGAAAACTTGGTCTTCTGGGCTAATATCTGGGCTAGTATAATAGCGCTCTCTTATAAAGTTCATATATTTAACACCCGCGTGAATATTGTTTTCCAATTGATCAATATTGGCAATATTAACGTTTTTATCTTGTGCGGTTGATGGCAGTACCTGCATTACACCCACTGCTCCACGGTGACTATGGAGACCTTGTTTCAAGCCTGATTCTTGGTAAGCTTGCGCCATTAATTTTAGATGATTAAAATCATACTGATCTCCATATTTTTTAAATATATTAATTAGTTGTCTGTAACCTTCTCGTTCTTTAATATCGGTTAAGTTTGTTAGTTTTTGGTCTCGGCCTAAAAATTGGTGGAATAAGACATTACCTAAATAAGTGCCTTTTTTAATCGTTTTTGAGAATGCGGATAAATCAGCATGTAATAGTGGGTTATTTTTTCTAACAGCCCAAGCTATATTCCCTGATTTGTTAACAATAAGGTCATCTCTAATTTCAATATTAGGTAACACTTTTGCCCATAATCTGGCTCTAAAGTCATCAGTAACTGTTATATCTATCGCAGCTGCATTTAGCATTTCTAGAATATCTTCGCTGGTCAAATAGTCTTCTGCTTCAATAATATTGATAGGGCTAAGATTTTTCTTAGAGAAGGTTTCGTTTAGATTTTTCAAATGTTCAATATAACTACTTCCTTTGAGCACATAGATTGATTGTCCGGCTAAATCATTGAGACTAGAAAGTTTGAGGCTACTCTTTTTATTAATTACAATAAGTTCATCAATATTCATCGCTTCGCTAGAAGCAAAGTTAACAATTTCTTTTCGCTTAGGAGTTATGGTGAGAAAGCTGGCAGCAATGTCTCCTTTGCCAGCGAGAAGTGCAGGTAGCAGTTCATCAAAGTTAACAGGAATATAGACAATGCGGGTTTTAAGCGCTTCTTTTTTTACACCTTTATTGAGCCATTTCTCATAATTATTCAATATTCTGACTATCAGGCCATCAACTTTTCCTTCACGAATATAAAAATCAGTTCTGCTGGGAACCACTAAGGCGCGAATAATTTTTTGGTTTTCAAGTTGGTCGAGGTCATAATTATGGCGTGCATCTAAATAGCTTAGACCTGATAGGCTTTCATTATGAATAGGTGGGGGGGCTGGCTCAGTTTTTGTTGTATTAGGTTTAGCTTTATTTTCTACTTTTGGTTTAGCAGCAGTCTCAACAGCTGGCGTAGATGAAGCTGTTGCATATTCGCACCCATCATGAACACCCATTCGCAAGCATCGTGAACACGGATTCTTATCGAACGTGAACACCTAACCGCAGCTGATCGTGAACACTTTTTGTGTGGCTTGCGAATGGGTGTTCACG
>Ga0209290_1000194_pt1 | contig 55458 bp, 48 predicted proteins | sample EN1Hudsemesocosm_2_FD_184632 | JGI IMG/M metagenome (GOLD analysis project Ga0209290, IMG submission 184632) | Methane-oxidizing microbial communities from mesocosms in the Hudson Canyon - EN10B Hudson Canyon (SPAdes) (version 2) | ecosystem: Environmental > Aquatic > Marine > Cold seeps... | reverse complement strand
CGTGAACACCCATTCGCAAGCCACACAAAAAGTGTTCACGATCAGCTGCGGTTAGGTGTTCACGTTCGATAAGAATCCGTGTTCACGATGCTTGCGAATGGGTGTTCATGATGGGTGCGAATATGCAGCGAGCAAGAACATCGCTAAGCACTATGGAATACTGAGCATAAAAAGATTCGAAATTAATCTATTTTTAAGGACTTAACAGTGAATGAAAAGAGATTTGCATTTATTAATGATGCTGCTGAAAGAGAATATAAAGACCTTCCAAAAAGTATACAGGTTGAATTTGGAACAAGCTTAAGAGCAATTCAGGAAAACAAAAAGCCTTTTTTAAATATTAGATCATTAAGTAGCATAGGTGCTGGTATCATTGAGTTGAAGATAAATGGACACCCAGCGTTTAGGTGCATCTATATTGCAAAATTTTTAAATACAGTAGTCGTACTTCATTCTTTTGAAAAAACAACGAATGGAGTCGATAAGCAAGCAATGGTAACAGCAAAAATCAGGTATAAAGAGCTTAAGAGTGAGTTAAAAATCTAAAGGGCTTTGCTTTTAATGCGTCTAATCTCAATATTTGCACTATTTATATCGCAAAAAGTAAAGCGAGCCTTAAAGCCTAGGGCATCAAAGATCGTCACTAAAAAATCCAGAGTGAACTTTTCTATTTTACCGTTCATTATATCTGAAATGCGTGGCTGACTTATACAGAGCTCATTCGCCGCTTGCTGTTGCGTCCAACCTTGACCCTGAATAATATCTCTAATCATTATAATCATGTCAGCACGCAAAACCATATTGCTAGCGACGTCAACTGCTTCTGTGGCATGAAATGGGCTTTCATAAAATTTTAATGCCATGTCAAATCTCCTTGTTTAATTTAATCCAGTTTATATAAAATATTATATAAAAACAATCCCCCAAGACACTTATGATTGATACAATTTATATAGAAGAAAATATCCTACAACACCCTCGTGTATTGGATATTTGCGCGCGTTTCCCGAAAGCGCGACAAGTCACTTGCAGTCGCTATGGCGAAGTCTTTAATCCGAAAGCGCAAAATTTTCGCCTGCAAAAACAGCAGCCGGCTTTAATTCTTGCAGAAAAATATCAGGGTTTTATGCTCAAAGCTCCGCCGCATTACGGTATCGGTGCTAAGCAGAATTATTACTTCTCGCACATGCTGAATTGCTTGTACGATTGCCGTTATTGCTTTTTACAAGGCATGTATCAATCGGCTAATTATGTGCTGTTTGTTAATTATGAAGACTATTTCGCCGATATTCAGCGCTTATGCGCTGAAACACCTGATGAACCGGTACACTTTTTCTCTGGCTACGATTGCGACAGTTTAGCCTTGGAGCCGGTCACAGATTTTGCTAAAGAATTTTTACCTGTTATCCGTGCCATTCCTAATGCGTGGATGGAATTACGCACGAAAAGCACGCAAGTACGCCATTTATTAGATATTGAGGCTTTTGAGCGCTGTATTGTCGCTTTTAGCTTTACTCCTGATGAAATCGCTTCAGCATTGGAACATAAAGCGCCTAATATCTTAAAACGGCTGGATGCGCTGAATAAATTACAGGAAAAAGGCTGGCCGATAGGTTTACGTTTTGATCCGATTATTTACGAAGATGATTATCAGCAGCACTATCAAAGCTTATTCAAAACGGTATTTGCTAAAATTAATCCCGCATTGCTACATTCCGTTAGTTTGGGCGTTTTTCGTTTACCAGATAAGTATTTCAAAAAAGTACAAAAACTGTACCCTGAAGAGAAGTTATTTGCTAGTCCACTAGAATCTCGTGACGGCATGATGTCTTATAAAGCGAAACTAGAAGAAGAAATGATGCAATTTTGTACCCAAGAATTGCTCAACTATATTCCTGAAGATAAATTTTTCCCATGCAGTTTGTAAAACGTACGGTTTTAATTACCGGCGCAAGTTCAGGCATAGGTCGTGCCTGTGCTCGCACTTTATTAGATCAAGGTCATGAGGTGATTGGCGTTTCTAGGGATTGCCAGAAATTCACGCAAACTCACCCGCTCTTTAATTCAGTACAAATAGATTTCAACGATTTAGTGGCTTTGCCCGATAAAATCAAACAACTGAGCAAACAATATCCCACCATTGATGGCATTGTTTTCAGTGCTGGCAAAGGTCAGTTCTCCAGTTTAGAAGAGTTTTCTTTTAGCCAAATACAAGAAATAATGAATCTGAATTTTGTTAGCCAAAGTTTTCTAGCTAAAGGGTTTTTGCCGGCCCTAAAACGCAAACCTTTAGCAGACCTTATCTTTATAGGCTCAGAAGCCGCATTATCTGGCAGCCGCAAAGGTTCGATTTATTGCGCCAGTAAGTTTGCCCTGCGTGGTTTTAGTCAGGCGCTAAGAGATGAATGCGCAAAAAGCAGCGTGCGTGTTTCCTTGATTAACCCCGGTATGGTGAAAACCAAATTCTTTAATGCATTAACTTTTGAACCTGGCGAACAAACAAGCCAACATTTACTCGCAAGCGACGTAGCGGACGCCGTTAGCTATATTATTAATGCTCGCCAAGGTATTATTATTGATGAAATAAACTTAAATCCGGCAAATAAAGTGATAAATTTCAAGAAGTAAGTCACTCTTTTAAGAGTAACCCCTTAATCCTCTAGCCTAAGGCTGCGACAATATGCCACATTTTCAATTGCAATGAACTTAGATATGATATATGCAACTCTTAAATGCACTCCAAACTGATTAGAGTTTACCCTCCTCCTTGAATGCGACTTAACTTAGTTAAGACGCATTTTTTTTGTCTAGTCGTTTTTCACCCCATCTACTTAGTGCAAGTTTCATTGCCCAATGAATCCTTATAACAGCCAATAGAACCACCGGCACCGTCTCTATAGTTTTTATTGCCAAAAGAATCTGTTCTTCCCTTAATAATTTCTCCGTTACTTTTTTTCCACCCTTCATTACCAAAGGAATCTTTTTTTCCTCGTATCTGCCCCGAACTATCTTTATAAGTCATATTGCCAAAAGAATCTCTAATTCCATTGACCATATTCCCTTTATCGTCGGTCCATTGCTCATTACCTGAAGCGTCCGTTCGCCCAAACCATGTATTCCCCTGAGCATCTCGGCATGTTTTATTAGCAAACGAATCTGTTTGGCAACTCATTTGCGCACTAGCACTGTTGATTGATATTAATAATATTAAGGTAGTAAATTCTGGTAAACGCAGCATTCTTTTGTCTCCTTTTTAAATAACAAAGTGTATGTATTGAATTTCAGTTTAGAGTAGCGCTCTACTTTATAATATCGCACTCATAACGAAAAACTTTTACTGAATCTGACCAATAGTCAGGGGAAAATCCCGCCTTTTGCTTGAGGTGACGTAAAAAATCACTAGGCTCTGACAAAGACTCCCATACTGAAGGCAAAAAAGTACCTCTCTGATTGCCCTCTTGAAGTATTAAGCCATCAATATTCGGACGTATTTGGCGCAATAAATCTTCCTCAGAATAAAAACTTATAGGCTCAGGCTTAGTGAGTATAGAAAGGTGAATTTCCAGTTGCGTATATTCCATCTCTGTTACCGAAGGAAAACGAGGATCTCGAAAAGCCGCGGCAAAGGCATTGTCAGCAATATCGACAATCAAAGGTCGCACTGCTTCTAACATACCAATGCAGCCGCGTAGTTGATGATCTATTTCTAAAGTGACAAAGCTTGCACGAATTTCCTGTAATTCAAGGTCATAATCTTTGCTGTTTACCGGCAAGGCTTGCTCATGCTGTAAACCATAAGCAATAGAATCTTTCGCTGTTTGTAATAATTGCTGCTGTTGCGTTTTAGTCAATGACATAAGCACCATACCCAACTACACGACTTTTATCACCGGCAGTATCACCTGAATTCCTAAGATCAATCGTTTTAATTTGTAATGATTTCTTTTTTGCTAGAGCGAGCAAGCCACTAACCGGCACTCGACCGCAGGCACTGTCAAAACCTAAATGTTGATAATCAAGGTTTTCGATTTTCTCGCTGGTCACCTGATCTAAGCGTTGCGCTGTCGCATAATCATGAAAATGACTAAGATCTGAGCTAATAACAATTAAGGTATTTGGTTGCCCATAAAACAATTCCAACACTTGCTCTATCTGTTCAGCAGCGCAATCACCTGCCACTATTGGAATTAAGCTAAAGTCATCTAAGATCATTTGTAAAAACGGCAATTGAACTTCTAAGCTGTGCTCTAAGGCATGTGCTTGGTCAAGGTATTGAACAAAAGGAAATTGCAATAAAGAGGCAATAGAGCCTTTATCTAGCGGTATATCACCTAGCGGCGTATTAAAAGCATCCGAACTTGATAAAGCAAGGCCAGTAAAACCAACATGATGTGATGGGCCTAATAAAACAACTCGTTTAATAGTCGCGTGCTGTGCAGCTAGACGCGCATAAGCCTGAGCTGCACATGCACCGGAATAAATATAGCCAGCATGCGGCACAATAATCGCTTTAGGTACTTTAGCTGACGCTGCAACTTGCTCAAGATACCCAGCAAGCATTGCACTTAATACATTTGGATTGTCAGGATAAAATGAACCTGCAACAGCGGGCTGACGTATAGTTTTCATGATTTTACTCCCCCGTTATGAATCTCTTTTTATTACCCTACCCTATATAAGCCAGTTAATGTTAAATTACAAGAAGCTAGTCTATATTCTAGTCAATTAACGCTACATTGCGACATGACAGGTTTACTCTGAAATATACCTACATCAGTAAGCTGAAAGCCTGCACTGCCTAGAATATATTGCTACGTAATCTAAAGTACGGAGATTTGCTATGCATACTAAAATCAACTCGGACACTGTTGTTGCTACCCACTATTGGCATGACCTAGGTGATGGGCGTATACAGTGTGATCTCTGCCCTCGGTTTTGCAAATTACATGCCGACCAGCGTGGCTTATGTTTTGTTCGACAAAATCAAGATCAGCAAATCGTTTTAACCAGTTATGGCCGCTCTAGTGGCTTTGCCATCGACCCCATAGAAAAAAAACCGTTAAATCATTTTTACCCCGGCTCCTCAGTTTTCTCTTTTGGCACGGCCGGTTGTAATTTAGCCTGTAAATTTTGCCAAAACTGGGATATTAGTAAATCGCGGCAAATGGACTCCATTATGAGTATTGCTGGGCCGGAAATGATTGCCCAAAAAGCCGCTGAACAGGGTTGCTTGAGTGTTGCTTACACCTATAATGATCCTGTTATTTTCCATGAATATGCCATAGACACTGCTATTGCTTGTAGTGAATTAGGCATCAAGTCGGTTGCTGTTTCTGCCGGTTATGTTTGCCCTGAGCCTAGAGCCGAATTTTATCAATATATGGATGCGGTCAATATTGATTTAAAAGCCTTTACCGAGCGTTTCTATCAAAAAATCACAGGCTCTCATTTAGCCGCAGTATTGGATACTTTACGCTATTTACAGCATGAAACATCAGTATGGCTGGAATTAACCACACTACTTATTCCTGGCGAAAATGACTCTCAGGCTGAATTAGAAGAGATGACACAGTGGGTCGTGGAAAACTTAGGCCCTGATGTCCCCATGCACTTTACTGCCTTTCATCCCGACTGGAAAATGCGGGATATACCGGCAACACCAGTCGCATCACTATTATTAGCACGCGATATTGCTTTAAAAAATGGCGTTCACTATGCTTATGTCGGTAATGTGCATCATAAACCCGCAGAAAGTACCTATTGCCATCACTGCGGGCAATTATTAATAGGCCGCGATTGGTATCAACTGTCAGAATGGAATTTGAATGCTAAAGGTGCATGTACTGCTTGCGGCACTCAATGTGCCGGACATTTTTCGGAGCAACCTGGAATATGCGGCGCTAAGCGGATGAGTGTTAATATGTCCTAAACTAAGCTGCAGCTCTATATTAACTAGTTTGTGGCACTCAAAACCTGTATTCCGCAAGTTGCATGCAGGCTACATGAGCTGCTGTAGCAGCGAACCACCCCCTAATATACTTATCTAGGAAATATGCCTTATAAATAGGTAAAATACGTTTTGTTTTTAAATTCCCTCTACGTAATCTATATGCTTTCCTCTGTTCATAAATTGCCATTATTTATTGCTTTGTTCGCCCTCAACTTGATGTCGCCTCTGTTTGCTGCCGATATTAGTGTCAATATTGACCGCAACCCCGTTAATTTAAACGAGTCATTTCAAATTACTTTTAGTGCCAATGAAAAGCCAGATGGAGAGCCTGACTTTTCACCCCTAGAAAAAGATTTTGAGATTTTAAATCAATCGCAACAGCAATCTACTCAGATTATTAATCTTAAAATGACCAAGTCGATTCAATGGGTATTAACCGTAATGGCAAAAAATTCAGGAACGCTCATAATTCCTGCTATTAATTTCGGACAAGATAACAGCCAATTTGCAGCCATTGTTGTTAATGAAGTACAAGTAACTGAAAATATCAATGAAGATTTATTTCTACAAGTTGAAGTTAGTAATACCCAGCCTTATATTCAAGAACAAGTTATTTATACCTTAAAGCTATACCGCAAGGTTAATATCTCGCAAGCCGCCCTAACCGAGCCTAAATTAGCTAATGCAGTAATCGAAAAACTAGGCGAAGATAAAAATTATAATAGCCAATATCAAGGCGATAACTATATCGTTACTGAGCGTAAATATGCAATTTTTCCGCAAAAAAGCGAACCTATGCGTATTGAACCGCTGACTTTAACAGCCGATGTGATTGTCGCTAGTCAACCACGCTACAACGGCTTTTTTAGTCGGCAAAATACTCGCACTCAACGCGTTAGCTCAGAAGCTATCACCTTAGATGTACAAGCTAAACCAACTGAAGCAGCGGATAACTACTGGCTACCTGCCGAACAAGTTTATCTAGAAGAAAAGTGGTCTGCCGATATAGCACAGATGAAAGTAGGTGAGCCAATCACGCGTACGCTAAGCCTACTTATCAAAGGTGCAACCCAAGGCGCTCTGCCTGAATTATATGCTGATAATATGCCAGCCAATGTAAAAGCCTATCCAGACCAGCCTACGTTAAAAGAAACCGCTAAAGACGATAGCATGATTGCCTACAGAGAAGAAAAAATTGCTTTGATTCTAGGGCTCGCAGGCACTTACACTTTGCCCGCCATTGAGATACCTTGGTGGAATATAACAACCAAGAAAATGGAGGTTGCTCGTATTGCAGAGCAAACAATAACTGTAGTTGCTGGTACTAATAATTCTGTAGCACCAACGCCAAAGGTAGGGTCTGAAACTCACCTTCCGATAGCTATAGATAATAACCCGGCAGTGACCGCAAGCTCAGTCGATGAATCACTATGGTTTTGGTTAGCTATATTTTTTGCTGGAGCGTGGCTTGCCACTTTAATTTACTTTTTATCCAGAAACAGTAAAAAAACACAAAAAGAAAGCAACTTAGCTACGACTGAAAAAACTGGCAATGTAGATAAAACATTGAAAAAAGCATGTACAACTAATGAGCCTGCATTAGCTAAAGAGGTGCTAATTGAATGGGGACGTGAGCAATTTAATCAATCTAGTTTAACTAAAATAGCCGAGCTATGTGCCCCTGCATTACAAAATGAAATTTTAGCTCTAAATGGGATTTTGTATGGCGGAAAAAACAAGGAATGGCAAGGCGCGGGATTATGGGCAGCTTTTAAAGAAAATCAGCCAATAACAACCAAACAAACAACAGAAGCAGTGCCTCTGCCTCCTTTATTTAAAATCCAGTAGCGCCTATGAATCCTGCGCCCCACACGTTGCCTGCGATTTAGACTACTACTCAGTTTCCGGCTTCTGGTCGCGCTGTAATAAATTTTGCACCGCACTTAAGGGCGCAAGACCATCATACAATACATGATGAGTTTGCTCAGTAATCGGCATATCGATACCATGTTTCTTGGCTAACATATAAGTTTCTCTTGCCGCAGAGATACCCTCTACTTCTTGACCTATTTCTTGTATTGCTTGCTCTTTATTTTTACCTTGACCTAAAGCCAATCCAAAACGCCGGTTGCGTGATTGATTATCGGTACAAGTCAGAATTAAATCCCCCAGCCCCGACAAACCCATCAAGGTTTCCTGCTGCCCACCTAAAGCGGTATTAAGGCGAATAATTTCAGCAATACCACGCGTCACTAAAGCCGCTCGGGTATTTGCTCCAAAACCTATGCCGTCAGCAATACCTGCGGCAATTGCAAGGACATTTTTAACGGCTCCACCCACTTGGACGCTGATAATATCGGTCGTTGTATAAGTACGGAAACGAGGACTGTGCATCAACGCGGCAAGTTCACCAGAAAAGGCTTGTTGAGTTGAGGCAATGGTCACCGCCGTGGGTAAATCAGCGGCGACTTCTTTAGCAAAAGAAGGCCCTGATAAGATTGCCGCCGGCGTTTCGGGAGAGAATACATTGGCCACCGTCTGATGCAATAATTCACCCGTTTCTGGGTTAAAACCTTTGGTTGCCCAAGCAATTTTGACATTCTTAGACACAAATGGCTTTATCTTAAGCAGTGTTTCTTTAAAGGCGTGACTCGGTACTGATATTAAAATAATGTCGCTAAATTGCGCAGCTAATTTTAGGTCATCCGTGACCTGTAGTGAATCTGGGAAAGACAAACCAGCAAGATAACGTTTATTTTGTCTATCTCGCGCCAAATTTTGAATATGTTCGGGATGGTGCCCCCAAAGCATCGTTTGGTTGCTATTTCTGGCGGCTTGAATGGCTAATGCGGTGCCCCATGAACCGGCACCAAAAACGCTAATTTTGCTGGTCATTTTTATTATTAATTTAAAGTTTTAGAACCTTCTGCCTGTTGAGCTTGCTGCAAATGTTGCGCATACAAAGCATCAAAATTAACAGGAGCTAATAATAATTGTGGAAAGCCACCTTTAGCGACTAAGTCTGAAACGACTTCACGCACATAAGGGAATAAGATATTAGGACAGAAACTGCCTACCATAGGCCCCATTTCAGCTTCAGTAAAGCCCGCTAAAGAAAAAATGCCTGCTTGCGTTGCTTCAACTAAGTAAGCAACTGTTTCCCCTGTTTTTACCGTAACTGTCACAGTAAGAGACACTTCAAACATTGAATCTTCTAATGGAGTAGCGTTGGTAGCTAAATTAAAATCTACAGCAGGCTCCCACTTTTCTGTAAACAGTTGTGGTGATGCAGGAGATTCAAAAGAAATATCTTTGGTATAGATTTTTTGGATGGAAAATTGCTTTTCTTGTGCTTGTTTTTCTTCAGCCATGATATTTTAAAGTAGTGTGTGGAAGTTAAGTTTATTTTTTGCTAGTGACAATCGGAAGTTTATTTTCTTCCCAAGATTGCATGCCACCTGTCATTAGGAAAACATTTTCAAAGCCTAGTTTAGTTAGTGTTGCACAAGCTGAACCAGAGCGCGCGCCGGTATGACAAACAACAATAACATCGTCTTTTTTATATAACTCGATTTTTTTAAGTTGCTTTTCTATACTGGCAAGAGGGATAAGAATAGCATCCGCGATATGTCCTTTTTTAAACTCATTGGCTTCACGTACATCCACAATAATCGGATTTCCAGAGTTTAACTTAGTCACCGTCAACATTGGAGAAATAGTTTGATACTTACGCATACCGGATTCAACAATATCTTGAATCAAGAAAAAAGTAACCGCGAAAAAGGCAGTAACAAGCATCCAATGGCTGGAAGCAAATTCGATATATTGGTCTATCATGAGTCTTTATTGGAAAGTTAGAATTAAAAATATAATCGGCATAGATATTATAGCTAGCTCAGATTTTATTTACTTGTCAGCAGACAAATAGCAAACCCAATGGGGCAATATTATAACGATTATTTAGTTGCATTGATGACAAAAAATCTCACGCATCATTTCAATAAGCTTAAGCATGCGCGGGTCATCTATATAGTAGAATACGCGGTTTGCATCTTTTTTAAAGCTTAAAATATCTTTTTCTCTTAAAATAGAGAGATGCTGTGAAATATTACTTTGACTGGTTCCAACTTTTTCCACAATATCTTGTACACTAATCGCTTCAGTCCCTAGGACACAAAGAATTTTTAAGCGTAGCGGATGTGACATTGCTTTTAAGCACCGAGCCGCCCGTTCTATATCAGCGTCGTCGTATATGTTATGGTTATCTATAGTTTCCATTTAGGTGTATTTCCTATTTAACAAAAGATGATTTTTTACGCTTAATAGAAGCTAAGATGATCATAGCCTATTAGCGCATATATATGTACTACTATTGTACATTAGAAAACTCTAACAATAGCAAAATCAATCCTATTTAGCAATGATTATTATTCGTAACAAAGATATATTACCCTACTAAAAATAACCTATTTTAGACACAAGATAAATTATTTGCACTTAATTTAGGTTTCCTGCGGAGATTAAAATGACAAAACCAAAACCTCTCGTATTATTAATTCTCGATGGCTTCGGCCTGAGTACAGAAACTGAGTATAACGCAATTGCTCAGGCCAACACGCCTTGCTGGGATAATTTACAAAAGAATTTTCCGATGACCCAACTAGACTGTTCTGGCCGTATTGTTGGCTTACCTGATCAACAAATGGGTAATTCAGAAGTCGGACATATGCATATAGGCACAGGCCGCTACGTGCCACAAAATTTTTCTCGCGTCAGCGACGCTATTGAAGATGGCAGTTTTTTTACTAATCCAGCCTTATGCTCAGCCGTTGATAACGCACTAACGAACAACAGCACTTTGCATATTATTGGCCTATTGTCAGAAGGTGGTGTGCATAGTCATATCAGCCATATTCTAGCCCTGCTGGAACTTGCCGCCCAAAAAGGTTTAAAAAAGATTGTCATTCACGCTATTTTAGATGGTCGTGATGTTGCTCCAAAAAGTGCAGAAACTGCCCTAAAAAACCTACAAGACAAGATAAACCAGCTCGGTGTCGGGCGTATTGCCTCAATTATTGGTCGCTTTTACGCGATGGACCGTGACAACCGCTGGGAACGCGTACAAAAAGCTCATAAACTGATTGTTCTAGGCCAAGGAGAGTACACCGAGACCTCAGCAATTGAAGCATTACAAGCCAGTTACCTGCGTGATGAAAATGATGAGTTTGTTGAGTCAACCGTTATTCTTGATGCTCAAGGCAAAGCAACGACTTTAGCTGCAAATGACTCCGTTGTGTTTATGAACTTTCGCGCCGATCGTGTTAGAGAGATCAGCCAAGCGATTACTGATGTAGATTTCTCAGGCTTTGAGCGCGGACATGCTGGCCATCAAGGTGTTTATGTCACCTTAACTGAATATCATGAAAAATTCACTTATCCAGTTGCTTACGCCTCAGCGGAAATAAAAAATAGCTTAGGTGAAGTATTAGCGCAACAAGAGCTATTACAACTGCGTTTAGCAGAAACGGAAAAATATGCACATGTCACTTTTTTTATGAACGGTGGCGTTGATCAGCCTAATATCGGTGAAGACCGCATTTTAGTACCCTCGCCTAAAGTAAAAACCTATGACTTGCAGCCAGAAATGCATGCCGCCCAAGTAACCGAACATCTAGTAAATGCGATTACTGAACAAAAATATGATGTGATTATCTGTAATTATGCCAACTGCGATATGGTCGGCCATACGGGCAAATGGGAAGCAGCACTTAAAGCGGTAGAAACCATAGACGGCGCACTTGCGAGCATCGTCACTGCCTTAGAAAAAGTGGGCGGACAAATGCTGCTAACCGCTGATCACGGCAATATTGAACAAATGCGTGACGCTCAAAATGGTCCGCAAACGGCTCATACAACCAACCCCGTACCTTTAGTTTATGTTGGTGGCAGCAGAGCTTTAGCTGGCGGAGGAAGTTTGAAAGATTTAGCGCCGACGATGCTAGCTATTTTAGGCATAGAACAACCGGTTGAAATGAACGGAAAATCGCTACTTAATTAAATCCTGAAAAATTAACATATACGCACGTGAAAATTACCCTACTTTTATTTTTGCTGTTCAGCCATACCTTAACTATGGCTGCCAGTAACAAAGATAAAGAACTACACCAAGTCCAAAGCAAAATAAAAACAGTTTCGGGTAATTTATCGCGTTTAAAAAAACAACGAAGTAACGCAAGCTCAGAATTAAAACGCATAGAAAAACAATACGGGGAAATTTCACGTACCGTTCAACAACTAAGCAAACAAGTTAAACAAAAACAACGACGCATTAACGAAATACACAAGGAATTAAAAGTACAAAACCACTGGCTAGGTACACAAAAATCACACTTAGCAGGGCAAGTAAAAGCTGCTTACGCGCTAGGACGCCAAGAAGAATTAAAGCTTCTGTTTAATCAAAAGGATGGTCGTCGCTCTAGCCGCATAATGACCTATTATCAATATTTCAATAATGCGCGCTTAGACAAACTACAACACATCAATAATAGCCTAGAACTTTTAACGACATTAGAGCAAGAAAAGCAATTAGAAATGCAACAAGTTGCAGATTTAATGAGCAATAAACAGCAACAGCAAGCTCAGTTAAAAGAAACATCAGCAGAACGTAAATCCCTTTTAGTTAAAATCAAAAAAGACTACCGAAGCAATGCCTCGAAATTATCTAGGCTAAAAAAAAATGAGAAGAAATTAAAAGGACTTATTACTTCATTACAGCAAAACCTACAGGACACCGAATTACCCGAACATACAAATCAACCCTTTTACAGTTTGAAAGGTAAATTACCTTGGCCTGTTTCAGGAAAACTTATTAAATCCTTCGGCAGTCAACGCTCTGATAGCCAGTGGGACGGGGTTTTAATCAAAGCAAAAGAAGGCAAACAAGTACAAGCGATTGCTCATGGCCAGGTGATTTTTTCCAATTGGTTTAAAGGCTATGGCTTATTAGTGATCATCAAACACGATAAAAACTATATGAGTTTATATGCCTTCAATCAAAGCCTGTACAAAGAAAAAGGGGACTGGGTCGAGGCAGGCGACACCATAGCAACGGTTGGGAAAAGCGATGGCCGAGAAGATGCCAGCTTATATTTCGAAATACGCAAAAAAGATAAGCCACTTAACCCAAAAAAATGGTGTAAAAAAAGGCGTTAAGTTCTCATCGATTACACTGCTAAAGCTTAGGCAACGACAAGACAACAGAATTTTTACATTACTTGTCTTTATATTGATATAAAATGTATCGGAATTAGAATTCATTTGGAAGTTATATAACGGAGTTTAAAACGCGTGGTTAATAAAAAAAATATTTTTATATTATTTATAGGCTGTTTTCTAGGCATCTTTCTTTCGACTGCTGGCACAGTACTCGCAGATAAAGATGCTGAGCCGCAAGCAGTTACTTTACCTTTTGAAGAACTGAGAACATTTACCGAGATTTTCGGGCGCATCAAACAAGATTATGTTGAAGAAGTTTCCGATAAAGATTTATTGGAAAATGCGATCCGTGGCATGTTAGTCGGCTTAGACCCACACTCTAGCTATTTAGATACTGAAGAATACCAAGAGCTAAAAGTTGGCACTACTGGCCGCTTTGGTGGCTTAGGCATCCAAGTAACGATGGAAGATGGCTTTGTTAAAGTCATTTCACCTATAGATGAAACACCTGCACAACGTGCAGGTATTCAGTCAGGCGATCTAATTATAAAACTAGACGAAAAGCCGGTAAAAGGCATGACTCTGACCGAAGCCGTTAAAATAATGCGCGGTGAAGTGGGTAGCGACATCATATTAACTATAGTACGTAAAGGTAAGAATGCACCTTTTAACGTAACCTTAACTCGAGATATTATTAAAGTAAAAAGCGTGCGTAGCCGTACCCTAGAAGATGGCTTTGGTTATGTGCGCATTAGCAGTTTTCAATCGCCGACCGGTGCTGCCGTTAAAAAAGCGATCCAAGAACTTAAAACAGCGAATGGCGGTGTATTAAAAGGCATGGTACTCGATTTACGTAATAATCCTGGCGGCGTTTTAGACGGCGCGGTCTCGGTTAGCGATACCTTTTTAAATTCAGGTAAAATTGTCTATACAGAAGGACGGATTAAAAATTCGCAAATGGACTTTAATGCTAGCCCTGGTGATGAACTGGATGGCGCACCTTTAGTTGTTTTAATTAACGCTGGATCTGCGTCCGCTTCTGAGATTGTCGCTGGTGCATTACAAGATCATAAACGCGCCATTATTATGGGCACTAAGTCTTTTGGTAAAGGCTCGGTACAAACGATCTTACCTACAGGTAATGGCGGTGCGGTAAAAATTACTACTGCACGCTATTTCACACCATCAGGACGCTCCATTCAAGCAACTGGCATAGAGCCTGATATAGCACTTGACCGCCTTAAGTTAGAAGCGCTAGAAGCGGCAAAGTTCCAGCCGGTTAAAGAGGCAGACTTATCTGGCCATTTAGAAAATGGCAATAAAAAGAAAAGCGAGAAAAAAACAGACAAGAAAACAGAAAAACTAGAAGATGAGAAGGGTGTCGATATTCGTGATTACCCACTAAACGAAGCACTTAACCTATTAAAAGGTATTGCCATTTTCAGGTAAATCTTGATCTGTTATTGTTTATGAAAAACTCAGTTAGCCCAATAAAAACTTGTTTCTATTGGGCGCTGAGTTTTTTTATGCTCGCTAGTTTTAGCTTGCAAGCCAAGGAACAAGCAAGAATAGCCCTCATTATCGATGATATGGGCATACAAAAAGGCCTCAGCTTAAGCGCCCTGAAACTGCCTGGTGCGGTAACTTATTCATTTTTACCCTTTACTGCACATACCCAAGCATTAGCCAATTTAGCGCACCAACAAGGCAAAGAGTTGATGCTGCATGCGCCTATGCAGGCAATAGAGCTAGAAGAACGAGAGACGCACGAATTGAGTGCAGATATGGGCGGCAGAGCATTTGAACGATTATTTATTCGGCAATTACAATATATTCCACATATTGCAGGCGTGAATAATCATAAAGGCAGCTTGTTAACGCAAAATTATCCGGCAATGTCCCATATAATGCAGCTAATTAAAGCGCAACACGGTGATACTCTATTTTTTGTGGATAGTAAAACTGCGCCCGCAAGCGTGGCTCAAAAAGCGGCAACAGACTTTGGCTTAGCAACCATAGGGAGAGATGTTTTTTTGGATCACAATGACCCAAGTCAAATGGTAATTAGACGCCAATTTAGAAGGCTGATTGCTCTAGCTCAGCGTCATGGAAAAGCTTTAGGTATTGCTCATCCTCGCGTCAATACCTTAGCTGTACTACAAGATGAACTACATAGAATTTCTGCTTATGGCGTGCAGTTAGTTCCTGTTTCTGAGCTAGCCTTTGCTACTAACAAAAAAGCGCCACACATCAAACCCGAAGAAGAATTGAAAATACCTGAGTTGGGCGAATACGATATATTCTAAAATATTAATAATATAGTAGAGCGAACTTTAGCCCACTTTTTTTAGCAATGGCGGACTAAAAGTCCGCCCTACCCTTTATTACGCGACAGAATCCTGATACTGAACAGAAAAATCATCCATAGAAGCAATGACTTCCAGCGCACTATCTTGATCATTTAACTCGAAACTACTTACCCCAACACGACTCAGATAAAATACCTGATCGCGCATAAAATCACCACTAACGCGAATATCACCGGTAAAACCAAACCGACTACGCAATAATCGCGCATGCGTAAAGGCACGCCCATCAGTAAAAACGGGAATATGTAGCTCAATAAGCTGAAAATGCTTTAGATCAGCAGCAATTTCCTCAACTACTGCATCAGACTCTAAACGTAAACCCAGAGCACCTTTTCGATTAATAAGATCAGCCCCTTCTTTACGCCAGCGAGCTTGAGAAACAGTATTAAAATCTGCATTTAGTGGCGCATCATCAACGATAAATGCCCAGCTATCTTGAGTCACTTGTTTGTCTTTAATGAGTTGCATAGACTCTCTCCTTAAATGGATTCATGCCAACACGTCGGTAAGTTGTAAGAAAAGCTTCGTCTTCATTAAGACGCTGCTCAAGATAAACTTCCAGTAGCTTTACTACCACCGGTGTAATTTCTTCTTTACTAACCGAAGGCCCTAAACGATCACCAATAGCCGCATCATTTTCTGATGAACCACCCAATGTGACCTGATACCATTCTTCACCTTTCTTATCCACACCTAAAATTCCGATATGACCCACACTTTGATGCGCACAGCCATTCATGCAGCCGGAGATATTAATTTTTATATCACCTAAATCATGCACATAATCGATCGAATCCAAGCTTTCGTTGATTTCTTTAGCTACGCCAATTGAACCAGCCAGTGCTAATCCACAGTAATCTAAACCAGGGCAACAAATCATATCGGTTGCTTTACCAATATTGGGCGTTGCTAGTTTTAAGCTTTCTAGTTTTTGCCACAAGACAAATAAATCCGCTTGTTTAATATCAGCTAAAACTAAGTTTTGACGATGTGTTGTACGCACCATACCAAAGCTGTATTCATCTGCTAAACCAGCAATTGCATCAAGCTGTACATCGGTGCAATCTCCTGGCGGACTATCTGGCGCTTTTAAAGAAATATAAACAGCACGATAGCCGTCTATTTTATGCTCAGCCGTATTATGCTTGACCCAAGTTGCAAAGCGACTATCTTTAGCTAAATGTTCGGCATAACTGGTATCTTGTGCTGCATCTGCCTGGTAAGCAGGCAATGCAAACTGAGCTTGCATTGCAGTAATATGCTCTGTAGGAATAGCCAGTTGATCTTTAATCAAAGCCCATTCAGTATCAACTTGCTGGCTAAATTCAGCCAGCCCAGTTTCTCGTACTAAGATTTTAATGCGCGCTTTATATTTATTATCGCGTCGTCCATTTAAGTTATAGACGCGCACGATAGCCTCTAAATAAGAGAGTAAATGCTCTTTTTCCAGAAAAGGCTTAATCATTTGGCCAATCACTGGAGTACGACCTAGGCCGCCACCAACAAATACTTTAAAACCAACAACACCTTGCTCATTCTCAACTAAATGCAAGCCGATATCATGAAATTGTGTCGCCGCACGATCAAGCTTCGCACCACTAACCGCAATTTTAAATTTACGTGGCAAATAAGCAAACTCAGGATGCAAAATAGTCCATTGACGAATAATTTCGCAATAAGGACGTGGATCTTCTATTTCATCTTTACAAACACCGGCCAACTGATCAGAGGTTGTATTTCTAAGGCAGTTACCGCTTGTTTGAATGGCATGCATTTGTACGCTTGCTAATTCTTCAAGAATATCAGGCACCCTTTCGAGTGCGGGCCAGTTAAATTGGATATTTTGGCGGGTAGTAAAATGACAGTAGCCTTTATCATAATCACGCGCAATAGACCCTAATTTTCTGACTTGATCGCTAGACAATAAGCCATAAGGGCCAGCAACACGTAATAGTGGCGCATGAGTTTGGATATAAACACCGTTCATTAGACGTAATGCACGATATTTGTCGTCAGGAATTTCACCTTTTAAAAAACGCTCAGTTTGATCACGAAACTGGGTCACGCGTTCATCAATGATTGTTTGATCTTTATTGGTATATTGATACATAGAAATGCACTTATGTAGGCGGGTTGAGCTTAAACTTTTATGATATACCGCCAGCGATTAAATGACAAAGTTAATTGGTTAGTGATATTATTGCCGGTTGAGTTTCACCATAATTAAAACAATTAAAATAATTTATAAATTAAGGGCTAGGGGGTCGTTTTGTTACGTTTATTATTCATTTTTGCTGCACTGATGGGCATGCCACAGCTGGCAATGGCCGAGGAAGCCATTTCTAACTTGGGCTTAACTGGAACTGAGCGGGGTATATATACTGTTCTAATCTTTATCATCGCCTATGGCTTTGTTATGGCTGAAGAATTTACGGGCTTACGTAAATCTAAACCCGTTATTATTGCTGCAGCCGTTATTTGGGCGCATGCGGCTGTTTTAGCGGCTGAAGCTGGCGTTTCTACCGAAGCGCTACATGAAGCGTTTGAGTTCAACTTAAAAGAATATGCAGCATTAATGCTGTTCTTATTAGTTGCTATGACTTACATCAATGCCATGGCTGAGCGTAATGTGTTTGAAGCCTTGCGTTCTTGGATGGTTAGAAAACAATTCGGCTACAGACAGCTATTTTTGATCACAGGTGTCGTTACGTTCTTCTTATCAGCGATTGCAGATAACTTAACCGCCGCTTTATTAGTTGGCGCGGTAGTATTGGCGGTTGGTAAAGACAACGAAAAATTTATTGCTATTGGTTTTGTTAACTTGGTGATTGCCGCTAATGCGGGTGGTGCATTCAGCCCATTTGGTGATATTACTACTTTAATGGTATGGCAAGCGGGTTATGCTGAATTCTTTGATTTCTTCAACTTATTCATTCCATCAGTGGTTAACTATGCTGTCCCTGCTGCTATTATGTATTTTGCTGTCCCCGATGAGCAGCCACCCACTACACATGAGGACGCGGTTGTTTTAAAGCCAGGTGCTATTCAAGTGTGTGTCTTATTTGTATTAACTATTGTTACGGCAGTTAGCTTTAAGCAAGTACTACATTTACCGCCTTTTATGGGTATGATGGCTGGTCTGGGCGTATTAATGGTTTATGGCTATAGAATACAAACATTATACAAATCAAATGTGGATGATGATCGACATAGCCCGTTCGATATTTTTGATAAAGTTCGCGATGCAGAATGGGACACTTTATTCTTCTTCTTCGGCGTGGTTTTTGCTGTAGGTGGTTTAGGTTATATCGGTTACTTAGAGTTACTATCTGAAGCGATGTACGATGGCTTAGGTCAAACTCCAGCAAATATTCTTGTCGGTGTGATGTCTGCAATTGTTGATAATATTCCAGTGATGTTTGCGGTATTAAGCATGAACTTAGATATGGATTTATATCAGTGGTTATTAGTGACGTTAACAGCTGGTACAGGTGGATCAATGTTGTCCGTTGGTTCTGCAGCTGGTGTGGCACTAATGGGTTCTTCTAACCATAAGTACACATTCTTTAGTCATTTAAAATGGACTCCTGTGATTGCTGCTGGTTATGCGGCGAGTATTGTTGTACATTACTTGATCAATGGTTAAAGTCTAAGGCAGTCAGTTTAAAGCTGAATGCTTTATAAAAGGGAGTAGGATGCAAATTCTACTCCCTTTTTTTGTGTCATATCTTTGTTGGAGGGGCTTTTAGCTGCGATATAATCGCCTTATGTCGCGACTCCCACTGAAACCTAGACTAGTATTTTAAGCCGGTACAGTTTATGTATGTATGCACCGCAACCTTGTTACACCGAAAGGTACGCAGTGCGTACCCTACCTTAATGTTTCGCCTTAAGTGTAAGCCCGAAACTTACAAACAATGCCTGGATATTTATGACTGAACACAGCTGGAAACAAGCCTTTTCTGCTTACCTACAACCACGAGTATTGGGCATGTCCTTTCTCGGCTTTTCCGCTGGGCTGCCTTTTTTATTAGTATTTTCCACCTTATCAGCATGGTTACGCGATGCTGGCGTCACCTTATCTGTTATCGGTTTTTTTAGCTGGGTAGGCGTCACTTATTCAATAAAAGTGGTTTGGGCGCCTGTTGTCGATAGCCTAAAACTTCCTTTTTTAACGCACTTATTGGGCAAGCGTCGTAGCTGGATGCTGCTTGCACAAATCGGTATTGCTGCCGGCTTAATGGCTTTAGCCGAATTAAATCCACAAACACAAATTGAATTAATCGCAGGCGTAGCGGTATTTATCGCGTTTTGTTCTGCCACACAAGATATTGTTATTGATGCCTATCGTATTGAAGCAATACATCCCGAATATCAAGCAGCGATGGCCGCTATGTACGTCTTTGGCTATCGCATTGCTCTATTAGCCTCAGGTGCTGGCGCTTTTTATATCGCCGATTTTATTGGCTGGAATGCCGCTTATTCAGCAATGGCATTACTGATGTTTATTGGCATTACAACAACTATGCTGATTCGCGAACCCAAGCACCAACAAGACGCCAAAACAAAGGAGTTAGAGCATAAAATTGAAAACGCCTTAGGTATTCATGAGAAAAAAAGCTTACTAGCGAAGTTGAGTGCTTGGTTTTCTGATTCAGTCATCAGCCCTTTTGCAGAATTTTTTATACGCAACGGTAAGCTAGGCATCTGGATTTTGAGCTTGATTGCTCTATATAAAATGAGCGACATCACCATGGGCGTGATGGCCAACCCTTTCTATTTAGACTTAGGCTTTAGTAAGCAAGAAATAGCTGATATAAGTAAGATATTTGGCTTTTTTATGACTATCTTTGGCGCGTCATTAGGCGGCTTGTTAGTGATTCGTTACGGCCTTATGAAACCGCTTTTACTAGGCGCAATACTCGTTGCTACGACTAACTTACTATTTGTACTGTTAGCAGTATCCGAGCCAAGCCTTAAGCTCCTAGCCCTAGTCATCAGTGCGGATAATTTAAGTGGCGGCATCGCCACCTCAGTGTTTATCGCCTATTTATCTAGCCTAACCAATACTGCCTACACAGCAACACAGTACGCACTATTTAGCTCACTAATGACCTTACCTGCTAAATTATTAGGCGGACTATCAGGGCTGATTGTTGATGGTTATGGCTATCATATGTTTTTTCTCTACGCCTCTTTCGCGGGCTTACCTGCGATCATACTGGTAATACATTTAATGCGCTTACAGCCTAAGCAGGAACAATAAAATAAGAGGTAAATTTTTTGTGGGAGTGGCTTTAGCCACGATTAAGCACCGATTTGAGGAGATAGCGCTCTAACTTACATCTTATAAATAACTAAAATCCTGCGCCCCCTTAATCCAGAGGTATCTATACAATTTTTTGACATTAAAATACAACGAGTTGCAAGTCAGGATAGCCCCTCCTGCTGGAAAGGGCTGGGGGGGGGGGTAAAATCAAGGCTTTATCTATTTCCCCTCATCCAGCCTTTCCCTCTTGAGGCTTTTAGACTTGTGTAGATACCTATGCGCCCTTAATTACAGTGCATAATCATAATCAACGATCAAAGGTGCATGGTCTGAAAATCGTTCATCTTTGTAAATGGAAGTACTCAAAACTTTATCTTTAAGTTGCTCACTAATCACATGATAATCAATACGCCAACCGACATTTTTAGCCCAAGCCTGTCCTCTATTTGACCACCAAGTGTATTGATCCGCTTCTTGATTAACAAGCCTAAAAGCATCATGCCATGATTCTTGCTCAAATAATTGCGTCATCCAAGCACGCTCTTCAGGTAAGAAACCTGAATTTTTCTGGTTAGCTTTCCAGTTTTTTAGGTCTATTTCTTTATGAGCTATATTCCAATCACCACACACCACATAGTCACGCCCATCATTAGCACGCTCTTGCAAATACGGCATAAAACGGTCCATAACGTCGTATTTAAAGGCCTGCCGCTCCTCTTTGGATGAGCCAGAAGGGAGATATAAAGAGATAACACTAAGATTGCCGATTTGCACTTCTAGGTAGCGGCCTTCGCTGTCAATATCGTCAAAACCCATGCCCTCGATAATTTTATTTGGCTTGTGCTTACTATAAATAGCCACTCCACTATAGCCCTTTTTTATAGCGCTATGATAATAGCAATAATAACCTTCGGGATGAAACACATCCGCTGTAAGCTGGTCAGGCTGGGCTTTGGTTTCTTGAATGCAAACGACATCTGCATTTTGTTGTGCGAGCCAAGGAAAAAAACCTTTGCGCTCTGCAGCGCGAATTCCATTAGTATTTACTGTTATAATACGCATATTTATATAATCGTTACTTGCAGACATTTCGTTAAAGAAGTATTATACTCTGTTCAAAATTGTATGTTAGTCGAATTTTAGACGTATTAAAGGTCACTATGAAACCAGAAATTCACCCAGAATATAAACAAATAACCGTTACTTGCGGTTGTGGTAACGAGTTCACTACAGGCTCAGTCTTAGGTAAAGATTTACATATTGAGGTATGTTCAGCTTGCCACCCATTCTATACAGGAAAGCAGCGCGTCGTTGATACGGCAGGTCGTGTAGATAAATTCCGTAAGCGTTATAGCAAATAAGCTATTTTTCGCTTCACGGAAAAGCATTAGGAAACAATCAATGACACAAGACACATTCACCATAAAAGATAACTCCACAGGAAAGGAAGCTGACTTCCCTTTACGTAGAGGAACTATTGGTACGCCCGTTATTGATGTAAGTACGCTACATAAGCAAATGGGTCTATTCACATTTGACCCTGGCTTTATGTCAACAGCCAGCTGCAAAAGCTCGATCACTTACATTGACGGCGAAAAAGGTGTCTTGCTATATAGGGGCTACCCGATAGACCAATTAGCTGAAAATTGCTCATTCTTAGAAGTCGCTTATTTATTAATGAATGGCGAACTAGGGAATCCAGTAGAACAAGCTGAATTTGAGCATGAAATTGGTCAGCACGCGATGCTTCACGAAGCAATGCGTAGCTTTATTGATGGTTTCCATTATGATGCTCACCCTATGGCTATGATGGTCGGAATTGTAGGTTCTTTATCTGCTTTTTATCATAGCGAATTAAATATGGATGACCCTGAGCATCGCCGCATTTCAGCGATGCGCATGCTAGCAAAGATGCCGGTTATTGCAGCCGCCTGTCATCGTCACTCTATTGGTTTTCCTTTTGTTTATCCTCGCGCCGACCTGAGTTACTGTGAAAACTTCCTAAATATGATGTTTTCTTTGCCCTCTCAGAAGTATATCGATAAAGATAATTATATTAGCCCAACTGCCGTTAAAGCGTTGAACCTATTATTTATCTTGCACGCGGATCACGAACAAAATGCCAGCACCTCTACTGTGCGCTTAGCCAGCAGTACCGGCGCTAATCCTTACGCATGTATTGCAGCAGGTATTGGCGCGCTTTGGGGGCCTGCTCATGGCGGAGCCAACGAGGCCGTATTAAGTATGCTAGAGGAAATCGGCTCAGTTGATCGAATTCCTGAATATATAGCTAAAGCTAAAGATAAAAACGACCCTTTCCGATTAATGGGCTTCGGGCACCGAGTTTATAAAAACTTTGACCCTCGAGCGACAATTATTCGCAAAGCATGCTATGAGGTTCTTGAGCAAATACCAGGAAATGATCCGTTATTTGAGCTTGCTTTAGCACTGGAAGAGTACGCATTAAAAGATGAGTACTTTATCGAGAAAAAATTATATCCGAATGTTGATTTTTATTCTGGCATTATTTATAAAGCCTTGAATATCCCAGTTGATATGTTCACGGTAATGTTTACCATTGCTCGCACATCTGGCTGGGTATCTCACTGGCTAGAAATGATGGCCGAACCTGGGCAACGCATTGGCCGCCCAAGACAGATTTATACCGGGAAAGACTTCCGAGATTTCGAGTCTCAAAAGAAATAATCCACATCCTCTAAAAAGCAGCTATCAGCTGCTTTTTTTATACCCAAAAATAACCACTCAAGCTCTCCAAAAAAATTAGCTATTCGTAATAATTTGCTTGCACCTGAAATTAACGCGCCCACTAAAAACCTCAAGAATAAGCCACAACCCATACCCTGCCTACACAGCTCACTCCCCAACAAGGAAGAGCTGAACTGACTAAAATAACGCCAAAATCGCACAATATTAATAAGTTTTGACTCGATGGAATAAGGTATAATTAACGGTTTTTTACAATAAAAATAATAATATTTTACTAGAGGTCTTTAGGTATGTGTTGGAGTGGGGAAGCGTCAGGGGTTTTAGCGACTGTTGGACTGGCAACAGCAACTTATGTTGCACTAAAAGGGGAGTCTAAGGAGTTATGGATTCCATTAACATATTTTGCATTAATGGAGCTGTTACAAGCAGCGACTTATGTCTACATAGACGACTGTAGTTCCCCGCAAAATCAAATACTTACACTGTTTGGCTATCTTCACATTGCCTTTCAGCCATTCTTTGTCAATATGGTGGCAATGTATTTCATCCCCGAGAGCGTCAAACTAAAAATAAGAACGACAGTTTATACCTTATGTGCAGTTGCTGCTTTAGCTATGATTGTAAAAATGTTCCCATTTGCATGGGCAGGTTTATGTAATATTGGTCAAGAAGGCTTCTGTGGCGAGCAAATTTGTTCCGTTTCAGGCGCATGGCATATTGCCTGGCAGATGCCGCTAAATGGCATTATGTCCGACCCCGTTTCCTGGCTACCAGGATTTGAATGGGGCTTACATGGCTTTGTCTATATTTTAATAGCCTTTTATTTACCTCTTATTTATGGATCATGGCGCTTTGTTGGCTTTCATTATTTAATTGGCCCTATGATTGCAGATATGACGACTGATGACCCTAATGAATTTTCAGCGGTTTGGTGCTTATTTTCTATTGCTTTATGCGTTTCGGTTATTAAGTCACCGATTAGAAAATATTTACATGTTAAAAAATGGCCTTACTATCAACGTACGGTCGGTGATGCTTTGTAGTTCGCGAAAGCATTGTACAGCAAAGCTATTAACTAAAGGTTAATAGCTTTTTTATAGGCTGAGTAGGGCAAAGTGATTTAAGTAGTCGCTTTGCAATACTCAGCCTTTCGTTTTTATAATAATAACAATTTATTCGAGGTTTGGTATGTGTTGGAGTGGAGAAGCATCCGCAGTTTTAGCAACAATTGGACTGGGAACAGCCGTCTATGTTGCCTCTAAAAGAGAGTCCAAAGAACTTTGGATTCCGTTAACTTTTTTTGCGTTAATGGAACTATTACAAGCCGCGACTTATGTTTATATCGATGAATGTAGCTCGCCAACCAATCAGGTACTCACGCTCTTTGGCTATCTACATATTGCATTTCAGCCATTTTTTATCAATATGGTCGCGATGTACTTTATCCCTGAAAGCGTTAAGCTAAGAATCAGAACAACGGTTTACACTTTGTGCGCAGTCGCGGCATTAGCAATGATCGTTAAAATGATGCCATTTGCATGGGCAGGACTTTGTGTTATTGGTACCGAAGCGGTTTGTGGCACACAAGTGTGCTCCACGTCTGGCGCTTGGCATATTGCATGGCAATTACCCTTAAATGACATTATGTCCCCCCCTGTTTCTTGGCTCCCAGGATTTGAAGGTGGCTTACATGGTTTCGTCTATCTTTGGGTAGGCTTTTATATGCCATTTCTTTATGGCTCATACCGTTTTGTTCTGTTTCATTTGCTGGTCGGCCCAGTGCTTTCAGATGCATTAACAGACGACCCAAATGAGTTTGCTGCAGTCTGGTGTTTATTTTCTATCGCCTTATGTGTCTCGGTTATTAAATCGCCTATTAGACAATATTTACATGTTAAAAAATGGCCTTTTTATCAACGCACCATTGGTGATTCTTTATAATTCCAAACGGAATTAGCACAAAAAACCTGAGCGGAGTTTTTATTCACAATAAACTCCGCTCTTATTCTACTTACGAATAAAATAAGCAATTGCCTTTTGCTCTAGCTGTGCTAAAGTTTTTATAATTTCTTTATTAGCAGCTTTCCTCTTCTATGTTTCTTTTATCTCGCAAGCTTCAATTAATCGCCGTTGCCTCGGCACTAAGCCTATCTACGCTACCCGCTAATGCTGACACTCTTTCGCAAGCCATAAAGACAGAAACTGCAATCCATAGCGGCGCAGTTAAATCACAGTCTAAAATTAATACATTAGATGACCGCACGCGCAAGATGTTAGAGCAGTATCGCTCGGCAACCCGCCAAACAAAGACCTTACTCACTTATAATGCATATTTAAAAGACTTACTCGATTCTCAAGAAGCAGAAAAAGTCTCTTTAGAACAACAATTGCAAGAAATTGAAATTACGCAACGCGAGATTGTGCCACTGATTTTAAATATGCAAAGCAGCCTAGAACAGTTCGTCCAGCTTGATTTACCGTTTTTACCAGAAGAACGTCAACACCGTATTGCTAGCCTAAAAGATATGATGACCCGCGCCGACGTGACTAATGCAGAAAAGTTTCGCCGCCTAATCGAAGCTTATCAAATCGAAAATAGTTACGGCAACACCATCGAAGCTTATCGCGCCAATATCGAATTAAATGGTGCAATTAGCTCGGTAGATTTCTTACGTCTTGGTCGTGTTGCTTTGTATTACCAACGCCTTGATGGCAGTGAAACTGGTTTTTGGAATAAAACTGAAAAACGCTGGGAACCTTTAGCTGATGAATATCGCAACCCGATACGCCAAGGTTTACGTATTGCGCGCAAAGAAGCAGCACCTGACTTATTAACATTACCTGTTTCTGCAGCAACGGAGGCAGTCCAATGAAATTAATGCCTTATTTTTTATTTATTTTTTTACTATCAAATAGTGCTTGGGCTGAACATCAAAACCTAGACCAACTATTACGCGACGTAAAACAAACTCAATCGATTGAACGCAAAATTAATCGTGCTCGTGAAGCTGAATTTCTTGCCGAGAAACAAACGCAACAACAATTATTAAATGCCGCTGAAGCCGAATTGGCCAAACAAGAAAGACTAAGCACCCAATTAAAAGAACACTTACAAAGCAATGAAGCATTACTCAGCAAACTAGAAACACAGCTTAAAGACAATAGTGGTGAGCTTGGTGAATTATTTGGCGTTGCTCGCCAAGCTGCTGGTGATTTAAACATAGACCTCTTAAGCTCGCTAGTTTCCGCGCAATATCCAGATCGTACTGACAAATTAGATAGTCTCGCTAATAGCAAAGCCCTACCCACAATAGACCAGCTAGAAACCTTATGGTTTACTTTGCAACAAGAAATGACTGAAACCGGTAAAGTAGTTCGCTTTAAACGCACTATTGAAGCCGCAAATGGCAATAGTGAAGAAGCGGAAGTAATTCGTATCGGCGCGTTTAACGCATTAGCAAAAGGCGAGTATTTACGTTATTCACCAGAAACAAAAATGCTAGTTACCTTAGATCGCCAACCAGCTAATAAATACCTAAATTTTGCTATTCCTTTTAGTCAAGCCACTTCTGGTCAAATGCCCATAGCTATTGACCCTACCCGTGGCGTCTTACTTAGCATGCTAATTCAAACACCAAGTACGCAAGAACGTATCGCTCAAGGTGGGGTCATTGGCTATATTATTCTGGCTTTAGGTGGTTTAGGCTTTACCTATGCCTTAATACGCTTAATTATTTTGATGCTGACTAGCAGTAAAATACAAAAACAAATCAACAACCCTGAGGCAAGTAATGACAATCCTCTAGGGCGAATTTTAGGGGCGACTGAGCAAAGCTCCGCACAAGACATAGAAACCCTTGAGCTGGTACTTGATGAAGCCATCACCCGAGAAGTTCCTGCTTTAGAAAAAGGCCTGTCGTTAATAAAACTTCTTGCTGCCGTTGCGCCTTTATTAGGTTTACTGGGAACAGTAACCGGTATGATCGCGACCTTCCAAGCTATTAGCTTATTTGGTACGGGTGATCCAAAATTAATGGCGAACGGTATTTCTCAAGCCTTAGTCACTACTATGTTAGGTTTGAGTGTCGCTATGCCATTATTATTTATACATAACTTACTCGCTTCACGTAGCAGAACATTAGTGCAACTTTTAGATGAACAAAGTGCCGGCATCATGAGTCGTCGTGCAGGTAAATAATGTCTGAACAACTAGAATTTCTGGAAGATATTCACAATTTCCTGTATTCAGGCGGCGATGTATTATGGCTGATTTTAGGTGTGGCGATTATTTTATGGTGTTTAATTATCGAGCGCCTGCTATTTTTTAAACAACTGTACCCGAAAATACGCACACAGTGCTTTGAGAACTGGGATCAACGTGAGGATAAAAACTCTACGTATGCCCTATTTATTCGCAAAGCAATGATTTCTGAAGTTATAATCCAAATGCGCAAAGGTGTCCCACTAATAAAAGTGCTGATTGCTTTATGCCCGATGTTGGGCTTATTAGGTACGGTCTTGGGTATGATTCACGTATTTGATGTTATGTCGGTTACCGGCAATGGTAATGCTCGCGCTATGGCGTCAGGCATTTCTAAAGCCACTATTACTACAATGGCTGGCATGGTCATTGCCATATCTGGCCTGTATTTCAGTAAGCTTATCGAAGAACGCGTCAGTGATGAATCACATCATCTGGCAGATTTATTAAAATATCATTAATCACCTGATACTCATTATGCGCCGTAGAAGTAGTCGTTCCTCCGTTGATCAAAGTGCAGATATAGATATGACGCCGATGCTGGATATCGTCTTTATCATGCTAATTTTCTTTATTGTTACATCATCATTTGTTAAAGAGTCGGGCATTGATGTTAATCGCCCCAGCGCGCAAACAAGTGAGACCAAAGATAAAGCCAATATTGTTGTCGGCATAAAACCCAATGGTGACGTCTGGATTGATAAACGTCTCGTTGACTTTCGAGCAGTGCGCGCTAATGTTGCGCGTTTACTTGCTGAAAACCCGTTAGGTTCAGTGGTTATTGTTGCTGATAAAGAAACAAAAACAAATGCTTTAGTCCAGGTTATTGATCAAGTACGGCTTGCAGGCATAATGTATCCTACTATTGCCACGCAGTCGGAGTCACAGTGATTCGTATTGCCTTCTCTTTATTTTCAGGAATAGTTATTGCCCTCGCGCTGTTTTGGAGCATGCAGTATATGGTAATGAATAATCAACAAGGCTTTAAAAAAACTGACAATTTACGCCTGACTGACTTTGTTCGTTTAAAGCAAGAATCGAAAATTCAAACTAAAGAAAGACAAATACCGAATAAGCCTAAACCTAAAGAACGCCCCGCTCAACCAAAGATGAAAGCTTATACCGCCCAAGTGTCTAAAGTTACTGCGCCAGATATGGATATGCCAAACTTGGATATTCCCTTGCATACCAGTAATTTTAGCGGTTCGGTACTCAGCGGCCAGAATATAAAAATGGGCGGAGGAGCCATCAGCACCAGCGTTATTCCACTGGTAAGAATTCCACCACAATACCCTATGCGCGCGGCAAACCGACGTATCCAAGGCTGGGTAAAAGTAGAATTCACCATCACTACAAAAGGTAAGGTGAAAGATGCTGTAGTGATTGATGCAAAACCAAATTCAATCTTTAACCGCGCGGCATTAAAAGCGATTAAACGCTGGGTATTTAAACCTCTTATTATCGCCGGCGAAGCCCAAGAGCAGCGCGCGGTGCAAACTTTAGAATTTAAGCTATCTCGATGAGAAAACGTATTTATCAAAGTCTAAAGGTGGCGTTTATCATCCTAGGATTGCTTGCTGTAATACCCGCACAAGCGGAAGAGAAAAAAGCACCACCGATTTCTTCGTGGCTATATAAGCAATTAACTAAAACCGAAAAGCTTATTAGCAGCCAAGCTTATCCACAAGCGCGTAAAAAACTAGAAAAAATTATCCCTGAATTAAAAGATAAAAGTTACGAGCAGGCACTCGCCTTGCGTAGCTTGTCTTCTGTTTATGCGCTAGAAAATAATTATAGGAAAGCCGCGAAATCATTAGAGCAATGCCTCGCCACCCAAGCCTTACCTGAGAAACAACAGCAACAAGCCTTGCTTAATTTAGGTCAGCTATATATGGCTACGGAACAATATCAAAAAGCAGTTAATACCTTACAACCTTGGGTAGAAAAAAATCCAACGCATTCTAATCAGCAAGTTTCTGTGCTACTAGCTAATGCTTACGCGCAATTAAAACAATACCGCAAAGCTTTGCCTTATATAGAGCGAGCGATTAGACAGTCAAAAAAACCACAAGAAAGCTGGTTTCAACTCAACCTCGCGCTGCATTATGAATTAGAAAACTACTCGGCGGCGGCAGCTATTTTAAAAAAACTGATCGCCAATTACCCCAATAAAAAAGCTTATTGGCTACAACTTGCAGCAACATACCAACAATTAGGTCGATTTAAACAAGCACTCAATATTCAAGACCTCGCTTACAAAAAAGGCTACCTCCAAACCGAAGCGCAAATTTTACAGCTGTTTAATTTATACATGTACAACAAACAGCCCTATCAAGCAGCCAATTTATTAGCCAAAGAGTTAAATAGTCAACGGGTCAAGAAAAACTCTGCACATTGGGAACTACTTGCTAGCGCATGGACCAATGCGAGGGAATACAAACAAGCCATTGCTGCGCTAGAAAAAGCTTCAGCCCTAAATAATAAAGGTGAACTTTACTTACAGCTGGCTCGTATTCATGTTGAACAAGAACTTTGGCAAGATGCCATTGCTGTTATCAATAAAGCACTGAAAAAAGGCGGTTTAAAGCAAACTGGAGAAGCTTATATTTTATTAGGTATGAGCCTTTATGAAACAGAACAATTATCGGCAGCTAAAGCCGCATTTAAAAAAGCTCGGAAATACAAAAAAACCAGAAAATCCGCAGCCCAGTGGTTAAATTATGTGGCAAATAGTAATAATCCGGCATAAACTTACTTGATAACGTACTCTCCTTGCATTTAGCATAAAACAACACGAAAGACAGGTGTAAGGCCGCAGAAAATCTTTTCTCAAGGAAGTTAGACTTTATGCCAGCAAAAAAACGCAGTTCATACTCACTACACTTCACCATCAGCTCATTATTTATTAGCCTTACGTTAATATTTGGCGCAGCACTCAGTTGGCAACACTATAGCAAAACATCAGAACTTCTTATAGCCGGCGGCGACCTAGTCTTTGAACAAATCAATCGAGAACTTACTCTCAATTTTGGTGGCTTACTTAAATCAAGTAATCAAAGCATTAGCCTCTTGGCTCTATCACCGATTACTCAAGCAAACTCTTTAGATGAACGACTAAAATCACTCCCCCTATTCAGTACGGCACTGAACAATGAAGATAAGTTATCGGCCATGCAAATTGCTTACCCAAATGGCGATTACTTTATTATGCGCCCGATTAATTCTGAACTTCTGCGCCAGACCTTTAATACACCTCAAGATGCAGCTTTTGTGGTGGATAATATCAATACCGATGCACACGGCCAGCGTAGCTTAGTACGAATTTTCTATACCGCTCAATTGTTAGAGTTGGGCCGAGATCCAGCGATTGAAACAAACTATGACCCACGTATTCGACCGTGGTATACACAAGCAATAGAACAGTCTGGATCCAGTTCAACCGCTCCTTATTTGTTTTATTTTATTCACCAAGTCGGCACAACGCTAACACTGCAAGCACCAACTAAAGGTGTTGTTATTGCTGCAGATGTAACGCTGGGGCAGCTATCTAACATCCTCATACAAAATACAGCAACGCCCAATACCAAAATCGTTGTTTTCGAAAAAAATGGTGACGCACTGGTTTATGGCGATATTAATCGCCTTATTATTGAAACGACAGAAGGCAATTTTAAAATAGCTAAGCTCGATGAGCTTGGTAGCGATGTGCTTGCCTTTTTGAGTAAAGATTTGCAGCTAGTCTCACAACCGCTTAATTTTATGTTCAATCAGCAAAAGTGGCTCGGAGCGATACGCGAAATGCACATACCAGGAGGGCTTAACCTTTTTGTCTTAATGGTTTCCCCAGAAGATGAATTATTAAGTACAGCGATCAAAATACGCGATCAATCAATACTTCTAGCGGCCATTATTATCTTAATCGCCATCCCTATTATTTGGTTTTTTGCGCGACAAATATCCAAACCTATACGCTATTTAGCAGGTGAAGCAGGACTCATTAGCCGCTTTGACTTCAGTAGCCCCATTACAACTCGCTCCGCTATTACTGAAGTAGAAGAGCTTGCTGTAGCGATGACAATGATGAAAAGCACCATCAGCCAATTTCTCTCGCTTATTCACTCACTTGCCGGCGAACAAAATTTAGATGATCTATTGCAGAGTACAACGCAACAAACCACCCAAATTAGCCAAGCCGACGCCGCCTTAACTTATCTTTATGATGATCAGAAACACTGCTTAAAACCCAGCTTTATGCACATGGGTACGCTGGATATTAAGAACCTTAGCGACCTGCCTGAAATTCCGTCTGATGAAAATAATGCACTGGCTCAGGCCTTAAAGAAAAAAGAAAGCAGCCAAATAGAGCTATCAGTAGATCAGCCCAACCCATTAAATCCTTTACTCGATAAGCTAGAGACTGATGCCGTTAAAATCATAGCTCTGCCATTACGCAATAGAGATGAAGAAACTATTGGCTTACTATGTCTACTGTACAAAAAGCAAAGCACTAATCAGGACAATGAAGAGCATTTAGCTTTCGTACAGCAGCTCTCAGACTTTGCCGCAGTTTCTTTAGAAAGTCGGCAATTGCTTATGATGCAAAAAGCCTTACTCGCTTCATTTATTAAGCTAATTGCCGGTGCCATTGACTCTAAATCACCTTATACCGGCGGTCACTGCGCTAGAGTGCCTGAAATCGCCAAATTAATTGCTCAAGCTGCCTGCAATAGCACAACTGGGCCTTATAAAGAATTTCAGCTTGATCAAGATCAGTGGGAATCACTGCATATCGCAAGCTGGTTGCATGATTGTGGCAAAGTTACCACACCAGAATATGTGGTCGATAAATCCACTAAACTGGAAACTATCTACGACCGGATTCATGAGGTTAGAATGCGCGTTGAAGTACTAAAAAGAGATGCGGAAATTGACTATTGGCAGCAGATAGCTAAAGGAGCTGACCCTCATTCTCTGCGTATTAATTTAATATCTAAATTACAACAGTTAGATAATGATTTCGCCTTTATTGCTGAATGTAATGAAGGTGGAGAATTCATGGCTCCAGAAAAAATTCAGCGCCTTGCAGAAATTGCCGAATACACCTGGGTGAGAACCTTAGATGATCGACTTGGCGTTTCTTGGGAAGAAAGCCAACGTCAGCAAAAAACAGCGGCTAAAGCTCTTCCTATAAAAGAAAAATTATTAGCTGACAAAGCAGAGCATATTATCGAGCGTGAGGCAGGCGATAAGATTCCACAGGACAACCCTTGGGGGTTTAAGCTTGATGTACCTGAGCATAAATATAACCGAGGCGAGCTGTATAATTTAAGCATTGAAAAAGGCACGCTGACCGAAGAAGAGCGCTTCAAAATCAATGACCATATTGTACAAACGATTATCATGCTGGAAAATCTACCTTACCCTAAGCATTTAGCGGATGTGCCTCTAGTGGCTGGCAGCCATCATGAAAAAATGGATGGCACAGGCTACCCAAAACGCTTAACTGCCGCAGATATGCCAATAACCGCACGCATAATGGCTATCGCTGATATTTTTGAAGCGTTAACGGCTTCTGACCGGCCTTATAAAAAAGCCAAATCACTCAGTGCAGCGCTTCGTATTATGAGTCATATGGCAAAAGATCAGCATATCGACCCTGAATTATTTCTCTTATTTCTAAACAGCGGCTGTTACTTAGAATACGCGCAGAAGTCCCTTGATCCTGAACAAATTGATAACGTTGATATTAGTGAGTTTGATATGAACCATTCGTAAAATTAGCGTATGAAATCGCGGCTAAAAGCCCCTCCCACAAATATTTCTCATAATGGAAGAACCTAAAAGCTGATCCAAGTACTGCTATTTATATTTTTTAATCTACGTGTAACATCAACTTCTAATCAGCACTCACTGGAAAGGCTAGGTGCTTATAAGTTCCTTTACGGATATTAAAAAAAGCTAATTCAGGCAAACTCATTAAGATGCCCATAGCACCTTTTTTTAAGCTCCCCCCCGAATCAAATGGCCAAGTAGCACTGCCATAAATCCCCATGCTAGCTGCGGTAATTAAATTTAACGTACCGAATAGCGGGCGTGACCATACTTGTTCATTAGTAAAAAACAGAAAGGGCGCATCTAGCTCATTAAACTTATAGTCTTGAGCGCTCAGGGTGTTAAATTCCCGTAGGTAAACGCGCAGATTATTTTCTTCGGCATACATTTTCTCTAATTGTTGTTCGCGAAAAGACGCTAATACTTGCTGGTTGTGTTGCTCTGCTATATTTGCAAAGGATAAATAGGGGATAAAGGCCGTAGGGTCTTTATTTATACCGTTTAGTAAGTTAACTAACTGCTCTGCATCAACTTGAGAAGTTTGGATGGCAGCAAAAATTTCAGTGACGCAATTGTGCGTAAATAAATCATAGGGGTAAAGCGCCTGCATCTGCAGAGTAAGATCAGCTTGGTAATTTATTAACCTAGTTTTTGCTGTTTCTACTTCTTGAGCGTTTAATTTTGGTAGCAGATATATGGGCAAAGGTGCTGATTTTGAGGGTAATCTTTGTTCGCCTGTGGTTCTGATTTCTTGCCGCTTATTTAATCCACGTTCACGCTCATAGTAGTAATTACTCAATCGCTCAAAATGGCTGTAGTCTTTTTCGGTAATTGCTTGTTGGCTAAAGAGTTGCTGTTTTATTTCAGTAATTGAGCTTAAAGCATCTTGCTGCTGAGCCTTAAAGACCGTTTTATAGATTTCTACTTCAGCAGAAGTAATGCTCGGGCTGTTGTCTGCATAAGTATCGAGAAAAACCCAGTGACCGGAATTAATCGTATAAGAAAGACTGATAATCCGTGCATATAGTACCAATGCAGCGCTGCCTGAATCAGGCCGTTTTGAGTTTACTAGGCTAAGCAAGTTATCAATTAAATTAGCCTGTAATTGCGCTAACCTCTCAATTTCTAGACCGGATAGTGAAAATAGTTGATCTTCGGGAGAAAAATAGCTGGATTCCTTTAACGGGCTGTTATTTTCTAGAATTTGTAGAAATAATAATTGGCTAACGCTATCAATATATTGCTGGGCAAATGAATAAGGCACGGGGATAAAGGTATCTTTTCTTAAGTGTAAAGCGTTTTCAGGCCAAGGTTGCAGCTTAATTTTAGCTAGTTTTTGTTTCAGCTGAGTGGTTTTTTGAGTTAAAAAGGTACCACCTAGTCTATGTTTTATTTGTGCATTAATTTGCAAACTATTAAATGTAGCTATTTTTATAGGATCGGCGTTTTGGCTAAATAATCCTGCTCCGCGAATAGTTAATAGTGAGTTAAAGTCTATCGTTTTTGGCTCTAATAAAGCGAGATTTAGTTGAATCTCTTTAAGCAGAGTATCTTGTTGTTTTTGCTGTAAAAAATACAGATTAAAGTGATCACGTAACTGGGCGTATTGCTTGGGCTCAAGCTCTATGTTGGTTTGATAAAGGGTTCTATTTTCTAAATATCGATATTGGAAGTCAAAACCTGAGCTAGCCTGCTTGACTAATCGAATGATGCCGCCTGGGAAGTGCTGAAAATGGAACGTTTCCTTGCTGAAACGGAGTGCCGTATGACCGCCGCTAGCTGTGCCTTCGCTGGCATTAATATAAAGATAGTTTACCGCTTGGGCGTAAAGGTTTTGCGCGCAGATTAAGCTAAAAATTAAACATAAAAGAATTGAGTTAAAATTGGGCGGACTAAAGCCCGCCCGACAGCAACTCTTACTGCTGCTCATAACCTTTTTGAATGATTAGCATTCTGCTTTCCTTAGAGTCTGCTAAACTCTTTTTATAAGTTTCGTAAACACTTCCTGTTAATTTGGCTTTTTTCAATGCACGACCGATACCGATTAAGGTGTTTTCATCATCTTCCCAATTGCTAATGCCAGCTTCGGTAGCGATTTCAGAGATCCCTTGAACATAAGCTGCACGTTCAAACCCTGCTGTTGAAAGGTAAGCCGTAGTGTAGTCCATGATTTGAATTTGATATTCTTTATCTGCATCTTTAGATGACGACGAAGGACTACTAATTACTGAGCTAACAGAATCAGAGATGCTCTTTGAACTATCCGAAAGACTGCCAGAGCTAGCGGAAAAAGAACAGCCTTGTGACAGACCGGCCGCGATAAAGATAGGGAGTAGGTAAGATTTAATTTGCATGGTAAGCCCTTAGTTATGGTATTTTGTTCTGCTATATAACGAAATAGAAATATAATGATAGATACTTTATGCTCTTTTGAACATAAAAACTCTAATATAAATTAAAATCGTAGTTTATAAAAACCTCGTCACTCCCGAAGTGTACCTAGTCAAGCGTGGGCACAAGCTTTATCGAGAATCTAACCATATTCAATAGATTCCTGCCAAAGACCTACAGGAATGACGAATACGAAAATAGTATCAACTAAAAACTGCACATTTCAAAATGGATAGAGTTTAGTAAGGATTATTTTTTTGCTAACAAATCGAACAATCTGGTATTTAGCGAATGCGCTATTTCCAGCTTTTAAGCTTACGCTAGATTGCGTAAGTCTATTTTAAACTAGAGGTATATATGACTAAATCCGCTATTTTATTTGCAGATGCCAAAACTGTTATTCCAGGAGGCGTAAATTCGCCAGTACGGTCTTTTAGTGGCGTAGGTGGAACGCCTGTTTATATTGATCGAGCAAAGGGTGCGTATCTTTATGATGCTGAAGATAAGCAATATATAGATTATGTAGGCTCATGGGGCCCCATGATTGTGGGTCATGCACACCCAGATGTACTGCAAGTAGTAAATGAAACAGCGGCAAAAGGTTTAAGTTTCGGTGCTCCAACTGAGCTTGAAACTTTAATGGCGAAAAAAATATGTAAATTAGTACCATCAATCGAACAAGTACGCATGGTTAGCTCCGGGACTGAAGCTACTATGAGTGCTATTCGCTTAGCACGAGGCCATACAAAGCGGGATAAAATAGTAAAATTTGAAGGCTGTTATCATGGTCATTCGGATTCATTATTGGTTAAAGCGGGATCCGGTGCTTTAACCCTAGGTGTACCAAGCTCACCCGGCGTGGCTGCTGCGGTAGCGGAAGATACAGTTACCTTGGCTTACAATGATAGCGATGCCGTTAAACAAGCCTTTGCTGAGATTGGTAAGCAAGTTGCCGCGATTATTGTCGAGCCAGTAGCAGGCAATATGAACTGCGTTTTGCCCGCCCCAGGTTTTTTAGAAACCTTGCGAGAGGTATGCGACGAATATGGCGCATTATTGATTTTTGATGAAGTGATGACCGGTTTTCGTGTGGATAAACATTGCGCGCAAGGGCTATATAATATTAAGCCGGATTTAACCACTTTAGGAAAGATTATTGGCGGCGGAATGCCTGTAGGTGCTTTTGGTGGTTCGCATGAAATCATGAGCTCTTTAGCTCCAGTAGGTCCTGTTTATCAAGCAGGGACTTTATCGGGAAATCCGGTAGCCATGGCGGCAGGCTATAAAACTTTAGAATTGTTATCAGCATCAAAATTTCATGAGCAATTAAGCGCTAAAACTCGCGCCTTAGCGGAGGGGATACAGGCTAAAGCAATTGCCGCAAATATTGGTATGTCGATCAATGTCGTAGGTGGCATGTTTGGCTTGTTTTTTACTCAAGAGGATCATATTAGTCGTTTTGAGCAGGTCATGCGTTGTGATCAAGAGCTGTTTAAACAGTTTTTTCATGGCATGTTAAAAGAAGGCATATACCTTGCACCATCTGCTTTTGAAGCAGGGTTTGTTTCTGCTGCGCATAGTGATGCCGATATTGCCGCCACTATTACTGCGGCTGAGCGTGTATTAAATCAATTATAAATAAAGTCAGAGAGTGGGGTTCATAACCCACCCTCCCTGCTATGCCTACCTATTTACCTACAAAAAAAGACCTTTTTTCGCGCTTTTCTGCGACTGAACGCGTTTTAATTCATCAAGCGATTTCAGTCGTCGAAAATTTACCCAATGACGATACCAAACGCCCGCTAGGGCTTGATGTCGCATTAAATTTATTACCGCTCAATGTTGATTTGGAAACGATTTTGGCGGCCATTTTAAGTGACTGGCGTTTAAACAACTACCCTATAAAAACAGAGTTTGGCTCTATTGTCGCAAGTTTAGTGGCTAATGTTAAAGAACTTAATGGACTCAATATCTATTCTGAAAGTATTGCAACTAAAGCGGCTCAAGTTGAAATATTAAGACGCATGTTATTGTCTACCGCTGATGATATTCGTGCGATTTTGATCAAACTTGCCTATCGTTTGGCACGATTAAAAAAAATACCCCAAGAAAATGAAGACATGCGCCATTTTATTGCGCAAGAAACCCTAGACCTCTATTCTCCTATTGCTAACCGCCTCGGGGTTGGACAATTAAAATGGGCCTTAGAGGATTATGCGTTTCGCTATTTAGAGCCTAGCCATTACCTTTCTGTCGCGAAAGCATTAGAAAACAAACGCATCAATAGAGAAGACTGTATTGCTGGATTCATTACGCAATTGCAAGAAAAGCTAAAACTTGTCGGAATCAAAGCGGAAATCAAAGGCCGACCTAAGCATATTTATAGCATTTGGCAAAAAATGCAACGTAAACAGCTACCCATAGAAGAACTATATGATTTGTTAGCTGTACGTGTCATGGTTAATGAAACAGCTCAATGCTACGAGATTTTAGGCCTAGTGCATCAGCATTGGACTAGCATTCCTAAAGAATTTGATGACTATATTGCTAATCCCAAAAATAATGGCTATCAATCCTTACATACCGTTATTTTGACCGAAGATGCGAATCGCATAGAGGTGCAAATACGTACTAAACACATGCATGATTTTGCTGAGTTAGGGGTCGCTGCACACTGGCGTTATAAAGAAGGTAGTAATCAAGATATTGCGACTGAAAAAAGTATCGCAGCATTGCGTCAACTTTTAGAGGAAACAGAAAACGACAGCTTACTAAAAAATTTTCGTACCGAACTATTTTGTGATCGCGTTTATATATTAACACCAGCCGGAGAATTAATTGATTTGGTAAAGGGCGCAACGCCCTTGGATTTTGCTTACGCTATTCATACTAATATAGGGCACCGCTGTCGTGGTGCTAAAGTAAATGGCCGCATTGTTCCCTTAACCTATATTTTGCAGACCGGCGAACAAGTTGAAGTTTTGACGAATCATGACATTGCGCCCAACCCCAATTGGATTGATCCAAATCTAGCCTATTTAAAATCCCCTAGCGCCATTCAAAAAGTAAGAGTATGGATTAATCAGCAAAGTAAAGATAAGCATAGCTTGATTGGCCAGCAAGCTTTAGATAAAGAAGTAAAACGACTAGGTTTAAACAAATCTTACTTAAGCCGCTTATTGCAACGCTTCAAATTAAAGGGCGTGGATAAGTTATTCATTGCTTTAGGGCGTAAAGAGATTAGCGATAAGCAATTAAGTCTGGCACTGCAAGAACTTAAGAAGCATCCTAAAAAAGTAGCGGGTAAGAAAAAATCCTCGACTAAAGCGCATTCAGTGGAAATAACCGTTGCTGGATACGATAATATTTTGACCCATTTTGCACACTGCTGTAACCCAAAACAAAATGATGATGTTATCGGCTTTGTCACTCATGGGCACGGCATAGCGATTCATAAACTCGCTTGCACACATATTTGTGAGCTTAGCGAAGAACAGAAAAAACAGTTAGTTGCCGTTACCTTAAAGGAATCGTAAAGTCAGTAACTCTTAGCTTTAAAAACAAGAAGCATAATCCAGCATAATATCTTGGCAAGCGAAAAAAATTCGCGGGTAATCATCACGGATCACTAGTTTCAACGCATACTCAAAAAATACAGTGAGAGTCATAAAGCGCGCGCCGGCAGCACTGATTCGTAATTTTGTATTGGAGGAATTACGCCACACGCAAAGCGTCCAAAAAATAGCTGGGGTTAACAAGATAAAATGAACTTCATCCCAACTGGATACAGTGAAGTTCCCCTGCATCGCGAGCATGTCAGTAAAGTATAAACTGATATTAAGTAAGATGAAAAACGGCCAGAAAACGACCCATAGTTTTAGCGGGCCAATCCAGGAGTAGAGTAAGTAGTTATAAAACGAAAGGCCCTTCAACTCTATACATTCCTGCTCTTGAGTTGACGCTATAAAAGGCAGCGTTAAATAGATAACACTATAAATAAGCAAAGCTATTAATAGTAAATCTAGCGAAGACCCTAACTGTATATAAGTGAAAAAGATCGGTAACGAGTGGATAAACATGCAGCTTTACTCCCAGTATTTTTGATCGTTATAAACAAGAGTGGACTTCCTGCCTACCCTTTCTCTGACTCACTTTAAATCCTATTTAACCTCCAATGCTGTTGACTCAAGTTCAACTCCTTCTCCAGTGAGAGAGGACTAAAATCAACAGCATTGACCTTAACCCCTCCCGCCACTAAATAATTGATAAGCTGGATTATTGGTTTCTTCTATATAACGAAACCCTAAAGCGTCGAAGCATAACTGCACGGCTATCTTTTGCGATGCTTCAATTTGTACGCCAATCAATACCTTACCAAATGCTGAGCCGTGATTACGATAATGAAATAAACTGATATTCCACTGGCTACCTAAAGAAGTTAAAAAGCGCAATAAAGCACCAGGTCGTTCAGGAAATTGTAAACTATAAATAATTTCATTTAACTCGCAAGGCGCGTGACCACCTACCATATAGCGGATATGCTCTTTCGCTAGCTCATTTTGAGTCATATCCGTGACGGTAAAGTCTTTACCTTCTAACTGACCAATGATTTCAACTTTATCATTTATATCACCACTACTGCTGATACCGACAAATATCTGTGCGCTACTGTCATCAAAGTAACGATAATTAAATTCAGTAATGCTACGTTTACCTAATAACTTACAGAAAGCTAAAAAACTACCTGGTTGCTCAGGAATCTTTACTGCTAATAAAATTTCTCTGTGTTCACCCACTTGCGCGCGCTCGGCAACATAACGTAGGCGATCAAAGTTAATATTAGCTCCACTTTCTATTGCAACTAAAGCTTTATCGCTAATCTTTTCTCGTTCAACATATTTCTTTAATCCTGCAATTGCCAATGCGCCAGCAGGCTCGGGTACGGAACGCGTATCATCAAAAATATCTTTAATCGCAGCACAAATCTCGTCAGTATTAACAGTAATTACTTCATCGACTAAAGTTCTAGCCAAACGAAACGGCTCTTTACCAATCTGCCTTACCGCGACACCATCAGCAAACAAGCCAACTTGTTTTAGTGTTACTCGCTTATGGGATTTTAATGCTTGTTGTAAGCAATTAGAATCATCAGGCTCAACGCCAATAATTTTAATATCGGGCCGGACAAATTTTGCATAAGCCGCAATGCCAGCAATTAAACCACCACCGCCCACGGGTACAAAAATAGCTTCAATAGTATCCGTTTTTTGACGTAAAATTTCCATCGCTACCGTACCTTGGCCAGCAATAACCTCCGGATCATCGTACGGATGCACAAAGGTCATCTTTTTTTCTTTCGCTATTGTTTTGGCATGTGTATAGGCATCATCAAAAGCATCACCAAATAGAACAACTTTAGCCCCGCGAGCGCGCACCGAATTCACTTTAATTTCAGGCGTAGTTTTAGGCATAACAATTAAAGCCTTGATGCCTAATTTTTTAGCTGATAAAGCCACGCCTTGCGCATGATTCCCCGCTGATGCTGCAATCACACCGTGACTTCTTTCTTGTTCCGTTAATGACGCAATTTTGTTATAAGCGCCCCGTAATTTGAAAGAAAAAACTGGCTGTAAATCTTCACGCTTTAAAAAAACCTGATTATTAATACGCTCAGATAAGACCGGAGCAAAATCCAAAGGACTTTCTTCAGCAACATCGTAAACTTTAGCGCGTAATATTTTTTCTATGTATTTTAGGGTCATTGAATTAAAGAAACTGTGTTCAGTTATTGATGCGTTACCTTATCTGTTTTCTCAATGCCGAGTATTGTTTATCGAAGTGACACCTTGCTTCCAAGGAGTCTAAGTCTAATACATGTATCGGTTGGGTAGCGCTATGCTTGGCTTAACTAGGAAAATAAGGAATTAGACAAGGGAAATTTATTGCGCTAAATACTTTTAAGGCGCTTAATCTGTCGGCGAATTGCCGAGTTTAGAGTGCCTTCTTTATAGCGCCCTTTGAATATATGTTGGATTCGAAAAACATTAGGTATATCAATACCAACCCCTTGGCTACGAAGTAACCAGCGAAAAGCCCGGTCTTCATAGGCTTTACACCAGTGTTTCGCAGGTTTTTGATAAATACTAATACTATTACAATAGCCACAGGAGCGAGCTACATCGCCATGGGTTATTTGTAATGGACCTGTTGCACGATTAACATTCATAACACTAAATGTATTAGTGTCAATATCTAATAACTGAGGTTCCGCTCCTTTTACTAGGATAGGGTCGTCTTCAGCTAATAAGGTGGTGATATGTTCAGCCTGAGGGTATAGTAATGCATCTTTTCTGCCTTGTACTGCATCTGCCAAGCTATCTAAGCACTGCTCATGAAAGACAAGGTCACAATCAGTAAACCAAATCCAGTCTGCTTTAGTGGCAAGCGCAGCTTTATTGCGACCTATACTACGCCTGAATAACATTTCTTTAGGTAGTTCTTGCCAGTTCCAAGTAACGTTAGTAACTTCCTTTTTGCCAAAAAAATCTAGCATTGCCACTGTTTTTTCATCTTCAGTTGAGTAAAAAATAGTGACAGTAAGGTCAAGTTTAGTAGGTGGATAATTTACTAAAGAGCTTAATTGGTAATCCAATAAATAAGCATAGTTCCAGCAATGACTTACAAGCTCTAAACTTAAATGGCCTGAATTAGATGCTTTCTCAGAGTCGGAAGGAACTGTAGGCAAAAACCAGTTGGCAGGTATTTTTCCACTCGCCGCAAAGCGAAAAAAATATTCTAAAAAAATATCACTCCAATGAGCTTTCGCCAACTTTGTGGGCGATTTTTTATTATCCATATTTATTTTGAACCAATAGTTATAAATTTATAGCGTCATTTAGGTTAATTATCATAAAACTGCTTTATGATACCTGATCTTCACTTTTTAAGTGATAGCAATATTATAGGTACATAAGCCCTTAGCTCGGCAATAGATGAGAGGCCATCAAGCCAGTGAAGTTTAATTACAAAACAATTAGCATAGTATCGATTATGCTTGCAATCATAATCACAACGGTCATATTTGTAAAAAGAACAGCGCCGCCTTTGCAAAATAAAGAGGTATTAAGCATTGCTGAAAAAATTGTAAAAGTTAAAGTATCCCCTTTCTTCAATTTCAATGATGATGTCATGAAACTAGGTGTTATCCAGCACGTTGACCGGCAATACACTTATGATAGTATCCCTGAAGAGCTATTAGGTGGTTTGCTTTTTCAGGGCACCCACCGGCCTCCGAAGGGAACAGCAATAGAATTGGAATTGCTAACACCTGCTACAATTTATTTCTTTTTTCATCATCAAGTAGATGGTGGCTACTCTAAAATATTTGAGAGACTCAAGAGCTGGAAGCGTTCTGGTGAGTTTCCGCAGTATGATATACACAATGGGGAGCACGGATTAAAAATGGTGATGTATCAACTTGAAGCTAATGTTGGAACCTATTACATACCGCCGACAACTAAAGAGAGAGCATGTTTCAGTACCCTATTTCAAACGGGAGAAAAAACCTTTAGTCGTATCTAGTTGAAGTAGCGTTAATTCTATCAATAGCGCGCTAAATACCTATACGCTCGGTTAACCTTTTATCTCTTAGTATCGAACTTTTATGCTGTTTAACTCATATATTTTTATTTTTGTTTTTTTGCCAATTGTTCTAGTGGGATTTTATGCTATAGGGGCTAAGAGTCATCATCGTATTGCAAGTTCTTGGCTAGTGGCTGCATCACTGTTTTTTTATGGTTGGTGGAACCCCGCGTATCTGAGTATTATTATAATTTCCATGCTCTTTAATTATGCCGTGGGAACAGCATTATCAGAAAAAATCAAATCAAAAACTCTATTAATCGTGGCTATAGCGATTAATTTATTAGCGCTTGTTTATTACAAATATTTTAATTTTTTTATAGATAGCCTCAATGTATTAGCTGATACGGATATACATTTAGAGAAAATAGTGCTGCCCTTAGCTATTTCTTTTTTCACCTTTCAACAAATTGCATATTTAATTGATACTTATAGGGGGGAGACCCGGGAATATAACTTTTTAAGTTATTGCCTTTTTGTGACATTTTTTCCTCAGTTGATTGCTGGCCCTATTGTTCACCATCGTGAAATGTTGCCGCAATTTGCCAAAAATAGCCTATATAAACTTAATTATCGGCATCTAGTTATTGGGCTTAGCATTTTTACTTTGGGCTTTTTCAAAAAAGCAGTGTTAGCTGATGGAACAAGTGAATATGTGGGCCTTTCTTTTTCTCTAGCTGAAAGTGGCGTTCCACTGACATTTTTTGCAGCTTGGGCGAGTTCATTATGTTACGCCTTTCAGTTATATTTCGATTTTTCAGGTTACTCTGATATGGCTATAGGCTTGGCAAGGATGTTTGGCATTGTATTGCCTATGAATTTTAACTCCCCATATAAAGCAAAAAATATTACTATTTTTTGGCGACGATGGCACATGACTTTATCGAGGTTTTTAAGGGATTATTTATATATACCCTTGGGAGGAAACCGTAAAGGTAAGGTTCGGCAGCTAATAAATTTGATGCTCACTATGGTTCTAGGAGGGCTATGGCACGGAGCTGGCTGGAATTTTGCGATATGGGGAGGGTTACACGGATCTTTTTTAATTATCCATAATATATGGCAAAAATTAGGCATTAAGTTGCCTAAGCTAATTTCATGGTGGCTAACGATAAGTGCCGTAATTTTTGCATGGGTTCCTTTTCGAGCAAGTAGCTTAGAAGGTACCTTAAATTTGTGGCAAGGTATGTTAGGCATGAATGGCTTCTTGCTACCTAAATGGACCACCCATTTTATGTTTGGTTTAGACTCTTGGTTGGTGGCACACCATGTGGCGTTCGCGGGTATACTGCAACAAGTAGGTTCGGTTAAACTTATGGATGTTCTATGGTTTGTTCTTTTATTTATTTTGACCTTTTTGATGCCAAATACTCAGCAATTAATGCAGCGTTATCGCCCCGTTTTTGAATCAAGAGATCAGTATAAAAATACGCGACAAATACTTTACTGGCAGCCAACATTATTGTGGTCAGTTTTTATTGCTTTTTCCTTTGTTTACTCAACTTTATCATTGACACGTATCAGTGAGTTTTTATATTTTCAATTTTAATCTGAGAAGCAAATGAATCACATTTTTGTTGCCTATAGTCGGCGGTTTTTTATTATTAGCACCTTATTGTTTGGATTATCAGCTGTATTTTGTTATGTAGTTGACCCTTTCTCTGTTTATGGGAGAGTCTATTTTAAGGTGGGGAAGGTTGTAAATAGTCCTGCTTTTTCATCACAAATACAAATGGGGAAAGCTATCGGAATTAAACAATATAAGCCCGATACGCTCATTTTGGGGTCATCGCGTACTGACTCGGGGTTTTCAGCCAAAATCACACAAGAGTTTCTTCCTGATAATAAAGTTTATAATGGTGCCTATCCGGGCATGACTATTTATGAGGTTTTGCGTTATTTTCAGCATGCCAACGCTTCTACCTCTCTTAAGCAAGTTTTTATTGGGTTAGACTTTTTTCAATTTCATGGTAGTCACCGACCTAATAAAGGCTTTAGTGAAGAACGCCTGGCTGTTGATTTCAACAACACTCCCTCAGAAAATAACCTTAACGACCTACAATCCACTTTATTTTCTGGAGGTGCTTTGTTTTATAGTATAAAAGCATTGACCGGTTTAAATAAATGGAAAAAAGTTTATTTGCCGAATGGGTTTAAAACAAAAGGATATGGGGAAGGCTGGATAGATACATTTTCTAATAGTGAAGAAAAGTATGTACATAGAGTATATACGACCCCTAATTTTACCTTTGTAAGTTTTGATAAAAAATTCACGACTTTTGATTACTTTAGAAAAATCATTCAATTAGCCTATGACCAAGGCATTGTTGTTAATTTCTTTATTTCTCCCTCGCATGCACGGCAGTGGGAGCTTATTAAGCAGCTAGGGCTTTGGAATAAATGGGAACACTGGAAGCGGGAGATGTTAGCCATTACCGAACAGGAAAGCAGAGCTTATCAAAAATCTCCATTTCTTATTTATGATTTTTCAACTTATAACAAGTACTCAACAGAAGCGGTTCCTCGCGCTACGGATACGCCTATGACTTGGTATGCTGACTCATCACATTACTCTCAAGCTTTAGGTGATATTATTTTTAATAATATGATAAATGGCGTAGAAAATAACTTTGGACAAATCCTTAAAACGGAAACAGTGGGGGCTCACATAAAAGCCATACGTCAAGGGCGAGAGCAGTATATTTTAGAGCACCCTCAGGATGCTGCGGACATAAAAAGCTTAGTTGCTACTAGATTGTAAAATATAAGCGAGATTTAGTGTGCGTGATTTTTTGTCACTTAATTATAATGATATGGATTATTCAAATAGCGCCTTGACTTTATGGGCTGGAGTTCATATTCTGCTGTTACTTTCTGTAATCTCGCAGTTTTAACAGCGAAACCTCATTTTCTGCAGGCTCTTAAATTTAAAGGTAAACTTTAGCATGCGAATTAACTACCTCATCAAGGCGTTCCTAAACATCAATAATGAATAATAAAAAAGCTTTAGATGTGTTATTTCTTTCTCGAACGGTGAAAAAACATCGCTATTTTAATTTGCTTGTAGAAAATGCCTTGGCTGATTTTAACTGTAAAGTTATTTCCTATCATTTTTTACCAAAAGCTTCGAGTGCTTCTATAGTTGCGATTAGCCCTATTGACCTTGAAGAAATCATTGATAAGTTCCTAGAGGAGCTCTTTAATGCTAGATCAGGTTTTTTGGTTGAACAGCTATTAAAACCTCTAGTGAGTGTTTTGAGTCGAAGGCAAGTGCCAAGAATTTATAACCGACTTTTTAGTTTTCTTGAGCAGCAACAACCAGCTTGCATTAGCATATGGAATGGTCACAAATATCGAGATAACATTTTGAAAGCCGTAAACAAACATTTTTCCATCCCTGTGCTTTATTTAGAAAATGGCTTATTGCCCGGTAGTACTACTTATGACGATCAAGGTATCAACGCTTTAAACAGTATTCCCAAAGACCCAGAATTTTTTAAGGATGGAGACTTTGGTGAATACAAATCACGTACTATAGTCGGCCGCCAATACAAACGTAAAGTCTCAGCCTCACAAAATACGCTTCCTAAAAAATATCTATTGGTGCCCTTTCAAAAAGAAAGGGACTCGCAAATATTGGAAAACTCACCTCATATTAAATCAATGACTCAGCTCTTTAATTTGGTCAAAGAAGTAATAGATGCCAGCGTCCTAAGCGATGTTCATGTAATTTTCCGCGCCCATCCCAGCTCTAAAGCATCCTATATAAGTCTGCGAGACACTGCAAGTAAACACCCTAAATTACATTTTGATGAAAGCACTCCGCTAAATGATGCCATTGCTAATGCCACTGCAGTGATTACTATTAATTCTTCGGTTGGCCTTGAAGCTTTATTACTAAATAAAAAGGTGATTGTGCTGGGGGATGCTTATTATTCTCTAAAGGGCTTAGTGTTAACAGCACATGATTTTGCAAGCCTGACTTCAGCCATAAAAGCATTGCACAATTTCACTATCGATAAGGTGCTTAGAGATAATTTTTTAGCTTATTTGGCTAACTTCTACACTATTGAAGGCAGCTGGGGAAGAGCCGATGAAACACACTTTAAAGCAGTTAACGCAAGATACCATGAATTTTTTACAAGTCACTCTCAGCAAAGCACCTCAACTCGAGCACGCCCATGAATAAACAAGCATATTTGAATATGAACAACAATTCCTCGGCTAACTCGAACCGGCAGAAACGATCTTTTATGGTGAGCCATAAAGGAAAATAAAATGACTAAAAACCTTACCCTCTTTAAAAAGGAAAACAAAGCGTCCAAACTTACTTACTTGAGCTCAATAGTCTTATTTTAACTCATGAAAAAAACGCTAATTGTACAAACCCATCTGCATAAAAACAGGACTGGAGTTACATCTTGCATAGAACAACTCATTCCAGAAATTAGGGCTAAATATGATGTTATTTTAGTCGGATCAACAATAAAAACAGACGTTAAGCGATTTACTCTTATTCAAGGAGTAAGGTTTGCCTTTAATTATATTAAACAAAATGGCTTCGTCATATGGCATGTACACAGGAATAACGAGTTACTTGTTGCCCTGATCTTTAGAATTTTTATAAAAGAAACCAAAATTATAGCTACTAGACATGGAGCTAAAAAACCTAGCTGGATCTCTAAATTTTTATATGCCAAAGCTGATAAAATTATTACGCTTAACCAAGAAATGTATGAGACGTTAAGTCTGACATCAAAGTTAATTCCTCATGGCATTAGTCTCGATTGCTTTAAAAATAACCCTATAAATAACCCTATAAATAACCCTATAAATAACCCTATAAATAACGAATATAATAAAAAGAAATATATAGGCATAGTTGGAAGAGTTAGGCCACTTAAAGGTCAACTTGATTTAGTTAAAGCTCTTATTCCTATTTTTAAGGAAAATGATGATTGGGATTGTTTTATAATAGGAAAATATAGACCTGATTACTATCGTAAGATATTAGAAGTAATTAAAGAGTCTCAGTTAAATAACCGTTTTTTATTTACAGGTGAAGTTAATAATATATATTCATATTACCAGTCTATGGACATTAATGTTATAGCCTCTTATACAGAAGGAAGCTCAATGGTGCCATTAGAAGCAATGTTATGCCATACAGCGGTTATTGCAACTAGCAACGTTGGGACTAATTCATTATTAATTAAGCCAGGTTATAATGGTGAACTATACTCTCCAGGGAGCATAGAAAAACTAAGGGATAAATTATTAGAATTAATCACCAATGAAAATAAGGTGTATTTATATAAGAAAAGGGGCTATGAAACTATTTGCAAGAAATGGAGATCTGATATTGAAGCTAACGAAATAATTAATTTATATAAGGAAGTAAGTGATGCTTAACCATCCCTCCCCTCTACAAAACAATATATTAAATACTTTATTTTTTATAATCCCCGGGTTTATTTTAGTGATTCCCGGAGCTGGTGAAGCTCCTTTTGTGGTAGTTGCATTATGGAGTATAATTTATTGTTATAAGGAAAAAATAAACCCCTTTAAGTACGATGCAACCAAATCATTTTCCCTTATTTTATTTGGTTATTTTTTTATTTCCTTTCTTTCTGTCATAGCATCAGATCCATCTCTTTATGCTTTTAAACGCTTAGGCACTAATTTTCATTTTCTAATCGCTCCTTGGCTAGCTGTTTTTCTTTTAAAAAAATTAAAATTTCCAATATTATCAAACGGCATAAAAGTAGGTGCGGCCTTCGCAGGAATTGTAGCTCTTATCCAATATTTTTACTTGGGCACACGAGCTGGCGGTGTAGTCAATGAAATACTTTTTGGGGATATTGCTTTATTATTAGCCTTTTTCTCATTAATAAATTTTTTTAATGAATCAACTAAAGAAAGAATATTCAGCTTTATTAGCTTTTCTTTCGGCCTTGTTGCTGTAGTACTTTCTTTATCCCGAGGCGCTTGGATTACTGCTCCAATATTATTTTTAGGTTTAATTTTTATTTGGGGTCAACAGAGAGTTATTTCAAAAAAAAATCTTATATTAGTTTTCATAATGGCAATGAGTATTGTAATAATAGCTGGACTAACCCCTCAGATTCAATCAAGATTTCAGTTGATGAATAATCAAATCATAAATTATAAGGGTAGTAATTTTTCATCCGTTGGTGCGCGTATTACTCTATGGAAAGCGGCATTAGATGTTTTTCCTAACCATCCAATACTAGGCTATGGCCTACATAACACCAAATTAGCTGCGAGTGACTTTTTTCAAGATAAGAAATTAAAAAAACGCATTTCATATTATGATCATTTTCATAATGAATATTTAAATACACTAGTAGGTAAAGGAATAGCTGGATTGCTTAGTTTGTTCGTTTTATTTTTAATGCCTATACGGTTATTTTATAAAAATATTAATTCTGATAATAAAAGTAACTTCTCAGGCATAGGGATAATGCTTTGTACCGGTTATATGTTTTTCGGACTAACTAATATAACTTTTGGCCATGGGATATTTAATACTTTCTTTGTATTTATATTAACGGCTTGTACTAATGCTTCTTGGAGCGATCCTCATAGGAAGAACTGTAAAAGCGATGACACTTGAATAATAACGACTTAAACATAATTTTATAAAAAAATGGCAAAAAAGACTAAAAAAAACTCAGGTTTCAATATCTATACACGTTTACTCAGGTACGTAATCCCCTTTATTAAATTCTTTATAATTAGCATCTTTGGGTTCGTAATTGTAGCTATTGCACAGCCTTTGTTTGCGGAACTTGTTAAATTTATTATTGAAACGATAGAGCATGGAACGAAGGCTGACAATAAGTACTTGCCTATTTTTATTATCGGGCTTGTTTTATTTAGAAGTACCGGAACCTTTTTTGGCAACTATTTTTTAGCGAAAGTCTCGGTTAATGTTGTACATAAGCTTCGGCAGGAGATCTTTAATCACTACACTCAGCTTTCCATAGAATATTTTGACGCGCAAAATAGCGGCCATTTAATTTCCTTGATTACTTATAATGTCGCAGAAGTAACACGCGCCGTTACTGACTCCGTAAGAACCTTTATTAGGGAAGGTTTAACGGCTATTGGATTGTTAAGCTATCTACTGTGGCTTAACTGGCAGTTAACGCTGATATTTTTCGTTATCGCACCTTTTATTGGCGTGTTAGTGACTAAAGTCAGTAAAAAACTAAGATCGCTAAGTAAAAACGTACAAGACTCCATGGGCGATATGACGCATATTACTTCTGAGTTAGTAATGGGCAGCCGCGTTGTTAAATGTTTTGGTGGTTCTGATTATGAAATAAAGCGCTTTAAAAAGGTCAGTTTTTTTAATAAACAACAGTCACAAAAAGTTGCCTTAGTCGCTGCTATTCAAAACCCGATTATGCAATTATTAATTGCATCTGCATTATCAGCTTTACTTTTCTTAGCTCTCACTATTATGGACACAGCCAGTACTGGTGATTTTGTTGCTTATTTATTAGCTGCATTTATGGTTCCCAGACCAATTCAATTACTAGCTCAAGCAAATAATGATATTCAAAAAGGGATTGCGGCCGCAGGTGATATTTTTAATGCATTAGATGTAGAGCCTGAAAATGATCAAGGTACTGTTGAAAAAGCAGCAGGGAAAGGCGTTTTAAACTTTCAGAATATTTCTTTTAGTTATCCTAATTCAAAAAAACTCGCGCTAAAAAATATTAACCTTTCTATTGAAGCAGGAGAAACTGTTGCTATTGTTGGCGCTTCAGGTAGTGGAAAAACAACCTTAACGAATTTAATACCGCGTTTTTATGATTATTCTCAGGGGCGTATTTTAGTTGATGGTATTGAAATAAACCAATATACCCTAAGTTGTTTAAGGGAGCAGATTGCTTTAGTGACGCAAAATATTACTTTATTTAATGATACGGTTTTTAATAATATTGCTTATGGTGTATTGGGTGATGTTGAAGAGGCGGCCGTATTAAAGGCTGCGGAAGACGCCTACGCAACTGAGTTTATTAATGCTTTATCGCATGGCATACAGACGGAAATCGGTGAGCATGGCATACAGCTATCTGGTGGACAAAGACAGCGCTTAGCTATTGCAAGAGCCTTATTAAAAAATTCGCCTCTTTTGATTCTTGATGAAGCTACATCTGCTTTGGATACGCAATCTGAACGTTATATTCAAAAAGCTTTAGAACATGTCATGAAGCATAGAACTACAATTGTTATTGCGCACCGCTTATCAACTATAGAAAAAGCAGATGTAATTTTGGTTATGGATCAAGGTGAGATTATTGAGCGCGGGCCACATGCTGAATTAATTGCTAAGCAAGGTGCTTATGCGAAATTGCATGCGATGCAGTTTACTGAGAGTGCAAATATTACTTGATGCAGAAGGTCTAAATAGCTCAGACTTATACTAGGATATGTAGTTTTTAGTCTGCATGTCACTGGATACGTAACTCAAGAGGGCTGGTTCAGCTATTCTATACGCTTTATGGCTACCCAAAACAAGCACTTAAAGAGGGTCTCGCGTTAAAAATTCATAGCCCGTATGAAACGCCAGTGGAATACGTTCAATGCCCGTATTTCACTTTGCACTCTACGAGTCTCAAAGCTTCATACGGGCGAAATATCTATTGCCTCGCCAAGTCCATTTTTTCCTAATACCACAACGCCCTCCTCATTTCCTTAAAGCTAGATACGCATGAGGAGAACTCTGGCTCCACTTTAATTCACTGATGTACCAGTGCCTTGCTCGTCTTTAACGCCTTGGGCAAACTTCAACTTCAACTTATTAAAGGCTGACCATAAAGTCGTATCCATGACGACTTGGTTACCAATAGATACAATGACTCGCGTTAGCTCAGGCATCTTGGTTTTAGTAGAAATCATGTAGATAGGCTGTACATATAAGATGGAGTTATCACCCATCGGCAAAATCACCATACGCCCTTTTGCTACATTCGATCCATGCTGATCCCATAAGGTAAATTGCTCTGATATTTCAGGGTTTTGATCAATCAATGCTTCCACTTGAGCCGGCCCATTAACTTGAGTATCTTTACCAAATTTATAGATTTTGATATTGGGCTTGTAATCTTTATTGTCACAACTTTCCGTATCTAACGTACCAGCAACCCCTATCATACTTAAGTTACTACGATTAATAGGTGTCATGGGATTAATCATAACGAACTCTTCTCTATCGTTACACCGACCGAAATCCATAGTTTGATAATAAGGCATAACAGACTTTTTATTTACTTTAGCAAATTGCCAAGTTTCTGCTTGCTCATAAAATAATTCAGGCTTTGTTTGGTGATATTTAGAATAAACCATCATTTGCATAAAATAGAGCTCACGCGGATAACGTAAATGCTCGCGTAACTCATCCGGCATGCTGTCTAAACGATTAAAAACGCCAGGATAAGCGATGCGATACGCATCAATAATAGGATCTTTCGTGTCCGAAATATAATACTTTACTGAGCCATCGTAAGCATCTACAACCACTTTTACCGAGTTACGAATATAGTTAAAATGTGCTGTACCCGATAGAAAACTATCACTAGCAAATTTAGACACCGGATATTTATCAGACAAGGTATAAGCATCTTGAATCCAATAAAATCGGTCTTTAGTAACGACTAAGTAAGGGTCTTGATCTAGATGCAAGAATGGCGTAATGGTATTGATTCTTTCAATAATATTACGCCTTAATAAAACCTTACTCTGCTTAGAAATATTAGTGGAGAAAAAAATCTTCTCTTCACCAAAATAAAAGGCAAATAATAGCTTTCTAAACATTGATGGAATCGGTATTCCTGCTTGCCCTTGATAAGTCTGGTTCGCACCTTTATCTGATCCAGCCAAACCCATAACATCCAAGTCATTAGGGACAACCGCATAATTATACTTTTCCTGACCAAAATAAATATCTGGCGATTTAACGGAAAAGCCGACATTGGACTGCATATTTAAATCACGTAGATACCATAAAATGGGCTTTCCTGCGTCTTGCGCAGCTGGTGTCACTACCGCACCATAGCCATGGGTATAGCGTAAATGAATATTTTCCCAATTCTTAGCTGCAAGTGGCAATTTATCGGGGTTCAACTCGCGAGCGGACAAGTTCACTTGTTGTATATGATCATTCAAGTAGTAACGATCTTCATCTACGCTTTCAAAATGGTAATACGGCCGGATACCTTGCAACTGCTGATAGCCATCCATTAAGTACTCTCTATCCCACACAGGAATATTTTCAAAATGCTTTTGAGTACCCCATAATTCAATATCTTTTGTTGCATCGAGCTTAACTTGGTAGTCAACAATATTAATATTTTTTAGGTCATAAGCATCGAGAGTTGCCTTAATATTGCTTTCCATAAACTGCCCTTCCGTTAATACTGGATTAGGCTTAACAATAAGTGAATTAATCAAGCTGGGAATAAGCGGTATATTTTGTAAGCCTAGAGCCAATAAAAAGCCGCCAATACCGATAAAAATAGGGATTGCTGAGCGATGTTGTGGAGAGAAAATGTAAATCACAACAGCAACAAATACTGCCACAATAGAAACGATGCTAAGCCAGATTAATGGCAATTGATAACGTAACTCGACAAAACCTGGGCCAAAAAACACCGGCTCATGTGAATTGACATATAGTAAAGAAAATCGATCGAGAGCAAATCCCCAAGTCACAAATAAGACAATAAAGCCGATTAAAATCGTTAAATGGATTTTAGCGCCCAGAGGGTATTCTTTATTCTGATTAGGGACAAATACATGTTCTAACCAATACAGTGCAGTTACTAGGAAGAACAGAATAATAGACGTATTCAGTAGCTCTTGCTGAATCAGCATATAAACAGGATATGAAAATAAATAAAAACTCACATCAAGCCCGTAAACAGGCTCTGTTACACCTGCAGTACTACCAAAGAAATATAATAAAGCCGACTCCCATTGGTTATAGAAAGGAATCGCGATAACAATCGCTAAAATCAAGGATAAAGGCGTATAAATCCTTACTGATCCATACATGAAAATATCAGCAAAAGATTGAAAGCGTTGTCGCTTATCAGCGCTCACAAGTATTTCATCAGGAGGGCTTAAACCTAAGTAGCGCGATGCAATCCAGAAATGAAAAAAGAAAATACAGAAAAATATAAGCGTTACACCACCGGAAAAAATAAATCGGTAGAGTAATCTTAGCCAAAAGTAGCCCTCAAAATTAAGCGAGCGAAACCACCACAGGTCGACAAAGAAATCGAGAAAGACAAAAGAGAATAAAACATAGATGATGACAGCTAATACTGACGACCCTATTAAAAAAGCGGGTAGCAATTTCCAGTTCCGCATGGAAGCCTCTTAAAAATAAAAAATGTTATAAACTATTATAGCAAGATCATGATCATTACATTTTTCATTTAAATGATCACTAAGCCATAAACTTATTATTCTCTCCCAATCCTGTATAGTTCCCGTGTTCTAGAAACTGTAAAAGTATTCAATAATATACGTAATAAATACAGGATCCGTAGATACTCTCTTCAAGCACCAGCTTTATTTTAAATAAATCCTAAAAATACTTAGGAATAAGTTGCTTCAGAAGGGAACTTATAAAAACGTTCTCCCTCAAAGCTTTTATTGGCTTTTAGCATGCCATGGATGGCGTGTAAAAGCTTACGCATCACAGCGCAAATGGCCTGCATTTTCTTTAGGCCATTATCGTTAATCATATGTAAGTAATAACCCT
>Ga0209290_1000193_pt1 | contig 55498 bp, 48 predicted proteins | sample EN1Hudsemesocosm_2_FD_184632 | JGI IMG/M metagenome (GOLD analysis project Ga0209290, IMG submission 184632) | Methane-oxidizing microbial communities from mesocosms in the Hudson Canyon - EN10B Hudson Canyon (SPAdes) (version 2) | ecosystem: Environmental > Aquatic > Marine > Cold seeps... | reverse complement strand
TCACCTTCAATAATGGTCATATTGGCAAGGTCATAACCACGTAACTGATAAATGCCTTCGCTTACCTTAAATAAACCATGAATATTGTTTAGCGATGCTTGTCGCCACAAGCTAGGATTTACACTACCAGGTGCAGAACCATCGTTACCTTTAAAATCTATAAAGTCATACGATGGCATATCCCAAATAGCGTTTCCGTCTTTGTCTGTGGTGATTAGGTTTTTATCTTGAGCAATTAAGCCTCTTTTAGCATCTTCAAAGTCAGCGACATTACTAAAAGGACGTGTATTTAATACAGCTTGATTTGCCTTAATAGTTACGGCAGTTGGCGCAGTATGGCCGTTGGTGTCACTGCCTTCTTCGTGTTTTAACGTGTTATCGCACGCACTAAGGCTAAACAACATGATCAGTACAAATAAGTAACTGGGACGCATAAGTTATCTCTGATTAACAATATTAATATTTCATTGAACGATGCTTTTATCTTTCAACACATGCGCTATAGTGTCATATGCTATCAATTCCTTCTGGTCTTAAACCGACAAAAACTATGTCCATAAATGACAACTCAACAACACTTTCTTCATGGGCTCGCGTGGTATGCAAGGCTATTGATGACAAGGGTGTTGATAGTACTCAGCTATTAACTCTCGCAGAAATAAGTCCTGATGTTTTAAATAACCCGGAAGGACGGATACCCATTCCTAAAATGAGCCGACTTTGGGAGCTCGCAGTGCAAGCTACCGGCGATGAAGCATTTGGGCTCAGCGTTCCATCTTTTGTACAGCCCACTACTTTCCACGCCCTAGGATTCTCATTAATGGTAAGCGCTACATTAAGAGATGCATGGCTGCGCACTCAGCGATACTACAAAATTGTTAGTGATGTGTTGGATATTCAAATTGAGGAATATGGAACTGAATCAGCGTTATGTTATGTGCCAATCCCCGGTAAGGCATACGCTAAAGAAGCAATTGATGCTTTCATCGCTACAATGGTCAATCTCTCTACCGGAATAACCGGTGATAATACTCAGCCAACCAAAATTGAATTTGAGCGAGCAGAACCCGCAAACCGAGCGCAATTTGAAACAACCTTCCCTTGCGATATTTATTTCGGCACAGGGCGTAATCAAATTTACTTCACTAATGAAGATCTTGACCGTCCCCTAGCGACGGCTAATAGAGACATTGCCCTAAAAAATGATGAAGTTGTTCAGAGCTACTTATCACGATTATTGAAACAATCTCTGGCTAAGCAAGTCACCGAGAAAATCATTATTTCTCTTTCTATGGGAGAACCAAATCAGGAAGTTATAGCTAATAGTTTGCATATGAGTAGCCGCAGCCTTCAACGAAAACTAAAAGAAGAAACAACATCTTTTCGTCAGCTATTAGATGATGTAAGAAAAGACCTCGCTAAAAATTATTTAGTCAGTTCTCAGCAGTCAGTCATTGAAATTGCTTACCAGCTTGGGTTTCAAGACCCTAGCAATTTCACCAGAGCTTTTAAGCGGTGGTTTAGCTTGTCACCTTCAGCATTTAGACAACAGGAGTTACCTTAAAATTCATTAGGTCTTATAAAGTTTATCCCTATTAGGGTACTAATTTTATTTATAAAAAAAATTTAAACTTTCACACAAGTAAAAATGGCATTTCCAGAAGTCTTATCCCAAGGAATTATTTTCTCAAAGTCCTGTTCAAACACATGGATTTCGAAGTAAGGCTCCAAAATTCCTATCAATTCATCAAAGCTGAAAGCAACCATTGAATGTTCGTCATTCCATATTTGAGTTTCTTCAGTTGTTGTTTTTTCAATGCTGAGTTTAAGTGATTGTTTTTGCCCATGACCACAGTAATTCCAACCCGAGCGGAAAGTAAACAAATTATCGTCTTGCTTGGCGGTGTGTTTTACAAACAATTCGTTGTTGATTTTGTTCTTGTCGACCACGTTAAAGCAGAAAACCCCATCAATTTTTAATGCACGATGTACGCTTGCAATGCACTCTTTTAATTTTTCAATTCCATCGTTGTAGTGTATGGAGTACAAGAAGCAAGTGATTAAGTCCAATGGTTCAGTAACGTCGAATTCACTCATATTCTGCAAAGTAAATTGTGCTTCTGGACAACGAGTTGTGGCTATATCTAGCATTGGTTGATTAATATCTAGGCCATTACTTTGATAGCCAAAATCAATAAAATGACGTACATGCGGACCAGTTCCACAGGCTAAATCAAGATGCGTCTTTCCATCGTTACCAAAAATCTGGTGTAGTCTGCGAATGCAGTTGCTTTGAGCTTGATAGTCGATCTCGATACACATTAAATCGTAGTAGCCAGAAAGGTCGGTATATAGTGTGTTGGTGGACATATTCACCTAGTAGTTTTAACTTAATTTTTTTGAGTGGCGCATAATAAACTAATCAGTGGTGTTTGCGAAACAGATATAGCACACACTATAAGTTATCTTTATAGCTAGATTTTACGCTCAAGTAAGTGCAATTTTGTTATGACCCTGATTATTTCTAAAGCACTTATCTATTAGGGGCGTCCAACTAGGCCTAGAACCGAACATGCCATGCAATAATAGAACGGGAGTTAATGTGAAGCCTGTGTGACGTGTTATTTAGAAGAGAGCTAAACTCTACTTAGCAGTTATTATTGTCGTCTTTCTCTGTATGCGTCGATAGCGTAATAGTTCGAGAATATACACTGCAAGACAGGCATATAAAGTAACGGCAATAAATAACCCCATCCGAACAGCAAATGCTGCATACACATCGCTGCCATTGGAGCTGTCTTCGACGGCTGGGCCTAATAGAATAAGCATCGTGACTAATGTGTTTTGCCAGAAAGATGGTGGAAACTTACTGCTGATCACTTGATAGAACTTACTGCAAAAATAAAAAGAAAAAAGCAGCATACATGCAGTGAACATAGGCAGTGTTGTGACGAGATCGAGCATAAACCAGAATAGAATAGCAAAGCAGCCGCCTATAAAAGTTGAGCCTAATAATTCTCTACCAGCATCTCGGGCGTGCAAGCTTGAACCTTGCTGGCTTAATGAAACCGATTTCATAATAACGGCTAAGTACATTGAGGGATTAGTAAGGGCAATAAAATAAGCCGGCATGATAATAATTGTAGCGCGAATAGCAATCCAGTTCGATCGGGTGCTTATTTCATCGTCTGATTCGGGGCTGGGTGGAGGCAGGTCTGTTGTGACTTTGTCTTCAGGGAACCAGGGGTATACAAACCATTGACAAATGACAGCAATAGCAATGCCAAACGCTAACGACTGGATAACGACGACGGCCAAGCTGAAACTCGCAACTCCGGCAGCGGATATCAGTGTAATACCAACAGTAAGAAACGTGCCGACTAAAACTTTCTCAGCGATAACAGTTATATAATTACTGAAAAACAAACCTACCGTAATAATTAGTATTCCCGTTACTGGATAATGCAACAGTATAGGGATTAAAGCTAACCCGACACTTGTAGTGATTACGACTAAAAGCAAAAGCATTAGCAGTGCCTTTGGCTTCATCGGTGGTGATGGTTTCATACCTAAAATAAATGCAAAGATAGGTGTGATAAAAGGCAGAGGGATCGCTAACCCATAAGCGATGGCTAATGATAGAGCAATACAAAAACTTAGCCTTAACACACGTCGTGCGGCCAATGGGGTGCTTTGTGAGCGACGTATCATTAGATTTGTCAGCATAATAGCTAGCTTTTTCGTTTAATAAGCATAAGAAAGAAAACTCATAAATCGAATATATAATTGGCCGAAGAACTGGATAATGCCATGTCCCTCTGTATAAGCGATGATGGAAGCTTGGCCACCTACGCGCAGATTATTTTTAAGTTCAGGGTGTTGCTTGATATTAATGCTGATAATCACGGGAAAGCGCTGTGACTGCCTTAGCCAATCGCGATTATTTTCAATGCTGGGTAAGGTACCAGGAGATGCACCATTACCAGCGCTAATACCTAAACCGATACTACGAATGCTTCCCGTAAAAATTTGACCCGGCAATACATCGAATAAAATTTCTACAATGCCGCCTTTTTTCAAATTTCCTAAATTGTTTTCGGTATATTCGGCGTTGATCCAGACATCATGCATAGCCACTAAAGTCATGGCTGCTTGCCCTGCACTAACATACTGGCCAACATCTGCATTTAGATCAGTAATTACGCCACGTGCGCCAGCTTTAACTGTAGTGTTGTCTAAATCTAATGAAGCCTTAGCAACTGCACTTTGAGCAGATTGTATAATGGCGTTGTTGTCTTTATCATTGCCCCCTTTTTGCTCTATGGCTCGTGAAATTTCAGCTTTGGCAGCACCTACACTAGCTTTTGCTTGCTCTAGTGTGGCCTGAGAAATTTCAATACGACGTTTCGAAATTGTGCCTGGGTCTTGTTTGTACAAGCGACTTAGCCGATTTAAATCTTGTTCTGCTTTAACGTGATTAGCCTGCACTGCCAGTAAATTAGCTCGTGCAGACTCAACGGTTGCATCACCCGCATTAACTTGGCTGTGTGCATTCACCAAGTCTGACTTTGCCTTATTTAAAGCAATTTCATATTGCGAGCGATCAATTTCAAATACGGCTTGCTCGGCTTGAACTTCTTGATTGTTTTTGACTAAAACTTTGGTGATTAAACCACTAACCTTGGAGGCGACACCAACCACATAGCCTTGTACGCGGGCTTGGGTTGTATAAGGTGCAAGCCGATCGGATACTAGATACCAAACGATACTCATAAATATAACTGCAATTAAAATCAATGCGCTACGCTTTACTGAGGCAGCCGCTTCAGTTTGGTTGTCGTCTATATTGTCGGGAGCCTCTTTGGCTGCTGAAGACTCACTGCTCATGCTGACTTGTTCCTGCTGATGAATGGTTTAAGGAAAGAGGTAATTCTGCTTTGAGTAATTCGCCCCAATCACTACGCTGCTCCATGGTTTTACGGGTAGTCGAGGGAATAAGTTGCTCGATAGATGTTTCGCTCCAGCCACCACCTAAGGATTTATAGAGATCAATAATGGCGTTGATATGGCTTCCTCTATTAGCAAGCGCTTGATCGGTTTGGGTAAAAACCGCTCGTTGCGCATCAAGTACGCGCTGGAAATCGGAGTAGCCTTCACGAAACCGCGTATTCGCGAGTACTAATGCACGCTCAGATGCTTTGACTGATTGTGTTAAAATATTGATTTGTTCGTTAGTTTTAACCACGCTAATAGCCGCGTCATCAACTTCACGCGCGGCTGATAATACAGTGTCTTGATACTGCTCAATCAATTGTTGTAAACGCGCATCTTGAACCCGGATATTATTTTCAATTCTGCCGAAGTTAAATAAATTCCAAGTAAGCCCAGGCCCTATTGAAAAACTACTGTTGTTGGGGCTATCGCTGTCGGATGTGCTTGACCAGCCTATGCTACCCAATAAAGAAATAGACGGATAATAGTCAGCTTCTGCTAAACCAATCTGTGCAGATTGTGCCGCAACTTGCCACGCGGCGGAACGGATGTCAGGGCGTCGTGTTAGTAACTTTGCAGGGATGTCTGTTAGTAACAGTGTGTTCATACTAGGCAATTTACCCGGCTGCGTTTTTAATTCACTAATTACACCGGGCGGGCGGGCCAATAACGTCGCTAATGCGTTACGTGTTTTAGTAAGTGAGATCTGTAATTTTGGGATGGTTGAAAGTGTAGCTAGGTATTGAGATTTGGCTTGTTGTAAATCAAGTTCTGAATCTTGCCCTGCTAGATAAATATTTTCTGTTATTTTATAGCTTCGCTCTTGAATCTCAGCATTTTTACGGGCAATGTCAATACGCTGTTCAGTGGTTCGGTAGCTGTAATATAAAGAAACCAGCTGTGAGTTGAGCAAAACTTGGATGTTTTGCTGGTTAGCAACTGAATTAAAAAAAGCTGCGTTGGCGGACTCAATGCCGCGCTGGAATTTTCCCCAAAAATCCAGTTCCCAACCTAAATTAAAGCCTGCTTGATAGCTGGTAAAGTTATTGTCGTCACTTGGCAAAGCCCCGCCTCTGCGTTGTGTGTCAGTGGCGAGAGCGCTGCCGTTAATTTGTAAGACTTGAGGATACAAGCTGCTGTCGACGATGCTCAGTTGAGCACGGCTTTCAAGAATACGTAAGCCGGCGATACGTAAATTAATATTTTTCTTTTGACTAATCTCAATTAAATTATTGAGCGCTGCGTCATCAAACATCTGCCACCAAAAACGTAAATCGAATTCGGTTTGCATCGATGTATTATCAACTTGACCATAAAGGTCGGGCTGCCAATTTTCAAACCACTCTACTTTGGGCTCTTTATATTCAGGACCCAAGGTTGTACAAGCGGTTAACCCAAGAGTGAAGCATATAAAAATAAGTGACTTTCTAAAGCAAAGTGCTGTGGCCGGCATTATGTGATTACTTCTTAATTTTGCATGTCGGTATTAGCGGGCTGTTCATCAGAAGCATTAACCCAAGCCATAAATATTTCATAGCCTACAGCCAGCAAAACGGCACCAAGAAACAAACCAATGATACCTGATACAACCATGCCGCCGAGTGCGCCAATTAATACCACGGGCATAGGAGCATCAACGCCGCGTCCTAATAGAATTGGTTTTAAGACATTGTCAGCCAATCCCGCTACTAATAGATAAACCGTAAATATAATATTGCTGGTAGTTGATGCGTCACCACCGGTCCATAGATAAACGACGACGGGTATAGATACCAAGGCTGCGGGTAGCTGTACAACGCCTAAAATCAAAACAATAAAAGCTAAAACTCCCCCTCCAGGAACTCCGGCAAGGATGAAACCTACACCTAGTAGTAAGGCCTGAATAAAAGCCACCCCAAGTACGCCACTGGCAACTGAGCGAATTGTACCGACTGACAATTTATGTAGTTGAGTACCTTTGCTTGGGTTAGAGAAACGCTGAAAGACTTTCAGCATAGCTTGGCCGCCAGATTCGCCATAAGCCATCATAATACCTGCGATAATCAATGACCCCAAAAAGCCAAAGATAGATCCAACTGTTGCGGCACTAACAGCCACAACTTTTTTAGATGCAGTTTCTAGTTCTGGCCGCACAGATTCAACAAATTCTGGGAGATCCTTCGCGGCAGCACTCCAAGCTCCGTAGACCTTTTCACCCACTATTGGCCATTCGGAAACACTTGTTTTAGGCGGTGAAATGTCTATTTTTCCCGATTCAAACTTGGTATAGACGCTTTGTAAATGAGTGGCAAAGGACTTGCCTATCATCAATGTTGGGCCGCCTATTATTAATAATCCGATCAAAACAATCACTGTTGCCGATAAACCCTGTTTACCTTTAAGCTTTTTAGCTAATTTCAAATGTAGAGGGTAAATCGCAACGGCTAGAATTAAGGCCCATAACATTAGCCCGATAAAAGGCGTAAAAACACGCAAGCAAAGAAAGGCAACAACAGCAATCAGCCCTACGCGTATGGCAGCATCTGTAAAAACGGCGACATTTTTTTGATGAGAAGATGAATCGTCAGTTCCTGACATGGGTATTCTCCAAGGGTAGATATGATTAAACTTGATACTAAAAAAGAATTTAGGTTGTGTTGTTATTATTGATTCAATACCGTAATTTCCCTCAATCTACAATAAAAAACAGGCACTGGCAATTGCCAAGTTATTATCAATTTACCTGTTGTACAATTATTAATCATGAAACAATTATGAGTCGCCATTATTTTCTAACATACTCTGTACTCTGCTTATCACCGTTTCACTATACCTATAGAACAGTCTTTCAAACAGCTCCGTTCTATCTAGGGCAGTTGACTCATTATTAAGGGGATTATTTGTCGGATTCAACCTGTCTCTAGTATAGCTCTCAAGTCAAAAATGAATATTATCCTCTTTAATAAATATACCTCCTCGTTTGTATTTATTTAATAACCCTCTGTACTTGTTTTGTTGGGTGTTCGGTGCATACTTCTTAAGTACCTTAAATATTACAGGAATAAGTCTGTGCAAGCCGAGCAGGTCGAGGTTTCAAGTTTTCTTTCCCGGTTTCGTCCCTTTGACGAACTGCCTGTCGACGCACGTAATGTGTTGGCGCAATCAATAGAAATCGCTTACTTTCGAGCAGGATCCGAAATTGTACGTTTTCGCGAGCCTATTGAAGATTTATATGTCGTACGTAGTGGTTCTGTAGAAGTATTTCGCCGCAACGGAGAGCTTCATAATCGTTTGGCCGAAGGAGGTATTTTTGGCCAAATGGGATTGTTGATGAACGGCAAAGTGCGTTTTCCCGTAAAAGCGCTCGATGATACCCTGGTGTACTGCATTCCAGATGAGCTATTCAAAGATTATTGCGCTGAATATGATGATTTTGCGGATTATTTTGAGGCTGATGAAACCGGTATTTTAAGGGATACCATATCACGCACAGTGGAATTGAGTGATCTAACTACGGTTAAAGTAAATACAATTTTAACGAGACCACCTGTTATAGCGTCACCTAATTTGACGGTTCAAGAAGCAGCCAAGTATATGGGTGAACAAGACGTATCCTTTTTATTGGTCTGTACGACAAGCCGACTCTCCAGCGAAGCAAAACTAGAGTTGAAAGGGATTTTGACCGATCATCATTTACGGCAAAGTATTGTTGCTGATGGGTTGCCGTTAACCACACCTATCAGTGACGTAATGTCATTAGATTTTAAAGTGCTAGATTCTAAAGCCTACATGTTTGAATCCATGCTTATGATGCTGAGGTTTAATCTGCAGCAACTTCCTATTATACATCGAGACGAACCCATTGGCGCGCTAACCCTTTCTGATATTCTCAGGCATGAATCACAAAGTAGCTTATTGTTCGTTAAAGGGATTTTTGCGCAACACTCAGTAAAAGACCTAAGGCTTTATGCAAAACAATTACCTTTCGTATATGTGCGTATGGTAAATGAAGACGCTAATTCACATATGATAGGTACTGCTATGGCGGTGATTGGTAGGTCAATTAAGCAGCACCTGTTGAGCCTTGCAGAAGAAGAGCTTGGTAAACCACCTGTCCCCTATTGTTATCTTGCGTTAGGGTCTATGGCAAGAGATGAACAGTTATTGGTTACAGATCAAGATAATGCCCTGCTTTTAGATAACGACTATAGACCGAAAGATCATGAAGAATATTTTATTAAGCTAGCAAAATTTGTCTGTGATGGCCTCGCTGCATGCGGGTATGCGTATTGCTCTGGCGATATTATGGCAACCAACCCTCAGTGGCGTAAAACCTTTACACAATGGCAGGAATGCTTTGCGCACTGGATAGACAACCCTGAGCCGCAAGCCTTGTTAAATAGTAGTATTTTCTTTGACTTAGATGGTGTTTGGGGCGAAACAAAGCTAGCAGATACTTTAAAGACATTTATAGCGCAACGCACAAAAAATAACGATCGATTTTTAGCAAGCCTTGCTCGCAATGCGCTAAGCAGAACGCCGCCACTTGGATTTTTTAAGAATTTTGTGATGGAGCCTGATGGCCGGCATGGCCAATCGATTAACCTTAAACGCCGTGGAACTGCGCCGTTGAGTGATGTGATACGTGTACATGCTTTGGCCGTTGGCTCCGACTCTCAAAACTCCTTCGAAAGGTTAGACGATATTATCGAAGCTGGAATACTGCCAGATGGAAAAGGACGTGAATTGAGTGATGCGTTAGAATACATATCCATGGTGCGTATTCGTCATCAGTCTCATGATATAGAGCATAATGAAACCCCTGATAACACGATTAACCCAAAGCATTTATCCACTTTTGAAAAACGAAACTTGAGAGAGGCTTTCCAAATTTTAGATAAGGCACAACAGTTTCTAAAGTATCGATACCCTTCTCAGAGTTCTTTAAAGTGATCACAGTTCCCTCGCCATTAGCGTGGCAAGATTATTACTCCGAGCAATCTCGGCGTTGCAAAGACTTGCGATTAAAAAAATTTTTTGAGGCCGGCGTAATTGAGCCAGAAACGCCGTTAAATGAAGTGCCTTTCGTTGCGCTTGATTTTGAAACGACGGGCTTGAATCCGCAGGAGCACGGCATCGTGAGTGCGGGGATGGTGCCGTTCACTTTAGCTCGAATTCGTTGTCGAAAAGCTAGTCACTTTATAGTAAAACCTCGCCAAACGCTTTTATCTGAGTCGGTAACGATACACGGCATTACTCATTCCGATGTGCAATCAGCACCTGATCTCGATGATGTTCTGCATGACTTCCTGCCCAAATTAGCAAAAAAGATTGTGGTGGTGCATTATCGACAAATCGAACGAAATTTTTTAAATTTAGCGTTGTTAACGCGTATTCAAGAACAGTTGTTTTTTCCAGTAGTTGATACGATGGTGTTAGAGCAAAAAATACTGCGAAAGCAACGAAGTGTTATTTCGAGCTTGCTAGGGCGGCGTTCGACTTTGTCTTTACGCTTACCAGACATACGCGAGCGCTATGGTTTACCACGCTATCATCTGCACCATGCTATGACGGATGCCTTAGCAACGGCTGAACTACTGCAAGCACAGGTCGCGCACCATGTTGATGAAAAGACACCGATATCCCAACTATGGTGTTAAGTTTATGTATGTTGAGGCAATAAAAAAGCCCATACGCATAAACCTATGGGCTTTTAGGTTCTAATGACCTAGGTTTAACGTGGTTCGGTTCTAAGACCCATAATTAAGCTTACACACATAACTAATAATACGAGAGTGAATGGCAGACCGGTAGAAATTGCCCCTGCTTGTAATGCTTGAATCGCCTCTGTTCCACCAATCCACAATAACGCAGCGGCAATTGCGCCCTCAGTTGTGGCCCAAAAAACTCGCTGTGGAACAGGAGCATCAACCTTTCCGCCAGCCGTAATGCTGTCTATAACAAGTGACCCTGAATCAGACGATGTGATGAAAAACACCAAGACTAATACAATGGCTATCCCAGAAAGAACTGAGCCAAAAGGCAGTTCATCAAACATTTGAAACATCGCAAGTGGTACTTGTGTTAAGCCTTCTGTGCCAAGAGCACCAATACCCTGAATCACCTGTTCAATAGCTATGCCACCATAAACGGACATCCAAATAATGGTCACACTTGTCGGGATTAAAAGTACCGCAGTGATAAATTCACGGATGGTGCGGCCTTTAGATATTCTCGCAATGAACATGCCTACGAATGGGGACCATGAGATCCACCACGCCCAATAAAATACTGTCCACCCCTGAAACCATGCTTCATCTTCACGACCATGAGGATTACTCAACGGAATAATGTTTTCGACATAAGCCATGAATGTAGTAGGAATATTGCCCATCGCAACGGCAAAGCCAACCAATGCCACAAATATCAGCAATACCATTGCGATAATCATGTTGATATTACTAAGTAGCTTCACACCGCCTTCTAGCCCACGCACAACAGAACCGATAGCTAATAATGTTACGCCAACAATGACTGCTATCTGTAATCCAACGCCATCTTCGAGGCCAAATACATGATTAATACCAGCGGCTGCTTGTTGAGCCCCTAAGCCTAGTGAGGTTGCTAAACCGAAAAGCGTGGCTAGCACAGCTAAGATATCGACGATATGTCCAGGCCAGCCCCAAGTACGATCACCTAAAATAGGATAAAAGACTGAACGAATAGATAAAGGAAGTCCTTTATTATACGTAAAAAAAGCGAGCGATAAGGCAACAACCGCATAGATCGCCCAAGGGTGTAAACCCCAGTGATACATCGTTGCGCCTAGTGCGAGACGTGCAGCTTCAGGCGTATTAGCTTCAACACCAAGCGGTGTTTCATACCAACCCGTGTAGTAAGCTACTGGCTCGGCAACTCCCCAAAACATCAAACCTATGCCCATTCCTGCAGCAAACAACATCGCAAACCATGAGATGGTTGAGTGCTCCGGCATAGCAGTATCACCGCCGAGACGAATTTTCCCGTATGGGGAAATGACAAGCCCAAGGCAAAATAGTACAAATATATTTGCGGACCACATAAAGAAAGCATCGAAGGCTCCAATAATGTCCCACTTTAAACCGTCTAACGACGCTTTGGCTGTGGTAGGGTCCATTACCAATATTGTGACTAAAAAGATGAGAATTAGACCGGCACTTGTACCGAATACGGGGTTGTGGATATCAAAGCCCCAGCGCTGAATGTTATTTTGACCAACGGTATAGTCAGTGCTGTGAATACTGTATTTATCTTTTGAGTTTGGCATGCTGCCCTCTATTGAGTTATATACCTTTAAACATAGGAGTTATATGGAGGGCTGCAAGTTTTCGGATAAAAATATCAAAATTAGCAACCTAGATTGCCTCAAAGTGTTTGGTCAAAATTGATGTTATAACGATTGTGAACGGTTCATAGATGACCACCATATTACCTGGCGCCTTAATAATCCAAATTTAATATCTTTACGCCTGAATCACCAATCGACCCTAAATACAAATCGCCTTGATATTCCGTCACGCTAGTCAGCATAAAAGCATGCTCTCCATTTGGATCTTGAATACTCTTAATAATTTCTCCACGATGATTTAACTCTACAAGAAAACCATACTTAATAGGTTTGGGTGCTGGTAAAAAATCATCAGGTAAGCGCATTAGAACTTTTCTCAAAAATGGGTTGGATTGTAAGTATTCTACTTCAGGGTTTCGAGGCGCAGATAAAGCCAACCAATAGGAACCACTTTTGCTATGAGAAATATTATTTGGAAAGCCTGGAAGGTTGTTTGCAAATATTGATATTTTACCTTTAGAACTGCCATTAATTTCAATACGCAAGACTCGATAAGTCATCATTTCGCTGACTAAAACGGCTTCACCATCTGCACTCATACTGATGCCATTAGGAAAAAATAAGTTCTCATATATCACTTCTAATTTTTTTGAATGAGGATCATAAGAAAACAACCGCCCTAATGGTCTGCCATCCAGAAATGAATTCAATACGTAGTCATCTTCAATGCCGTAATTTTTAGATGAATCGACAAAATAAATAATACCATTGTCTGCGACCACTAGATCGTCTACAAATTTAAACGGCACTCCATTGATAGAGGATGTTAGGACTTATATTTCTTTATTGCTGTTAATAGATAACAGCCCTTTTTTAGCGTCTGCCACAATCAAATCACCTTGATTATTGAAAGCCAAACCTAGTGGACGACCTCCAGTATTTACCCAGTTCTCGCTGAGGTTTGATTGCGCCTTGCGTCGTATTATCTGGCCATTTTGTAATCCAGAGTACATACGCCCTCTTTTATCGAAAGCAACATCTTCAGGCCCTAAACCTGTCTGAGTAGTTATAACGTTTTCAAAGCCCGATTTAGACTCTAATATTCCCTCAAGAAGCGGTGCAGGTTCAGGTACAAACTTTGGTGGTTCAAACCCTACGGGCCAGAATAGAAAATACAAAACCAATAAGGATGTAATTAATAAGATGAACTGAGGTACAGTTTTTTTTAACATTTGGAATTTCTCGATTTTTATTCGTCTTCCGCAAAAGTTATCAGCATTATCTACAAGTAGAATTACTGATAAAATTCATGGGTATAGTTAGCATTTTTGTTTTGAGCAAATAACTAAACTGGAGTAATGGTGCTTGTTAACCACGAGTTATAGGCTCAGAAATTAGGGAGGTCAAAATAAGGCCAATCATTCGCCCTAAAATTATTTGGCAAGCGAAAATTTGTTGAATACATTGACTGTTTAGCGGGAGCTTCGGTTTGTTGGGGTGTTGCCTGTAATGTGTGAAAATTCCGTACACCAATTTTTTGTGAAACAACATCTAAACACTGACAATAGGAGAGCGTTTGAGTCGTCTTTTTTAGGCGCTTAGCCTGAGATTTTATATGTCTGATTGTTGAGTGATCCATAACTAACTCCGTCATTAAATTATCTCAATGGCCCACTCCGGAGATTTTCGGATGTTAAAATAGTTATTTACTTCTCAACACAAGAAGTGTGATAAAAATGAGTAATACACTGAGTGCTTTGCCAATGTGGGCGGCAGGTATTTACTTAAAACCTAAGCCAACTATAAATTGTGGATTAGTAAAGATCAAGTTCTGCGTTAGTTGGACTGACAAACTGTGGTTTTCATTCTTGTATATCACAGTACATAAGTTTTGCGTTACAGCCATAGCTTTTGCAAATCTGTACGTTAACTATTTCACTAAAGCCTAAACTCGACCAAAAGCCGTCGGAGTTCTGAACTGCCACTAGGAGCACCTTTTGAAATTGTTTTGTTTGGGCGCAATTAAGGAGTTTCATTGCAAGCTGTTTGCCTACCCCCACTCCTCTAGCATTATTCGAAACAGCTAAATCATGGAGAAATAAAATTGTACCAAATGAATCTTTCGGCAATTCTTCAAATAACTTTGGTGGCTCATTACTACTCCATGCATGAGCAAGCAAGTAACCTTGAATTTCTTGATTCTCTGATTGAAATGTAAAACAGGTTTCAGGTGAAGCAATCCATTTACTTTTAAGTACATGCAATTCTTCTGGAGGAACACTTGTATATGCTTCCTCTTGTATACTAAAAATCCCACTCCATGAGTCTTCTGATATTTCAGTTATAAACATTGAACTGTTCTCGATATGGCACGACGCCATAGTAAATAGAATTAAATTTTTTACCACCACACATCGATTATGAACGTATTAGTATTATATTACTGTCATTCCTTTTTTATGAGCCCATTTATATATAAATATAGTGTGCGATGTACATTAATAGGTTAGTTTAATGTCCGTAGCTATTTTCATTGCCAGCCCCCTAAAAAGTATTAACTAAAATAAACTTTCGGGCATTACTTGCGTGAATAATGGATACGAACAAGGTTTTCAGCATCAGCCATCAACGCTATAAAAATTAAATTAAACATGATTATCACAAAAAATATATCTAAAAACTTCGGCTCTTTTCAGGCTTTGTCAGACGTATCATTTGAAATTAACAAGGGTGAAATAGTAGGTTTTTTAGGCACAAATGGTGCTGGAAAAACCACATTAATGCGGATTTTAACGTCTTTTTTACCCGCCTCTACCGGAACGGTATTAATTGATGGCATTGATACAGCGAAGCACTCTTTAATTACTCGAAAAAAAATCGGATATTTACCTGAAACACCGCCGCTCTATCTAAATATGACTGTAAAGGATTACCTTAAATTCGCTGCAGAAATAAAGGGAATTCCTGCCAAAAACAGGCGAAGGCAATTTGATAGTGTCATGGCGGAGTGTCAACTCGAACATATGGCCGGCAAAACCATCGCCACCTTATCGAAAGGTTATAAGCAGAGAGTTGGCATTGCTCAGGCCATTATTCATGAACCAAAACTTCTTATTCTTGATGAGCCAACCAGCGGCTTAGACCCGATACAAAACCTTCAAGTTCGAAATCTGATTAAAAATTTAAAAGACCAGCGAACAGTTATTATCAGTACTCATATCCTTTCTGAAATTGAACATATTGCGCAACGCGTACTAATGATCAAATCAGGTAAAATTATTATTGATGAGTCTTTAGATTCATTGATGCGTTCATATTCTATTGATGGAAATAACAGTAAAGGTAACAGTCAAAGCAGAGAAATGAATTTAGAAGATATTTTTATTCACCATCATAGTGACAAAAATAAAGACCAAGAAAATGACGATATGGACTCATCAGTGGTGAACCATAATGGATAAAATTTACTTCATCGCCAAAAAAGAGTTATTAACTTATTTTAAGTCCCCTATCGCCTACATTACGTTGGTATTGTCGATCAGTATTTTCAATGTGTTCTTTTTTATTATTATTGATCAAAACAGAGAAGTATCTCTAAGAGATGTTTTTCATGTTATGGAATTTATGTTTCTTTTTTTAGTTCCAATAATGACGATGCGACTTTTTTCGGAGGAGAAATCTAGCGGTACGATGGAATTCTTAATGACGGCACCAGTTACGAATATGGCTATTGTGCTTGGTAAATATCTCGGAGTCTTAGTCTTTTTTAGTATATTGCTCAGCTTTACATTAATTTACTTTGCCATAATCGAGTTTTTTGGTTCTCCTGATCGGGCCACCGTCGTAAGTGGCTACATAGGTGTTTGGCTTGAAGGCGCTTTCTTTATTGCTGTTGGCATGATGACCTCGTCATGGACTCGCAATCAAATCATCGCAGCGATGATGTCTTATGTCATATTATTTCTATTGTACTTTTTGATCAATTTTACCAAATACTTTAGTGGAGAAGCCGAAACGTTAATTCAATATATGAGTACCTTGACCCATTTGGAACATTTCATCGTAGGGGTAATAACAGTTGGCGACCTGGTTTATTATCTGAGTGGTATCTTTATCTGTATTGTATTCACACGCTTAAGTATTGAAAATAGGATGTTCAAATGAAGCTTTATATTCTATTTATCTTAGGTTTTATCTGTTTTTCATGGGGTGGTACTTCACTTTATATTGAACAAAATGCAGACCTTCTATCTATATTACTTGCTGTATCTGGTTTGGTTTTTCTAAGCTTAAGTCTTAAGCGAAGTGATGAACCGGTTCATGAAAGAACCCATACTCAATCAACTCTATTTTCTCATGCGAAGCAATGGAAAAAAATTGTAATGACGGTGAGTTTCGTTATGTTCGCAGCTGTTTTTACAGTTGCGATCAATTACTTAGCTTTTTCTTTGCCATTTCGCTGGGATGTTACGCAGGCTAAGCAGCATACACTGGAAAATAGCACAGCTAAATATATTGAAAGTTTAAAAGTCGAGGTTAATCTCACGGCATTTTACGTAGGTTTACCACCTAAATATTTAGTTGATCAATTGAATGAATACGAACGTGTATCCAAGGGACAAATCACAACTGAAGTCATAGATCCAATTGAGAAAATTGGCTATGCGGCTCAATTCGGTAATATGATTAGCGGTAAGGAGCGTAAATTGATCGTGCGTTCGGGAGATGAACGTCGAGATATTGATTTCACAGACTCAACGTTAACGGAGGAAAAAATCAGTAACGCCATTGTGCGTGTCACGCGTGATAAACGGATGGTTTATTTTCTCACTGGCCATGAAGAATATTCTATTACCAGCGAAAAAAATCAGGGTTTGAGTTATTTTAAAAACTTACTAGAGGCAAATAATATTATTAGTAAACCGTTAATGCTGGGAATCGAAAATGCCATTCCTGCAGACTGCGACGTAATTATTATTGCGGGCCCTAGTAATGAGTTAACGGAGCAAGAAAACACGCTGATCAATGACTATTTACAGCAAGGAGGCGATGCTTTATTTCTAATTGAACATACCGTTGTCGGAGCTTCTGGTAGCAAACTAACAGACAAACAGCTGCGTTCGAACCCTTCACTAAACAACCTGCTTAACCCATGGGGTGCTCATGTTGAAAGTGACATCGTAGTTGATCTAAGTAATCATATTCAATCTGATGTTGGCAGCCCTGCCACTAAAAACTATCTACCTCACAAAGCGATCACAGAAGGATTGGACTATACATTTTATATCCGACCTCGTTCTATTTCAGTTTTAGCAAATAGGCGCCCCAGTACTAAATTAGCTCCTATTGTTCTCACTGAAACAAAAGACAATAGCTGGGGCGAAACCAACCGTTTTCAAGAGATACGCTTCGACGAAGGCATAGATAGACCCGGCCCTGTTCCTATTTCGTTTGTGATTCTAGATGAGAAAGGAGATGAAAAAGACGATCCAACCTTATCCGATACGCGTATTATTGTATTCACCGACGCTGACTTTCTAAGCAATGCGTATATAAAACAATATAGCAATGCACAGCTGGGTTTGAATATAGTCAATTGGTTATCAGAACTGGATTATCAAGTGATTGTCGGCCAAGAAGAGATACAGATTGAACGTTTAGATTTAACCAGTAGACAACGGCGCATGATTGCGTCGATACTCTTTCTCATCCCTATGTTTATTGCCTTGTGTGGTATTGGTGTTTGGCGTCGTCAGTCTTAAAAAATTAAGACTGTTTTTACTCGCTTGAAAATAACATCCTGAAAGGTAGGGCTTTCGTTGTTTTAGCCAATTAATTGTAAGCGCACAAAGGATGTGATTTTTAGTTACTTCTATAAAGAAATGTATAGAAGTTTTAAAGTGCATTCATTCTAGTTACTCGAACTATTGGTTCGTACACTTTAGATACTGGCTAGAAAACCCTTAATTTTCTTATTTACAAAATCCGCTTGTTCAGCAAATGCCATGTGCGTTCCACCTTCAACAACGACTAACTGAGCTTGTGGTAAGTTATTCTGTAAAAACGAAGCGTACTTTAAAGGCGTCATGTGGTCTTTGTCGCCAGCAATAATTTGAACAGGAATTTTAATATCTACAAGATGTTCCATGACATCAAACTTATCGCAGGCAGTAAAATCATTTAGCATTACGCTAGCACCGTTTTCTTTAATCGATGAATTAATTTTGGACCTTAAGGGTTCCGCTATTTTTTGGTTTGCAGACAATAAGAAATCAGGAATTTCACCATTATTCTCGACTAGCTCAGTTAATGATGTAAGGAGCTGAGGTATTACTTTTAAACGAGCACCTGCACCAATTAGAACTAACGCTTTAATATCGATTTTTCCTAACAGGGCTGTTTGCATCGCCACTGCACTGCCGAGAGAATGACCAACTAATACAATTTCTGAAAGATTTCTTTCTTCAATGTAGCTTACTAACCATTGCGCAATGTCACTCACTTTATTTAACACATTACCTTCAGGGTGGCCGGGTAAGTTAAGCGCTAAGCAGTTATCGAAAAAAGACTGTTGTTGGTCCCAAACGATACTGCTACATCCTGATCCAGGTAAAAATATTAATGTCATATTTTGTTTCTTATTTGAGGATTATATTTTAGAAAAATTAATTAAGAATAAAGGTATTCAGAGCTGTTTTTTGATTATTAACTACTGATTAAGGGAAATATCATTATATGCAGCAATAGTTATCACTGCCATACATTACGTACTTTTATACATACACTGAAATGAACCTACATTAAGGTCCATGAGTAGCTTCTCTTTTGCTTATCATCAGTTCAAAAGCAACTTCCATGTTTTCAGTAAACAGCTTAGCGTTACATAAATCTGATTGCTGCATGCGCGAACGCAAGTTTTCTCTGATACCTGACAGCATACCTTTGTCAGAAGCTAATCTTACCGCAAGATCTACATATTCTTGCGGGCTATTAGCAACAAACGAGCCCAAACCCACTGCTTTCATAATATAGGCCCCAACACGAGATGGGTGCCTATCACCCAACATAGTAACCGTTGGCACTCCCATCCAAAGAGCTTCGCAGGTTGTGGTCGTCCCATTATAGGGAAATGTATCTAAGCCAATATCGATTTTGCTATACAATTCCATATGCTTCTTTCTATCCTCAACATAGCTAATCAAGTCTAACCGCCCTTTGGCAATACCGAACTCTTCAAACAAATCCATATACTGCCTTAATATCGATTCCTCCTGAAATTGTTTGGACTTGATAATAAGACGAGAGTTCGGAACGCGTTTCAGTATTTCAGACCATACGCTTACGACTTCTCGATTAACTTTTATTAGATTGTTAAAGGAACCAAAAGTTATGATACTAGTTCGATCACTAGGCAGTGTTGAGTCATACTGAATATCAGGATCACCTTCATAACACAAAAAGCCATTAGGGAGACGAACAACGCTCTCAGTATGAAATGCTTTTGACTCTCCTTCTGGATCTGTAATGTTATCTGAAATACGGTAATCCATCGTATTCAAACCGGTAGAATACGGATAACCAAGCCAAGTAACTTGTATTGGAGCAGCACGCATGCTAAAAACCGCTAAACGGTTGTTGGCACTATGGCCGTTTAGGTCGACCAGAATATCGATCTTGTCAGCTCGAATTCGTTTGACCAACATATCGACCGTTAAATTTGCAATATTGCTCCAATGCTCCGCGTATAATCGTAGTTGATGCGTTACATCATCGGTAATTGCATCTGTTTGATAGCAATAAACGTCAAAGCGACTTTTGTCATGAGATTTAAGCAAGGGTTTAACAAAATATGCGACCGAATGAGTACGAAAGTCAGATGAAATGTAGCCAACTCTGATTCGTTTACTTACCTTACCAGAGTCCAACTTCGGCACTGTTTCTGATGGAAAGCGTGCCGCAATATCCTTGTGTATCGAAAATAACTCTTCTGGCCCTATTTGTGGTAGATACAGCGAAGTCATCGCAACATTGGAAGCTGAAGTCAGGTTCGAAGGGTCTATGCTAAATGCTTTCGAAAATGATTCTCGCGCCCTTTCTGGCAAACATAAATTCAATAAGGCATTACCCCGATTATTTAACGCTTGGGCGTTGCCAGGCTCAAGCTTAATGGCTTTATCATAGCTAGCGACAGCCTCAGAGTAACGAGTCAGTGCCGCAAGAGATATCCCCAAATTATAATGTATGCGCGATAGTTTGGGGTTTATCTTGATCGCCTTCTCATAAATAAGTAAAGATTCTTCAACTTGCCCAATTTTTTTAAGTACAACGCCATAGTTACCTAATATCAAAGTATTATTTGGATCCAGTTTTATCGCTTTTTCAAAATATGGAATAGCCAAGTCTGATTGGTTAAGTTGATGCAATAACAAGCCCATAAATTGGTTCGTCTCAGCGTGATTTGGGCGCTGTTCAAGAATTTGTCGATACAAAGTTTGGGCCTGACTGAAAAGTTGACGCTGCATATAATGTGATGCAAGAGCGGATAGTTGCACAAGCTCAGCATTAAGTGGTTTTTGCTTCTTTACTTTATGACGTAGACTTACACCCACATTTTTATTCTTTTTCATCTTTTTGCTTACCATACTCTAATGGGAATTATGACTCCTTATAATTTATACAAAATGTCAGGCTTCATTTAATCTTTCCTTCATTACCTCGCAAAGCCTATTCTAAAGTTAGACCAAATTCAATTCTTCCCTAGGAAAATTCTCTTAATTTTTCTCAATCAGTTATATAACCGCTTAATTTTTCCCAATCATAACATACTGTTTTTGCTATTAAATCTTAATATTTTAGCTCTGTTACGTATGGGTGTAGTGGTCAAGATGAGCCGAAGAACTGATGAGAATGAACCACGGGACTGAAATTAATGAGCAATGGCTATTTTGAAACCGGCAAACGATATGTGCTCCCCCCCTAGCCTTGCTATAACATTTTGGTTGCATGCACTGTAAATATTTTAATGCAAGCAACGAGTGGTGACCATTGCAAAAATTAACACGCCGAAATTCATATGTCTTTTCCATTAAATCATAAAGATAAATCAGTATTATTGGGCTTTACGAGATATGGCTACTTATAAAGAAGCAATAACTACACACATTTGAGCTGGCCTTTTTTCGTTTCTATTGCTCATAAAAATGATTAATGTACATTCGGGGTCAGTTTCCATTACAAATAGAATATCAAGATCATGACTGTAGTACGCTCAGCTTCAGACCTTTCTATGCACTTTCCATCAACTGACTTCTATAATACCTGCTACCTTACCCTGAGAAACAGTTATAAGTTTGTTCTCCCCGCTGTAGAGATTGCTGAAACATGCCAAAAGCTGACTTCTAGGTTTCGACTTATTATTCATAAGAAGTAGTCTCGGACGTCTGTAATTGGTTGTTATGAAATAAATGCTAATACTACCAAAGTCGTTATTTAAAAAAATTAGTGATTAATATTCGAAAAAAGGGTTTGCCTCGAATGGCACTTACTTAAGGATATAAACCTAAAGATAACATACTTTTTATAAGCCGCTGTATGTTGTAGTTGTAGCTGATGCAATCACTACTAACGAATATCGTGTCGGAATAAATTCCGACCTTGTATGTTAACTTCAATGGGTTATTTATACTAAATGGTCCATTCCTGGGGAGGCCGGTCCGACCTTGAGGCAGATTTATCTGACCTCGCATGTAGAAAGGCTCCCCATCTCATTGCATAGTTCGAAGAGTATCATGAAGCTAGTACTAGACTTCGCATCACAAGGTAGAGCTTGCATAAAGTACGAGGTTTGGGAACCAGAAATCACTATAACTTTTTTTAGATAGAGAGTCAGCCATGAGTGTATTTATTGGGATTGATATCAGTGCAAAAACATTTGATATGATTACTCGAAAACAAGGATAATCCAATAAATATGTCTCTTTTGAACAAACCTTTAAAGGGCATCAAAGCTGCATTAAGCAAATTAAGGAATTAAAACCAAGTTGTATCGTTATGGAAGCAACCGGTATTTATTATTTGGGCTTGGCGATAGCACTTTTTGATGCAGGTTTGCCGGTCTCAGTGATCAACCCTGCTAGCTTTAAAAAGTTTGCAGAACTTATGCTAACGCAAAGTAAAACCGATGGCATTGATGCAGGGTTGTTAGCTGAATTTGCTGAGAGGATGGAGCCAAGGTTATGGGGTGCGCCTACAAAAAACTGTATTTATTTAAAAGACTAGGTCGACAAATATAGCATTTGACAAGTGACTCGGCAAAGGTGAAAAATAGTCTTAATGCGTTTAAATCTAAGCGTATAACAGCAGCGCTTTTAATTGAAGATGTAGAGGATAGTATTGTTCATTATACGCTACATATTAGCAAACTAACGAAAGCCGCTTTAGATTTAATTAATGAGGATCAGAGTCTAAATACGCACTTCAATAACATGCAGGCAGCAAAAGGGATTTGTCAGGCAAGTGCTATTTCGATTCTGGCTGAGTTTGTTGTACTCTACAATGATATGAAAGCAAAACAGGTTAGTCGTCATGCTGGCTTAGATGTTAAATTACATCAATCAGGAAGTAGTGTGAATGGCGCTTCACGAATCAGTAAAGCAGGTAATGCTTATCTAAGGTCAGCTCTTTTTATGCCAGCTATGTCGGCCGTAAGGCATGATGAAAATGTCAAAGCATTTAAAGAGGCTCTCGTTCGGCGAGGCAAGAAAAAGATACAAGAAAATTTCGCTGTGATGCGCAAATACTTAACGGGACTTTGGGCTGTTTATCAAACTGGCATCGCTTTTGATTCAACCAAGCTTTTTAGTGATATACACAAAAAAGCTTGATCTTGAACAGAGTATCTACACGGTTAAGCGTTTGAATTAACATTAGCACTTACTCTTAAGTAAGTGCCATTCGGCTTTGACCCCTTTAACTTGTTATTCCTGAACTGCAATGGCTGCCATTTTCATAATGCTTTCAAATGATCCTGCACCCGCAATAAATAAACCATTGTGACAGAACATGGCATCATCAAGACCCGTCACTTCTTTAAGCGCTTGATCGGATAGGCCAGCCCATGGTTTAGGCAACGACTTTCTGTCTTCGAATGATCCAAGTTCAACAGGTACTGTTTGAATTCTCCATGGGCCTGAACCAGAGGGGAAAACGACAAATAAAGCCTTTTCAGATAAACTATGAACTGTTCTTTTCCAAGGAGTATATTGCTCTAATACAATAACTCTTGGGTCTTCTGCATTCTCAACCGCTTTAGCCACAATTTCTTTTGCACTAATGCCACCGTTAGAAGAGGCAATGAATCGTGTTAACACGCGCGATGCGAAGGTAACCGCTTCATCAAAACAGGAATCAAAGTGGCCTTCTTCCTGCCAAGTCGGGTTAAACACTGAAATAGTATGGCTAAGGCTAATACCTTTAGAAACCCCTTCGACATGACCACAATCGACGGCGTCAATCGTTGATACTAGACCAGAATCAACAGAATTTGCGACGTCTTGATTACCTTGGCATATTTCTAAGCCATATTTTTTCCAAATCAAACCAAATGAGGAGTATGGAATTCCATTTTCGCGCTCACCTGCACCACCACGCTGATGATGATCAAAACGGCCTGCGTCAGGATCATATTCTCCCCCTACATCAAGTACAATATCTGCCTTACCGATAAGCTCTAAATCACGCGTACGTATGAGCTTAAAAGAAGGGTAAATACACTTAAGTGCCGCAACACTGAAAACATCATCTGCGTGAAAATTACCGTTGTGAGTTGCTATCGTTATTTCATTCATTTGTTGGGTGTCGTTTTAGAAAGGGATAGAAGATGCCGCTAGTGAAAAATATTAGCATTTTGGCTTATTTGATCAGTAAATTATATGGGGGGATTCTATACGAAGACGGCTAACAAAAATAGCTGATTTCAAAACATGCATACGCGGGTCACCTAAAAACGTCAACCAAACACATCTCAACATATCTTAAGGGCACACACTCTTCAATTTTTAGCTTAAAAGATTACCTTGAACTGATTGATTACTCGGGGTGAATTCTGTACCCAAATAAGCGCAGGGCTATTGTTGGATCACTCCCCCTATTGTTTAGTGCTATATAGACCCGTATAAAAATCACTCTTAAAGAGTGTGTGTCCATACTTTAGTTTATGGCAACCATCAGAAGATGGTTCTGTAACGGCGACTGCTTGTTAGTCTGGCTGGTACACCCTGCAAGTAAGTAACTCAACAAAGTAGCCATTACTAAACGTATAATGATTTTTTTAATTCCATTTTTTCAGTTTAAATAGATGAGGACGTAAGTCTCTTCTGCGCCATTAGCTGACATCAGGCGTTTAAGGTTATATCTTCAATTCAATAGATTTAAACGGTATCAAACAGCGTTTTTTGATGGCAGCTTAGAGGTGAATGCCTGACAATAATTAATCCTGATCAAGCAACAAAAACGTCCACATTTAAGGCACTAAAGTGCCCTATTTTGTTCAGGATAATTCAGTCATTATCAGATTTAAGTGAATACTGGCTCTTGAACAAAAGCACTACCTTTCCTCAGGTTCTAAAACCCTAGCTATGAGTTATTAGCACTAATTATTAGATCGCTAGAAAACCACGAGTAAGAACCCAAAAGTGATATCTTTTTATTTAACGAAACCACTATGTTTAGGTATCAATTTTTTTGCATAAGGAATTTTTAGTGTCCGTCAAAGCGGGTGATGTTCAACCTCAAAAACGGGATATTCTTCCAAGTAAAATAAGTCCACTGATTGACTTGTGAAGCAGTGATTCTATTGTATTTAAGATCTCTAGAAATTACTTCTGCTCATATTCATTAAAATTCACATTACGCATCATTATTGCGAAGCGTGTCGAACTGTGTGGCCAGTTATTTGTTATTTTACCGGAGTCATTTTTATACCAACTGCCACATTCTCCACTCCATATGGTTTTCTTTAATGCCTTTTGTATATGATGATTAAACTCGGCCTGTGCATTTTGTTTAGGCTGTAAGCTTTGCAATTTATCATCCAATATCTTTTTAATGCATTGAATAATATACCCAACCTGTTTTTCTACCATATAGATAATAGAGCTATGTCCCAGGTTAGTATTAGGCCCGTATAACATATAGAAATTTGGGAACCCTGATTGCGCCACTCCACGATGTGCTTCTGCACCATCACGCCAAGATTTATTGAGGTCTATGCCGTTTTCACCTTTAATTGTCAGTGGTGCCAAGAGCTCGGTTGCACGAAAGCCCGTGGCATAAACAATCACATCTACTGATCGCTGAACTGCATCACCTGTACAAACCCCTGACTTGTCGAGACCATTAATGGGCGATGTGACGATTTCTACACAATCTTTATTTAATGCCTGATAATAATCATCACTAACCAATACACGCTTACAGCCGAGCGGATAGTCAGGAGTTAATGTTTGCCATAAACTGGAGTCTTTAACCTCTGTTTGTAGGTACTGATTTGCCATCCACGTTATTAACCGACCACGTAGTGTTCCTGGAAACATAGCACCAAAGAAAAGAAGTTCTTGTCGCAAATAGTAAAACAAGCGCAATGTTTTTTGCGTAATCGGTAACGTACGAAAAGCACTTCTGGCCATTTTACCGTAATCGCGATCATTGCGAGCAATAATAAAGTTTGCTGTTCGCTGATATATATACAATTTAGAGGCTTGTTTAGATAGAGGCGGTATCAACTGTATAGCGCTAGCTGCATTACCAATAACAGCTATGCGCTTACCGTTTAAATCTAGACTGCTATTCCAGCGTGCAGAGTGAAATACATCGCCGTCAAAATACTCAACACCATCAATTTTAGGTTTATAAGGAAGGTTCAACTGCCCAAGACCTGAAATTAAGATGCGACTGCATATTTGTTCGCCGTTTGCTAGGGTAACAACCCAGTGACCATCCTCTTGATATTCTGCACTTACGACTTCGCTATTAAAACGAATATGCTTGCGGAGCTGATACTTGTCTACGCAGTGAACGAAATAACGTTGAATCTCAACTTGTGGTGGGTAAATACAACTCCAATCTGGATTCGGCTCAAATGAAAAGCTATAAAGCGCTGCGGGAACATCGCAGCAAGCGCCAGGGTAAATATTGTCGTGCCAGGTACCTCCAACATCATCGCTTTTCTCAAGTATTTCAAAATCGAAAATCTCGGCATCTCGCAACTTAATTGCCATGCAGATCCCAGACATTCCAGCGCCGAGAATAATTATGCCTACTTCCTTCACTGTTATTTTTCCTTTTGTTCTTAAGTAATGAGATTGACTCTCGTCCCATAGAGCATCAAATTATGCGAAAGTATCGTAGCAAAAAACGCACTTGAAAGAAGGATAATACAAAATAAATATTATAACTTTAAGTTTTTCTTTTGCATAAGAGCCAGCATTTGCCATATTTGCGAAAACCCAAATTAACTCAAACTTTAATGAATAATAAAGGTATCGCTCCCTACCCCAAAGCTAGAGGTTTTCTGAACTTCTAATTTATAACGCTTTTACTATGTTGTTAAATGAATCGTTAAGCGATTCATTAGCATCTTAAGTTAACGTACCCGCTTTAATGAATTGCGACTGAAGTCCGCATCATTTAGGCCGGTTTTAAACTCATAATTATTCCACTTTAGTTCCGTACTTTTACCACTTTGGTGATTCACCATATTTGAGGTATTAGCGCGCCAGTATTTATCTAGATATAACTTAAAATCATTATAAGATAAGGTTTTCAACAGTGATTTTTTTCGATCATAAAATTCTACTTTTATAATACGGTATTCCTGTTTATCTACCCAAACAATACGCTTGGTATAACCGGAGTTTTCATCTGTCGGAAACTGCGCCACTTTGAAGCTATCCATACCGTCAACAAGTTCATCCCCTAAATACTGATAAGTATACTTTTCAATTTCAAACGAGCTTAAATCCTCAAAAGAGAATTCTGAGCCCATGAACGGGCCTGATTTATTACGCGAAGAGATTCGCTTAACGCGTTTTAATGCAGGCAAGAATAACCATTGATCATCTGCGCCTACTGAGTGGGAGTAGCTTAAAAAGGCCGTGCCTTTAACATCTCTGGGCTGATTGAACACGGTCAGACTTTTATCGCCATCGGTTTCTACTTCAAGCGATTTCATCTTCACTTCCCGCACGCTTTCCTGCCCCTGCTCATTGCGCAAGGTCATGAGCATATCAGCGGTGAAATCCATCCAACCGGTATCACGACTTTTGGTTTCAAGCGAGATTTCCATCCCTTTTTCCTGAGCTACTTGTTCAAGAGCTATTTCAGACGTAGTTGAAACAGTCGATGAAGCAAAGCTTGTCTGGCTTATCAAGGTGAGCGCCAATGTCGCACTCAAGACTTTCATTCGATTTAACATACTATTCTCCAAATTTGTTATTTTCGTATTCACTGTTGACTAGGCTGCAGGTAATTCCGTACCACCGTCAGTTTCAATGTCGTTCGTTTCTGCTGCGCCTATATTGGCTTTCTTGCTATCTAGCGCTATCAACAAGGGCGGCAAGAATAAGAAATCGATAAGAAGTGCAATCAAGATGGTGATAGCCGTTAACAGGCCCATATCACCGTTTAGTTTAAAGGTCGATTGAGCCAATACAGTAAAGCCTGCTACCAACACTAAAGTAGTGATCCATAAAGCACTGCCCACATTGCCAAAGGCATAATGAACCGCGGCTTTAGCATCGCTGTTATTATTTCTGCGCGCATGTAAATACTTACTTAAAAAGTGCACGGTATCGTCTACTACAATACCCAGTGTCATACCGATAACCATCGACATGCTCATACCAATTTGGCCATTGATCATGCCCCATACTCCAAACGCCACAGCTGCTGGTAACAGATTAGGTAACAGGCTGATCAAACCAAAACGCCAGCTCTTGAGGGCAAAACCCAATAGTATTGAGATCAGGAGTAAGGCAACTACCGTTCCCAACAACATGCTTTTAATACTTTTTTGGCCAATGTTAGCAAACATGAAACTAGGGCTTGCGAAATCCAGTTCGAAGGGTGCTGCATTTGATGCAAACCAAGTATTAATCCGTTGACCGAGCTCAATTTGTTGATTACTGCTTAGGTTTTCAAATGTAGCGATAACCTTGGTAGAAGATTTATCTACATTCAGCTGGGTATTTAAGTCCAAGCCATAAGGTAAAGACATTTCATATAACAACAAATACTGAGCTGACATCTCTCGACTGTCTGGCAGTTTGTACCAGGCAGGGTCATCACCGTGCATATTTTTGTTCAAGCGTTTTAGCGTATCGGTTAACGTGTTCACATGATCGGTTTCGGGCTGTGCTCTTAACCAGTCACTGAACTGAGCTACCTTTTTCAAGTAATACGGGTTATTCACACCATTGCTCTCACCTGATTTAACCGACAACTCTAACAAGGTCATACCCGACAGGTTTTCTTGCATAAAATCAGTGGCCGTTCTGAAAGGCACGGTTTCATCAAAGTATTTGACGAAATCATCATTAATTTCATTTTTTGGAATAAAAATGGTTGAAGCGATCACCACTACACCAACCAAAGATAACAACATCTTACGCTTGTTAATCACGAAGTCGGCTAGTCGTGACATTTTGTCTTGTGTCACATCATCCTGAACTTTCACGCGCATAGGCAATACCGATAACAAGGCAGGAAAAATAGTCACCGAAAATACAAAGGCCAACATGCCGCCCATGGCCACGATATTACCCAGATCTCTATAAGGATGAATATCTGAGAAATTCATGCTTAAGAAACCAATCGCCGTAGTAATACTGGTTAAGAAGATCGGTTGTAAATTAACCTGCAAGCTCTTGATGATGGCGGTTTTTTTGTCCGCACCATGACGCATTTCATAAAACATGGAAGCGAGAATGTGAATACAGTCAGCGACGGCAACCGTTAAGATGATGGTGGGGGCAGAAGATGAAGGACCTGATAAATAAAAGCCCATCCAACCGGCGAGTCCCATAGCACCGGCTATGCTCATAAAAATAATTAACACGGTAGCAAAGGTGCCCGAGATCGTGCGCAGCAACAAACCGATGATGACAATCACCGTTAAAAACATCAACGGTATCAGAGTCGTGCCGTCGGTCATGGCCGACTCGGCAAAGGCATTATTCATCATCACCATGCCGGACAAATGAATTTGCGTGCCTGGGTTAGCTTTTAAGAAGTCATCTTTAAGTTTTCGAACATAAGAGACCACTTCCGGCACTTCGCCAGCCGGATCTATACCTGGCAACTTAACTGCCACATCCACCACAGAGACATGACCTAATTGAGAGACTATTTTATTAACCAGTTGCGGCTCATTTAGGGCTATATATTTAATCTGAGTCACATCCTCTGCTGATAGTGACTGGGCATTCATCACCAGGTCCTCAACGATCATGTCATCTTCTTCTGCATAGGTGTATTGGAAATTAGTCAGGGAGTCTACCCGAGTAGAGTAAGGCACCTGCCAACTTTGCTTGGTTAATGCTTTAAGGGCTACCAGGTGCTCTACCGTAAAGACATCGCCATCTTTGGGCACCACAATAAACGTGACATTATCACTTTTGTTGTAAATTTTTTGAATCGAGTCATAGGCAAGCAATTCAGGGTTATCTTCGTCAAAAAATATCCGGTAATCACTCTTGAATACTAGGTTTTGTGCACCTGATGCAGCTAAAAAAGTAAAACTTAGAAAAGCCAGAATCACCAACATAGGGTGTTTGACTATCAAGCCAATAAACTTATCTCTCACGGTTCCTCCTAAGACAAATTGTCATAGTTTTTAGTTAATAATTCGATGCAAGCACCGACTTGATATTTCTATGTTCTCTAGTTGAAGACTTTTAATACTTCAGCTGAATACTCATGAAACTTTCACACCTTACTTACATGCAAGTCAGTAAGTTAATTCAAAAAAATAGCCCATTTATGGCTATTTAAAATAAGAACCCTCAACTACTTTCGTATACCGAGTTAATTATTTGTCCTGTTTGCGTTTAATTACTCTTTTGCTTACTTACATGGAAGTAAGCAAAAGTCTTCAAAAAAATAGCCTATTTAAGGTTATGGGCCCATTCTTCAAGCATGCCGCCGAAGCGTTCCTTGGCTTGCTTAACGTTCAATAAATACTCCCCACAAGTCCCTATGCCCATCATAATGACATGACTGCGAGCCGCTTCTCTTTTAACATCGATATCCTGACGTATTTCATTGTTATTGATGGCATCTTGAAGCACTCCCGCAATGGTGACCTCTATTTTACCGTAATTTTCCCGCGATAATTTAGCAATAGATTCAGGCAGTTCAGGATCAGAAACCAATGTCGAACATGACGCCATCTTGTCATCATCTGAGCCACCAGAGTGCATCCAGATCATGTTTTCAACCGTCTCAAAAAAACCTATAAAATTACCATTAAAAGTTTCTCTTAAGAGACTGAACTCTTCAATGTAGCGATTTGCATACTGACGAGTCACTTCAATAGCCAGAGTTTCTTTATTCTTGAAGTGATAATGCAGGTTAGCTCGGGTGGTATCGAGCTCTTTCGCGATAGTCGCGAAATTAAGCTTGTCATAACCGCCTTGCATTAACTGCTGTTCTGCTTTTTCTAATATTGCTTCTCTCATGAAATTAATCTTACTTACATGTATGTCAGTTTTCAAGTTTTATTTATAACATTATATAAAATCATTTAAATTCAGATAGATATAATTCATAGCCCACCCCCAAACTTAGAAAACTAGGGCGTTATGCTATTAACCCTACTAAACGTAAGTAAGCTTAAGCGTGTCAAAATTAACCACTTAATGGCATGTTTATAGGGTGTGCTTACGCACCACTGGATTCAATCCAATGGTTTTAAATCTGGATAATAACTGAAGGTAATAGTGTGCCTGAAGCGGACATAATGATATTAAAAGTGTACATTTTCTTTGATAGCTTCGAGATGCATTTTTTGATGGCAGCTTTATCCTGCAGAACTGACATTATTTAATTGGTATCAGGTGATAAAAGCGTCCGTTTAGCAGCCCTTCGTAGGCACCTATCTGATTACATTTATGCCTCATATTTTCAGGTGAAAGAAGCATAACGAACGGCGTATTTTTAGTCCGAGTCCGAGTACCAGTATTGTTATTAGTTTTTATATTGAAACTTTCACATCCCCTGCCCTAATTACCAATTGAAGTTATATTGCTCATTACCACTTTTCTCCAGTTCTAACAGACGTTTTTTTACAGGCAGTCCACCTGCATAACCAACAAGGTCCCCATTACTTCCAATTATGCGATGACAAGGAATTATTAAACTAATGGCATTTGCTCCATTTGCACTAGCGACTGCCCGAACAGCTTTCTTGTTATTTACATTTTCTGCTAATTGTAAATATGTTGACGTGTGTCCATACGGTACTTTGATCAGAGCATTCCAGACACTTTTTTGAAATTCAGTCCCTACCATCAATAAAGGAATATCAAACCTCCTTCTATCTCCATGGAGATACTCATCAAGCTGTTCAATCGCTTTGTCTATTAATTCATCGCCATTTTCTACATACTCTGCTTTAAGTCCATTTCTTATCCTATTATCGATAGTTGTTCTCATTCTTCTATATCTCCAATCAAGCATACAAAGTTTGCTATCAAAAGAGCCCAGAATAAATTCCCCTACTTTAGTTTTGTAATACTGAATATTGATTTGATTCATATCAATCAAGCTCTTCATTGTTTTGTGTTCATAATAACGTGAGGAGGCCGTCCCTTCGGTGCATCTACAATCGACTTTCAGAAACTTTACTGGCACACGACAATACTAATCCACAACATAGTCTGTGGTTATTATTACCAAGGCATGTTCGCTTTGTAGTGGTCACCTAAATCTGGCCACGGTTTTATAGATTTTCATTACTCTTTCTCTACTTTCTTTGGATCCAATCCCTCGTTATGGTTATTGCGGCATAGTCTGCCCGCAATAACCAATAAGGTAACGCCTTATTGAGTGCCGTGCTTCAGTAAAGTTTCGATAGTCTATCGGAGTTCGGGCGTCCAAAAAAGGCCCTGCATTAGGCTATTATCCCAGCAATTTAACGACGACTTACTTTTTGCTTTTTCTGAAATAGCCAAAGTAGTTGTCTAAACTTTCTGCTCGTACAATGACTACCTTGATTAGAATAAAACATCACGTCAATTGGATTTCTCCCGATTCTTATAAGCCATTGCTAAAGGCTATGAGGTCTACTCACGGTTCAACTTTTATTACGTTAATCTGAACTAACAATATCAAACCTTACTGTAGTTTATGACCTGCCAAAGACGCCCATCTATTGCAGACAAACCCAGAGCAATTAGAGCCATCCCCACAAAATGAATGAGCGCCAAAGTTTCGTTTGGAACATAGACCCAAGTACAATCGCCGAGACAGGAATTAATAGCGTAACCAAAAGTAAGTTAGTTGCTCCGGCGGATTCAAGTAGCTTGAAATAAAGAACGTAAGCCGCTGCCGTAGACAGTGCAGCAAGCCAAAAGATCGTTGCCCACGTACTAAGACTAGTTCCTTCAATATCCACCGGCTCATCTACCACTAATGCTATAGGGATCATCGCGATTGACGAAGCAGTAACTTGGCCTGCCGCTGTTACTATCGGATTTACTGACATTGTTTTAAATCGGCGTCCATACACTCCGGCAAAGGCATAAAATAAGGCCGCCACAATTATCGCGAACTGCGCAAGTGTTTTGTCTGACTCACCCAAAGCCGGAAGCCCAATCATCACAACAACACCTATAAAACCCACCGCTACACCGACAATTTTTAGCGGTGTAGCGCGCTCATCAGAAAGCAGCACCCCTGCAACGATTACAGTGAATAAAGGTGTTGTCGCATTTAGGATCGCGGCTAACCCAGATGATATTTGAGTTTGCCCCCAAACAATAAGAACAAATGGAATCACGTTATTCAGCAACCCCATACCTAAAAAAGCAGCCCAAGTTCCCATTTTTTGTGGCGGGCGAAGCCCCATAATTAGCACAACACAACACAACACAACACAACACAACACAACACAACACAATGCTACAGCAGCAACCCCAACTCTTAGAGCAACTATAGTCAGTGGTGAAAGGTCTGTAACCGCAATGCCTACGAAGAAAAACGACCCTCCCCAAAGTACGGATAAGATTATCAGCATTGCCCACTCGCAAGCGCCCATTGAAGTATTTAGAGTATTCCTCATGAGTTTTTCCTGTTATTGAACAAATCTAACAGCGTATAAAAATGAAACCCACCCGATTCTTGCTATCAATATCAATATCAATACTCTTACCGGTCGATCTCAGTAGCCAGAAGAAAAAACAAATGTTTGCCATATAGTTGGCTCTATAAAAGTGATCACCATAGCTTCAAGGGCGATACCACAAAAACATTATTAATAGCAAAAAATTGGACAAGCATAGAATGACTATTGCAGGCAAAAGCATGCTCGAACGTGCCATTAGTTGACATCAGTAAACCAACTTTTTGACCCATTAAAGACGACTTAACGAGTTAAATTTCTCCAAACAGAATTGTCTGGTTAACTGTCAATAGCCCACAAAATTCTATCTGAGGCGAAAGTGTCTGCAAAGTAGCCGCTGATGATTATGGATATTAAGCTTGGACATTCAGGCATCTTCAGCCTGAACCAAGTCATTACAAATGATGACAAAGCAGACAATTATGATCACAGGCTTATTTAACGCAGTCGTTCCTCCGCTTGTTTTCAATCGTTTTTCCATTTAATAAGAAGAAGAGAAAAGACTGGCATTTGGTCAGAATTCGCATGCCACAGGTACAGTAAAAGTATTTGAAATTAGTTCGAGAAACGGCGCTTTTTCCATTAAGAGGAGCAGCTGTAGTGCGACACCCCGCCTGCACCAATAAACTCTTGAGGCCTCAAGCGGTAGTATTTATCTTCCACCTCGATTGACTGTTCATCGTAAGGTTTGTTCAACACCTCCTGTAACTCCCGAACAAGCGTATAGTCACCTTCCATCGCTTGTTGATACGCTGGCACGACGAGCCATTCCCGCCAAGTGTATTTTGGATTGGCTCGCTTCATCTGTAGCGAAAGCGATTCTGTACTGTGTTCATTATTTATAAGACCTCTCCACTTCTGTAGCCACTGTGACCATTCCTCAGTCATAGCATCTGTCTGGGCATTATAGAAGCTTTTCTTGAGAGCCGAGATATCCTCGGGAACATTTGAAAGTTCGCGGAAAAGTATGGTGTAGTCGACGGAAGTTTCCACCATTAACTTTAGGAGTTGATTGAATAGTTCAGAATCAAACACATCAAGCCCCAGCTTAGATGCCCACATCGTTTCCATTTTTTCTTGCATCACAGAAGAAAAGCCTAAACGTATTTCATCGATCCTTTCCAATGCGTCAGGATGCGATGAGAGTAAGGGCCGCAATGCCTTACAAAACATCTCAAAATTTGCTTCAGCAGCAGCGTGTTGATTGAAAAAAGAAAAGTGTCGCCCACCACCGCTCCATGGCTGATAAAATGGTTCGAAAAGTTCGCAAAACCCGAATGGGCCATAGTCAAGTGTATATCCGCCACCAGCGCAGTTGTCGCTATTAAAGTTGCCTTGGCAATAACCTACGCGGAGCCAATTCGCTACAAGAGACGTTAATCGTTCGCGAAACTGGCTCGCCAAGAGTACCAATTTATTTGCTGTTGATAGATCCTCGTTGATCTCACTTTTGTATTCACGATCAATCAAATGTAAGGCGATCATCTCTAACTCTTCCAGTGCTTTCGGATGCGAGTTGCTGCGCGCTCGACGACCAAATAATTCGAGTTGGCCCACGCGCAAGAAAGACGGGGCGACACGTGTTGAAATCGCGACCGGGTTCGATACCATAATATCGGGATCGGCGGAGTATGATCCTTCAGAGTACCAAGGACGATTAACTGTCTCGGATTTTGAGACGTAAAGACATAACGATCTAGATGTTGGCACTCCCAGTTCATGCATATGCTCTTGTGCCAAAAATTCCCTGACACTTGAGCGTAATACCGCTCGCCCATCCGCACCTCGACAATAAGGAGTTCGCCCACCACCTTTCAATTGCATCTCCCAACGCTGACCATTGATGACTGCCTCAAGCACCGACACTGCACGACCATCTCCATAACCATTGCCTGTTTGGAACGGACACTGCTGTATGTACTCCGTACCAAAAATAGAAAGCGCATAGCCCGTGGACCAACCTATTTGTCGCATTGGCATTGGGACGTGAGAGATATCACCAGAGAACAAACGACGGAAATCATCCGTTTGTGCCAGGCTGTCGTCGAAACCTAATTCGCTGAAAAATAGTTGGCTGTGAACAACATATTCAGGCTCGAGAATAGGAGTGGGTTTAACAGGTACATAATGCCCCGAAAAAACTTGCCGAGGCGCGTAATCTTCACCGCTTACTGTCGCTTGGGGATCGCAATTAAGACCATCCATCAGCGAATAGTCGGTTAACTTGGCGAGATCATCGAGCCTAGTTACGGATGTAGCGATATCGTTAATTTGTCTATTAGCCATAAGAGTTGATGATCCTTTTCTTAATCACACAAAATCGGGGAACAAAATTACCTTCTAAAACAAGTATAGCTGGATCAATAAAATTCTGTCTCCGGCAGAGAAGCTTTAAGTTCAAGTAAGTATCGTGAACACAGACAACTTTGCCAATCTTCTGCCAGGAAGGCTTTTGCTCTTTGGAAAGTTGCACGTCACAGCAATGCCAGATCATGATCGAACCTAGTTTGCACTCGAATTTAGAACCTCAGCCAATAGCAGTCATTTAATGGCTAAAACTATTTCTTAAATTAGGAGACATCAAACGCCGATTTCTGAAGACTGCTTTGCAGTAACTAGCAGACAACTTTTTTATGATAACTAAAATAGTGCGTCCCCTTTTTTTTACCAAAACAGGGGTAGTTCACACCAAACCTCACAATTCTATAACTTTAAACTACTTAGCTTCAGCTTGCCTTCCTATTCAAGCACAATAAGAACATCAATCCCCTTTCAATAAATAAGTTGTGGAGAAATATTACATGAACAAATTGCTTATCTCTTTTTTAGTACTAGTTTCATGTAATGTATATTCACAAGACTACAGCCCAGACCATTTAACTGTTAAAGAGTTAGATAACCGTTTTTTGTATATTAAAAATAGATTAGACAATCAGAGTAACCATAGTTATTTGTGGCAGCATGTCTGGGAAGGATATTATGGTATTTCTTCATTGGTTCAATTAAGTCTCGCTACAACGGCAGATAATTCTGACGATGAAATACGCTTTGGAGTGGGTGCGTTTAAATCAGCGGTAGCTTTTAGCGCTATGTTGATGGACCCACTACCTGCAATTGACGGAGCTGATTCTTTATATTCACCTACTCATGGCGATTCAAACGTTCAAGCTCAAACGCGTGCGCATAAAATTGAAAGACTTAAAAGGGCAGAAACTTTGTTCAAACGACACTCTGAACGCGCAAAAAACATCCATACTTGGACTAGACACGGTACTGCTATTTTATTTAATCTCGCCACGGCCGGTATTGTGTCAGCTTTTGGTAATGACAAAGACGCCATCGCTTCAGCTATTGGCGGAATCTTATCAAGCGAAATAAATATATGGACTCAGCCTTACCAAGGAATCCAAGACTGGCAAGATTATCAAAGCTTAAAAAATAACAACAGTTGGAGTTGGAATTTGCAACCAACTCTAAATGGTTTAGCAGTAAGTGTTAATTTCTAGAATGTAGCTGATGAGGAAAACCAAAGTGATTAAAGAGGCAGAGCTGTCGCTTTAGTATTTTCCTTGATCAAATATCAAACCTTAGGTTTGTAGCCACTTGATAAATTTCAAAAGTATCGCTTTTAACTGGTGGCAGAGCCTGCCTTTTAGTTCCAACTAAACAAGCGACAGTTGATTGCACAAAAGTGCCATTAGTAGACATCGATCGATTAGATTTCTGACGCGTCAAAGACAATTAAGTGTACTAAATCCTCCTAAAGAATAATTTTTGGTTAGCAACTAGTAGCAGACATCATTTTATCGAAAGCATAAGTGTAGGCAAAGTAGCCTCTGATTGACCTTGCGAAACTCAGAACATTTCAGACAGTTTGATATTTGTGATAACTAATGGAAGTGAGTATTAGCGTTCAATTTTCAAGTAACGAAAAACAGCTAGGACTGAATTAAAATGATCATTTTGAATGTGATTTCACATAAGTTGATCATAACTCTTGGTTCACGAAGAAAGGACATTTTTCCTTCTTATACTTGATTCAAGATGAGTTAGAAAAACTGCTAGATGAGGTTAAAGAAGAATTCTGGATTTTATATGATAATACTATGCTACGAAATGACTCGCTTTGTTTATTGTAAACCTGTGCGTAAATAATGGCTGTTATGGTGACTCGACTTCAAGCTGACTAAGCATAACCTGAGGTCGAGTTGCTATAAAGGCCTCAAGCATAACAGCCAGCATTTCTCATGCAATTATTTAGGGTGCGCTTGGCTTTGTAATTACTCGCTTTAGCGGTAAATCCGCTATTTGTAATGACTGATGAAGTGATTAAGACTGACAGCACAATGAAGATGCTGATAATAAATGGGAAGCTTGACATAATTTTAACCTTATAAAGTTGGTTGTTTTTTAGCAAATTATTACTTGAATGTTTTGTTCTCAATTGTCCTTTTGCCGGCTTGCCTACTTACCTCTGATTGAAACAAGATAACGGTGGCGTAGTTCTCCAACGATGACAGTTGCAGTTAAGATTCCTAGCGCTATTAAGATGTTCATATTTGTACCCTCGTCAGTAGAGTCGTGGTCCGTTCAAAATGGCCTAGCCCAAATCGCCGGCCTCGAGTTCAAAATCGATGCTGCCATCGAAGTTATCTAATCCAATTTCGTGGTCGATCCAATTCAAAAGTGTTTTGATTAAGTTCATCATAAAGCCCTCTTATTAAGTTAAGTTGCAAAAGTTAAGTCGGTAACGAGTTGGCTTTTGCTTTTAAGGTTCTGTTTTGGAACCTTGGGATTATTATAGGGTTCCATTTTGGAACTTGTCAATATATAATTTTATCAATTCAAATAAATACCTTTTATTTGAAACCAAACTAAACCGCTTTTTAATATGTGAGGTTGTTATGCGCTGGGAAGAAATAGATACACAGGTTTGCTCTATTGCTAGAGGTTTAGCTATTTTTGGAGATAAATGGACCTTATTAATTGTACGAGATGCCTTTAGACGTATTCGACGCTTTAGTGATTTTCAAAAGTCTTTAGGTATTACCAAACACCGACTGTCTGACCGACTAAATAGATTGGTGGAGGTCGGTATTTTGAATAAGGTACTCTATGACGAAAAGCGTGCACGTTATGAATATCGTTTAACGCAAAAAGGCATCGAGTTATATCCGGTATTGATGACCGTGGTGCAATGGGGCGACAAATGGGTCTGTGATGGCGATGGCTCGCCGGTGGTATTCGAACATAAACTTTGTGGTCATGATACTCAGCCCAAATATGTTTGTGATCAGTGTGAAGAGGATATCAATGCGAGAGACATAATACCCAAAATAGGTCCGGGTATCGAAAGTAAACTGCAGCGTGGCGAAGCGGTTTCTCGTGATGGTGTTGACGTGAAAAGTATCACTAACTAGCGATCAGCAATGATAAGGTTGCAGCATAACGAGCTTTCATACCAACTCAGTTGGATAAAATATGGCTTTAGAGGCATATTTACAAAATTTGTGAGCCGCAATACGACGCGGCCAGAAGCATATTTCACAATAGCTTCTGAGAACATAACGAGTTGCCATGTCCACTAATCTGATCAATAAGTTGGTTTACCAACACCACTACGCAAACCAATGCAGTCACACTGATTCATTGTTTTAGTTCTGCGTAATACCGAAGAGCTTCAGCAGCAAGGTATTGCACGAGTGTGCCAATATCTGACATCAGGTGTTTATATTTGTGGTGCCTTAAAAACCAACTACCAGCCTGATAAGGCTTAAAATTTAACGTATGTTTAGCTGCTTATAACGGACATAAAGTATGAGGTGGAATATTAGTTTGCTCTAATTATTTACTTATATTGGTTTCAAGCAAACCTGTCACAGTTAGTTATCTAGGACTGGTTAAAAAATAACTCCTGCGCCCCCAGGAGTCTAATGAAGTACCTTATGTTAACTTTTTATTTGTTTTTATCTGGCCAATGCCACGTAGGTTGATCCAGTATTCCCTGTTCCAGAACTTCAGTTTGACCAAGACTTTTACTTAAATGCACCGAATTACATTCATCTGAGTGCTCGAGCGTAGCTATTAGCTTACTTGCATGTGATACCACCCAAACCTGAGTAGTCGTCGCAGCTTGGATAATTAGTCTACCAAGTGCTGGAAGGAGATCAGGGTGCAAACTCGTTTCAGGTTCATTTAGTACCATAAGTGGGGGTGGCCTAGGTGTCAGAAGAGCAGCTACCCAGAGTAAATAACGCAAAGTACCATCCGACAATTCTGAGGCGGATAAAGGTCTCAGTAATCCTTCCTGATGCAGATTCACATTGAAGCGACCATCTTCTTGCACGGCAATGCTTAAGCTTGCTCCTGGAAATGCATCGGATACGGCCTCATTGAGTGCTTCCACGTCGCCTATTTCTATAATTGTTTGCAGTGCGGCGGCTAAATCTCGACCATCATTATGTAGTACGGGGGTGCGAGTACCTAATTGGGGTAAGCGTGCCGGCGCTTCGGTGTCAGATCTAAAGTGATCATAAAACCTCCAGCCTTTTATCTCTTCTCGCAACGTAATTATTTCAGGTGCTTTCTCAGGGTCGGCTACTTGCCCGAAAATACTTTCAAAATTGCTTGTATGTTGCTCAATAACCTCCCAATTGCGATTTGAACGTACCTTTGTTACAGCCCCAACCCTATCTACTAGTAAACTTGCTGGGCGATAAGAATTCCCAGCCCAGATACACTCTCGTTTTATTTCAGGATCCAGTGCAAAAGCTGTTGGCCCCAAGTATCCGGGAGGTGGAAGTCCGAGTGAAATTGAATAACCAAAATTATCACCAGAGAATCCTAATCGTAACCTTGCAGCTTTTTGTTTCGGACCTCCTTGGACCTCTACTTCGCCACTGCGCATCCGAGCAGAAATGTTCTCAGGTCCAGCCCAGAAAGTTGAACTGAGCCCTCCTTCTCTTGCTAATGAATTGACCACTCCTCCCTGTGCGGTTTCCGACAACAGTCTAAGTGCATTGTACAAATTTGATTTTCCACTGGCATTCTCTCCGGTAATAACATTCAGTCTCCCGAATGGAATTACTATATTACGTAAAGATCTATAGTTGCCAATTGCTAATGTATTTATCATTTTTAATTAGTCGCTTAGCCATAAAGAGCGAGCGATGCAAGCCCTTCGGCGGTCTTTGATGGTCCTGTTAGCGCTATGCATGATATGAACAGCCTTCAATGAACATTGAACCCTCATGTTCCCTAAAGCCATAAATGAGCAGGCCAGGCTCATTCCGTTTTTCTAAACCTACTTTCCAGATAACAATCACGTGATCTGGATTTCGATGTATATCCACCAGATCAGCTATTGTGTGAGCGCCATATGTATCGTAACTCTCTTCTATTTGTCGGTTGAATTCGTCTTCAGGAAATTTTTGCTCTGGATTCTCTTCAAGAAAATAGCGACAAAATCCAGCATAGTTTTTTTGATTCCATGAATTTTCGGTATGCTCAGCTAGTGGTTTTACTATATCAAGAATTTCCTCATCACTGAGATCATAAAAATTCATACAATTCCTCTAATTCATTTTGAAGCTACCGCCCATGTAACCGGCAGCTTATTGCGAAAGGTTTTTGCGCAAATTGCAACGAAGCAAAATTCGCAATAAACCGAAGAAGTAAACTACCCGGTTGACAGCTTCGTTACGCTGGAGAGATATCCATTCTACGTCAAACAGAAAAAGTTAAGCTTATTACCATCAAAGTCACGAAAATAGCCTGCATAAAACCCGTCGCCTCTTGGCCCAGAAGGCCCTTCATCCGTTGCACCCAGTTCAATCGCCTTTGCATACAATGCATCAACTTGTTGAGGATTCTCTACAGCAAGCGCAACCATAACACCGTTGCCAATTGTTGCTGAATCACCATTAGATGGTTTTGTAATAGCTAAACTAGGCTGATCTGGGGCCACTACCCATGCGATAAAGTTGTCGTCTTCCATAAACCTTTTAGCACCTATTTCCAGTAGTAACGCATCATAAAATTTAGCACCCCGTTGTAAATTGTTAGTACCTAAAGTCACATATCCAATCATTTTTTTACTCCTTAATATAGTTAAATTATTAGCGTTACTAAGGTACAACAAAATACTGTGTATATAAACAGCCAATTGACGATATTAAAATTTATCTGCCAGATCCACTTAGCTTGTTAGCTGTAAATGCTTGATTGTACGACGACCTAATACCTAGACTTAATTTAGGAAGCTTCGTACTCTGGTACGAAAACCACAAACCCTTCTGTAACTTCATTTCTTAACTTAGACAACTCTCGACTTTCTTCAGACTCATAGAAACTCTTTGCAATTTCTTTACTTTTAAATTTGTATGCAACCATATGAGTATGCGAAGAACCTTCTAAGCATGACACAGAATTTCCTATTACTAATTGCCCACTAAACTTTTTTACAATAGGTAATGATAATGGACCTAACAGCTCAATTTTTTCTTTATTAATAATATTGTAATGATAAATAATATAACAACTCATTCAGTACCTCTTATACAGCTAACAATGTATTCAAATGTGGCAAGGTCTAGACAGTCTCTAGTTCCTAAGAATAATGTTTTTCCCTACTGACTACAGAGTGCCAATAGCTGACATCAGTCGATTAGATTTCTGACGTTTCAAAGGCAGTATAGCGAACTGAATTTTACTATTAAATAGCTTCTGGTTAGCAACCAACAGTAGACATCACCTCATCGGTGGCAAAAGTGTCCCCAGTGGTAAGCCATCAATTAAGCGTTTCAATCTCTCACAAAGTAGGCACTTAAGGTTGTTCTATAACGCATGATTTTGATATGCGAAACTTACAGTTGATTGTGCCATGAATAGCCACTTAACTTTGGGCTAGGTTTACCTGATTTTTATTGGTTAGTTTGCTTCTGGTCCCCAACTAAAGCAAAGCCGTGTTCGTTTTTCGAGCCTTGGGGAAATCCAACAGTTCTATTAATTTAGTATCAATTCTATTTCTTAGATAGTCAGCAAATTTTTCAGTGTTATCTCAACTTAAGTCATTTAATTATTGAACAATAGAGCTAGTGATTATGTCATTAGTATGTGACATTATTATTATTCATAATAACGTGCGTACAATGGTTTATATAAGAATAAAAAAGCTCTAGCCGCTCCAACGGCAATATGGCTTTATAACTAGATTGAAAGGATACATAACCATGCATAATAAAATAACCCGGCTTCACTGGTTATCCCATATATTAATAACTTTTTTTGTATTGTTACCCATTTCGATACACGCCGAAGAAAAAACGCTGATCTACACTTCCAATTTTTCGCCTATGGTCAATACTGATCATAAAAAAATAGGTTATGCACATGAAATTGTAAAGTCCCTGTTCGACGAAGCCGAGCTATCATATGAGGTCGTCAAAGTCCCTTGGGGTCGCGCTCAAGTTATGGTAAAACAAACCCCACATTCACTCATATTCCCCCTCACCTATACAAAAACACGTGCGGAAAATTACAATTGGGGACTGAAAATATTTAATACGGGTACAAGGTTTGTCACCATTAACGGCGAGCGTTTAACAGCAGATTTAGCCTATGGTCGTGTAATTGGTGTACAAATGAAGTCCAGCTGGGATAATTGGCTTACTGAACATAAATATCCAGAAATTCACAGGGATGTTAGAGAAGGTGACATATTTATCAAGTTACTCAAACTAAAGCGTATTGATACGTGGCTCGCAGAGCAGCACGTAATCAATTACGCATTCGCTCAACACCCAGAATTAAAGACTACTACAAGTAAAATAATTCAAAAGTTCAACACCTTTCTAGCAAGCAATAAAAAGCAGCCTTTTCAACATTTTGATAAACTTAAAACAGCTATGGCAACGCTGAAAAAAAAGGGGCGCTATAAACAAATCTTTGAAGCTTATGGTTTATCACTATAAGCGGAAACACTTCGTGATCAAGAGAATGGGTATATGTCAGCACGCATGTAACCCCAACGATATGAACGGGGAAAAGCATCATTTCCTGAACGCCACAACGTTTACATTGGTCCGAAAAATTGGGCTCACTGAAAAGAAGAAGGTGAGTTTAGTGGGGGCACCATTTTGGTAAAAGAGTTAGTCAGCGTTGGCTCAAAATCGGCGATTCGTGGTAAAAGCTATTTTCAAGGTGAGTTTGTTTTTACTCAATACTACCCTATATTAAGCCATGATAAAGGTGCTGAAACAAAAGCAACAGGATGCTATTAATCAATATTGTATAATTCTTATGTTGTACCAAAAGGCTCAAATTGATGTTGACCAGAAAGGTTACAATCACTGCTAGTGATTTTTTGTCAACCGAATATTGGAACAGCAGGCTTATCTGAAGAAGCACTTAAAGCTAAAGGCGTACCTATAGATGTTTATCAATCAGAGTTCAAACACCTAAAACATACCTTATCGGGTAGCGAAGAACGTGTATTGATGCATATGCTTGTCGAGAAAAACAGTCAAAAAGTGGTCGGTATGCACATGGTAGGTCCAGATGCGGGTGAGTTCATTCAAGGTTTTGCAGTCGCTGTTAGAGGAGAACTCACTAAAGACCAATTTGACGTGACCATAGGTATTCACCCTACGATGGCAGAAGAGTTTGTGACCTTAAGAGAAATAAGTTATTCATTCTAAATAGACAGTTACTTAAACCAATTACGAGGCAAACATGAAGAACAAAGTTGAATTCGTCAGCAATGGCGTCACCCTGAGAGGTATGCTGGAATCCCCCGATGAAAACATTTCCAGTTATGCCTTATTTGCTCATTGTTTTACTTGTGGAAAGGATATTGCTGCTGCCTCTCGAATTTCCAGAGCCTTAACTGCGAAAGGTATCGCTGTATTAAGGTTTGATTTTACCGGTTTGGGGAATAGTGATGGGGACTTTTCGAATACCAATTACTCTTCCAACGTGGATGATTTAAAAGCGGCTGCGGATTTTCTTAAACAGAATTACCAGGCTCCGAGCTTATTGATCGGTCATAGCCTGGGAGGTGCTGCAGTCTTGTCGGTCGCTCACCGTTTACCCGAAGTGAAAGCCATTGCTACCATTGGTGCGCCGCATGAAGCGCAGCATGTCGTACATAACTTTGGAACCAATTTAGACACAATTAATCGGCAAGGTGCTGCAGAAGTTACATTGGGTCATCGTAAGTTCATTATCAAAAAGCAGTTTATTGATGATGTGCAACAAACTGAATCCAAGATAGGAAGCTTAAAAAAAGCGCTTCTGGTGATGCATTCACCCTTGGATAATACGGTGAATATTTCGGAGGCTGAAAAGATCTATAAAGAGGCCAAACACCCTAAGAGCTTTGTTAGTTTGGATGGTACCGATCATTTGGTATCCAATAAACATGATGCGGAATATATCGCCGCTACCATTGCAGCCTGGGCTAGTAGATATGTCGAACCCACCATAGATGAAACCCCTTCGAAAACGGTACAGAAGGGTCGTGTTTTTGTAGAAGAAAAGGACCATAAATTTTCACAGAATGTCTTTAGCGATAGCCATCACTGGCTCGCCGATGAGCCAAGCTCGGTTGGCGGAGCGAATGCAGGGCCAGATCCCTATGAGCATTTGCTCGCGGCATTGGGTACATGCACCTCTATGACTATTCGTATGTACGCTGATAGAAAAAAATGGCCGCTGAATAATATTGGAATTAACTTGTATCATGAGCGTAGCTATAACAAGGACTGTCAGCACTGTGATGAAGCCCCCCAGCAAATAGACTATTTACATCGAGAAATTACTTTGGAGGGAGAGTTAAGCGATGAGCAGCGTAATAAATTGCTTGATATTGCTGACAAGTGCCCTGTGCACAAGACCTTGCATAGCCACTTAATCGTAAACACAAAATTAAACGCTAATTGAAGCTTACATAAGAAACACAGCAGGAGAATTAATTACCATGGCTATCCCCATTCCTTATCGACCAAGTGGTTTTCTTTTAGGTAACCCAGCTGCTTTGGTGACGATCGATGCATTTATTGATATTCAATGCCCTCATTCTCGCGCTGCCTGGCCAAACTTATTGGCTGTCTTAGAGCATTATCAAGAGAAGCCGGTTAGTCTTAAGGTACATATGATAACGCTTAGTAATCATCGACAAGCATGGGATGTAAGTTTAGGTCTGTTTGCCCTGGCAGAAGGAGATGCGAGTAAATTCTACAGCTTCACGAGTTTTGTGTATGAGCGTCAAGACCAATTTTACAACGCGCCATTTCTATATAAAACACACGAAGATTTACGCCAGTTTGTGGCTGACCTAGCGCATAAGCATTCCGACAAAGAACGAGCTACATTCTTAAAAAGAATGAGTGACAACGATACCTATATTGATGCCCGTACCCCAATTCGGTATGCAGCAACAAAAGCTGTTTGGGCGACGCCTACTTTCTTTGTGAACAATGCTGATAGAGTACCTGTTGATCACAACTCCAGTTTGGAGGAGTGGAAGGGCCTGATTGATCCTTTATTGGTGGTATAGTCTTTTGGTAATGTAGCCCTTTTTCACATTACTATTGTGTCGGTATGGCCAGTGATATTTAACATCTTTTTAATTAGGTCGCAGAAGGAATTCCCTGCTCAGTATTTGGCCCGCTTTATCTATGAAATCGATGACTCGTTATGGCAGATTTGTTGAAGGCAGCTGACCTTCGGTAGTTTGAATACAGACCGTTTCATCATAATAGCAGGCTTGGAGAAGAAAACGCTAACCACGGTGATTCAACTGATCTACGCAACACTTTATTCTTAAATAAAAGAAGGAGTGTTGATAATGAACTATAAAACTCGAATCGTATACACAGAAGAACAGAAAGCCGTAATTTTGGAACGTTGGCAAAAGGGAGGTTCTATACGCTCAATAGCAAGCTTATTTGATAAATCTGCTTCCCCGATTTCTCGCACACTATCTAAGACTGGAGGCATTCGCCTTCCAAGTCGAGTATGTTCAAGTAATGTACTGATACTTACAGAACGAGAAGAAATGTCTAGAGGCATAGTGGCTAATCAACCTGTCAGGTCTATCGCCGATCTATTAAATCGTTCTCAATCATAAATTAGTCGTGAAATTAATCATAATGGTGCTTAGTCTTGGTATAGAGCAACAAAAACTTATCAAACTGGCTTGTAATGAAATTTAAATCAAATTATAGCCAGAAAACTAAAGCTTAAATGGTCCCCTGAAAATACATCCCTACGACGACATGGCGATGCCCCCCCCTATAATCTCCTCAACAAAAACTTTCACTCACCGTCATGAAATCTGTTTCTGGTTATTAAATCCGACTATTAGCCGAATAACACTTAATGACCAGACATAAAGTTAGCATCAATACTTATGCTTTTCCATTTTCGATTCCCTAAATCTTTTCCTGATTAATTACTCATATCATGCCTAAAAAGTAACGACTATTGTGTGTTCAAATGAGAATTACCAACTATGATTAATATATCAATTGCAGCATGTGACTTTACAAAAAAAGGAAATTCTCATGACTAATCAGTACGATATTATCATTATTGGAGGCGGAAATGCTGGCTTAGGTGTTTCAGCCATTGCAGCACCAGAGGGTAAAAAGATTGCCTTTATTGAAGAACGTGATTTTGGTGGTACCTGCCCTAATCGAGGCTGTACTCCAAAAAAGGTATTAGTTGGAGCGGCTCAATCATTACATGATATCGCCCAAGCAAAAGTACATTGTATTGACGTTCCCCCTGCAAAGCTAAATTGGCAGAAGTTGATTCAGCGCGAAAAGGATATGATCAGCTTTATTCCTGATGCGATGACAGGCGTGGCTGAAAAACGTGGAGATATTTATCGGGGCGCTGCTAAGTTTGTTGCGCCAAATTCAGTCCAAGTGAATAACACTGTTTTGCAAGCAAACAATATCGTTATCGCAACGGGCTCAAAAACTCGACCATTGCCAATCCCTGGTGCTGAACTCATGATTACTTCCGATGACGTGCTGTCAGAAGAGCAGCAGCCTAATGAAGTCATATTTATTGGTGGCGGTGTGGTTGCGATGGAGTTCAGCCATGTATACGCCAGAGCGGGTACAAAAGTCACCATTTTAGAAGTCATGCCGAGTTTATTGCCTAGGGTCGAAAGTGATGCTGTCGCCGCTATTCAATCGGAAAGCGAACGAATAGGAATTACGGTGCATACAGGTGTGCAAGTGAAGTCCGTCTATCAAACGGACTCCAGAATTGCGGTAAAAGCCGAAATAGATGGAAAGGAACACGTTATCGAAGCCGATAGAATTATTAACGGAGCTGGGCGCGTGGCTAATGTCGATACACTGGACCTAGAAGCGGGCAACATTGAACATGATCGATTTGCCATAAAAACTGATAAATATTTGCGATCTACCTCAAACCCAATTGTTTGGGCTTGTGGGGATGCCATTGTGACGTCACCTCAGCTATCGCCCATTGCAACTTTAGAGGGTCGAGCTGTCGGTCAGAACATTATAAATGGCCCCAGCATAAAGCCTGATTTTAGTGTGTTACCGAGCTGCGTATACACCATTCCTGCGCTAGCGACTGTGGGCCTAACCGAAGCTCAGGCAAACGAACAAAAATTAAATATTTCAGTTACCGTTAATGATATGAAAGATTGGTTTTCAGGCAAAAGCTACGCAGAAACAGTGGCATGGGCTAAAGTAATTGTCGATAAGGATTCTGATAAAATTTTGGGTGCGCACATTGTTGGTCATAGAGGAGAGGATTTAATTCATGTGTTTGCTATGGCAATGCGTTATGGCATTTTAGCCAGTCAATTAAGGGACGATATGTTCGCATACCCAACATTTTCTTCTGACATTAAAAATATGTTTTGATTAACCACTTTTGCTTGAAAGTAGTGAAGTAAAGTCTCAATAATTTTGGCGAAATCAAGTAAATGCTGTTTAGTATAGTGATTTCAGTATTGAAGGCTGCCAAAAAAGATCAGTCTTAATGGTTGAGCCCAGCCACCTACAGGCAACTTCAGTGATAATAAGCCCACACACTCTAAGTGTAATAATCGGAAATTATTTGGGAGGGTTATCATCTAAGCGTGAGACACGCGTATTCTGTAGAGTACAATGCTATTAAATATGCGGTTAGTCTGATTTGAATTCCTCGCGCCCTTGGTTCGATTCCGAAACTGGGCACCATTATTCGAAAATCCGATCATCTCACGATGTTCGGGTTTTTTCTTGTCTGCGATTTAAGCGGGCTTGAATCCTTTTAATCACCCTCCTCACATAATCATTAACGCAACTCTAATCATCTTGTTTAAGGTGAATACAAAGAAATCTTGTGGGTAATCATTCAAATCACCGCACATAAATAATCAACCCTTACTAATTCTCTACCCACTTCAGTAAATTAAACCACACGTAGATTCGCGTGATACTTTATCGTTATCAGTTGAAAATGGAGTTATTAACATTTATCCAAAGATGTTCATGCAAACCATCTATTTTAGATAAAATTTCTTCATCGTTGCCATCATCAAATTGCACAATGTGATTATAAACAAGCCCATCGTTACTCTCATTTTGACTAATCTCATAAGATAGCTGACTCATTTCATCGAATGTTAGCTGAAAGTCAAGTGCTAGAGATTTTATTTGCTGCGTTTCGTCCCCAGGTGAGCTTGAATCTTGTGACAAAATAGAAAGATCAACCTTATGGATATCTTTACCCTTCCAGCCTCGAAGTAAACCTGACCATAGATTACCTCTTAGGTTAGATGTTTCCCCAAGCCGATTAGCTTACCAGTGTGTAATTTCTCTCGTGAATCATTTTTATAAATAACAACCTCTGCCTCTTTTGATTCTATCAACCTAAACTTAAATTCATTTTCATCACTTGGATCAAACGTAAGTATTGGCTTGGCCTCAGTTTTACCTTCTGCTCCATCAAGCAAACGACTAATAACTGATTCTTGCGAATCAAACCCCACCGCCAATTTCTCTAAACGAGAAAAGTTTGTTTGGCCTTATTAATATCGGAGCCATATATAACCAAACAAACCGGTTTTCTTAAGGTCTCGCGTCAATCCATTTAACGAATCGCGTGTTTTGACAACTCTCTAGGCATTACCAGCTGACGATGCCCGTCCTGCCATTGCATCAGATACGCTTTTTTCCCAATCTGTCGACCGGCGCCATCAACCCGATAATGGCCAAAAAGAGACCTGAATTTTAACAATAGTAATTGTTGCTGCAAGACTTTACGCGATAAAGACTGAGATAGCCGTACCGCTGCTTCTAGAACTTGACCGGCGGCATAACCACCCGCTGACTGGTAACTTGGTAACTCCCCGTATTTTTGACGATAACGGAACGAGAAATCATAAGCCCCCGGTAGATGTTGCGAGCGGCTCCATTGAACGGTAGACATAATACCTTCGACATCCCTACCTAAAACTTCCTTAAATTCTTCTGTGTCAATACTGCCACTAAATACCAGCATGTTTGGTTTTACTTTCTGTCGTTTTAGCTGCTGAACTACCGTTATAGAGTCATCCAAATATGCGCCGACAATAATGAGCTCCGCTTTAGTTCTGGCTATCTTTTCTACCGAAGCTCGAAGACTGTCTTTTTGATCATCAAACAACTCGTAAGCAAGAATTTCTAGCTTATGGTCAGCGGCAACTCGCCTTGCCCCCTGAGCAATAGACGCGGTATACAGTGAGTCGGCATAAATTATAGCGACACTTTTCAGTTTCTTTTCAACTGCCAACTCGATCGCACCGCTCATTAACTGATCCGATTGAACGTAGGTACCAAACACATAGCTATCTCCTCTATCAGACCAAATAGATGAAGCCGAGGCCGCGATTGCCAAAAGAGGAAACTGGTATTTATCTGCAACATTTGCAGCACCGACGGTCAGGTCCGAGGAATAAGGTCCTAATAATAAGTCGACTTTATCATCAACAATAAGTCGCTCGTAAAGCCTTTCAATATTTCCTGACCTAGATTGGTCGTCTTTAACAACAAGATCAATACGTCTACCAAGCAATGAACCGCGTTCGTTTATGTCGTCTCGCCACATTTGGACACCCTGTAGTTGCTGCATCCCCGCCTCTTTATATTTGCCACTAAGTGAAGCTGTAAGCCCAACTTTAATGCTCTCGCTCGCATTCACGGGGTCAGACAAAACACAGGAGCTCATAAGAACAAATGTCATGAGCTGTATAACAAGAAATTTACCTATCATGATTCTTCCAGATTATATTTTTGTGCCATTATTTTGAGGCTTCTATATTTCGTTTAGTGTTGTACAGCAAACGTACCAATTCATACTCGAAAGGCGAACCCGTCTCGTAATATCTAAACGATGTTTTTGCTCGCTCATCCAAGAATCTTAAGGGGTAGGCAACGAGCTTTCGGTCCGGGTGACCGTCTAACAATAAGGGTGAGATGGGAAGTGTGTCAGCAAAGTCTCCAATACCATCTCGTAAGTTTGATGGCCCCATGATTGGTATAACTAAATAAGGTCCGGCACTAACGCCATAAACACTCAGGGTCTGGCCAAAATCTTCATCATATTTAGGGATATCAAATTCACTGGCAACATCAAATAATCCGAGCAGACCAAGCGTAGTATTTGTAACAAAGCGCATACTCGTTTGCATTGCTTCTAGCGGTTTAAACTGCAAAACCTGATTTACTAGCGTTCTTATGTCATCCAGGTTACCGAAAACATTTGAGATACCTTGTTCGACAAAATCAGGCGTAATATATTGATAGCCATTCAAGGCGGGCAGATAAACATACTTGTCAAATCGGGCATTAAACCTATAACTGGCTCTATTCATCGACTCAAATGGATCCCAGACATCAAGCGGGGTGGCCACATCCTCTTTTACCAATCTATCGTAACGAAAGGTAGTTTCGCTGTCCTGCTGTGATTTCACTTTCGTCGAACTACAGGCTGAGGTAAGCATGCCAATAAAAATCAACAAAACAATTCTTGAGGAGAAGAAAATCGCTGAGCGTTTATTCATTACAGCGAACCTTTCATTTGAAGAAATCAACGATATAGTTAAGGACATCACGTTGTTGTAAATTGCCTAAGTGACCACCTGAAGGAAATATTTTCGCGCGCGCCCCGAACATATATTCAAATGCTTCAATGTCGCCGTCGACCAGAATGACGTCATCACGATTATGGACTAAACCGATTTTAGCCGCGCCTCGCAAATAATCTTCTATATAGAGCAGGCTTAACTGCCCAACAAGTGACTCACGGGTTAATGACGGATGTTTACTCAAAAAATAAGGAAAAAACAGTTCGTGAAAGTAATCCGTGAAACCAATACGCATTGATAGGCGTAAGTAGTTCTGTAGTGAGTCATTCACGCCAAGATTCAGCTCCCTCGGTTTAATGAAACCAGCATTGATCATCGTGTCTGACGTAAACATTAAACCGGAGGCCGAGAACCGAAATGCCGTGCCGATAATTGCAGCGAGCTGCTCATGACTAGGCGGGTTATGCTTAAACGCCTCAAATACCAGTGCTTCATTGAACTCAGCTTTCGATGAGCGCTTATACGCTTCAGAAATTCTCTGGACTATTGTATCGAAGAATGCGCTGAAGTGATCGACACCCCCAGGGATGTTCTCGAGCATACGATCCAGTTTGGATATAGATGCATACAATGAAAGAGGCGGATTGAGTAATAACACCCGATCGAAATCAAACAACTGTTCCTCTTGATCGAGTTGGCTTACATAAGCGGCATGCGCCCCACCTAGACTGTATCCAGTCAGTAGATACTTGCTGACCTCTACATCAGGAGCTAGATTATTATTGATCCGCTGCATCACACGATAAAGGTCAAACGCATCCTCTTCCATGTGACCCGGGATTGCAGTCCGTGAAGCTGTGGTAATAAAATTTTGATGACTCGGCGATGTCAAGCCAACTACGTGGAACCCAGCTTGGTAAAAGCTCTTCAATAGAACCATATTTTTTTCCGACTTATAATCAGCACCGGTTCCAGCAATTACAAATATCAGTGGCGCGTTGAATTCCTGAACAGCCAATGAATAACTCAAGCCCTCTTGATACCAAAATACATCCGGCAGCTCCGGACCCACTTCTTTAACCAATGAATGACGCTCGAGCGGGATGTTGAGAGGTAATTCGGCCTGAAACTCCTTAGGCGTCCCGACAATAGTTGCGATATATGGGTTGCTGAATGGGTAATCATAAGAGTCCGCAAGCGCTGTAGCTGTAAGAGAAATACCGAGTAAAAACAGTGTAATTCTCGTTACTAGTCGTTCAATGCAATAAGCACTCTTAGTATTCAACACTTTATATACCCCGCTATATTTTCGACTTGCAAATATAAATGCAGAACGTGCACCGTGCTAAACGGAACACCTACATTATAGTGCATTTAGGCAACATTGCCTTATTGCTTAGTAGAGACGTAAAATAACTGAGGAAATGGAATATCACTTTCGTTGTCGGGCTATAGATCCGAAAAGCAAGACTTAACAGTGATGAGAAATTTCATTATCAAGTTGAGTAAGATATTTGTTTATATGCCTTTCAACTCGTTCAATCTCAACCTGTAACTTCTTAGGCGTATAATGATTGATGTTGTTATTCGACGCCCTAAATTTACTACCATCAATGGCAACAAAAGCATCACTAAACATATTAAGCTGACGAGATAAACCAACGAAGGTTCGGCAAGTTTGTTTAATTCCTTCACTATTATTCTTTCTGAAGTCGGCAATGGTTTTAAAGTCTGGCGCAAGTCGTTCTGTTAACCACATCAACTCGATATTACGGTTCGCCTCCCGCTCTAATCGTCGTGAAGATTGAATGCGGTTAAGGTAACCGTAGAGGTATAACTTGAGCAGCATCGCTGGATGATAATTAGGTCGCCCCGTATATTTTGGTACCACACCTATAAAACCTAATTTACCTAAATCGAGTTCATCAATAAAAAAGTAAATCACTCTGACAGGGTTTTCTGTACTAACGAAGTCATCTAACACTTCTGGATAGAAGGTCGCCTGAGATCGGTTTTTACCTTTAATATGATGGGACATGACAGCTACACTTCCTTGTTTTCAAGCTGTCGTAATTATATAAAATCTACTTATTTTGAAATGATACTTACTAGATCATTTATTAATATTGATAACTTTTTTATGTCGATAAATAGGCCATAGTTTTCACACAGTTTAAGTTATTAGCTATACCTATCAGTCCGCTACAAAACCTCGAGTGTGATCCCGAAAGCGGTACCTTTCAATACTCATAAATATGTGACAACTTTACCTTTACCTTTACCACATATTTTGGTTGTACTTTTCCTGTATGTTTTGAAGTACACCCCTGGAGTGAAGATTGTTCATTTCTGCATTGACCTTATCAATTATTTTTTTGGCATAAGGATATGATTTTTTACAAGCAAAATGGAGATCAAGTTTTGTATTTTTAAACGTATAAGATTTATGAAAGTCTGACATAGGGCCAACGGTATCGCCCATGATGCTTCTCACCCATAAGGGACATGAAAGCACCATATCTAATCGACCTTTTTCCAGCATCTTCAACGAACTTTCTAGCGCATTTGAACCATAGCTTTTATGTATTAGTTTTGAGCTCTCCAATGAACTGATAAAGGTATCTGCTTCGCCAGAATATTTCACACCCGCGATAACCCCAACCATCCAGTGATTTTCTCTGGCGAGTAAATGCAATTCTTGCAGGGAATCTGTTTTCCTAAGTATTATCTGGTTTTCTTTAAGCGTGTACAAATCAAACGCATGAGCAGCCCATGGCCTATCACTGTATATAAGCTCAGGGTATATCGGAGGGAAAAGCCCAAAACACTCTGAGTTATCCTCCTCAATCATGAGTTCTGCACGGATATATGGGGCTGGGTGTGAGTTGATTTTTATTGACAGACCATTGAAAACTGCCCTAAGTATATCAGTTACATAACTGTTTCGATTTGAATTCACTTTAGATTGGAAATGAATATTATTAGTTATGATTTCTAGGTTTTTAGGATAGGTTTCATCGCCCTGCACAGTCATTGATAGTAATGTTGTAACGACTAAGAGAGTAAATAAGTTGAGCATAACTTTTATCTCTTTATCCATATAATATAAACAGTATAGTTGATATTAACGAATCTTGTGTATAAGTTTAAATATAAGCGCTTTGAACTTAAATTCAGTCCTTGCCATATTAATTCGCTTTCCGACTCATGCTTTGTTTATCTACATTTGATCGTATGAATACGTATATCTAAAATTTGGTTTATCTTTATAGGTGCTTTTTGATTGTATTTAATGCAGTTTTTTAAGGGTATCGCTTTCATCTTTCGACATAATCTTCCCACGAACTCAAAAGGTAGAGCTTTGGCTACAGGCTGTGTTAAAACTCTAAGTACCAAAATCAAAACATTACACTACGCGAAATCTTTATTAGTTTGCAGTCAAAAACATACTCAGATTTTAACCTAAGGCTCATTATATTAACTAAAATAGAGTGCTAGCAGCAGATGTTTGAGTTTTCACACAGTCTGAGTTATTAGCGATACATTTTAGGACGTCGAAAACCACTAGTAAGAACTTGTGATTTCAATGGATCGTTGCAACACACTCATTAAACCTATCAGCCGGCGTATCATAATCCAAGGTTTTTCTAGGCCTAGTGTTCAGCTGCCTAGCAATTTCATCAAGTTCTTCTTGTGAATGAAC
>Ga0209290_1000192_pt1 | contig 55957 bp, 51 predicted proteins | sample EN1Hudsemesocosm_2_FD_184632 | JGI IMG/M metagenome (GOLD analysis project Ga0209290, IMG submission 184632) | Methane-oxidizing microbial communities from mesocosms in the Hudson Canyon - EN10B Hudson Canyon (SPAdes) (version 2) | ecosystem: Environmental > Aquatic > Marine > Cold seeps... | reverse complement strand
AACCATTGAAGTTAGCGTTTGGTGTGTAATCTAAGGTGCCATCGACATTGATTGTTACGGAACCGTTTGCGGCAGAGGCGCTTGTCACTGACAGTGCATCACCGTCTAGATCGCTATCGTTTGACAGTACATCAATCGTAACGGCGGCATCTTCGTCTGTTGAAATCGCATCGGCAACGGCAACTGGACCATCGTTCACGGCCTTGACTGTCACATCAACGGTTGCGATAGACGTGCCACCATTACCATCAGAAATTTCATAGCTGATGGTATCTGAGCCATTGAAGTTAGCATTCGGCGTGTAATCTAAGGTGCCATCGACATTGATCGTTACGGAACCGTTTGCGGCAGAGGCGCTTGTCACTGACAGTGCATCACCGTCTAGATCGCTATCGTTTGACAGGACATCGATCGTAACGGCGGCATCTTCGTCTGTTGAAACAGCGTCATTGGTCGCAACTGGGCCATCGTTCACGGCATTGACTGTCACATCAACCGTTGCACTAGACGTGCCACCATTACCATCAGAAATTTCATAGCTGATGGTATCTGAGCCATTGAAGTTAGCATTCGGCGTGTAATCTAAGGTGCCATCGACATTGATTGTTACGGAACCGTTTGCGGCAGAGGCGCTTGTCACTGACAGTGCATCACCGTCTAGATCGCTATCGTTTGACAGGACATCGATCGTAACGGCGGCATCTTCGTCTGTTGAAACAGCGTCATTGGTCGCAACTGGGCCATCGTTCACGGCATTGACTGTCACATCAACCGTTGCACTAGACGTGCCACCATTACCATCAGAAATTTCATAGCTGATGGTATCTGAGCCATTGAAGTTAGCATTCGGCGTGTAATCTAAGGTGCCATCGACATTGATCGTTACTGAACCGTTTGCGGCAGAGGCGCTTGTCACTGACAGTGCATCACCGTCTAGATCGCTATCGTTTGACAGGACATCGATCGTAACGGCGGCATCTTCGTCTGTTGAAATCGCATCGGCAACGGCAACTGGACCATCATTCACGGCATTCACCGTCACATCAACGGTTGCGGTAGACGTGCCACCCTGGCCATCACTGATTTCATAAGAAATAGTGTCTGAACCATTGAAGTTAGCGTTTGGTGTGTAATCTAAGGTGCCATCGACATTGATTGTTACGGAACCGTTTGCGGCAGAGGCGCTTGTCACTGACAGTGCATCACCGTCTAGATCGCTATCGTTTGACAGGACATCGATCGTAACGGCGGCATCTTCGTCTGTTGAAACAGCGTCATTGGTCGCAACTGGGCCATCGTTCACGGCATTGACTGTCACATCAACCGTTGCACTAGACGTGCCACCATTACCATCAGAAATTTCATAGCTGATGGTATCTGAGCCATTGAAGTTAGCATTCGGCGTGTAATCTAAGGTGCCATCGACATTGATCGTTACTGAACCGTTTGCGGCAGAGGCGCTTGTCACTGACAGTGCATCACCGTCTAGATCACTATCGTTTGACAGTACATCAATCGTAACGGCGGCATCTTCGTCTGTCGAAATCGCATCGTCTACAGCTACTGGGTCAGAATTAGTATTGGGGTTCGCTGGGTCTACATCTTTGTCGTCAAACCTGAAAAGTTCGACATTTACAATGGAATCCACATCTCCAGAAGAAATATGGGTTACTTCAAATTTATTGGTATCAATTTCAACTATCGCGTAGTCATTACTATTACCAGAAAAAACAGCAATATCGTAACCCGTACCGCCATTAACATAATCAAATCCAGAACCTGAATTTATGACGTCATCATCTGCGCCTGCGTGTATCCAATCATAACCGCTCCCACCTTCAATAGTATCACTACCATAACCAGTAATAATTACATCATCACCTTCTGCACCATCAACGGTATCATTACCATTACCGGACAAAATGACATCATGTCCCAAGCCGCCGTCGATCGTATCATGCCCTTCGCCACTTAATATTATATCGTTGCCAGCACCGCCATCTATCGTGTCATCGCCAGTCCCCGAAATAATGATATCGTGCCCTCCACTACCTAAAACCGTGTCGTTTCCAGAACCGGTAATCAGTGTATCGTTTCCAGCATCACCCGTAGCCGTATCGTTCCCGTCACCTGTCATGATAACGTCATGACCAGACCCGCCATCAACAACGTCGTCACCGATGCCCGTATCAATCACATCATGACCTGCTCCTCCGTCAACGATATCATCACCTGAGCCAGTGAGAATCAGGTCATTTCCAGAACCGCCCGACACAGTATCATCACCAGAACCAGAAATAATAATATCGTTACCAGAACCACCATTTACGGTATCGTCCCCTGAACCACTGATTAGAATGTCACTACCTGAACCACCATTAATAACATCATCACCAGACCCCGATATAATGATGTCGCTACCGCGACCACCGTTGATCGTATCATCGCCGGCGCCACTTATTACAAGATCGCTTCCACCTCCAGCGTTGATGGTGTCATCACTAGCACCAGAAATTATAATATTACTCCGATTGTTTCCATCGATAGTTTGTTCAGACATTTTTGCTACTCCCTACAACAGCAAATTCATTTAAATACGGTTTTTTATTATCTTTTTGTAACCTAATATTAATAAATGCTACGAAATTCAACCGCCAAATAGAATCACAAACCTACATCCGTGTGACCCAAATCACTTTAAAACTGATTAGTGTTGGGTTTCTTTACACTTTTTATGATTATTTATTTCCACTTAAAGCCGCTACTAGTAGGTTATTGATTTCTAAGCTAGACACCCTATCATTCAGACTTCATCCACGTATATTACTGACCTCAACTAAATGAACCTTGTTGCTGTAGCAGCAATCATTTCTTTAGCACACTTTTTCTGGACTGAACGAGGCTTGCTGCAGAAGATTTATAAAGGAAACAAAGGCGTCGTATTTGCATGGCAAAATACACCGAAACATAATCATAGCCTCAGGTTTTTCGACCGCAAAATAGCCAAGGCATTAGACTCATCTGTTTTAATTTACAAAAAGGCCAACGTAAGTAACAAGTCTGACTGGCTAACACTCGTAAAAAAAATTGACAAATAAGCAGACCACTTAGATGTATTAGTGAACAATGCAGGCATGACTTCATTTGGCTTTTTTAATGAAACATCAAAAGCCATTTCAAATAGAGTAATGGATGTAAGTTTAAATGGTGTAGTTATGAATTGCCGTGAAATGCTACCCCTATTAGAAAAATCATCGACGATGAGCTGCACACTAAAACCTGAAATATCCGATATGTGCTATCGAATATTTCAGGCTAAGATGTTTACATTGAGATTAATTCCCTAATGCATCGATGGCCTTCTGTCCAATCTGAGTATGGTGGAGAACTCCGTTAAATGGCGCTATCGTGTTAGCTGGACCCTGAGTAAAAACCAAAACGGGGGTACTGGTATGAGTGCCGGTTGCCCAAACAACATTTTGTCCTTCTGCAACTTCTTGCGCTAACAGATTTTGACGGTTGTCGTCAGTCTGGTAGACAAAAAAAGCACCGTTGGTATCCATTTTAGGCACCACTTTAGAGCCTAGGTATTTATGCCCTTTGGTATAATAACGGTTGTTTTCTGTGGCAAGAATACGCGATGCCTGCTCTTCGGTAATATCAAACTCTGTTTCTGCATTGACGATTTCGGCAAGATTTTCAGGTGTTTGTTGATCCTTTGCCAGTGAGTCAAATTTACCGTAGAAAATATCGGCATAGCTGGATTTTTGTGCGTAAAGTTTGTCTAGCGTTGATATATCACCAAAGTTGAAAGCAGGCTTGAACTGTTGCTCTTCAAACACGTCTCCGGGTAAGTCACGGCTGTGAGGCAGGTCATTTGCAGAATAGCTGAAGCCGAAACCGCCTGTTTCGTGATCAGCGGTTACAATAACAACGGTATCGTCACGACCTTCTGCCCAGTCCAGAACGTATTCCATCGTTTCATTTATTCTTAGCATCTCATGTAACATAGTGCCGGTATCATTATAGTGAGCAGCCCAGTCAATTTGGCCCGCTTCGATCATTAAAAAAAAGCCCTTGTCGTTACTCGATAGTGACTCAATTGCCTTGGCTGACATCTCTTTCAGTGTCGGAATGGTACGGTTTGGATCATTTTTAGTCTGCGTTTCTTTAATCCCATCGGGTAGTGCTGAGTAAGCAAACAGACCGAGTATTTTACCTTCGGCTTTATCCATTTGTGATCTATTAAACGCTAATGCGTAGTCTTGCTGTTGCGCTTCTTTTATCAGGTTACGACTATCTTTTCGCTTAGATTTAATTCTGACTGTTCCTTCAGTCAACTGTTCCAGTTCTTTGCGGGCAGCAGATTCCTTATCGTTCGCCTCTTTAGGGATCCAGTAACGCAGACCGCCTGATAGCATCACGTCAACATCATTATCAAGCATATCAACAGCGATCGCATTTTCCTTACTACGGTGGCTTTGATGTGCGGCAAATCCAGCGGGTGTTGCATGGGTAATACGTGTGTCAGACACTAAACCGGTTGATTTACCCATTCTTTTCGCTTTTTCAAGAATACTCTCGGCGGTATTTCCATCTTTATCGGCGCCGATCATTTCAGAGCCTGAAGGCTTACCGGTTGCGAGCTGAGTGGCCGACGCCGCAGAGTCAGTCACTAAGACATTATCAGCATTGGTCATTGAAATACTCATTTGACCATTACTTGAAATACGGTCAAATGCCGTTGTTCTATCTTTAATAACGGTGTTAGGGGCCTGCCGTGCGTATGAGAGCAGAAGCCCTACCTGCTGTGGCCCCATGCCGTCACCAATGATCATAATGACATTTTTTACTTTTGCTGTATCAGTCGCTTCCTGAGTCGTCAGGAATTGGCTACAGCCTGACATTACGAAGGCACAAGCCGTTAAAGCACTAAATGCTCCGAGTTTACTGATTCTCATTTATTATCTCCTTTTAAAATCCATTTGTATTTATTGTGGTAAAGGGTATGCCGTTGTTAAATTTTAATATAATTAAATCAAAGGGAGTGTGGAAGATATTCTTTCTTTCCACAAGATTAATTCTAAATAACAGACTAGCTTTTCATGGAGTACTTTCAAGCACTAATGATAACCCTTATCTTTAATCACCTGTGATGAAATACTATGTATGAGAGTTTTTTCTGAATAAGATATCAAACTCTATAATTTCAGTTATCGAGTTACGGCAATATTTTTAGGGTACGAATTACCGACTGAAAGCATATGGAATCATATTCCAAAAATATCACGCTTCAAAATTTGCGGCTCGGGGTTTCACCGAAACCTTAAAATAAGACATGCTTTTTTAAGTATTTTTGTTTGCGAAATCCTATATTAATGCCTGTAACAAAGGGGATCTCGCAACTTCCATTTCGAGTCCAATTAAGGTAGTACCGGGCTCAAGTATGAAATTTTGATTGAAATAACTTTATTATAAGTAGCTTAAGCAGTGTGCTGGACGATAATCCTGTGTATTAAAAAATTTAAATGCGGAAAACATGAGGTCTTTTATAAATTATTTACTAAAATAAAGGGTTAAAGATCGATATCAGAAAGGCAAACTGGAGATTATGAACCATGGAATCATCAATCACACTTGCAGTATCACCTAAATCCAGCTTTCGTTCATTATTAAGCGACTCTAAATCTGTCAAAATAACTCTTATCTATGCCGAAGCAATAGATGACATACTAAATACTGATATTGACGTCATATTGATTGATGAATATTTGTTACAAAGTTCAGGCATTCAAGACTGGCAGCAATTTCATGCTAGCCTAGTATTAGAAGAAAGCTTAGCAGAGCAATTAAAACTCCCTAGTCACGTACTATTCACCCCCCCAGCCTTGAACTCTAGCACGTTAGTGCAGTTAGTTTCATTTGCAGCTGATCATTACCAACTACGTAAGCAACAAAAAGCACTCAACGCGTCCTTGGCAAAACAAGATTCAGGCATCGAAAAATTAGTCGATATCGGCATTGCGCTCTCTACAGAAATGGATTTAGATAAGTTACTCGCTAAAATTCTTAACGAAGGAATGCGTCTGGTTGCTTGTGATGCAGCATCCTTATTTTTACTTAATAATGAAGACCCTAAAAATCCGAAATTAAGGTTTAAGCTGACCCAAAACTTTTCTGTGTCACCCTCTTTCAAAGAACAAAGCATTCCACTGACTGATTCATCCATTGTGGGCCACACTGCGCTTAGCGGTGAAGTGCTGAATATTGACGACGCTTATAACATCAGTGATGCTGAGCCTTACCAGTTTAACCGTTCATTTGATAAAATTATGGATTACCGCACGGTTAGCCTGATTGCAATCCCAATGCTTGACCATAGCCAACGGGTCGTTGGCGTTTTGGAGTTTATTAATCGAAAGAAAAACGCCCAAGCAACCTTATCAAACCTAGTCTCCATCGAAAATGAAGTCATTCCCTTTGATACCGCTTGTATAAACCTTTTGAGAGCACTCGCCAGCCAGGCTGCTGTAGCAATTGAAAGCCGAAAACTAGTCGATAGTATTAGCCGTTTATTTGATGGGTTTGTGAATGCTTCTGTATTTGCCATTGAGCAACGCGACCCAACAACGAGCGGCCATTCTTTTAGAGTCGCTAACTTATGTGAAATACTCGCACAGTGTGTCGATTCATGCAGCGAAGGTGTTTTACATAACGTAGCCTTTAATAAAGAACAATATCGTGAGCTGCGTTTTGCAGCCTTACTGCATGATTTTGGTAAAGTCGGTGTGCGCGAACATGTTCTCACCAAAGCCAAAAAGCTCACTGAAGACAATGTAAAGCTACTGCACTATCGTCTAGCGTTTACTAAGCAACAACTTCAAAACCATCATTTAAATCAAGTCATAAAAATCTATGAGCAACATGGCTCAATCTCACCAGAAATAAAGATAAAACTTGCTCAGAGTCTGCAGCAAGATATTGATCAACTAGATCATTATACGGCCGTTATTCTCAGAGCCAATGAACCCTCAGTACTGCCACAAGAGCACTTTGAAGAACTTGAAAATATAAGAAGTCATTTAGTGACAGATTATCAGGGCAACCTTGGGGGCTTAATTTCTGAGAACGAACTAGCCGCATTGTCGATTCCACGGGGTAGTTTAAATAAGGAGGAACGACTTGAAATCGAATCGCATGTTAGCCACACATTGAACTTTTTAAAGCTTATTCCCTGGACATCAGAACTTAGCCAAATTCCCAATATTGCGGGCGCACATCATGAAAAACTCGACGGCAGTGGCTACCCCAACCACCTGAGATCTGACGATATTACCTATCAATCTAGAGTTATGACGGTATGTGATATTTATGATGCACTTACCGCCTCAGATAGACCTTATAAGCCAGCGCTACCCATTGAAAGGGCATTATCAATTTTGGAGAGTGAAGCAAAATCAGGCATGTTAGATACTAATATTGTAAAAGTATTTATTGATTCCAAGAGTTTTTTAAAAGCAGACAAATATGAGCCTAAAGTGACGGGTGTAAATTCAGGGTTAAATTATGTGCATCATGTATGTGATATTGATTTACACAGGCATTAGGGAAATACATTGGATATAAAACGTTGTGCGAGAATACGATTACTTAATTCATAACTATCGGCTACCAATAAAACCGCCTCTAGTGAACTCAACCGGGACGATGCACTTGGATGAACGCGTATAAAGCGCGCCAAATCTTTTTCTTCACGCCCCTCCCTACTTCCAATTACCTGTAACACCGACACAAAAGCATAAGGATCATAACCTGCTTTAGCGCTGAGCAAAACGCCCAAACGATCAGCTTCATATTCATCCTCACGATCAAGCCCACGATAGTAGAGGTCATCCACCGCCTTATCAAACATACCTGAAACCTCTGGGCCTTTTAACTCTCCTTTTTCATTCGCCGTTTTCGCGTTACCTACTTGCGCACCTAAAATAGCAATATCCAATAATAAACCCGTTTTTGACTTAGTTTGTAATGCATTCATGTGATGATATAAAACAACATGCGCTATTTCATGCGCCAATACCCCTGCCAGCTCAGCCTCATTATTCAATGAATACAAAAGGCCTGTGGTAATCGCAATATTACCTCCTGGTGCAGCAAATGCATTCACGGCAGTATCTTCTAATACCATAAACTGCCAGGCTAAATCGGCTCGGCTCGAATGGCTCGCAAGCCAATAGCCTACTTTATTGACATAACGTTGAATGTGAGGTTGGGTATTGATTGTTGAATCAGACAATAATGCACGTATCGTATTTTCTCCAAGTGCATTCTCTTCTTCTAATGTTTTTTCTCCCAGATCACCAACCTTTCCGGCAGCTTCAAACACACGCCCCAAATCAATACCTTGTATCTTGACTCCACAGGCAGTACAAAATATAAACACTAAGAATAATGCCATTGAAGTAAGTTTAAGTAGGAGATGGCGGCATATGTTGTTCATAATGAGTCCCAGCCAAAATGGTTAACGCAATAACAGTAACGCGGGCTCTACAATAAGTACTTATGAATTTATTTCGTCGGTAAAATAACTGAATCCTGAGATCTTAGCTTTCCCTCTTCAGCAAACTTACGCACACTTTCTTCAGTAGGAACAAAGTTTTTGAGTTGCTCTAAACGTAGCGTCTTCTGGGGCTGTTTATTCTGTTTCATTTCTTCGTCAGTCATACCTCTAACCCCCGTTGTTATGCCGCTGGCAGGGGGCATCATCGCTGTTTCACGGAGTATCTTAGCAATCGACTTTTGATTCGACTCTTGCTCTGAAATAAAACGCACATTAAGCATTCGCAACCAGCCTGTCTGTTGTTCAGACGTTTCAATTTTGTACCACCCCCCTTTACGCTTAAGTAAAGTAACTTGCGTATCTTTGGATATAGGAATAATAGTGAGGGCTGACGTGTTAGGTGCATCCATGACTTGAGTATCTTTGAGTACAATCGCAGCTTGTCCAGCCCAAACTGAAAAAGTTAAAAACACTAAAAATAGAGAGAGAATCATTGTGTATTTCATGGTATTGACCTCACATTGTTTTTCTTTTTGGCTCATACACTTTAACGGTTTGATTACGCCCCTTTACCTGAAAATCACCGCGCGGGATGAAGTCAAAATAGTCTATAGCCACTTGCATTGTACTCTCAGAAACTAGAATTTGCGCGCAGTTTTTAGTCAACCCTTCAATTCGACTCGCTAAATTTACGGTATCACCAATCACCGTATAGTCATATCGTTGCTGTGCACCCACCATACCTACCACAGCAAAGCCTGTATGTATGCCGATACCGATATCAAAATCTTTATAACCATATTCTATTTTAAATATTTCTAGGTTTTCAATCATTTCCAGTGCAGCATTAATGGCAAAAACGGGATGTTCCTCATGCGCTATGGGTGCGCCCCAAAAAGCCATTACCGCATCCCCTATAAATTTATCAAGCGTAGCATGATACTTAAACAGGGTTGTTACTTGTCTATCAAAGTAATGGTTCAATAAACTTACCATTTCACCAGGCGTGCGTTGCTCAGAAATACTGGTAAAGTTTCTGATATCAGAAAATAACACGGTCACTTCAACACTTTTACTGCTCAGTATATCGTCAGTGCTATCTTCACTTAATAATTTTTTAACGACACTAGGGTCCATAAACCGATTAAAAGTGGTCAACGTTTCTTCTAGGACTTTTTGATGCTCGAAATAAAGCATGAAAAAAGCGCTCAAGATAAAAACCAATAAAGCCACGCTGCTCGTAAAAGTATAAACCAAAATACCGTTAACAGCGGCTAACACGAAAACCAATATCAGCCCAACAAAACAAATAGAAGCTAGCGCAATCGCAAACCATAATCCACGCCAAGCCGCAAAAAAAGCAATAATCAAGAACATTACCGACACTATAATGTGTATGTTTATGTTATTGAGGGCTTCCAACCTGTCTCCTGAAATCAGGTTATCGATAGCCGTCGTTAATATAAATAAACCGGGGTAGCTGTCATTGATCGGTGTGGCTCTAAAATCATGCAAACCTAATGCGGTGGTACCTATGACAACAATCCGGTCCTTTAAAAATGCATCGGGTATGACCTTTTTTTCATGACGAGCTTGACTTAAAATATCGGCATAAGAATGTCGTTCGTGCGGAATAGAGTGGTCAGTTTTCCAATCAAGTATCAGCGTAGGTGAATCGGGAATTTCATAGCCTAGATCCTTCGCAAGTTTTGCGGGCAAAGACGGCATTCTCCAGCCCTGATAATCTTGATATAGGGCATAACGTCTACCAACACCGTCTTCATCAAGCAAAAAGTCGATACTCCCTAAGCGCCATGCTTGGGTGGATATAGCATGAGGAAGAAGTAGATAAGCTTTCGCATCAGGCTTGGCCAATTCCGTTTTTTCCAACCCCGATGCTTTTGAATAAGTCGCTAAAAGTGGTTTATTTTGGCCTGAGCTTGCCTGACTAGCCATCGCCAAATATACATTAAGATTGCTTTGAATGACCTCAGATAAATACTGGTCATCATCAGGCCGATATACGTCAGGTTCCGAAAATAATATATCAAAAACGACAGCACGCGGCTCATGACTAAGAATAAATTCCAGTAGTTCTGCATGTACAGACCTTGGCCAAGGCCACTTGCCTACCAACCCTGACATGGCAATAAGACTTGAATCATCAATATCAATAACAACAATTTCGTGAGACGCTGTTTGCTTAGAGGCTCTATATTTTACGAGTTGATCTAAAAACTGACCTTCTATTTCGCGTATCACTGCACTGTAGCTGAGTAGCCATTGCAGCGCTAAGGCCAGCACAGTAAGAACAATAATGGCTTTAATGCCCCGTTTTTGAACAAATTGATTTGCCATACGCCACCGCTGTCGTGTGTATTTAATGCACGGATAAAATCACCTATATATAAAATAGCACATGATTTGAACTGTATAGTTTTTGTACGAATAAACATTTTATGTTTATTCTAAACGAGTCTTAAAAACAGCAAACATCTTCAATTTTGAGTAGGCAAATATCACGAAGTCTACCTATACTTTTAATCTACTTACCTGCTGTAACAGAAAGTAATGAAAAATAGCACTAAACATTATCAGGATGATAAATATAGCAACAATCACAGCAACGGTAACTTTCTTTGAAAAGCATCACCATTTACAGCGCTTTTTAGCTTAAAAATGGAGGAGGCCAGAATGAAAATCAGACCCGTTATTCGCAATTCTAACTCTACTACACCCAACACTAGACCCATAATTTATGCTAGGACATCACCACGACTCAAGCATTACATTTGCCTGCTAACACCGAGTGATCTTTTATTTTTTATAATGCTTTTAGCTGTCTTATCACCCCCACTGCTACATGCTGGCGGCGTATTCACAACGAATATAACTTCAGGTACAGATAATTTTTCGGCATCATTTTCTAACGTTGAAGAAGCTTTTGAGCAGCTAGATAAACAGCAGCTTGAGCAAGCCATACCAAGCTATACTGACATATCCCCCGTCAACGCTATCGTGGATTTTCGAGGCTTAGATATGAATTTTTCATTTGCTTCAGGCTCTAATGATTTGGTCATGAACATTGCTAACCTTGATATTAATGAAGTATTTTCTGGCACATCTCGGGATGATAGTGGTGACTTGTTAGTAGAGTATTTAAAGGGCGCAGGCTTGGATAGTGTCAATAAAATACACAAAGAGTTAGCGCGCACCTCCTCTACCGACCCAGTAGCAGGTAACCCTGCCAGTTTAATGGGCATGATGGTGAATAATAACTTTTCCCTCTCTATGTCGATGAATCCTATGTCATTTGCTAGTACACCGGGAGGGAAAGCCTTGTTAAATGCGGTAGTAAGCAGTGGTAGCAGTAGCAGCAGTAGCAGTAGCAGTAGCAGTAGCAGCAGTAGCAGTAGCAGTAGCAGCAGCAGTAGCAGCAGCAGTAGCAGTAATACAGGCATGTCTTCAAAAGCAACCACATCAGAGTCTGATACTGAAATCTCTACTTCAAGCATTTCTACGTTAGGTAGTTCAGAGCCTGTAGGCATAGGCAGTTCATTTGGTATTGATGTCAGTCATTCATTTCTAGACCTTGATGACAATAAAGCCAATACAGAAACCATTATTTTCGAATATCAATATCAGTTCGAAGACCCTTTAAAAGTACTACGCTTAAAAATGCCTCTTGCAGTCACAGACACCGAAGACTCTATTACCTATGATGTAGATGTGGGTATTGCCTTTAGTTACCCTATAACAAGGTCTTGGACACTTACACCGGGTTTAAGCTACGGCTTAGGAGGGTCTGAAGATTTAGGAGGCGGAGCAGCAATTAATGGCTATTCATTACTGAGCTCTTTCCGCTTTGTTTATGGAAACTATTTGTACAATATCGGTAATATGGTCGGACATTACTCTACCGCGAGTGTCAGCTTAGGAGATTATGAAATTGACCCGGGAATTTCAAATACTGTTTATCGAAACGGTTTGGTCATATTAAAGCCCAGTCTAATATTTAACATCCCAACCATGTTGCAGTTGATTTTAATTGATACCCGCTACAGTGGCGATGACCTTTATACCGAGCATTATAATGAAATCGGTTTTGCTTTTGGTTTAATTACTGACGATGACTTATTAGCAGAAGACAGCTTTAACTTAGGCTTCACTTACCTTGATGCAACAGACGCTAACATTAAAGGCTACAAAGTGAATTTTGGTTATCGTTTTTAGAATTCAAATTCGTCGATACCCCCAACCCTGAACAAGTAGTTACAGCCCGATTTACCATGAATGTGAAACGCCTTGAAATAAAGGCGCTTCGACTAATTCATTTTTATTGGCGTTAGCTTTAACACATACCTATTAAGCAACAGACTCTAATTACCGGTGCACCGCTAAATTGCGTCACTTAGTAAGTTCTTTCGACTTTGATAAAAGTTGTCTTGCCTTTATTCTTGACAATTGGTGGCTGTTAAAATAGCACACAGCCAACATGATATAACTTTCAGTCGTATCAGAGAGTAAAAAACAAACTATACAAAGATCGATGAAAAAGTCTGAAATCTGAACTAAGTAAGAAGATAAGCGTGATTTAAATAGCGAAAGAGTTGTAGCTAATTGTTTCAATAAAGGCCGGTAGTCGAGGGGGCATTTAACTTCTTTGGTGCACGGAGCACACCCTATCAAACAACATCAATGGATGTTTTAATTAAGCCACCATACCAAACTGTGCGCACTTGTACATCACTAATAAACTTAGACGATTGAACATAACAAAGATTAGAAGAATATTGTTTAAATAGATAAATATTGAAGTTGGAATAAAATGAATATATAGAATTGAATAAAAAAATAATGGTGCCCGGGGCCGGAATCGAACCGGCACGTCCCGAAGGACGACAGATTTTAAGTCTGTTGCGTCTACCAATTTCGCCACCCGGGCTTTGGGGGGCATTTTCAAGTTCCGGTCTTGCCTTCACTTTAAAATGGAGGCGCGCGTCGGAATCGAACCGGCGTTAACGGAGTTGCAGTCCGCTGCATGACCACTCTGCCAGCGCGCCTTCTAAAGCTAAAAGTTATGGTAGCAACTTTTTTGCTTCTATAACAAAAAACCTCGGACGAACCGAGGCTTTTCGAAATTTGGAGCGGGAAACGAGATTCGAACTCGCGACCCCAACCTTGGCAAGGTTGTGCTCTACCAGCTGAGCTATTCCCGCAATTAACCTGGTAAATTCACTTCTATACTTGGCTGGTTAAGCCGCAACACATTAGGCCGTGTCGCTGAAGTGGAGCGTATAATAAAGGATTCAGATAAAGAGTCAATAGAAGATTTCATAAAAATTAATTTTTTATTATTCTTCTGAAAACAGGTGGCTCCAAGAGGCTGTAAGATATAAATACATTGACCAAATTGTGAGCGCAGCCGCGACATATATAAGCACCATACCCGTCACAAAATATGTGCCGCCATGAATACCTAGTAATAACAATAAAATCGACCACATCTGACAAGCCGTTTTTAGCTTGCCCATATTGCCAACCGACACATTGTCTCGCTTTCCTTTTTCTGCCATCCACTCACGTAAGGCAGACACGACAATTTCTCTGCCTATAATAATCATTGAAGGAACGGTAACCCACACACTTTGATAATGTTCGATGACAACAGTTAATGCGATCGCGACCATCAGTTTATCGGCGACAGGGTCGAGGAAAGCACCAAACGGGGTGGACTGGTTTAACTTGCGGGCCAAATAGCCATCAAGCATATCCGTTGCACCTGCAATCGTAAAAATAAGCCCACACAACAAATAATTCCAATCAATAGGCAGGTAGTACGCTACGACGAATACAGGAATAAGAACAATGCGCGAGACGGTTAGTATATTTGGTAAATTCATGAATTTTTAAATATCTGTATGCTAATTAAATCATTATTAAAATCACGGCATCTAAACACTAAAAATTCAGGCACTATGAAGACTAAGATAAATATGTTCAGCTAATTTATTACTAATTCCAGCTACTTTTGCAATTTCGGTTGCTGACGCGGTTTTAAGGCTTTGAACACTACCGAAATATCGGAGTAGTTCTCGCCTTCGTTTTGCGCCAACCCCTTCAATGTCTTCAAGTGTTGACTGCCGTCTTGCTTTATCTCTTCGATTACGATGCCCGGTAATCGCAAACCGGTGCGCTTCATCTCTAATATGCTGTATTAAATGTAAACCGGCATTATCAGATGCGCAATGTATGGTTTCTAAACCACCTTGTTCTTTCGGTATCAATATTGTTTCAAAGCCAGGCTTTCGAGTTACCCCTTTAGCAATACCAACAACATTCAAGCCGTGCAAGTTTAACCCGTTAAGAACCTCGAGCGCTAGATTTAGTTGACCTTTTCCACCATCTATAAAAATAACATCCGGCCACTTTTGAGGATTTTCTTTCAAATTTCGATAGCGCCGCGTTAAAACCTGCTTCATCGCGGCGTAATCATCACCACCGGTAATACCTTCGACATTAAATGTTCGGTAGTCAGATTTAAGCGGCCCTTCTTCATTAAACACTACACAGGAACCCACTGTTTTTTCACCTGAGCTATGGCTAATATCAAAACATTCCATGCGCTTTGGCCGCGCCTCTAAACCCAACATTTTCGTTAGGGCGTCTAACTTATGAAATATTGTCTCTTTGTTGGTTAAATACGTACTTAAGGCATTATTAGCATTAGTAAGCGCTAACTTTTTCCATTGAGACCGTACTTGTTTGACTTGGTATGAAAATTTTATATTTCTTTTTTGCACTGACTGTATCGCATCACAAATGACACCTGCATTTAAGAGCTTTTCAGTGACCACCACCTCTTTGGGAACGTCCCTGATCGCATTTTGTCCTACATAATACTGCTCTACAAACGTTTCTAGCATTTCTTGCTTTGAAAGATCTAACGATATTTTTGGAAAGAAATTTTTATGCCCAAGAATTCGCCCTTTTCGTACATATAACATCGATACAACGGCAGCACCAGGGCCGACACTCAGCGCAACAACATCTAAATCCAACACACCTATTTCTGCGGACTGGCTTTCCTGCACATGCCTTAAGTGGTCAATTTGGTCACGAAGTTCAGCAGCTTTTTCAAAATTTAACTCGCTCGCCGCCTTATCCATATCTTCCATTAACTGACGTATTAGCTCCGGCGCTTTACCTTGCAGAAACAGTACAACATTTTGAACATCCTGAGCATACTCTTCCTTCCCCACGATCCCTACGCAAGGTGCTTTACAACGATTTATTTGATATTGAAGGCAAGGTCTTGAGCGGTTACTGAAAAAACTTTCTTCACATTGCCGAACCTTGAATATTTTTTCTAGTAACTTCAAGCTTTCTCTGACCGAACCAGAACTTGGAAATGGCCCAAAGTACTGCCCTACTTTTCCTTTCGTACGTATGCGTTTTAAAGATAAAGAGGGAAACTCTTTGTTACTTGCCAAGTAGATATAGGGGTAAGACTTATCATCTCGAAGTAGTATATTGTAAGGAGGTTTTAGGCTTTTAATCAGGTTTTGTTCAAGTATTAATGCTTCTGTTTCACTATTTGTTAGTGTTACTTCAATACCCGCTATGCGTTTTACCAATGCCGCCGTTTTAAGCGACAAACCTTGTTTCGCAAAATAACTGGTGACACGCTTCTTTAGATTTTTCGCCTTGCCGACATATAAAATAGCCTTATCAGCATCAAACATACGGTAAACACCGGATGAATTTGCTAGTTGCGCCAGAAATGGTTTGTGATCAAATAAGGGAGTTTGTGACACGGACTTAGACTTATCTATCGGTAGGTTAATTTGGTGTATCTACATCTAACAAGCCGTTTCTAACCGCCAATAATGTCAGTTCAACATCACTGGATATATCGAGCTTTTCAAAAATACGATACCGATAAGAGTTGACCGTTTTTGGGCTTAAACATAATTTATCCGAGATGGCTTGTACCTTTTGGCAATCTATAATCATGGTAGAAATTTGAAGTTCTCGCTCAGATAATACATCGAATGGAGACTCACTTGATGTACCTAAAGCCATAGATTGTGCAATATCAGAACTAAGATAACGGTTGCCGGCGTGTACTTGTTTAACCGCTTTGATCATTTCTGAAATATGGCTACTTTTAGACACATATGCTGCAGCGCCAGACTCCATCACATGTGCCGGGTATGGGTCGTCAACACACGCGGTCACCACCACAACTTTAACACGCTCTGAATAACGTTTAATTTGTCGGGTCGCTTCTAGGCCGCCAATGCCCGGCATTTTCAAGTCCATTAAAACAACGTCAGGATTGAGCTTACGTACATAATCAACGGCTTCTTCACCCGAACAGGCTTCGCCGACAACTTCAATACCGCCGTCATCTAATAACATTCGAGCGATACCTGCTCGAATTAGGTCATGATCATCTACAACTAGAACTTTAATCAAAGGCATTCTCACGCATAAATTATATGTTCAGCATTCTACAATAGAAAAGATTAAAATTTTAGTATCAAGCTCAATGCAGAAAAGAATTACCCACTTTAAGCTATTTCAGCGACGAGTTTTTGTTTTTTTTGGCAAAAACCTTGATCAAGTAACCATTGATTCGATTGAATTTCGCTAAAACAAACCTGTGTTTCATAAGGATGATTCACTTTAAGAATTTCTTCGAACTGATAAAGTAAGTGACTTCGGTTGCTATTACTAATAATCACAGCAACCGATCGCATCCCTTTAATATAAGACCAAGCATTGAGCGCTTTGAAGGTTTCAATTTGAAAGGGTTCAGAGAGCAACATATCCAAACCTTGTAAATTCATCACACACGCCCACTCACTCGTAAAATAACGATTCACCAAGCGCTTATAATTTTCTACATACTTTAGCGTCTCCTCAGGGCTCCAGGATCCTTTAAAGTCGACATGTAAAACATCCTGTTGAGGATTTATAATATAGTGCTCTTCTTGAGTAGCCATCACTTGCCTTTCCAATCCTAGGGTTTATTCCCATCTATTGAGGAAAACACCCCTCAACCAAAGATTTATGCTTCATTTTGCTATTAAGTGTAAGCTAAGATTACGAATTTTGCGTATAGGTAACTTAAAAATATTTCACAAGCTCGAGTTGAATGTAGTCCTCATCCTGAAAGAAGGCTGTTTTTCGCTGAGCATCGGTCAAACCAGCTAAAATACTTTGTGCCTGAGCATTTGGTAGGCTTTCACCCTCAAAAACCCGCGCTTCGATATTTAACTTAAGGTCACTTGCTAATCGCTTATTCGCCTCGAAAGAGTAAATTGTTTCTTCTGTTTCTGGGTCATAAATAATTCCGGCTAAAATTTCGGATGAGTCCGCATCATTAAATGCATACCGCCACCCAGCAAAGATATCTTGCTCAAAACTGTGAGGCGCAGCTTCTTTACGGTCATCATAAAGGTATTCAACTAACCAACCCAAGTCGGCACTACTTTCGAAAATACCCACCTGAGTGTATTCAAGCCCAAAGACTGCTGCACTAAAACGCTCTTCTAAGCCTGAATTTGTGATGCCTTCAAATTTAAGCAACCACTCATCGTAAATATATTGGAGCTCTAAGCCTGTTTGATCGATCGTATAATAGGAAGCCAATATCTTGGGATCAAACGGATTATTGTTGAAGGTTAAAATGGGGTCTCGACTAGTACCAGAAAAGTGCGACACGGCGAAATCAAAATCACCGATATAGTGAGAGAACCGTACAGCAAAATCGCTATGCCATTGCTCAGCACTTGAACCATAAATAGCATCATCAGTATCCACCACAAAAGGCGTACTAAGACGACCATCTTCACCAGCAAAGGTACGCTCTCTAAAGTAAGGTAACCAAAATAAGTCTACCGTCCCCCAGTTCTGTTCATACGAAAACTTAGTCATCGGCTGACCTAGCTTGTCTTCGCCATCTAAATTTTCTACTGCATCTGTCTGGTTAATAATATCAACCAAATGACGCGACTCAGTCACTCCCCAGAAAACTTTACTTATTCCAACTTTAAGCTCCCAGTCATCACCGACATGCGTTAAAGAAGCCTCGCGAATATCAGCATGTGAGCGCTCTGAGTCTTGCTGGTCGTAACGGCCAAAGCCAATCACTTCTACACTACTGTCTCCCCAATTGTTTTGATAAGTAATTTCTGTTTTAACAGAAGGGTGTAATTTATCTTGTTCAAACAAACCTTCTTTAAAGAAATAACGTGTTTCTAAACCCACCTCTGCATCAAAATCGGCCCATGAAACAGTCGAGAATAAACTTAAACCAAGTAACAAAAAAGGAATGCGCAAAACAATCTCCAAAAACTTTCATATAAATAAAAGGTGATCATGCAGTGCTATTTAACATGTTTCAATAAAATAAATGGGAAACTTTATTCCAAATAGTTTACAAAAGGCAAAACACTGTATACATTTACAGGTACTGGATACTTAAACAGACCGAATTTTAATATAGAACATTCATTAAGGAATGAGTTATCGGTACTCCCTACTGATACCAGCAGTTAACTTGAATTAAATAACGATCAAATGAATTAAGTATCAAACGGAACAAATATCAAACGGATATAAATAGTATGATCAAATTAACAAACCGGCAAACTGATGTACTCAATGTGATTAAACAAAACATTGAAAACACAGGCTATCCACCAACACGTGCAGAAATTGCCCTAGCGTTAGGTTTTCGCTCTGCGAATGCTGCAGAAGATCATATTAAGGCGCTCGCAAAAAAAGGCGCCATTGAAATTGTTCCGGGTGCAAGCCGAGGCATTCGCCTCCCACAAAGTGATGTACCTGAAGGCCTTCCTATCATTGGCCAAGTTGCAGCAGGCAACCCTATTTTAGGGGAAGAAAATATTGAAGATTATTGCTCGCTCGCACCTGAATTTTTCTCTCCTTCAGCTGATTTCTTACTTCGAGTAAGGGGTATGAGTATGAAAGACGCAGGCATTTTAGATGGTGACCTACTTGCAGTCCATAAAACCAACACGGCACAAAACGGTCAAATTGTGGTCGCACGGATCGGTGAAGAAGTTACCGTAAAACGCTTAAATAAGAATAAACATATTGTTGAATTACTTGCCGAAAATGAAGACTTTGACCCGATTATTATCGACCTTCGGGAACAAGAGATATTCATTGAAGGTTTAGGCGTCGGCGTCATTCGAAAGGAGAATATGCAATGAAACAGCTTTCTATGTATGAAACAACCTACGAATCAGTTTATGAACATAGTCACCTTGATACGTTTAATCATTTTGCAGAAACAAAGCCATCTGAGCCCAGGAACGCTCAAAAAACGCTACTAAAACTGAATCCTGAGCCCAAAGTAGAGACTCCAAAAGCAAATGTTACTGAAATTATTCTCACGAGAGATAAAGCAGATTGCATCCAACTTCTGTTGCCGATGCTAACCCACTTAAACCAAGATCATCGTTGGCTAGCTTGGGTTGATCCACCAATTCAGCTTTTAAAGCAATGGGGACAAGAACATGATACTTCTGCCACGGAAGACATCATGATTTTACGTTCAAACAATAACCACTCTGCTTTCGAATTAACCGAAAAAGCACTCAATGCAGGCACCTGTCATGCCGTTATTGTTTGGACCGACAAACTAAGTAATGAAGAATTTTCAAAACTCGAGTCAGCGTCTTCCAAAGGAGACAGCCACGGCATCATTCTTCGATACCGATAAATATAATTTATTACATTGTTCAAGCATTAGGCTAAAGGATCTAGCCTTCACTTCAAGTTAGAATACTTTCCAATTAAAACACCCCTGCATATTCCCACACCCTAAAAGCCCTAATCCATTCTAAAACTCACTTAAACATCGTTTTTTACTCCATCACTTTTTATTCGCTCGCCGTTTAGTGTACTGTGTAGGCAATGCTTCCAATGGGTTGTCAGGCCATGGATGCCTTGGATATCGCCCCTTCATATCTTTTTTTACCGCTTCATAACTACCACGCCAAAAGCCCGCTAAATCTTGTGTTATTTGAAGTGGTCGCTTTGCTGGAGATAATAAATGCACCAACAAGCTGACTTGACCTTTTGCGATACTCGGCGTTTGTTCACAGCCAAACATCTCCTGTAATTTTACAGATAATGTGGGTGGGCTTTGCGCATAGTCAATGCCAATATTTGAACCAGAAGGCACTTTAATTTTTTGCGGTGCAAGCTCCTCTAGAAGCTGCGGCTGTGGCCAAAGTAGCAAACCGTTTAGTATGGATTTCAAATCTAATTTTTTAAAATCTGAAAGCGTGGATATATCATCCAGATAGAGTGCTAGCCATTGATCTAAGGTCGTTAATAATCCATGATCCGACACATCTGGCCATTGTTGCGCTTGCTGAATATCTGGAAGCCCATTTAATAACATGACTCTTGACTGCCATTGCCTCAACTCATCTGTCCAAGGCAAAATATGCAAACCCTTTTTTTGGACGAAACGAGTCAGCGCCTTTCTTTTTTCATCTATCGGTATCTGATTAAGCTTTTTACTCGAAACGATTAATACACCAATAGTTTCGCGTCTCTCGGCCACAAAACGTTGCGCTTGCTCATCCCACTCTATTGTATCCTGTTCTTTCACCATTGATGATAATGAGCTTTGAAATAATTCAGCGTCGAGTGGCGCGGCCAAATATATACGGCTTTCTTTCCCGCTAACACCTATTTGACCTGTACCCCCTACTTCAGCCACAGCAATCCATTCAAACAAATTTAAGCTGTCATGTGCATTGAGTACTGCCGACCGCCCATTGCTTAATCGATAACTTTCACCGTTTTTCTTCCGCTTACAGGCAATTCTGTCTGGGTAAGCACACGCCACTAAAAAACCTAAAGCTTGTTTATCTGGAATCGAACACTCCGCTTCAATCGTATGCGAGGCTTGTTTACATAGCTTCTCAAATACTTTCACCTGTTGCTGCGTTCGCTTCAACCAAGCTCGGTTCTGCTGTGGACAGGTTAATTCACCACTCACAATCGACAAACGTTCCGACAAGTCAGCACCAAAATAGGAAAACGGATCACGATCAGAAAGTATGGCCGCGACCATTGAAGCTTGCTTACTAAAGTTATGTGGAATTGAGCTTAATAACATATGTGCCAATCGTGGATGAGCTGGCATCTTCGACATGAATTTTCCATGCCCAGTTAAGCCCATCCCTCCACTATTTTGTATTTCAATCGCACCTAACTGAAGCAATAAGTCTATGGCTTGATTATAAGCCGCATCAGGCGGCTGATCTAACCAGTGAAGCTCAGTAGGGTCATCCACTCCCCAGCGAAGCAACTGAAGCGCTAGTGAAGCAAGATCTGCTTGCAGTATTTCTGGGGTGGAATGCTCAACTAGTTGATGCTGCTGCTCCTCATGCCACAAACGATAACAACGACCCGGTTCAAGCCTGCCGGCTCGTCCCATCCTTTGAATACTGGATGCTTTAGAGATTCTACGGGTTAATAGCCGTGTCATACCGGTCACAGGGTCAAATGCAGGCTCTCGTACTAAGCCTGAATCAATCACAACGCTCACGCCATCAATCGTTAAACTGGTCTCTGCAATATCTGTCGACAAAACCACTTTTCTAATATCATTATCTTTTAATGGTGCAATGGCGATACGTTGCGCATCAAGCGATAAGCTGCCATATAAAGGTAAAATAACAACTTTATCTATACCTTGAGATGTAAGTAAGCTCTCTAAAGCCTTTTGAACCTTTCGTATTTCACCCTGCCCTGGCAGAAATACCAGAATACTACTGCTATCTCGCTCCAATGCTTGGCTTATCATTGCTACGACAGGGTCAATAATTGATTCTTTGATCAGATATGTTTTATCGTTGTAAATGATATCTATTGGAAACATGCGCCCTTGACTACGAACAACGTTAACTTCTCCTAACGCTTCTTGGCGGTCTTCTGATAACAACGCTGCAACAGCTTGGCCATCCAATGTCGCTGACATCACCAGTAGTTTTAATGGTTCAGACTCTTCACGCAGTAAAGCTCTCGCCTGCAAACACAAGGCTAAACATAAATCAGTATCTAGATTTCGCTCGTGAAACTCATCAAGAATAACCATACCCACACCCTCAAGTGATGGGTCACTCTGTAGACGACGCGCTAAAATCCCTTCTGTAATAACTTCTATACGCGTTTCTTTGCTAACACACGATTCTAAACGAACTCTGTATCCAACTCGCTTGCCTACCGACTCACCCAATAAACTAGCCATTCGCTGAGCCGCAGCACGCGCAGCCATGCGCCGAGGTTCCAACATAATAATTTTTTTACCCGAGAGCCATGGCTCATCAAGTAAAGCTAGGGGTACAAGCGTTGTTTTTCCTGCCCCCGGCGGGGCCTCCAACACAAGTTCATGCTCGTGCGATAATATTGCCTTAATTTCATCTAGAACAAATGAAATAGGTAAGTTTGGTAGTTTTTTAAGAGCCTGATGCATTCGCGCAGTATATTCCGTTTTTCACGAACGAAAAACAGAATTTCATTTTAAACGCTTTCAGCCAGCTAATTGTGCAGTACACTATTCGTTACAACTCTTCTCAATAATAAGATTCATAACACGTAGGAGCTATTCATGACTGCTTACATCAGAACCCCTGAAAGTCGCTTTAACAGATTACCCAATTATCACTTTGACACGAATTATCTCGATGTGGGCGGTTTACGTATGCATTATGTCGATGAGGGACCAGCAGATTCGGACCCTATTTTAATGCTCCATGGCGAACCAAGCTGGTCATATTTATATCGTTATATGATTCCTGTTTGTGCCGCTGCTGGCCACAGAGTAATTGCGCCTGACCTAATAGGATTTGGAAAATCTGACAAGCCCTTAAACGTATCAGACTACAGCTATCAAACTCATATTGATTGGCTCCTTTCTCTTATAGAGCAGTTAGACCTGAAAAATATTACTTTAGTATGCCAAGACTGGGGCTCTTTACTTGGCTTACGTTTAGCCGCTGAGCACGAACACCGCTTTAAGGCCATTGTAATTGGCAACGGCATGCTTCCAACCGGTGAGGAAAAGATCCCTAGCGCCTTTAAACTCTGGAAAGCTTTTGCCTTAAATAGCCCTTGGTTTCCTATTGCTCGCATTGTCGAGTTTGGCAGCTTTAAGTCTTTTAGCAAAGATGAACGACGCGCTTACGACGCGCCTTTCCCCTCAAAAAAATATAAAGCCGGTACACGGGCTTTTCCGGCATTAGTACCTACCACACCTGATAATCCTGCTTCTGCTGCAAATAAGTCTGCTTGGAAAACGCTAGAAAAGTGGCAAAAGCCTTTTTTAACTGCATTTAGTAATGGTGACCCCATCACTAAAGGTGGAGACGCTTACATGCAAAAGAAGATTCCTGGCGCTAAGGGCTTAAATCATGTCACATTAAAAGGTGGACATTTTTTACAAGAAGATTCAGGTACCGAGTTCGCTGCAGTGATTAATGATTTATTGGAGACAATAAAAAGCCCAACATAAGTTGGGCAAACTACAACAAAATTTTATTTCGGAAAGTCGGGCCTGAATCGCCTTTCCGTAATTCAATGATTAAATAATAGTGACTATTGGCGAAGAAGTATGTTGTAGAAGTTTTTCAAGTTGTAACAATTCATTAATGGACTTTTAAGTTCATTTTATTTGAGAAGCTAACAATAATCACATCAATAGACTTAAGCACAGATCGAACCATTACCGCTTACTACAAACAAAAAACCCAGCAATTAGCTGGGTCAAATACATCAAGAATAATATAGATCTCTAAAAAGTTGTTTCGGGAGTCGCGGGCCTGAATCGCTTCCCCTTACTTCAATAATTTAATAATAGTGGCATTGTTCGAATAAGTATGTTGTAGAAGTTTTGCAAGTTGTAACAATTCATTAACACAGATACTTCAGTTTATTCACCGCCTATTCAGTCATCAGCCAAAAGTGGAAGCACCACTTCAAAAATGCTACCAATTTGTCGATTTGATCGATACTGGATCTCTCCATGATGAAGGCTAATAATCTTTTTACAAATGGATAAGCCTAAACCAGTGCTTTGTTCGCCGGCTGTTGGCTGCGTCGATATTTTTGAGAATGCTTGAAAGAGCAAGTGCTGCTCTTCCGAAGGAACCCCGCCAGCCTCATCAACCACTTCGATACGTGCGTTCATTTGATTGCTGGACAAACACACCGATATTTTACCGCTTTGAGGAGAATACTTTATCGCATTTGAAATTAAATTCTGAACCACTTCTTTAACCCTTAAACTATCAGCATTGATCCAGACCTCCTGCACCGAAACCTCTAAATCAAGTCGCTGCTTTTTATCATGCGCGATCAAACGCATGTCTTGAACAACCTTGCCCAGTAATGTTGTTAAATTAACTCTTTCAAAATTGATTGATATGTTTGCACTTTCTATAGAGCTAATATCTAGCAAACTATTTAATAACGACTCCATTTCATCTGCGGCTTCAGATGCCAATCCGACTAGCATTTTTCCATGATCAGATTGAACTTCGCGCGCCAACATTGAATTAGCTGAAATAACGACTCCCAATGGGCCACGAATATCATGAGCGGCCATCCCTAAGAGTTCATTTTTTTGTTCATTTAATTCAGTTAGATGATCGAATTGATCCAATAATTGCGCATTTGCATTTACTCGGCAGGCGACTTGCTCTTGCTGAAAAGGCTTTAGAAGAAAATCATTCCCCCCGTATTTCATAAACTTTGCAATTTGCTCAGAAGAAGCCTTACCGGAAACACCAATAATCGACATTTGTGTCATATCATAGTTTTGTCGTAGTTGACTTAATAGCTGAAAACCATCCATTTCATCCATAATCAAATCAACTAAGATAATTCGAAACTTATACCCTTCTGCTAATAAATCCAAAGCAATCGGTCCTGACCGGACTGCAGTCACTTCGTAGCACTGCTGCTGCAGCAACGCTTTTAATATTTCTCTGGATGAACGCGCATCATCAACCACAAGTAGCTGCAACTTACGATTAGTTGATAAACGATTAATCGTGCGAACAACATAATCTATATCTTGAGGACCTTTTTTAAGCACATAGTCGGCCACCCCTAAATTCAAAACAGTATTTCTGAGCGCGGAACTGAAGTTGCTCGTAAAAGCAATACAGGGAATATTTTCTTGCGACATTAGCTTAACCGCTGCTGCATCTTCTGCATCAGGTAGATTCAAGTCAGTGACCGCAAGAAAGATATCATCACGGTTCGCATTCACTAACTCAACTGCTTGCTTATAGTTGTAGGCAATTATTATTTCGAAACTACTTTCTCTATTGATTGCAGCTTCGACGCTCAATGCAAACGAGCGGCTATCTTCAACAATGAGCACTGTATTTTTCATCAATCATTACGCCTTCTAAAAAAGCCCTTATAAAGATGTACGGCCCTATTACTATAGTCTAAATACCCATTTCTAACAGTCAAAGCATGAGACAAATTGCCCCCCGTAAGATAAAATCCTATTTACTCACATTTAAAATAAGAAGGCATTTATTAATGAATCTCACACCCAAAGCCAACTCAAGCCTATTTTTAGTCTTCGTTTTCTTGTTTTGCTCGAACAATGCTCTCGCAACAATCAAACTGACAGATCCAATAATTGACCAGTGGATTCAGTCCCAATCAGCTTTTGCTACATGGGGAAAAGAAAATGAGCAAAAGCTAAGCGCTACAGCAAGTGCAACTAAAACGAAGCAGACAGATACTCACCAAAATCCAATGAATATGTCTATCACAAGCTTGATACAACCTTTAAAAGCTTCAGGTCTTTATGACTCAGCTTCCGCACTTGTAAGGCAATACCAATTTAGCAGCCTGGAACAGTGGGCTGACATTACTATTCGCATTACCACAGCCGCTGCAGCGATTGAATTAGAAAACAACCCAAGAGCGATGGACACCTCTGAATTAGAGGCTCTCCAAAATTCTTCTAAATTATCTCCCGAGCAAAAAGAACTCATCACTCAAGCAATAAAACAAAATCAAACAATGGCTAAGCAACTTATTGATAATTCATCTGATATTGACAAGCAAGCCGTTATGCCATTTTTAAAACGTATACACCGCTTAATGAATGAACCTTATTAAGCACATTATCATTTAAGAGCACTACATAGCATGGCAAAATCGGATATTGAACGACTCACTGAAAAACACAAAGGCCTAACGCACTCTGAAGACAAAAAAGTGGTTTCTCATGTTCAGCGCGAAAAAGATGATTGGATTCTTAACACCGTTATGATTGAGGGTTGCGACGTACCTTTTCAGTTTAAGCGGAAAAAGCTTTACCAAATACTTAAAGGTGCACGCGTAAACTTAACCTATTACCCAGACACACAAAAAGTAGCAGGCATAGATTTTGAGTTTATGAAAGTAGTACGCATCAGAGTCTCATAAAGCATTAATTAATATCATTACTACTATGCACTGCTTCAGTCACCTGATGCGCTAATAAATTTAAGCCATCTGATACTGAAGCAAGTGATTGAGTACTTGCTATCAACTCTTGAGCGGATTGCTCATTATCCTGAATAAGTTGCTCAACCTGGTGACTTTTTTCGACGACCTCTTCAATATCGTTGCGCTGTTGAACAGCATTATTAGTCGCCTCTGAAATTTGTGACGCATTTTTTTGCACTGCATCAACGGCACCACTCAAACGCTCGCCAGAAACATTCAAAACTGCTGAACCTTCTTCAATATAATGCGTGGCGGTTTCTAGAATTTTTCGAATGGTTTCAGTCGACTCATTACTTCGTGTTGACAGGGTTCGAACCTCATCAGCTACCACCGCAAAACCACGCCCTTGCTCACCGGCTCTGGCAGTCTCAATCGCGGCATTAAGTGCTAACAAATTTGTTTGATTGGCAATATCTCTAATAATCTTCATCGCCATTAATATTGAGTCATTACTTTCACGAATGTGCGTCATATATTAGATCGCCTTTCCCATCGCTCTAGCACTTTCAGTTACATCAAGTTCCGTTCGATCTGCATCTTGCTTAGACTGAGTCATAATTTGAGTAGAGTGATTAACTGAGTCGGCCATTGAATTAAGCGTACCATTCATATCACGCGTCACACTGACCTGTTCTTCGATACTATTATTAATTTGGCTACTTTGCTGAACCATACTTTGCATCGTACTCGATAGTTCATCTGAAGAGCTTAATAAGGTATCTGTTCTACCGGAGGCATCTTGTAAGATTACCCCCAAATGTGAAGAAATTTCATCAGAACGCGCCGAATGCGCCGAATGCGCCTGCGCATCGTGTTTCACTCTTCCACTACACCAAAGCGTTACTCCAATCACAATTATTGGTAATAAATTGCCAGAATAAACATTAACCTTTGTCTGTTTTTCATCTAAAACAAAATGTGGAAACTCATAACCAGACTGATCACCCACGATCAGAAATAACACAAACCCCATCATCACAAAAAACCACATCAACCCAAACCGGTTATCTGTAATGAGATAAGCAAATACCATTACTCCCACAACCCAAAAGATGTGGGCAGAGTGGATGCCTTCTAAATGGTAAATCAACGAATTACAGTAAATCACCATTAAACAAACACTTAAGTTTGCCAATAACATAATTGGCAGCACACGATATTTACTTAATACCGTAATAATGGGCGTTCCGATGATAATTATCCACGCCCAATCAGCAAGTGAGTCATAACCCAACTAGTACCATTTTATCAAACTATACAAACCAGCTATAAAAGTCATAATACAAGCAAAAGCAATCATCTTTCCCTGCAAGACAACCTGAGAACTCTCAACCTTTGACTCTACCGTTTCAGCAGGCAACAAAAACTGATAAAACATATTAAATGGATTCGCCAAAAGTCTGTTCCTTGTTTCTGTTAAATTCGAACATGCCAAAATGTATTTTCATGACTTAGCTTTTCATAAGTTTATAGATATCATTAAAGTTCTAATATGATGATATGTAAAGCATATGCGATAGACCGATAAGCTCTATATTTACAATACCTTAGCTACCTAGTAGCCATGACCAATCTAAAAAAAATTATCATTACTTGTTTTCAAAAGAAGGATTAGAGCTTATACTCTAATTAGAGTGATTGCTCTATTGATAAATAATAACCAATCACAGCAAACCAATTAAACAGAGAGACCTTATGTTATTTTCTTTAAAAGTCCCATATTACAAAGGCATGGCTAAAGTAATGAAAATCGCTGCTGCAGTTGTACCTATGCCAAAGCCAACACTCTTTACTGGCAATGACTCTTCTCTTGAGCTGTGCCAAGCGATTAGCCAGCTAGGGTATAAAAAGCTTTTGATCGTAACAGATGAGGTTTTAGTTAAAATAGGTCTACTGGACAAAATTAAAGCGCGCTTAACCGAACTTAACGTTTCATACGTGATTTATGACGGCATTCTACCCGACCCAACTTACGATCAGGTTTATACTGGCGTCGACATTCTTCGCAACAACCATTGTGATTCAATTCTAGCGGTTGGAGGTGGATCTCCAATTGATGCAAGTAAAGCCATCGCAGCCCAAGCGACAAACAATAAACCATTAGAAAAACTAGCTGGTTTATTCAAATTACGTAAAGCTCCTATTCCATTTTTTGCCATCCCTACGACCGCCGGTACCGGATCCGAAGTTACGATTGCTTCGGTAGTATCTGACCCAATCACACATCAAAAAACCTTTATCATAGACCCTAAACTTATCCCCGTGATGGCAGCGCTCGATGGTGGCATGATGCTAGGCTTACCAGCTTCTGTCACCGCAGCAACAGGCATGGATGCTTTAACGCATGCAATTGAGTCGTTTATTTCTGTGAATGCAACCCAAGAAACTGATGCTTTCGGCCTTGCTGCTACACGCTTAATTATGGAAAACCTAGAAATAGCCGTAAAAGATGGTAAGAACCTAGAAGCCAGACAGAATATGGCAATGGCTTCCTATTATGCCGGCGCAGCATTTACGAAAGCGAGCGTAGGTTATGTTCATGCAATTGCACATAACTTTGGCGCATATTATTCAACACCACATGGCATCGCAAACTCAATTGTACTTCCCTACATTCTTGATTACTCCAAAGAGTCAATCATCAACCGCTTAGCTCAGCTTGCCGAAGTGAGTGGATTAAGAAAAGGAAATGAAACGAACGCTCAGTTAGCTGATAAATTTATAGCAAAAATACGCAGCATGCTTAAAGCGTTTAACATCCCTGAGCAACTAGATACCTTAAAAAAGGATGATATCCCTAAGATTGCTAAATCAGCACTTGAAGAAGCTCATAACAACTACCCTGTTCCAAAGTATATGAACCAGAAGGTTTGTGAGTCATTATTAAACAAAATGGTGGCTTAGCTTTTTTAACTCATTACAAACGAATATCGTACAGTTCTATTGACATGAGGCTATTAAAACGGCATAGTCTCGCGTCATTTTTATATCGGCTTAGGTTTAGGCTCAATTTAAACTCAAGCACGTTAATTAAGCAATTCGCGAACAAATTAGGAGCAATACGGTGGCAAACTCCCCATCCTCAAAAAAGCGGGCGCGTCAGAACGACAAACGCCGCCTACACAAAAACAGTCAACGTTCTATGGTTAGAACTTACATCAAAAAAGTAGATGCCGAAGTAGCTGGCGGAAACTATGATGCAGCTCAAGCAGCTTTTCTAACTGCACAACCAATGATCGACAAAATGGTTAGCAAGGGAATTTTCCCTAAAAACCGTGCAGCTCGAATCAAGAGCACGCTAAACGCTCGAGTAAAAGCACTTAAAGCTTAATTGCCTAAGCGCTTTCTCGAACATAAAAAAACCGGCTAACGCCGGTTTTTTTATACCTTAATTTCTATAACTTTCTAAAATTGAAGCCTTACAACATCACAATATTACAACAGCACAAGATTATCTCGGTGAATCAACTCAGGCTCATGACTAAAGCCCAAAATACCTGCAATTTGATCACTAGAACACCCTAAGATGCTCCGAGCATCCCCCACCTCATAGTTAATTAGACCGCGAGCTAGCTCTTTTCCCAAAGCGTCAACACAAGAAACGATCTCACCTCGCCTAAAGCTCCCTGATACCGCACTCACACCAACCGACAACAAACTCTTACCTTCATCCCTAAGCTTTCTAACAGCGCCATCATCAAGCACCAACCGGCCCTTTATTTGCAAGTGCCCTGCCAACCATTGCTTTCTCGCCACCTGCCGACTAGTAGAAGGCAACATAAGCGTTCCTAAAGCCTCACAAGTACGCAAGCGTAACAAAACAAACTCAATTCGACCACCAACTACAACTGTATACGCACCCGAGCGAGCAGCTAAACGAGCCGCCCGCACCTTTGTTACCATTCCACCTCGACCCAAGCCACCAGCCTCACCCGAAGCCATCTCATCTAAACCTAAGTCTTCAGCCTGAACTTCGCTTAGTAATTTCGCATCTGTATGCTTTCGAGGGTCTTTATCAAACATACCTTCTTGATCAGTCAAGATAATAAGACCATCTGCCTCAACGAGGTTTGCAACTAGAGCCCCCAAGGTATCATTATCACCAAAGCGAATCTCATCTGTCACAACCGTATCATTCTCATTAATGATTGGTATGGCACCTAAACCTATAATCGACTGAATAGTACTTCGAGCATTTAAATAACGTTTTCGGTCAGATAGGTCATCATGCGTTAACAACACTTGAGCGGTATGCAAACCATGCTTCTGAAAGTTCTCTTCATAAGCCTGCACCAACCCCATCTGACCAACCGCTGCAGCCGCCTGAAGCAAGTGAAGCTCACTAGGTCGTGATTTCATACCCAAGCGAAACATCCCTTCCGCAACAGAGCCTGACGAAACCAATACTAACTCCATACCTTGAGATCGAAGTTCCGATAGTTGAGACACCCACCCCGCAATCAGGTCACGCGCCAACCCTTTACCGTCATCCGTTAATAGGGCGCTACCAATTTTCACCACCCAGCGCTTAGAGCCTGCTAAAGTTGAGCGAGACACACTCATTATATTCCCCACTTCTTACTCATAACATTCACTCTGCGTAAATGAACTCTGCACTATCTTCATCATCGTCATCAAAGTCATCAAAGTCATCACCTTCTTGCTCAACCCCCGCTCTTTGGCGAGCCGTACGAGCAAGCTTAAACGCCTCAACGTTCTCTCTTGCTTCATGCTGCATCTGAACCTTCAAGGCCAGCTCAGCGTTAGCCAACACCTCATCATCCGCTTCAGCTTCATTTTTAGCATCAATCCACGTCATAATATCATGACAAAGCGGCTTCAAGCCCTCTGACTTTATCGCTGATATATTATAAACAGGCCCTTTCCAATCCAATACCTCAACCAACTTTGCGCACACTTCTTTTTGCTGCTCTTCTGGCAATAAATCTAATTTATTAAGCACCAACCAACGCTCACGAGACGCTAGTGTTGGACTAAACTTCCCTATTTCCGCAGCAATTGCACGAACAGCATGTTCAGGTGTCACATCATCATACGGCGCCATATCAACTACATGTAGTAATAATCGCGTTCTAACCAAATGCTTTAGGAAACGAATACCTAAGCCAGCACCTTCAGAAGCACCCTCAATCAAACCAGGTATATCTGCCACAACAAAACTTTTATGCTCCTGAACCCTTACAACACCTAAGTTAGGCACTAAGGTCGTAAAAGGATAATTCGCCACCTTTGGCTTGGCTGCAGAAATTGAACGAATCAATGTCGACTTACCCGCATTTGGCATACCCAAAAGACCAACATCAGCCAAAACCTTCAGCTCTAGCCGAAGATTACGACTCTCACCCTCACTTCCTTTACTTGTCTGCCTAGGAGCGCGATTTGTACTAGACTTATAACGCGTATTACCGAGCCCGTGAAAACCTCCCTGAGAAACAATTAACTCTTGATCAATTTCAGTGAGATCCCCGAGCACTTCCTCTGTATCCACATCGAAAACAGTCGTACCAACAGGCACCTGTAAATACAAATGTTCACCTTTGGCCCCTGTACATTCACGACCACGCCCCTGCTCTCCAGAGTCCGCCCTGTAATGGCGTTTAAATCGGTAATCGATCAGAGTGTTAATAGACTCCCCTACCACCAAAATAACAGAACCACCGTCACCACCGTCACCACCATCAGGACCGCCCTTTGCAATATACTTTTCTCGACGGAAACTAAGACAGCCATTTCCACCTTTACCAGCCTCAACAGCAATCGTCGCTTCATCAACAAATTTCATAGCATACCCTCTTAGAACTTAAACACTGACAGCACTATTGACCCAATTTTTAAATACATCAAGGCCCGCACCACTACTACCGATCCAAATAGCTACCACCAAAACAGACACCACTAGGACAAGCACTTTTAAATATAGTTTACTTGCAAAAAAAAAGCCCCGCACTGCGGAGCTCTTTTTTGAAACATAAAACAGTTTGCTAAATCTACAACTACTTAGTCTGCAGCAACAACTGTTATATATTTACGATTCAACGGACCTTTTACTACAAATTTTACAACACCGTGAGATGTTGCAAATAATGTGTGATCCTTACCACAACCAACATTATCACCTGCATGAAAACGTGTTCCACGCTGACGAACAAGAATGTTACCTGCTTTAACTACTTGGCCGCCATACATCTTAACGCCTAAACGCTTGGATTCCGAATCGCGACCGTTATTGGTACTACCACCAGCTTTCTTGTGAGCCATTTCAATACTCCTAAATTATATGCTTAAGCTTACTCTGATTTTAAAAATACTAGTAAAAACTCAGCTTAACCTTTAATTCCTGTAATCTTCACCTCAGTAAACCACTGACGATGACCCATTTGCTTCATATGGTGCTTACGACGCTTGAACTTCATGATTTTAACTTTTTCATGACGTCCATGACTAACTACTTCAGCAGTTACTTTAGCGCCTTTAACGTCAGGCTCACCAATTTTTACAGTTTCGCCATCAACAATTAATAAAACACGGTCAAAATTGATCTTCCCACCAACTTCAACTTCAATTTTTTCTAGCTTTAGCACTTCACCTTCAATTATTCGGTGTTGCTTGCCACCACTTACGATCACAGCATACATAATATTGCTATCTCCAAGACTTTTTCAAAACCCTTAACATAAGAGCACTTTCACTTTCCCGTAAGCCAACCCACTTTAACAAAGGTATTGACGCGTCATGCCACCACTTACAAATTTTTAATCTGATTCTAAAGGAAGCTCTTTGGCAACCCTATAACAGAGAACGACTACGACTTTAAGGGCGCGTGATTCTATTCGATAAAGTAAACTAATACAAGCATATTTACCATCAATTCCATTCACCCATATATTTAACACTCTTTACAGATGAAAGTACTTGAAAACCGGGGTTTTCTTGACAGAAACCACCTGTCCCCATAGCATGAGCAAACAAAAATTCAGATAGCGTATATTTTCGCGCTATAGTCCTCCGAACAAAGACATTTACACATGCAAATCGAAGAAATTTATCAAACTGTTGAACAAGATTTCAGCTGCGTTAACCAACTTATCTCTAGTCAATTATCCTCTGACGTACCCTTAGTTGAAAAAATAGCGCAATACATTGTCGAAAGTGGCGGCAAAAGAATGCGCCCCCTTTTAGTACTACTTACCAGCCGCGCTTTGGGCTATAAAGGCGACGACCATAGTAAACTTGCTACAATTATTGAGTTTCTTCATACCGCAACATTATTGCATGATGACGTGGTTGATACCTCGAATATGCGACGCGGCCGCTCAACCGCCAACGCAAAATGGGGCAATGCACCCAGCGTATTAGTCGGTGACTTTTTGTATTCAAGAGCCTTTCAAATGATGGTGGACATGAAAAGCATGCCGATTATGGAAGTTTTATCCAACGCCACCAACATTATTGCTGAAGGAGAGGTTTTTCAATTAATGAACTGTAAAAACCCCGACGTCAGTGAAGCGGCTTATTTTGAAGTCATTAAAAATAAAACAGCGATGCTTTTTGAGGCAGCCTCTCATTCCGCCGCAATATTATCTAACGCTACCCCTGAAGTTCAATCTGAAATGAAGCAATTCGGCTTACACTTAGGCCTAGCATTTCAGTTAGTCGACGACATGCTTGATTACATTGGTGATGCAGAAACAATGGGTAAAAATGTAGGTGATGATCTTGCAGAAGGAAAACCGACACTCCCTTTAATCTACGCGATGAAAAACGGCACTGAAAGTGACTCCACACTTATTCGAAAAGCAATTCGAAGCGGCGACATTTCACAATTAAAGGCAATTTGCGAAGCCGTTAAACGCTGTGGTGCATTAGAATACACCAAAAAAGCAGCCGAAAGCGCTTACAATGAAGCCAGTAAATGTTTGAAAATACTCCCAGAGTCACCTCACAAAACTGCACTTTTGGGCCTTGCAAAACTTGCAATAAACCGGAACAAATAAATACGCTTTGTATTTTAAATACCAATAATGAATAATTATAAGCATTTGTTCATTATTGGTATACAAAACAATCTATACTATAGAAACATAGAAACCCTCTCTTAATAACCAAGCTATTTCACAGAGTTATTTACATGCATGTGCTTTCAGAACTCGATTCTTCTTTTTTATTTCTTGAAACCGATAGAACGCCGCTTCACGCTGGCGGAATTTTCGTTTTCAAAAAAACAAACAGCCGTGCAAAGTTCAATTTTAACCGTTTTAGAAGCATACTCGAATCAAAACTTGGTAATGAGCCATTCTTTCGTGAGCGCCTTGTAGAGTCTCCAATAAACTCAGATCTTCCAGTTTGGGCAGAAGACCCCGACTTCGACCTTGATAACCATTTAAAATACATAAATTTAAGTGAGAACCTGCCACAACACAACCTTATGAGCCTAAGCTCTGAAATATTTAGCATTCCGGTAGACCGCAGCCGCCCACTCTGGAGCGCCACTTATATTGATGGCCTTGAACAAGAAAAGGGATTTAATAAGCAACATTTTGCGCTCGCACTAAAAGTACACATTACTGCCATTGACGGCATTACTGGTGAAGATATTCTTAGCCAACTTCTTCATGTAAGCCCTGAAATTATTGAAATTGAGCCAATTGAAGAGTGGAACCCAAAACCCTTACCGCAAACGGAAAGCTGGCTGGGCGCCACTTACAACAATGTACTGACACTACCAAGTAAACTAACAGACCTAGCTAAAGAAACAGCATCTTCTGCTTTTTATTCAATACTCTATGAACACTTACAAAAATTAAATTTACCAGCCAACTTAATGAGCGTTGCATCCACTCCGATCAACCAGCAAATTTCAGAACAACGAGTGATAGAAAATCTTGAAATTCCCGTCACTGATATCCGAGCAATTAGACGCAGCTTAAAAGATGTCACGACCAACGACATTGTGATGGGAATATGCGCCGAAGCAATCTCAAACTACTTGAAAGATATGAACTCCAACCCTAAAGCACCTTTAATTGCTTTAGCACCGATTTCAGTTCGATCTACAAGCCTCGATATTAAATCAGGCAACCAACTTGCTGCGACTTTATTTTCTTTAGCGACCACTGAACAAAACCCAATAAAACGCATTCAGCTAATTCATGAAACCGCTCAACTATCTAATAGTTATGATGCTGCAATTGCCGCCAGCGCTTTAACCGAGCTGGTTCCGTCTTGTACTGCTGGTTTATCTGCTAGGGTATATTCTGAGTTTTTACTCGCTCAGAAACACAAACCAATGTTCAACCTCCCCATCACCAATATCCCCGGCCCCCAGTTCCCACTTTACTTTGAAGAAAATGAATTAACAAAGTACATTTGTACTACTCCATTATTCGACGGCATAGGCTTAGCAATAATGATCGTAAGTTATAATGGTAACTTTAATGTAACGAGCACCTACTGCCCAAAAACTCTTACACTTGAGAAACCATTTACCTCATACTTGAGCGAAGCTTTACATACAATTATTCAAGAAAAAGATAATACAGCACCATTAGATCAATCAATCAAAACGACCACACCAACTGGAATTATTGAAGGCGTGGCCGGCCTAGTAAATAATCTTTTTTCTTTAGGTAAATAAACATTTGATTGCTAGCTTCTAAAGCACACCACTTACTCTTGGAAAGCCCAAACTAAAAAAACTTTCTTTTCATCAGCAGTCGCAACCCCCCATAAAACTTTTAGCGCCTCAAGCGATGATAAATCAGACGAGCCAGATAAGGCTTTATTCTTTTCTTTCGCTATTTTTTCTTCAGCTAGCTTTGCTGTAGCTTTGTTCGCCGCAAACGTTCCTACTTTAGCTGATTGAGCAATCACAATAAATTTCGAGTCAACCACCTCCGCTTCAAATGTTTCCGCCAAAGCTCTTGCCTCCCTAACATTACTCCCACTTTGAAATTTGAAATTCAAACTTTCGCCCGCCTTAGCATCTATCAAAACCTCTATAGGCTCAGACACAACCTTTTCTGAACGCGGCGCATCCTTATTTTCTCGAATGGTTTTAGCCCATATACTCTCATACTGAAAAACAACTAAATTTTCCCCTGGCTTTAATCCGTAGTTAACATTTAAATCGCTAAGTAGGTAGTTTTTCACTCTTTTACCATTAATTGACAGAACAACAATATTCTCTGGGGCCGTCAACACTGCCACCTGTTCGACAAGTAACTTATCACCTTCATAAGTTTTAACTATTTTTCCCGTTGAACAAGCAACTAAAAACAACATACTAAAAATAAGCGACAATTTCGCAGCGAAAAAAACTACCTTCATATAAAACCCCAACAAGAAAACGGAATAAGAGAAAAATTTATCAAACACTATACTGAGCTACGAAAGGATTGCACTTATTATCCCAAACTAAGCTAATAAAAATTGAATTTTTCATAATCTGTTATACATTAATAAGATAAACAATCTTATTAATGTATAACAGATAACAAGAAACAAATAAGAGGGAATAATCATGAGCGTAATACAACACAGAGATAAAGAACAAGGCCAAGTTCCTTTTAGAAGCAGTCGTTTCTTTAATGTTGGTACAAAATGGTATTTCGCTACACGCGAAGGATTTGAAAGTGGCCCCTACGCAGATAGACATAGAGCTGAATCAAGCTTACAACGCTTTCTCTCAATTATCAGTAAGCTCCCGCAAGCCCACCATTCAAACCACTAAACAATCCCCTTAAGCACTAGGGCTAGACCAAACAATAATGAATGCCTTGCAATACTAGCAAGGCATAAATACCTGCCAAAACATCATCAACCATAATCCCCAGACCACCATGCACATGATGGTCTACATATCGAATCGGTTGAGGCTTCCAGATATCAAACAACCTAAATAATACAAACCCTAATAAAATCCAAACCCAGCCTGTCGGCGCCATAAACATGGTTATCCAATACCCTACAAACTCATCCCAAACAATCCCACCATGATCATGAACACCTAACTCCTTAGAGGCTTTACCACACAACCACACCCCCAAAATAAACGTTAAAAACAACATCAGTACATAGAGATAAACAGGCAAAAACTGTAGTGGCCAATATAATAATACAGCAACGATCGTACCTGCGGTTCCAGGCGCTTTCGGCGCGCAGCCACTACCAAAACCAAAAGCCGCAAAATTCGCAGGATCTTTTAGAAACCCCTTAGGCAACGCAGCTGCTTTCCCCTCAGATTTATTACACTCAATTGTCTCATTCAAAATGTTGATACCCTATTTTTTCTATTTTTCCAGACATACCTTTTAGCACCACACCCTTACCTTGTTGTACTCGCCCTATTTTTGTATAAATATTTGACGTTTGATTCAACACTTTCCAATTAGAATCTGAGATTGTAAATAGCAGTTCATAATCATCACCAGAACTCAGCGCCAACTGACTCGCTTCAGCTTTACGCTCTGAAAGAAGCGCTTGAGATAAAGGTAAACTTGCCGCATCAATTTCTAGCTCTACAGATGACTTTTCAGCAATGTGTGCAGCATCGGCCAGCAAACCATCCGAAATATCAATACACGCATTAGCTAATGATCGAAGCTGCACTCCCTGCTCAATTCTGGGTGACGGACTGTAGTATCGGCTTAATAAAAATAACTGCGCATCCGAAAGCTTCTCACTCGCCCCACGATCACATGCTAATAAAGACAACGCCGCACCCGCATCGCCTAAGGTTCCAGTAACCGCAACGACATCGCCTACTTGAGCATTTGACCTCGTTAATACTTGATTCTTCGGCACTAAACCATGCACTTGCATGCCAATTGCTAAAGGACCTTTCGTTGTATCTCCACCCACAAGTGGAAAGTTAAACGAATCTGCCAATACTTTAAGCCCCTTCGAAAACTCAGACAACCATTCTGAATTTGACTCAGGTAAAGTGAGGGATAAAGTAAAATGTGATGGTACTGCTCCCATGGCAGCCAAATCACTCATGGCGGCAGCTAAAGCTCTGTAAGCTATCTTTTTGGGTGGCGCGTCATGAAGAAAGTGAACCCCTGCAACCATTGTATCCAAAGAAAGACACAAAGATTGATCACTAGGGATATTAACTACAGCACAATCGTCACCAACTCCCACACTCACTTCAGTTAATTTTGGACCAACACCTACGAAAAAGGCTTTAATAAGGTCAAACTCTGAGAATGTAGATGGCATATATCAGCTATAACACAGAACTGGAAAAGAATTAGTTGGATTACTATAAATTTTATCGTAATCCAAACCTGTTTTTTAACCGCTTAAGCGCCTCTTTTTCGAGTTTCAGCGGCACGCAACCTCAAACTTAGCTTATCTAATATACTATTGATGTATTTATGCCCATCGGTTCCACCAAACTGCTTCGCTAACTCCACAGCTTCGTTAATTACCACACGATAAGGCACATCAATACGATGTATAAACTCATAAACCCCCATTCTTAACAGGTTTAATTCAACGTTATCAACATCCCCAAGTGGTCGATCCAAAAATGGTGATATATGCTTATCTAGCTCGGTCACTTCTTTTGGTATTTGACCAAACAGCTCACAAAAATAAACAGCATCAACTTTATTGAAGTCATTATCTACTCGAAACTCAGCTTCAATCTTTGAAATACTTGAGCCTGAAATTTGCCATTGATACAAAGCCTGTAAAACTAGCTTACGCGCACGTTTTCGCTGCGACGTCGTCGGCTTTTTTGGCTTAGCGGCCTGCTCATTAGATTCATTCGGGGTAGCGTCACTCACTTAAATACCTGCGTCTTTAAACAAATTAATCATCTCAACCACTGACATTGCTGCCTCAGCACCTTTGTTACCCGCTTTAGTGCCTGAGCGCTCAATTGCTTGCTCAATACTGTCAACCGTTAACACACCAAAAGCAACCGGTAACCCAAATTCAAGCGAAACCGCACCAATACCTTTCACACACTCACCAGCAACATATTCGAAATGAGGCGTTCCACCACGAATAACAGCACCAAGCGCGACAATTGCATCATACTTTTTTGTTGCAGCAATGCGCTTTACAGCTAATGGAATTTCAAACGCACCCGGCACGCGATAAATCTCAATGTCAGATTCAGGAATCCCTTGACGCACTAGCGCATCAATCGCACCTTGAAGCAAACTTTCAACGACAAAACTATTAAACCGACCGACAACCAGTGCAAATTTACCGGACACCTCTTTAAAATTACCTTCATATGTTTTGATGTTGTACATTGTTTACTCTCTTTAAAATTAATTGAGTTCTTTAAACCATCTTAGTTTAACAGCCTCCACATCGTGCGGTATGCAGCTTATGGAGGGCGGTATAACCTGTTTTATCCGCTGTAAGGTATAAACTCTACAACTTCTAAATCGAAGCCTGATAAAGCAGAAAATTTCACCTCAGGATTCAATAGTCGCATTTTAGTCACGCCTAAATCTCTTAGTATTTGAGACCCTGTCCCCACCGTAAGATATGCGCCTGTACCAGAAGATGCTACGAAAGAAGGTTCTCCAAAAAAGCTTTCCAAACGCTGCTCTATATCACCCTCCCCAACACCGCCCAATATCACAAGAACACCGACACCCTCTTCATTGATACGCGCCAATGAATGCTGAGTTGACCAACTTTGAGAATCCGCTTGTTTCAAACCAAGCGTATCACGAAGAATATCAGCAGACATCACACGCACCACAGGCGCTTCAGCTTTCGATAAATCTCCTTTTACAAAGACCATATGTACCTGCTCTTGAAGCGTATCTTTGTAAGTAATTAATTTGAATGCGCCGCTTTCTGTTTCTACTTCATGCTCTGCTTGGCGCTCTACAGTCTGCTCATTTAATGCACGATAATGAATCATATCGGCAATCGTACCAATCTTAAGCCCATGCTCTTTCGCAAAAACTTCAAGATCAGGTCGACGTGCCATTGAACCATCTTCATTCATAATTTCAACGATAGCTGCCGCAGGTTCAAACCCTGCCATTCTTGCTAGATCACAACCTGCCTCGGTATGCCCAGCACGACTCAATACGCCACCAGGCTGCGCAGCGATGGGAAATACATGCCCTGGCTGAACAATTTCTTTAGGCTTAGTGTTTCTGCCTACAGCAACCCTTATCGTATGTGCACGATCTGCAGCTGAGATACCAGTCGTCACACCTTCAGCAGCCTCTACTGAAACTGTAAAATTAGTTTGAAATTGCGCATTATTGGCATGCGCCATCGGAGGCAAGCCCAAAAAGTCACAACGCTCTCTGGTTAAAGTCAGGCAGATCAAACCTCTAGCATGTGTCGCCATAAAATTAATATCTTCAGGACGCACTTGCTCAGCAGCAATCACAAGATCACCTTCATTTTCGCGATCTTCATCATCCATCAAAATGACCATTTTACCTTGACGAATATCTTCTACCAACTCTTCTACTGTATTAAGCTCCATTGAGCCTCCGTTTTCTAAATAAAACCATGTTCTGTTAAAAAATTCTGACTAATTTTTGAGCCTGAACGAGACTGCTCTTCAACTTTTGCTTCAAGTAAACGCTCGGTATATCGAGCAATCAAGTCTACTTCCACATGAACAGTCTGACCCTTTTGATAAGCCTGAATCGTTGTTTCTGCTACAGTGTGCGGAACAATATTTAACGAAAAGCCATCTTTCGTACGCCCTGTCACTGTTAAACTAACACCATCGACCGTAATCGACCCTTTATTCGCAATATACTTCCCAAGCGACTGCGAACACTCAATCTCAAATCGTATCGAACGACCATCATTTGATTTGTCCAAAACCCTGCCAACACCATCCACATGACCACTGACCATATGTCCGCCAAGACGAGTCGCTAATGTTAAAGCTTTTTCAAGGTTTACCTGTGTACCCGCACTATAGTGCTTAATATTAGTATTTGCTAAAGATTCGGCCGATACATCAGCCGTAAACCCACTACTAGCTAAACTAGTGACTGTAAGACACACCCCGTTAACAGCAATACTATCCCCTAAGCGAACATCGTTTAGATCGAGCTTACCGCTATGAATAGATAAAACAAGATCTTTACCTCTTGACTCAATCCGTTCAATACAACCTAATGATTCAATAATTCCTGTAAACACACTTACTCCGATGAACATGCGTCAGTTAAATTAGAGCAATGCTGACAATAAATTAAACGAATATCATCACCAACAACCCGCATATCTTTAAGCTGCAAAGACTTTGCTTCTGACATGCACTCCATTGGCAAATTAGCAAGAGGTCTTGCCGAACTGCCCATTAGCTTAGGCGCAATATAAAGCACTAACTCATCCCAGCAATCCTCCCGAATAAAAGAGCCCGCTAATGAAGCACCAGCCTCAACCAATACTTCATTACAACCACGCCGAGCCAACTCTGCAAGTATGACTTCTACCGAATTATTTTCTGCACCGCCTTTTGTATCAGCAGGCAATCTAAATACTGACACGTTTGAATACTGCAAAATAACATCCGACACTCGTGTTTCTGAAGATAAAACTAATAAAATAGGGCCAGGCGACGAAAATAATTTTGCACATTCAGATATTTGAGCTCCTGAATCCAATATCACCCGTAAAGGCTGACGTTTAGCAATTTCATCGGCATGATCCAAACCAAGCTCAGACGCTCGCACGGTTAATGCCGCATCATCATGAATAATTGTACCAATACCACTAATCACTGCAGAACTTCTTGCTCTTAAACGTTGAACATCTTCACGTGCTGCAGACCCTGTAATCCATTTACTTTCACCTGAAGCCATCGCTGTTCGTCCATCAACACTCATCGCCATCTTAATTCGCACAAATGGGCGTTGAGTATTCATTCGCTTAATAAACCCCAAGTTTAACGCTTGAGCTTGTGATTCAAGTAATCCATTTTCAACCTGAATACCCACTTTTTGAAGCAAACCAAACCCTGACCCTGAAACCTCTGGATTAGGGTCTTTCATGGCCGATACAACACGAACAACACCGGCATGTATTAATGCATCCGCACAAGGAGGTGTTCTTCCAAAATGACTACAGGGCTCAAGCGTCACATAAGCGGTTGAGCCTTTGGCTTTTAAACCAGCATCCTTAATAGCATTTACTTCTGCATGACCTTCACCGGCTTTTTGATGCCAGCCTCGGCCTACAACCTCGCCATCTTTTACCAAGACACAACCCACTCGCGGATTCGGCTCTGTGGTATATAAGCCTTTCCATGCCAACTGAATCGCTTCGGCCATATAAGCCGTATCTTGCTGGGTCCACACTGTTTTGCTATCAGTCATACTTAGTTAGCTTTCATCATCTACTTGAACAATTTGATCTGAACGAGAAAGGCGATCGATGGTTTCTTTAAATTCATTCACATCTTGAAAGCTTCGATAAACAGAAGCAAAACGTACATAAGCGACTTCATCAAGACCTTGTAATTCTTTCATCACTTCTTCGCCAATGACTAAAGACTTTATTTCACGTTCACCCGTCGCCCGAAGACGATGCTTGATTTTACTAATGGCGCTTTCAATTGCTTCAATACTCACTGGCCTTTTTTCAAGCGCCTTGGCAAAGCTACGATTGAGTTTGATTTCATCGAAGGGCTGATGTGTACCATCTTGTTTTACAACACGTGGCATCACTAATTCGGCAGATTCAAAGGTTGTAAACCGTTCTTTACAAGAAAGACACTCTCTTCGACGCCTGACTTGGTTTCCTTCCGCCACAAGACGTGAGTCAATGACTTTAGTGTCAGTCGCTTTACAGAATGGACAATGCATCTTAAGCCTTTGATTTTTTATTGCTTTACAGGTAATTATTGAAGCGTCATTCAACCCTTCAATAATTCTTAATACCTAACTCTTGTTAACAAACAGAAGATAATTTTAAGCGTATACAGGAAACTTAGCACATAATGCTCTAACCTGATCCCGAACACTATCAATAACAGTTGTACTTTCTGGGTCCGCAATTAAAGCATCAATCACATCACATATCCAAGATGTTAACTGCTTACACTCTTCTACTTTAAAACCTCGGCGCGTTACAGCCGGCGTACCAATACGCAAACCACTTGTCACAAATGGTGATCGTGGGTCATTCGGAACTGCATTTTTATTAACGGTAATAAAAGCTTTTCCTAATGCAGCATCGGCATCTTTACCCGTAATATCTTTGCTAATCAGGTCCAGTAAGAACAAATGATCATCGGTTCCATTTGAAACAATGTCATATTTACGGTCTTGAAAAACTGAAACCATCGCTTGTGCATTCTCTACAACTTGCTTCTGATAATCACTAAAATCATCAGACATAGCTTCCTTAAAACAAATAGCCTTTGCTGCAATCACATGCATTAAAGGGCCACCTTGGCTTTCTGGAAAAACAGCAAAGTTCAGCTTCTTTTCCAAGGCTTCATTTGCTTTAGCTAAAATCAGACCACCACGTGGGCCGCCTAATGTTTTGTGTGTTGTGGTGGTTGTGACGTCTGCAATATTCACAGGACTAGGGTAAACACCACCGGCAACCAAACCTGCAACGTGCGCCATATCAACAAAAAGATATGCACCTACTTCATCAGCAATATCTCTAAAACGCTGCCAATCAACCACTCTTGAATATGCTGAAAAACCTGCAACGATCATTTTTGGTTTATGTTCTTTAGCTAAGGTCTCAACTTGGTCATAGTCAATCTCGCCCGTCGTATCATTTAGCCCATACTGAATAGCATTATAAATTCGGCCAGAAAAGCTAACCGATGCACCATGCGTTAAGTGACCACCATGCGCTAAACTCATCCCTAGAATGGTATCGCCTGGTTTACAAAGTGCCATATAAACGGCTGCATTTGCTTGAGAACCAGAATGCGGCTGAACGTTTGCAAAATCTGCCCCAAAAAGTTCTTTCGCACGATCAATCGCTAGCTGCTCAACCACATCCACATGTTCACACCCGCCGTAATAACGCTTTCCAGGGTAACCTTCTGCATATTTATTAGTTAGTGCAGACCCTTGCGCTTCCATTACCCGCGGACTGGTGTAGTTCTCAGAGGCAATGAGTTCAATATGTTCTTCCTGACGCTTTGTTTCTGCATCAATTGCAAGCGCTATTTCATCATCAAAACCAGCTATTGTCATATCACGAGTAAACATTCATTGCCTCTATATAATGTTAAATAAGTCTGTAGTTCGATCTAATTAATGGCGCTAAACCCGAGCAGCCAAATAACTATGATCGTTTAAAAAACGCGCCATTTTATACGATTATTCTGTGAACTTCATCAACAATTATGTTGCATTTTTAGATCTGAGAAAGGAAGTCGCTAATGATTCTAGCAATTACAATTAAGAAAGGATGATAAAAAACCTACAATAGAAACAAAAAAAGCCTCAAAAGAGGCCCCAACACACCTTAAACTCACAGCCTAGCAATAAGCCAGGCCATGGTTAAGGTTTGAATTTAACTTACTGCCAAATAACCTTTTTACGGCTAGCGTACCATTCATCCTGAAGTGGCTTATAAGTATCTTCAATAATATTTCGCTTAATTTTCATTGTTGGCGTAAGGAATTCATTTTCAATATTCCACTGCTCATTCACCAGCGTCATAAATTGCAACTGCTCATGGGGATCAAGCGTGCTATTCACCTCTGCAATAAGCTTAGTTAAGCTCTCTTCCATTTCCTGTCTAAACCCAGGATCAGAATGCTTATGAAAAGTTTCATCTGATAGCATAATCAAAGCATGTGGCTGAGGACACTCAGCCCCCGCGACACATACCATTTCAACACACTCATGACCTATAATTTTATTTTCAATCGGTGCTGGAGCAACATATTTCCCTTTACTAGTCTTAAACATTTCTTTTATACGACCGGTAATTTTAAGGCGATTATTATCATCAATTTCACCTTTATCACCCGTAAGAAGAAACCCGTCTTCAGTAAAACTTTCTTTGGTTTTTTCTTCGTCCTTGTAATAACCCATCATGTTCGCCGGACTATTCACTTCAATTTCACCAATTTCAGAAATACGATGCTCTACGCCTGGTAACGGCTCTCCGACATAGCCTATTTTGGAACGACCAGGCATCGAAATATGCGAGTAAGCAAAGTTTTCTGACATACCATAACCTTCAAGCAATTCAAGCCCAAGATTACGATACCAATTAATAATATCACCTGAAAGTGGTGCCGAACCGCTTCCTGCAAACCGGCAATGCTCAAGCCCTAAGGCTGTTAACACTTTCTTTTTAACTATCTTTGAAACAAACGGTACTTTTAAAAGGCGTTCAATTTTCTTAGGAGGCATCTTCTTAAAGATACCCAACTGAAACTTAGACCAGAGACGAGGCACTGAAATAAAGACAGTGGGTTTTGCTCTACGAAGGTCTTCAAGAAAAGTATCCAAAGCATCAGCAAAGAAAAGCTGCGCGCCAATATGCAGAGAAGATTGCTCAACCGCATAACGTTCAAACACATGCGCAAGCGGAAGATAAGACAACATACGGTCTTTTTGGTTAATATCCAAGCCTTCAGCAACACCCGCCGCAGCGACACCCATTGCATAAAAAGACAGCATCACACCTTTCGGCTGCCCAGTACTGCCAGAGGTATACACAATTGTCGCTAACTCTTCAGCATCACGAACTGTATCTTCTTTCATCGGGGCATGTTCTGCAACGATATTATCCCAACTTGGGAAATCAGTAGGCGGGCTTAATGGGTATGAAACACAAGGCAAATCATCTGGAACGCCTGCTTTCATATGATCCCAATCATCCAGTTTTCCCACAAAAAGTACTTTTGAATCACTGTGCTTCAAAATATAATTTACAGTTTCGGCATTAAGCGTAGGATAAAGAGGGACTGTTACATGACCAGCCATCCAAATAGCCAAGTCATTCATTATCCAATGAGCACAGTTTTTAGATAGAATTGCAATATTACTTTTTGGTGGCAAACCAAGAGATTTAAGGTAACTAGCCATTCTCCTTGCTTCGCCTACAGCTCTATTCCAGGTATATTCTTGAATAACACCATTACCCATAGGTTGGGTTAAATAAATGTCATCTGCTTTTGCTTTTTCCCAGCGGTACACTTGCTCAAGTGGCAACGTAACTTTTTTCAAAGAAGTCATGGTGATGTCGATCGCCCTATTGTTTTAGTTTATAAATTCCGTCTTTAATCTCAATTGAGAGATTGCTCAAGCGAAACATAATAGAAGGTGTTGAGGGAAAAGAAAATAAGTAATCTAATAAAGTATTGGAAATTTTGTAACAAATGCTAAAATAAAGACCATGGAACCATTACAAGACACGGAAGATTATGCAACAAGACTCCTTTCCAAGCTCGGATTTCAAACGCAAGTATAAAGGCAAGCTGATTTGCAAAAAATGTAAATCAGGAAGTATGTTTCCAGCAATACAGGAAGGCGAACCAGAATACACCGACAATTTTATTTGTGAAGACTGTCAATACCACGACACAATCCCAACTAAAGATATTCTATTCAATCAAATTTTAACGGGCGCATTAGGGTTTGTTTTTTCAACTTACCTGTTCATTACCCACCTTTCAGGCTTGTTTTCCGGCATTCAACACGGAAACATGAAACATGCTCTTCAAGATGCAGGACTCACCACATTATCTGCTATCTTTTTGATTGGCTTCCTTTATATATTATTTCGCGCCTATTTAGGTATAAAACACCGTCGCGAATACACCCCAACAAAAACGACCGATTCAATTTAAGCCGGTCAACTTTATCCAAACTAGCAACTTATCAAATATAAGATCTCTGAGAAAACCACTTTCATCCCGCAAGAGAAGAGCATTCAAAGTCAATGACATAGCAGCTAATACACTCATAACTACAGATAACCAACTTACCTTTCGTTTCGAGTTATCTCCTATTTTCTCAAGCACTACAGAGGCCTTTTCAACAGCTTTAATTTCTGTCTTTGGCTCTACGACTAGAGGAAGAAGTTCTGAAATGACCGATTCAACACTTTGGGGGCGCAGATATCGATCTTTAGACAACATGCGACCAACCAAGCGCTGCAGATCTAATGGCAATTTGGTAAACAGCTGTGTTTTTATCACACAACCTTCTTTAAAGTCAGGAGGAACACCGGTTAAGGCATGATAGAAAATCGCACCAAGAGAGAAAATATCTGAGAGCTCATCTTTTTCTGCCCCCCGCTCACCATACCAACCTTTCTCATTCGATCGAACACGATAATGCTCATCCAAACCAAAATCACTGACACGTACTTTCATATCAGCACTCAATAGCACATTACTTGGCCTTAAATTACCATGAAATATTCTATTTTGATGTGCAAAAGAAAGCCCTCGACACATTTGAATCGCTAAATCCAAAAATAACTGTAGTGCCATTGGTTGAATCAGACGCTCTTGTAAACTTCCACCAGCAATGTAGTCCATTACCACAATAAAAACATTGTCGTTTTTTGACGTCCCTAGCACATTCACAAGATTCGGATGCTTTAAAGCATGGAGCATTTTTGCTTCACGATACCCGGCAACAGACTCTGTTCGCTTTTTAATCACTAACAATTTATGCGTTGCTTTGTCTTCATAAAGATAAACCGCGCCATGTTTGTCTTCCTGCAAGACATCCAACAAGCCAAATTTATTCTTTATTGCTGATAAACCCTCACCTGCACGATTAGCTTTATCTTCAGCGATATGTTGGCCTTTCATGGCAACTAGAAGTCTTGTTTTAACCTCATCGACTGATGATGGTCGACCTTCAGGCGAACTCGCTAAACACTCTTTTATTAAATCAACCAATACGGGCGTCATATCCGGCACAGCTTCGAGCAGCGTAAAGTCATTTGTTGGCAATCTGCCAGAAAACAACTCATGCATTACCACGCCAAGTGAGTAAATATCACTTAATGACGATGTTTCTGATATACCTTGATGTTGCTCTGGGGCCATATATGCCTCAGTTCCCATAATCAACTGAGTTTCGTCAGGTCCTTCTTCATTTTCAGCCTTAAAGAATGAAGCTATACCAAAATCCAATAATTTGGCAAAACCTTCCTCATCAACAATAATGTTAGCTGGCTTGATATCTCGATGAATAACATCCAATTTGTGAGCATACGCCACACCTTTACACAGCTGAATAATCACATCTATTTTTTGATTAAAACTATATAAACCTTCACGAATGGCATCTGCTAAATTGACGCCCTTAACAAACTCCATGACAAAAACAGGGCGCCCATTACTCGTCATACCACGGTCTATAACATGAATAATATTAGGATGATTTAAGCGCGCAATAATTAGTGATTCACGCTTAAATAGTTTTATAATAGATGGGTTATCAGATAAAGTGGCAGATAATACCTTAATTGCAACAGGGCGATCGAGAGACAATTGCACCCCCCGGTACACGGTCGCCATCCCTCCTTCTCCAATTTTATCTTGATATTCGTAGCGACCTTCCTTCATCTTTTAGTCCATTAGATAAACAAGAATAAAATAATCATTGATATAAATATCAACGACAGCAATGTGGGACGGCTACTTAGATGCTTTAAGTAAGGCCTTTGATCAAAGGGCAAACGATACGACCCTCTATAAAAATCACTCGCTCTAATTTTGGGAGTGCTCTCTTGATATTGAATCAGTGAAAAAGTCACATTATCTGGAGCCCCTTCTTCTAAAGTGCGAGCAAGCAAAACTTCACAAGCCGCACTAACAGACTCAGAACGCATGACTATTTGATAAATTTCTTGATCCGAGACAACGCCAGTCAAGCCATCAGTGCATAATAATAGGTAATCTTTATCATGCAACTCCCCTAAACTCATGGGTACGTTGTCCAACGTCATCAAGCCTAATGCTTGAGTCAACTCATGTTGCCCAGGATGAGCCTGAACTTCTTCCTCACTAATAACTCCTAAGCCAAACAATTTATTCGCTTGATTGTGGTCTGAGCTAAGTTGAGAGATTCCTGATTGATCTAGAAGGTAAGCACGACTATCTCCCACCCACGCTAACTGAAACTGGTGATATGCATCAAATCGACACGCTACAATGGTGGTTGCCATTCTCGACAAACTTTCATCATGAGAAACCGCTTCAACAATCGCAGCATCGGCCTCTAGAATTGCCTGAGAAAGCTCACTTCCTTGCCGAACTTTTCGTTCAAGAGACTGAGTTGCCAATTGACTCGCCACATCACCATGCCCGTTTCCACCGACCCCGTCGGCAACAACCCAAAGCCCTAAACCCTCATTATTAATATAGCTATCTTCATTCCTTTCTCGAACGAGACCTTGGTGACTTATTGATTCTGACTCAAGCATAATTAACTCAGTTTAATCCTTAACTGGCCTATATCCATCCCCTTAGAACAGCACTAATTAAAATTTTTAATCGCACCTTTCAAGGTTCCAGCTTATATATAAGAATAATCTATTGATTTCAAGTATAGCTAAGCCCAGAGAAAACAGGCCGCAAAAACGAAAATTATAAATTATAAATTATTCTCCTCCTTCTTCAAACAACATTCACATTAAAACAAACCTTCTTTGATACAGTTTCAATCAGTTACATAAATATTTGCACACAAATTAGAAGACTAAGCACAAACAGCTATACTTTAAAAAAAGCAATCCATTTCAGCTTTTTTCATCACTTTATTTGCAAATTCAAGGGTATATAAGGCAATGTTAAAACTTCAATTCAGGGATAGACGACAAGAAGCTGTTTGGCTAGTTGACCAAACATTTACGATAGGCAAAGCCCTTACAAATAGCCTAATGGTAGATGACGAAAGTATTCTAGAGTTCCACGCAGAAATTATCAATAAAAACGGCCAACTCTCCATTTCAAACAAAACATCTTCACCGACACTTTGGGTTAATAATAAACTTGTCGAAAGCCAGACCAATTTAGGCGCAGAAGACATCATTAAGCTGGGCCGTATCGAATTAGAACTAATCGACCCAAAAGCTTTATTGCATAAAACAAAAACCAATAAAATTGCGCACAAAAACTTAAGTAATAGTTGGGTCATTCACTCTAAAGCTAGTTGGCTTGAGCAAAATATTATCCCTATTGAAAGCAAGATTGTTATTGGCCGGGATCCTGCCTGCGACGTAACACTACCTTTAGAGTATCTTTCACGCAAACACCTAGAGCTTGAAGTACGAAGCGGACATTTATTTATCAAGGATCTCGACTCATCAAATGGCACATTTTTAAATGGCCAAAGAGTAACGGAGTCGGAAATTAAACCAGGCGATAAAATTAAACTAGATGTGCTCACATTTGATGTATCAGGTCCATCTCATGACTCAAACAAAACAATCATTCGCGCTGCGGTACCCAAATCAGCTCTTACCACCCCCAAAAAGCCACTAAACACACCAAACAACGAAGTCGCAGCAAAGAGAAACCTAGTAAGAAACAATCAAAGTAGTAAGCAAACTCCGGCAAAAAAACGTTTAGTTTCGAACGGAAAACAAGATTGGATTTCAAATAAAACCCCAGAAAAAAAATCTAAAAAGAGCAAAAAAGGTCTAATCTTATTCATTATTTCAGCAACTATTCTTGGCATATTAGGCGCTTATTTCACATCCTAACTCTGGGTAAATAGTGACACTTAAAATAGCGTCACTTTTGATTTACTCCGACACTTAACAGAATCACCAGCGATACTGATTGTCTTAATATAACACTGCGTGAACGTTGATTTTTACTACAAACAGGTCTTTTGCACTCGCAAGTAAGGCCCTGCATTACTTTCGGAATGATGGATCCAAACTGTATATTTAAATAAAAGTAGAGACTATATAAAAAGCGTCATGCATACATGACTCAAGTTTGTTCATAGAACATTTAAATCAATCAATAAAGCCGAACTCAGAAACGTACTAAATAAAATGAGTAAATTACTAACGCACTTGAAGATATTGAATTAACTTTGTGAACGCCTCTACAAGCTCATGCACAACTAGGTCATCGTTATCAATCATGATCCACATGAGGTGTGAGTCTGCAGGATGATAGATAGAACAGGAGAAGTTTTGTTTTTCGCATTTATATCTTAAGAAAGGGTCCAAACCATGCACATCGAGCTTTGTCGCCGTAAGTGTAGGAAAGCCTGCTTCATAATTTTTTTCTTGTAAACCTAACTGACCATTATTAACCGAAACAGAATACATTAGCCCTGCTCGCTCATTCGGTTTTTTAACCCTTAAGCCTGTATAGGCATGCACCGACAACAAACTATTAATTTGCATGACCAAAGCTTTGACAGGATCATCTGTTAGATAGAGCGCCTGTAAGGATTTAATATAACCTGTTCGCTCTTCACTCGGCAACACAGAACTTGATTTCACTTCACGTACTTCAGAAGGCACCACCCCTTCCTTTCCATTTTCCAACAAGGTAATTAATTTAAGGGCCTCAACATAATACTTACCCTTTTGCCCTACCATCACGATATAAGTCTCAAGGTTCTCTTCCGCCACAGATAAATGCTTCAACTTTACGTTAACTAAGCCATTAAAGTAAAAGTAGTCATCAGGTGGGGGAATTTTTACTATTTCTAAAGCTTTCAATTGCCGATAAGCTTTATCCCAGTCTGTATTTTCTACTGATGCTTCAACGGCTAACATCAGACGCACAGCTTCATGCTCTACTGGCAAATTTGCCGAAAACACATTAAAACTAATAAAAATCAGATAAAAAGCACTTACTTTAATCATATACTTAAATCACATTCAGCCGTGTTATAGACAGCCTGGCAATTACGCAATCGATATACAATAGCGTCTAGGACACACAAACAAGCTTTGCTTCATCAAGCATGGCATGCACTACTTTATCAGACATTACATTATCATCAACAACGCCGCCGCTTGGAACCGTCGAAGGAGTCATCACGGTAATAACGGTATCGTCGTCATCTTCAACAGGAACCTTATCAGAATGAGTTTCAGGTCGATCATCAAAGCAGAGTATATTCGACCGCTTTTCAAATTTACTCACACTTACCTCTTTCAAGTCGGCCTCTTCAACAATAGCCGCTGTTAGCTTTAAAGCCTCAACTTTAATTGTTTCTGCCACCTGATATTCTTTAAGATTAGCAACTGCCGAATCGGCACTATCTATAAAAAACTCCCCAATATAGTCATGTAATATATTGCCAGAAGTACGATAGTCTTTTTCAATTTGATTAGGGAGATGAGCGACAACAGTAGGTGAAGCAATAGGCGTTTGAGTCGTTTTATAAAACGAACGATAACAACGTAATAATTGAACAGCCGTCGCGACAACTAATAAAGCGACCACTACTTCAAGCACATGAATATACATAATTGTGAACATTATTTTCCAATTCCGATAATACTGCGAGGGTTGCTTTCTAAAAAAGAGGCAAACTTTACATTGTTAATATTATTTTTATCTTTATATCGCTACTTGAAACTTGTAATGACTTAATCATACAGACCATAACTGTAACAAAAAGTGAACAGCTGGTCATTTTTAAATCGATTTTTTTATTTTTTTTAAAATCTAGAGATTTTCTGACGATCTCTCCTCTATTTCAGTTTTATCTAAATAAGCAAAAGACTCTAAACGTTCCACCTCTATATCAAAATGAATAGGGTCAAGTTTCGGCATTGTCTTTGTTACTTTATTTGAAATTTTACTGAAACGTTCCACCTTGCCATGAAGCCCCTGCTGCCCAGACAAGGCAACAACCGCATTATTATATTGTTTACCCGCCGTCTGCAATGTGCCTCCAAGTTTCAGCAAACGATCGGCCAACAAACAAACTTGCTGATAAACATCGCCTGCTCGCTCACTAATTTCTTTAGCTTCAACATTACTACGTTCCACCATCCACAAATTCGAGACCGTTCTTAAAATAGGCATCAATGTGGTGTGAGAAACCAAGATAACGCCTTTTTGGTAAGCATAGTCATATAAATTTTTATTATGCTTCATGGCTTCTATGTAAGCGGGTTCTATCGGCATAAACATCAATACAAAGCTTGGACTATGCATACCAATCAAATTACTATAATCCTTAGACGCCAGGCCATCAATATGATTTTTTACGGCGCCGACATGGCTATCCAAAGCAAGTTTAAGTATTTCATCATTTGTTGCAGCAATAGCAGAATCGTAATCAACCAATGAAACCTTACTATCAATCACAATATGTTTATTATCTGGAAGGTTTACAACAAAGTCTGGAAAGTTATTTTTACCCTCTTCATCTTTAAAGTGAACCTGACTTCCGTAATGATCACCTTTTACTAACCCAGCTAATTGAAGCGTTTTTTCTAACTGCACTTCTCCCCACCCGCCTACTTTTTTCTTATCACCTTTAAGAGCTTCCGTGAGATTTTTAGCATCACTGGTCATTTCTTGATTAAGCTTTCGAAGCTGCTCTAGTTCTTTTCTAAGACTTCCAGATGACTCATTATTCTCTTTTTGAATACCATCAACTCTCTGTCTAAAATCAGAAATTTGCTCTCTAAAGGGTTTTAATAAATTTTCTAATGAGATTTGACTCGTTTGAGTAAACGTTTTGCCTTTATCTTCAAATATCCGGTTCGCGAGCACCTCAAATTCTTTTTCCAACACTTTCTTTTGATCTTCAAAGTGTATCAACTGCTTTTGATGTTGAGAGCCACGCTCTGATAACAACACATTCAGCTCATTTACTTGTAAATCTGCTTCATGCTGAGCATTTTTTGCTTCCAAGATCTGCTGAAACACTTGAGCTTTAAGTTTTTTAATTTTGTGGCGCTGTAAAAATAGAAAGAACAGAAAGAACGCAAGGCTTAACAAATAGAACCCACCCCATTCATATGAAGATAAAATCATATTACTCTCAATTAAATGCAAGACACGACATATTCTTGCCGCTTAAGCGGCAAAATAGCAACTTAAATACACATTAAAACTTAACTTAGCCCCAACAAAGTACCCTTAACATACGATAAAACTTAAAGTTTTATTGTTTGGCCTGAAATCTGCTTTATTTATGAAATAAATATTTAAACAACAAATCAGTACTTTAATCATCTTACTCATAAGTGAGGGTATTTTCAGGAGCTCAATGATGAAAGCCGTATCAAAATTAGCATGGCTCATTATACTTACATTATCTCTCATAGCATGTAATGGCGGTGGGGGCTCATCAAGCAGTAAAAAAAGCACGCCTGACAACATACGTCCTGTTGCAAATGCCGGTTCTGACATTATTGTAACTGAAAAACAGCTCGCTACATTAGATGGCTCTAAGAGTTATGATGAGGACGGCGATACAATAACTTACCAATGGAGCCAAACGAGCGGCCCAACCGTTACACTCAGTTCTGATTCTGACAATACACCTAGTTTCATTGCACCCAGCGGTGAAGAAATTATCAGTTATCAACTTACCATTAACGACGGAAAAGATATTTCTATTGCCGACACCATTACTGTCACAATAGTTTCTATGCCCTCAACACCTGACCCTAGTACTGATCCTGACCCCAGCACTGATCCTGATCCCAGCACTGATCCTGATCCCAGCACTGATCCTGATCCCAGCACTGATCCTGATCCCAGCACTGATCCTGATCCCAGCACTGATCCTGATCCCAGCACTGATCCTGATCCCAGCACTGATCCTGATCCCAGCACTGATCCTGATCCCAGCACTGATCCTGATCCCAGCACTGATCCTGATCCCAGCACTGATCCTGATC